>ERZ1026854.204-NODE-204-length-44270-cov-7.458396_pt1 | contig 44270 bp, 32 predicted proteins | sample MGYA00380157_ERZ1026854 | MGnify/ENA primary metagenome ERZ1026854 (study PRJEB33269, sample SAMEA4719793) | human gut metagenome | biome: human-associated habitat; feature: organic feature; material: feces | place: Cameroon | collected 2013-10 ... | reverse complement strand
TCTTGCCGCCGTTCTCGATGTACTGCATCAGATAATCGGCATCGAAGTTATCTACTGATACGATATTGTTGGCTGGGTTGGTAGCAGCATGAGTCAGGGTCGGCACCTTGTAGGAAGCCTCTTCCAACTGCTTGCGCTGGTTCTCGTCGATTCGGAGACCCATACCATTCACGATAATCATATCGTAATCATCCAGATGATCGAAATCATCGGTTGTGATCTCACTCAGTTTAATCATCGCATTGTCGTTGGCATGCGAAATCTGTCCCAGCGCAATAGCCTGATAGTTGAGGAATGCGATGCGGGTAGTACCCACCCAGGCAGCGTAAGCCTTCGCCAGACCTCCCAGAACGATCACGGCCAATAAAGCCAGGAAGATGTGTTTCTTTTTAATTTTTCCTAATCCTTTGGTCATATCTATTTCTTTTTCGGGGTGCAAAGGTAGGGCTTATTTAGAAATTGTACAATACCGAGAAATAGTGATTTTCACATTTCTTATACTTAGAAGTGTTCATTCTGTTGGCAAAAAACTATAAAAAAGCATTCACATTTCGGGCTTTTGGTGCACCAAGGGTTCACCGTTTTACGCCATTTGTGACGTTTTTGTGAATACCTGTGAAGGGAGGGTTCACGCCCTGAATCCCCTCTGTTTATCGGGCTTCCGACGCTGATGTGAAGGGTGAACCCTCGTTACTTGCTTTCACACGCATACGCGAAAGAAAATAAATAAAGAAAGAAAACAGCTGTATGGGTAATGCCTTAAAAACATATAAAAGAATATATATATATTATAATAGACGTTCACAACTTCACAAAATGGTCTCAAGCCCGATAAGTTATTCGGGCCTGCCAATGACTTACTGAGATTTCCCGGTAAGTCATTGAGACATCTCAGTGACTTACCGGGACATGCTAACTATTAAACTGAGGTTTTGCCCCTTCAGCCCGTACTTAAACCACTTGCGAAACTTAAGTAACTTCTATACTTGCTAAACTTCAATAACCAATAAATAGGCGTATAAATACCTGAAAGCATGACAATAAGAAAAAAAGGCATATCGCAAGAACCAAAAGTAAATCACACGCAAACGATTACGTAGAAAATCTAATTTTAGACAAAAAGGATTCATTCCTTTTTAACATATTTTTCGTATCTTTGCAGCCGAAAAGAAGTGCAATCAATTGCACAATAAATTCATCGTATAAGTTCTCGACTGCGACCGCTACACTGGGATGTTTAAAACAGACTACCATCAAAAATAACTAAAGAAAACAATCAGCGGTGCATAGACTTACAATAGAAGTATGAGTAATTTAAAACAGCTAAATAAGCACAAAAACAATAAAACTAAAAGTGAAATGAAACACAAAACACAGACTTTCCGCTTCGTCGACATGAGTCGAGGTGGTTTCGCTCGCCTGTTTCTTCTCCTTTTACTCTCATGCCTCAGCATCATTGGAGTGAAAGCGGCAGATAGCGATGGGGGGGTAAAATTCAATTCCGGTGTCCGCTATTCGCAGTGGGCGATTAATTCGCGTCTTTATGATTTTAAAGCTAACACAAAAGCATTTGGTTTTGCCAAATACAATTCTAAAGGCGGTAACTTAAGCGAACGAAACAATAAAGAAATCGACAAACTTGACTATGTGCCAGGATTGGTAGCAAAGGCTACCATTGAAGCTGCAGATTATTATCAAGGCTTCGATTGGTCAAAGCCTTGGTTCTTGAGTGTTAAGGAATATGGAGATGCATACTCCAATTCTGTCCCTAATGGAGGTGGCAGCCTTGATGACCTCAATGCAGTAAAGCTTTATATTGGTCTGTTTAACAATACCAATGCAACAAAAACAGATAAGAGCAACTACAAGACTGCTATTGGCTTAGCACAGGAAGGACTCGTAGCTCATAACACTAATAATTCTATTCAGTCAGGAACTCTTGCAGGTGATGCCGTTGTAGGTGGCTGGTTCCATAAAGCAGCTTACAACAATCAGATGTGGTTAGATGGTGCCTATATGGGTAGCGCACTCTTGGCACAGATTGTCAACTTCAATGGCACAGGAACTCATGTATTCGGAAGCACAACTGAAGACTGGGATATGGTAACCAAACAGTTAAACATTGTTTGGAATATGTGTTGGAACTCTACCGACAAGTTGATGTATCATGCTTTCGAGGCAAATGCTGGAACAGGCACATCAAACTCTCATGCAGACACTTGGGCTGGCTTGAATGGTAAAACTAAGCCTTATACATTCCACTCTGCAGCCTACTGGGGCAGAGCCAATGCATGGTATCTCATGGCTTTGGTAGATGTATTGGAAGCCATGAAAAATGCTAATCAAGAGAATTCAACCAATTATACAACTTTGAAGCAGCATCTCGCAGACCTTGCTGCTGGTATTGCTGCACGTCAGGATGCAACCACTGGTGGTTGGTATCAGGTGATGGACAAAGATGCTTCCTTCACAGCATCATCTTACAATAGCAACTGGAGTGGCAAACCTGCCAGCGTAACAAACTATATTGAAACTTCAGCAACAGCCATCTTTGCTGCTGCTTATTTCAAGGCTGTACGCTTAGGATTGCTTTCTACTTCTCCTTGTGATTATAAAACAATTGCCAAGAATGCTTTCGAGGGTTTGGTAAACAACTACACCTATCTGGATGCTAATGGCGACATGCAAATCTGGGGCAGTTGCCGTTCTGCTGGTTTGGGTGGTGATAAAGATACTGCTTTAAAGGGCGCTGAGAAATATCGTAATGGCTCCAATGAGTACTACTTGTTGGGCTATGATGTTCCTATGGTAGAAAAGTCTAAGGGTATTACCGAGGGCAAGGTTCTCGGTGGCTTTATCATGGCTGCTACTGAGTATGAGCGTGCTTATCAGAACCAAGACAGCAAGCAGATTCTGTTTGCCAAGGACTTAGCTCCAAGCTATGACTTCACTACTACTGAAAGAGAACTCGATGCAACTGCATACGGTGATGATAACGTTACCGTTACTTATCAGTGGTATAAGGATAATGCAAAAATCGCAGATGCCACATCTGCTACTTATACTCCAACAGAAAGTGGAAATTATTATTGCGTTGCTACTGCTAATGGTAAAACTATTAAGACAAGCACAACTACAGTAAAAGCCAAAAATAACTCCAATACTGATAATGGTAGCACAGATAACAATGGTGGTAGCGAGAATGGAACAACAACAGGAAATAAACTGTTTGACTATACCGTTCCTGCAGGTATAACATTAAATACTACAGAAACGAGTGTAAGTCCTTATGGTTCAGTTTCTGCTTCTGTTTCATATACAACAGATACGCCTAATGGATTTAAATTCGATAAAAATGCCACATATCTTAAGATTACTTTAGACAACAATACTCTACAGGCAGGAGATATTATTACAATAACATCTTATGCTGCAAAATCAGATATGGGTGTTAAGGCATCAGCAAAAGCTAATGGTAATGCTATTACAATTACATCGAGCAAAGAAGCAAATGTCAGTACGAAAAGTTCTTATACAGTAAAAAGTGATGATGTACTTAATGGTAGTTCTTGCATTTATTTATATAGAATTGCAAGTAGTACCACTTATCTTAAGTCCATTACCATCACTCGTGCTGCTAAGAAATATACAGTTTCTGCTACAGCAAAAGAAGGTGGCTCTGTATCTATCAAGAATGGTTCAAGTGAAGTGACATCTGGTACAGAAGTAGAAGCAAACACCTCTCTTACATTTACTGCAACACCAAACGAGGGATATGAGTTCGTAAACTGGACAGATGCAAGCAACAAGATCGTTAGCACAAATACAACTTACAAAACAACTGTAACTGCTGCTATTTCACTTACTGCCAACTTCAAGTCGAAAACTCCAGTTACCCCAACCGAAAGCGAGGTCATCTATGACTTGACTGGCTCTGTTGGTACAACTACTGATGGAACAAACTGCACAACTGCTAATAAAGTTATAACGTTTAGCAGCAACTTCAGTGCAAATGACGGAAAGTACATCACTATCACACCAAAGACTGGTGGCTTCAAAGCAGGTGATGTGATTACGCTGGAAGGCTATTGCGATAGCAAGAATCTTTCTGGTGTGATTATTTATTCTGATGTAAATGGTAGCAGTATCTTTAAGTCAAATGTCTTGGCAAAATCTGCTGATGGTGGTTCAAAATTTACTTATACCATTGAAAAAGATTGCGATGCACTCTATTTGGGTCGCTATGGCGGTGGTACTACTCGCTTGACAAGTCTCAAAGTAGAGCGTTCTGCTTCATCTTCTAATAAGACTCGACTGACAGCTTCTTTCGAGCGCAATGCTGATGTTGTAGTCAACACAACAGCAACCGTGACTTTGCCAACTTTGACTGTTCAGGCAGGAGAGAAAATTCTTGCTGCAGATCAATATACTGTAGTTTACAAGTCGAATGCAGAGAATGTAGCTACACTGAGTGGTAATACCATTACAATTAAGAACTTAGGTATCGCAACCATCACAGCAACTGTTACTCCTAAAAATACTGACACTTATGAAGGAACTACAGCCACTTATCAGTTGAGCGTAAAGGCTCCTTCTCCACTCAACGTTTCCGTAATGGATGTTACTATCAACACCACAGATGCGGAAGAAGAGCAGCCTGTCATCAAGGTTTATGGTGATAATGACAAACTCCTGAAGTTGGGTCAAGACTACACCTTGTCTTATACGGTTAGTGGAGACAATAATGTGACCGTTGATGCATCTGGAAAATTCTCAGTTACGAAAAATGCTGAAAAAACAGCATTTATTAAGGGAACATCTCTCATTACCGTTACTGCGACTCCAACAGAATCACTTGGAAGCAATTATACTAAAGGTACTCTTCAGTTCTCTTACTCGGTATCAGAAGGTAAGGTCAAGCCTGTTTTCTCAGATTCATTCAAAGGCATCACCATCAATCTGCACCAAGATGACACAAGCAGAGAGATTATTGTTCCTCTGATTTACAATGGTGAAGATGTAAGCAGTTATTTCAAATACACTTACGCCATTACACCTACAGAAAACGCCTCAAGTGTAACAGGCAGTAAACTTAACTTCACACCAAGCACAGCAGGAACATATACAATTACTGTAACTGCAGAACCTGGACAGAATGGTGAAGACAACTATGGTGACGTCTATGATAGTCCTGATCCTATTTCATTCAATTTGGATATAAACAGCACGCATCAAGTTATCGCCGTTACACCTGATCCTGCAAGCATTAAAATGTATGCAGGTACTACACGAGTAGCACCAGACCTGACGGTTACAAATGGAAATGCTACTCTTGCCGATACAGAATACAACACCTCGTGGTTCTCTACATCTCCTGGTGTCGTAAAGGTAGATGCAAAAACAGGAAAGATAGAAGCAGTCAGCGAAGGTACAGCTAACATCCGTGTTGTTGTCACTGGTAAAAACTTAGAAAGCACCACAGCTTTAATTACAATAGATGTTGACGACCCTGCTGTGTATCGAGTTCATGCAAATGAGGAATATAAGAGCCAGAAAACCATGTGGAATCAAGACGAGAATCTGTCTGTTACACTTGGTGGATGGTTATTCCCTAATGATGTGAAGGGTCTTTGGACTACAACAGAGTCCTTGTCAAAAACTGTTGAGTGGAACAAAGATGACAGCCAGAAGAATTATAATTCAAGAAAAGCTCCTTGGAAGATTACCGGATTTGATTATATAGTAAAAGCAGGTGATAAGCAGAAGAATGCTCGCCAGGAGAATGGTTCCAACAGTATGCCAGAGACTACATTGATAAGCAATGTGGATTATTCTAAGAAAGAAAAAATTGTTGACCCAATGTTCAATGTGCCATGTTCTGGTTCCTTCCTGACATTCCAGCCTAAGACAAATGGTACTGTCGTAGCACATATATATCAAAACGGAGTATTCGATTCAAAGAAGAATAATAATACTATAGATTATCAGTACAGACCACAGCGTCGTGTATTCATCATGGATGAGGCTGGTAATTTCGTAAGTTCTGATGCTCACATCGAATCAACCACAGGTAAGCCGAATGGCAAGAATTATAATTTGAGTGATTATAAATGGGATATGGGTGACAAGCAGTCGCCAACTGTAGAAACAGTTAAACAACACTTTGGTCTTGAAAGTTTTGAAATGTCAGAAACAGGTTTTAAGAACAATGTTTATGAAAACCAACTTGACCAAAAAATAGCTCCTAATGAAGCAGCAACAAAATATCCAAATTTGAAAGGCTCACGTGGATGGTCCGTTCTCGCTGATGCACCTGTTACTTATAAGTTTAAGGTAAAGGCAGGTAAGACCTACTATCTCTACAACTTCGGTTCAAAGATTGGCTTCTATGGCTTCTCATTCGACGAGGATGAAACAAAAACTGTAGATCAAGTAGAATACGATGCTGACAATGCAAACGCAAATAATACTGTTGTGAAGACAGCTGAGGGTCATGTGGCACAGGTGAAGATTGCACGTAAAATGGTAGCTAATCGTTGGACTACCTGCGTTCTTCCTTTCAGCCTCAACAGAGATCAGGTGGATGCGATCTTCGGTCCTGCTTATTGTGCAGAACATCCTCAGGGAACTCAGATTCTCTATTTCGACCATATTGAGGGCAACAAAGCATATTTCGTACGTCACGCTTACAATACGATTGTTGCTGGTAAGCCATTCCTCATCAAGCCAACCAAGGATGTTGAGAGCATCAATACAGCAGATGTTACTCTTTATCCATACGTTACCATTGAAAATGAAACACCGGCTGACTGGTGTGAGAGTAAGGGTTATGTTTGGACATCAAGTTACAACACCATGAATATCGTTAAGAACGATTACTTTATTGGTGCTTCTGATGGAAACTTTAAGGCTTATGCTGCAGCTTCTGGAACAGTCAAAGGTTTCCGTGGCTTCCTGAAAGCGAAGCTTCCTACAGGAGCTAAACCTGTGATGTTGAGCATCAGTACCAGTAGTGTTACTGATGGTAATGATGGAGAAACAACAGGCATTGAAGATTTGATTATTACTACTGATGGTGAATTGATGCCTGCTAATAGCAGAGTATATAATATCAATGGTCAGCTGGTAAGTGAGGATGCCAACAGCTTCCAGTCATTACCAAGTGGTATTTATATCATTAATGGTAAGAAATATATTAAGTAAGAACGATTATAATCATGAATAAAAAAGTATATTTACAGCCACAGATAAAATGTGCTCCGTTACTGATGGAAAACTTGCTGGCAAGTTTATCGCGTACTGAAGGTGGAAACACACTTGGAGACTCGAAAACTGATATTCCAGAAATGGGAACTCCAGGAACAGATACTGCCAAGGAGCACTTTAACGACTTTGATTCCTGGGATTCCTGGGATTAAGAACTATCAATAATAGAAACAAGAACAACGAGGGAGCAACCTATACAGGGTTCGCTCCCTTGTTTTTTGCAGTTGAAATTTGGGTAACATTCAAAAAATTCGTAACTTTGCCGCCTGAAAATAAGAACAACATGATATATCCAGATAATTTCGAACAAAAGATAGGATTCAACGAGATTCGTAACCTGCTGCGTGAGCGATGCCTCTCCACCCTGGGCAAGGAACAGGTAGAGAAGATGCACTTCAGCTCTGATGCCGACGAGGTGAACGAATGGCTTTTGCAGACCAGAGAGTTTCGCAGACTCATGGAGGAGGTGGAAGACTTCCCCCTGCAATACTTCTACGATGTGAGAGAGTCGATAGTACGCATCAGAGTGGAGAACACCCACTTGGAGGAAGACGAGCTCTTCGACCTTCGCCGCTCACTGAGCACCATCGACGGTATCGTAAAGATACTCAACCACAGCGATGACGACGAGGCTGAACAGGAAGACGGTTGGCGCAGAGAGAAGAAATATCCCTACCCTGCCCTGCATCGCCTGTCGGCTGACGTCATGTCTTTCCCCCAGCTGGTACAACGCATTGACCAGATACTCGACAAGTTTGGCAAGATACGCGACAACGCCACACCCGAGTTGCTGCAGATACGCCGTGAGCTGGCAAAGACCGAGGGCAGCATCTCCCGCACACTGTACGGCATACTGCGTGCTGCACAGAGCGAGGGAGTGGTAGAGAAAGATGTCACCCCTACCCTGCGCGACGGACGACTCGTCATTCCTGTCATCCCTACCCTGAAACGTAAGATAAAAGGTATCGTGCACGACGAGAGTGCCACGGGAAGAACCGTATTCATAGAGCCTACCGAGGTGGTGGAAGCCAACAACCGTGTGAGAGAACTCGAGGGCGAGGAGCGCAAGGAGATCATACACATCCTCACCGACTTCACCAACAAGGTGCGACCCTTCTCGCGCGAGATACTGGACAGCTACCGCTTCCTTGCCGTCATCGACCTGATACAGGCCAAAGCGAAGCTTGCCGAAACCCAGCAAGCCATAGAACCCGAAGTGGAAGCCCATCCACACGTAGACTGGACCAGAGCCATTCATCCGCTGCTCAGACTCTCGTTGGAGAAGAAAGGCGAGAAGGTGGTGCCACTCGACATCATGCTGACGCAAGAGAAGCGCATCCTCATCATCTCGGGTCCCAACGCCGGAGGAAAGTCGGTATGTCTGAAGACGGTGGGACTGCTGCAATACATGCTGCAGTGCGGACTGAGCATTCCTGTGAGCGAGCGTTCGAAGACGGGCGTGTTTCAGAACATCATGATCGACATAGGCGACGAACAGAGTCTGGAGAACGACCTGAGTACCTACTCCTCGCATCTGCTCAACATGAAGAATATGATGAAGGCAGCCAACGGCGACACCATCATCCTCATCGATGAGTTTGGTACAGGCACCGAGCCTGGTATCGGCGGAGCTATCGCCGAGGCTGTGCTCGACCGTTTCTGTCAGCAAGGTGCCTATGGAGTCATCACCACACACTATCAGAACCTGAAGCATTTTGCCGACAGTCATGAGGGTGTGGCCAACGGTGCCATGCTCTACGACCGTCACGAGATGAAAGCCCTCTTCCAATTGGCTATAGGCAGACCGGGCTCTTCCTTCGCCATAGAGATAGCCCGCAAGATAGGTCTTCCCGAAGAGGTGATCAAAGAGGCCAGCGACATCGTAGGCTCCGAATACATACAGAGCGACAAGTATCTGCAGGACATCGTTCGCGACAAACGATACTGGGAGAACAAGCGACAGAGCATACACCAGCGCGAGAAGGATATGGAGAAGACCATATCGCGATACGAGAGCGACATCGAGGATATAGAGCGAAGCCGTAAACAGATACTCGCCAAGGCCAAGCTGCAGGCAGAGGAACTGCTGAAGGAGAGCAACAAGAAGATAGAGAACGCCATACGCGAGATACGCGAAAAGCAGGCTGAGAAGGAGGAGACCAAGCGCATACGCCAGGAGTTGGATGCCTTCAAGGAAGAGATGCAGGACATCGACACCAAGGAGAACGACGACAAGATAGCCCGCAAGATAGCACAGATACAGCAACGCAAGGAACGCCATGCCAAGCGAAAGGCGGAGAAGGCACAGAACCAGGAGAAGGCTGCGGCAGCCCTGCGCGAGGCTGTCAACAAGACGCAGCAGGAAAACCGTACGCTCTCAGTAGGCGACACCGTACGCATCAAGGGACTCTCCACCATAGGAACCATAGAGAGCATAGCGGGCGATATGGCTACTGCTGTCTTTGGAGGTATGCGTACCAAGATGCGCCTCAACCGTCTGGAACATGCTGTCGCCACCACCGAGACCGACAAGACCGAACAACGCAAGGAGAACTTAGGCTCGTATGGCATCAGTACCGAGACACGCAACACGATAGACAAGCACAAGACCAATTTCCACCAAGACCTCGACGTAAGAGGTATGCGTGGTGATGAGGCTCTCAATGCCGTGCAGTATTTCATCGACGATGCCATCCTTGTGGGAATGCCCCGTGTGCGCATCCTCCACGGCAAAGGCAACGGAATCCTGCGACAGCTCATCCGTCAGTATCTGAGCAGTGTGCCCAATGTCACCCACTTTGCCGATGAGCATGTGCAGTTTGGCGGAGCAGGAATCACGGTCGTGGACTTTTAGCAGACCTTTTCCTTAACATAAGTTAATAAAAGGAACATTTCTCGGGAAATATTTGGCAGGTTCAAAGGAAAGCAGTACCTTTGCACCCGCTTAAACGCAGAGACGGACAAGTCTCATACGACCAGCTCCCTCGGAATCCCCCAGGATGGGAACATAGCAAGGGTACTTGGTTGTAGCGGTGCGATATGAATCGCTTGTCCACCCGCCTCTTTAGCTCAGTTGGCCAGAGCACGTGATTTGTAATCTCGGGGTCGTTGGTTCGAATCCGACAAGAGGCTCAAAAGAAAGAGAACTTCATCTACAGAAGTTCTCTTTTTTTGTTTCCTATAGGTCTGTTTCTCCAAAAATATATAAAATTATCGCAGCATTGAACACTATATGCTAAAAATTGCTTACCTTTGCACGATAATACATAAATAAGACAATGATTAATGTACAGAATTTAGTTCAGACGAGGGCTTTCGCCCGCCAGGACGGAGCCATCTTAGGACTTGTATGGATAGTTAGTTTCGCATTCACCATGCTGGCAGTAAAACCCGACCAGTCGTTCTTGGGACTGATAGGCAACCTGCTGTTGATCAGCACTCCCTTTGTAGTAGGCAAGCGCCTGAAGAGTTTTCGCGACTATGCCCTTGACGGCACCATCTCCTTCCGCCGAGGCACCTTCTACTGTATGCAGACATTCTTCAATGCCACCCTGCTGCTCACCGTGGTACAGTACTTATGGTTCTCGTTCATGGACATGGGTCCTTTCATGGCCTTATTGGAGAGCACCTACCAGCCCGTGATGCAGGAAGTGTACCATCTGTCGGAGGCTGAGGCAAAGGCCACCATCGACACCATTCTCTCGATGAAGCCACTGGCATGGGCTTCCATGTTTATGATTACCGACCTCATCGTGGGTGTGGTACTCAGCCCTGTCATCGCAGCCATCATGGCACGACGCGTAAGTATCAAGAACATCAATAACCAATAATAACACACCAAACAAATGGATATATCCGTTATCGTACCCCTATACAACGAGGAAGAATCGCTGCCCGAGCTCTTTGCCTGGATCAAGCGAGTGATGGAAGCCAACCACTTCAGCTACGAAGTCATCTTTGTCAACGACGGCTCTACCGACCACTCATGGCAGGTGATAGAACACTTGGCTGAGGAGGTCGACCAGGTGAAAGGCATCAAGTTCCGCCGCAATTACGGCAAGAGTCCTGCCCTGTACTGTGGATTCAAAGAGGCACAGGGAGATGTGGTCATCACCATGGATGCCGACCTGCAGGACTCACCCGACGAGATACCTGAGCTCTACCGCATGATTACCCAGGAAGGCTACGACCTGGTATCGGGCTACAAGCAGAACCGCAAGGAGGGCGACCCTCTGTCGAAGACTATTCCTACCAAGCTCTTCAATGCCACAGCACGCAAGGTGAGCGGCATACACAACCTGCACGACTTCAACTGCGGACTGAAGGCTTATCGCCGCGACGTGGTGAAGAACATCGAGGTATATGGCGAGATGCACCGCTACATCCCCTATTTAGCAAAGAATGCCGGTTTCGACAAGATAGGCGAAAAGCCTGTGCATCATCAGGCCCGCAAGTTCGGCAAGTCGAAGTTCATGGGCTGGAACCGTTTTGTCAACGGCTATCTGGATCTGATGACGCTCTGGTTCCTGAGCAACTTCGGCAAGAAACCTATGCACGTGTTCGGATTCTTGGGCAGCGTGGTGTTCTTCATCGGTTTCCTGTCACTGGTATGCCTCGGCATCGACAAGAGCATCGACCTCTATCATGGCGTGTATGGACACCTCATCACCGACTCGCCCTACTTCTTTATCGCCCTGACAGCCATGCTCTTAGGCAGCCAGCTGTTTCTGGCAGGATTCTTAGGCGACCTGTTGAGCCGACAGAACCCCAATCGTAACGACTATCAAATAGAAAAAGAGATAAGATGCGGAAAATAATCCCCATACTCATGATGGCCCTTGGGCTGATGGCAGCTTGCAGTACGCTCGACTGTCCGCTCAACAACACCGTGTACACCAAGTACAGGCTGGCAGGCAACATAACAACCCTGACCGACACACTCACCATCTCGACCAACCGTATCGAGGGAACCGACAGTGTGCTGATCAACAAGGACGTGAATGTGGACAGTTTCATACTGCCCATGAGCTACTCGCTGTTGGAAGACAGCCTCTTCTTTGAGACCCGCAACGCAGACAACCGACTGCTGCGCGACACCGTAACGGTGCAGAAGACCAACACGCCGCACTTTGAGTCGGTAGACTGCAAGCCATCCATTTTTCATACCATCACTGGCGTGAAGACTACGCACAACAGCATAGACTCCATCGTCATCAACTGTAAAGAAGTAACTTATGATGAAACGAAGCCACACTTCTATATTTACTTTGGTCATCGCGATTAGCGCCCTGATGCTGCTGATGCCTGCACAGGCGACACATGCCCAGGGATCATCAGGCAAGAAGATTGCCGCCAACAACAAGGACACCATCCCACTGTTGAGAAACGTGGCGGTGAGCGCAGACCTGGTTGGTCCCATCCAACTCATGGTCAGCGACTACGGTCAGTATGAGGCGGCACTGCGTGTCAACCTCAAGGACAAGTATTTCCCTGTAGTAGAAATAGGTATAGGAAAAGCTGACGGCACAGATGAAAGCACCCAGATCAACTACAAGACGACGGCACCCTACGGACGAATAGGCTGCGACTTCAACCTGTTGCGCAACAAGCACGACATCTATCGCCTGTATGGCGGTGTGAGATACGCCCTTACCTATTTCAAATACGACCTCAAAGGTCCGGATATCCAGGACCCTATATGGGGCGGCACGACTCCCTACGAGGTCAACGGTGTGAAGTGCAACTGCCACTGGGCTGAGTTTGTCTTCGGTGTGGATGCCAAGATATGGGGCCCTGTAAGAATGGGCTGGAGCCTGAGATACAAGCGCAGGCTCTTCCATGACGACGGCGACTATGGCAACACCTGGTATGTGCCCGGCTTTGGCAAGCAGGGAGGCTCACGCTTTGGAGGAACCTTCAACGTAAGTTTCGAGCTGTAAGCCCACTGCGGCAAGAAAGCCGCATCACTCTCACCCCACATTTACATCAACCATCACCCCTATCCCATCAATATGAACAAGAAAAGACTCATTTGGCAAATCCCCTTCCTGCTGTTCCTCGTCATCGGCACGGTTATCATCCTGAAGCAGGGACAGAAGAACGTCAACTATCAGCACGACGAGGGTTTCATCTTCGGTACCGTCTACCACATCACTTATCATAGCGACACCAATCTGAAGAAAGAGATAGAGGCTGAGTTGAAGAAGGTGGACCAGTCGCTCTCGCCATTCAACAAGACCTCCATTATCTCGAAGGTGAACCGCAACGAGAACCCGGTGGTCGACTCGATGTTCAAGGAGGTCTTCCTCCTGGCAGAGAACATCTCCAACGAGACCCACGGAGCCTTCGATATTACCGTAGCCCCACTGGTCAACGAATGGGGATTCGGTTTCAAGAAAGGTGTGGAACCCAACAAGAAGGTCATCGATGACCTGAGAAAGACAGTAGGCTACCAGAAGGTGAAGCTCACCCCCGACAATCATATACAGAAGCAAGATCCGCGCATCATGCTCGACTGCTCTGCCATAGCCAAGGGCTACGGTTGTGACGTGGTGGCAAGACTGCTGAGCAAGAAAGGCATCAACGACTATATGATAGAGATAGGAGGCGAGATAGTCACCAAGGGCTTCAACCAGAAAAAGGAGTCATGGCGCATCGGTGTGAACAAACCTACCGAAGACTCGCTCAACACCAACCAGGAACTGCAGACGGTGCTCAATGTCACGGACATAGCCATGGCAACCAGCGGCAACTACCGCAACTTCTACTATAAGAACGGCAAGAAGTACGCACATACCATTGACCCCAATACTGGCTACCCCGTTCAGCACAGTCTGCTGTCTGCCACCGTCTTGGCAAAAAACTGCGCCACGGCAGACGCCTATGCCACCTCATTCATGGTGATGGGTCTCGAAAAAGCCAAAGAGATACTGAAACAGCATTCAGAACTCATGGCTTACTTCATCTATACCAATGATGATGGTAAGACCGAGGTATGGTACTCGCCATCGCTCAAGGAGAAGATTTTGGAATAATTATTTTTAAGGAGAAGTTAAGGAGTTAAGGAGTTAAGGAGTTAAGGAGTTAAGGAGTTAAGACAACAGCCTTTGTGGACTCAACATTAAACATTGAACATAAAACATTTCCTCAAGACTATTGTCTTAACTCCTCAGCGACCGAAGGGAGCGATAACTCCTTAACTCCTTTAACTCCTCAAATAAACTCCTGAAAAAACTCCTCAAAAATTATGCCCGAAAACCGCATATACAACAGCCTGTTGGCTCTGCCCCTCTTCTTGGGAATGAGCCGCAACGACTTGCAGCAAGCTGCAGGGCAGACACGATTTGACTTCAGAAAAGCAGGTGAGGGAGAGACGATTGTAGCTGAAGGCGAACTCTGTACACATCTGTACTTCCTGCTCGACGGCGAGGTGATGGTAAAGACCGAGTCTGCCGACCACAGCTACAGCATCGACGAGAAGATACAGGCACCCGAGACCTTCCAGTCGGAACGCATCTTCGGTCTGTACCCATACTTCACTCATACCTATACAGCCCTTCACGACTGTAGCCTGCTATGCATTGCCAAGCAAGACGTCATGAAGCTGGCAACCCTCTTCGACATATTCCGCATCAACCTGCTCAACCTGATATCCACACAGAGTCAGAAGCACAGCCTCCGTACCCTGCAGACACCACCCGAGAGTTTAGAGGAACGCATCACACGCTTCTTCGAGGCCAACTGTGTCAGCCCTACTGGCGAGAAGACAATCCACATCAAGATGAGGCGCATAGCCGAAGAGGTGAACGACAGCAGACTGGATGTTTCCAGAGCCCTCAACCATTTGCAAAGCCAAGGACTTATCCGTCTTTACAGAGAGCGCATCCACATCCTGGAACTCGAAAAACTCACCAACAGCAAGGGATGAGATAAAAGTATGTTAAATAATATGATACAAGAAGATTATAACACCTTTTTTTACTAACTTTGCACAAAAATAAAAAACACTAAGTTAGTATGCTTCAAGAAAATAAGACAGAGAATCGTATCAATCCCTTTTTCGTACCTTACAACACCCCTCACGACACCGTACCCTTCGACCGTATCAGGCTGGAAGATTACGAGGAGGCCTTCATGGAAGGAATACGCCGTGACGATGAGGCCACCGACAAGATCGTCAACGATCCCGAAGAACCGACCTTCGAGAACACCCTGGCACGCGTGGATACCGAAAAAGGCGAGCACTACTACGACTTGCTCAGCAGGGTTTCCAATGTTTTCTCATGCATGATGAGCGCAGAGACCTGCGACGAGATGGAAGCCTTGGCACAGAAGATGAGCCCCATCCTTACCAAGCATGCCAACGATATCACTCTGAACAAGAAACTCTTCGAACGCATCAAGTTCGTACACGACCACCCCAACCGCGAGTTGAATGCCGAGGAACAGATGTTGCTCGATACCAGCTATGACGGCTTTGTACGCAGCGGTGCCCTGCTCGATGAGGAAGGCAAGGAGAAACTGCGCCAGCTCACCGAGGAGGCAAGCATGCTCACCCTGCAGTTCTCGCAGAACCTGCTCAAGGAGAACAAAGCCTTCCAGCTGCATATCACCGACAAGGCTCAACTCGACGGACTGCCCGAGACTGCCATTGCTGCAGCCGAGCAGAATGCCAAGGAACAGGAGAAGGAAGGATGGATCTTCACCCTCGACTTCCCTGTCTTCTCTCCCTTCATGACTTACTCTACACAGCGCGAGCTCCGCAAGCAGATGTACATGGCTCGCAATACCGAGTGCATACACGACAACGATGCCAACAACCTCGAGATATGCAAGCGACTCATCAACCTGAGACGCGAGCTGGCACAGCTGCTGGGCTTCGACACCTATGCCGACTACGTGCTCAAGCACCGCATGGCAAGCAATATCGACAATGTGTACAAACTGCTGAACGACCTGATAGATGCCTACAAGCCTACCGCCGAGAAGGAGGTTGCCGAGATAACAGCCTTAGCAAAACGCATTGAGGGAGATGACTTCGTGATGGAACCCTGGGACATGAGCTTCTACTCGCACAAGCTGCAGATGGAGAAATACAACCTCGACGCCGAGATGCTGCGCCCCTACCTGCAACTCGACAAGGTGATCGACGGCGTGTTCGGTCTGGCAGGAAAACTCTACGGAATCACCTTCAAGGAGAACAAGGACATACCCGTATACCATCCCGACGTGAAAGCATACGAAGTGTTCGACAAGGACGGCAGCTATCTGGCTGTATTCTATGCCGATTTCTTCCCACGCAAGGGCAAACAGGGAGGTGCATGGATGACAGAATTCCAGGGACAGTGGATAGACCATAAGGGACAGAACATACGTCCGCATGTCAGCGTGGTGATGAACTTCACCAAACCTACAGCCGAGAAGCCAGCCCTGCTGACCCTTGGCGAGGTGGAGACCTTCCTGCATGAGTTCGGGCACAGCCTGCACGGCATGTTTGCCAACACCCGATTTGAAAGTCTGTCGGGAACCAATGTATGGTGGGACTTTGTGGAGCTGCCGTCGCAGTTCATGGAGAACTATGCTGTGGAGAAAGACTTCCTTCGCACCTTCGCCTTCCACTATCAGACAGGCGAGCCTCTGCCCGACGACCTGATAGAGCGCATCGTGAAGAGCCGCAACTTCATGGCTGCCTACGGATGTCTGCGACAGGTGAGCTTCGGACTGCTCGACATGGCTTACTACACCAAGAAGGAAGCTTTTGACGACGACATCATCCCATTCGAGAAGAAAGCCTGGGCAAAGGCCATGGTCACACCACAGTTGCCCAATACCTGTATGACCGTACAGTTCTCGCACATCATGGCAGGAGGCTATGCTGCTGGTTACTACAGCTACAAATGGGCAGAGGTGCTCGACGCCGATGCCTTCAGCGTGTTCAAGAAGAACGGTATCTTCGACCAGCAGACAGCACAGAGCTTCAGAGACAACATCCTCTCAAAAGGTGGCACCGAGCATCCGATGACACTCTACAAGCGATTCCGCGGACAAGAGCCTACCATCGATGCCCTGCTGGAGCGCAACGAGATAAAGAAAAATATAGAATCATAACAACAGAAACATGGAAGAGCAACTTTCCAAACAAGAGAAACTCGACCTGCGCTACTTGCGCATGGCACGCATCTGGGCAGAAAACAGTTACTGCAAACGCCGACAAGTGGGTGCACTCGTAGTCAAGGACAAGATGATTATCAGCGATGGCTACAACGGCACACCCAGTGGGTTTGAGAACGTATGCGAGGAAGACGGTGTGACCAAGCCCTATGTGCTGCATGCCGAGGCCAATGCCATCACCAAGCTGGCACGAAGCAGCAACAACAGCGACGGAAGTACACTTTATGTCACGGCTTCGCCATGTATCGAGTGTGCCAAACTCATCATCCAGGCGGGCATCAAGCGCGTGGTATATGCCGAGAAATACCGACTCTATGACGGCATCGAACTCATGGAGCGAGCTGGCATCAAGGTAGTATATCTCAACCCCGACGACGCTTCGCAGAAAGAAGCCGAACCAAGAACATAAGACAATAAATATATGAACATCAATAAGAAAAAGACCAACCGTTTCATGCCCATCATCATGGCTGTATGCGTGGTGATAGGTATCATGATCGGCTCGTTCTTCTCGAACCATTTCTCAGGAAACAGGCTCAATATCATCAACAGCGGAAGCAACAGGCTCAACAACCTGCTGCACATCATCGACGACCAGTATGTGGATGCGGTGAATATCGACTCTTTGGTAGACAAGGCGATACCGCTCATCCTCTCTGAGCTGGACCCACACTCCGTTTACATCAGTGCCAAGGATGTGGCTGCTGCCACCGACGACCTGAAAGGATCATTCTGCGGTGTGGGCATCGAATTTGTGATCAGAGATGACACCATACACGTGCAGAATGTGATACAGAACGGACCTGCCGAGAAGGCCGGCCTGTTGGCTGGCGACAAGATTGTGGCGGTAGACGGCAAGCCTTTCGTAGGCAAGATTGTCACCAACCAGGAAGCCATGCACAGACTCAAGGGACAGAAAGACACCAAGGTAAAGATTGGTGTGGTGCGCTACGGCAGCAAGAAGGTACAGACCTTCACCGTGACCCGAGGCGAGATACCTACCAAGAGCATCACGGCAACCTATATGCTCGACGACAAGACCGGATACATACGCATCAAGAACTTCGGCGAGAATACCTATCCAGAGATGCTCATCGCCCTGGCAAAGCTCTCACAAGAGGGATTCAAGAACCTGTGTATCGACCTTCGCGACAACAGTGGCGGATACCTGACAGCAGCCATCAACATGGCCAACGAGTTCCTGCCCGACAAGAAACTCATCGTCTACACACAGGGACGCAAGTCACCACGACAGGACTTCCGAAGCGATGGCAAGGGATCCTATCAGCACGTACCGCTCGTCGTACTTATCAACGAAGGCTCAGCATCGGCTGCCGAAATCTTTGCAGGAGCCATGCAGGACAATGACCGTGCCACCATCATAGGCCGACGTTCTTTCGGAAAGGGACTGGTACAGCAACAGATAGAATTCCCCGACCACAGCATGATAAGACTCACCATTGCACGCTACTACACCCCATCGGGTCGATGCATACAGAAGCCTTACACCCTGGGTGACGACAAGGACTATGAGCAAGACCTGCTCAACCGCTATGAGCATGGCGAGTTCTTCTCGCAAGACAGCATCAAGCATACGGGTCCGGCCTATCACACGGGATTGGGACGTACCGTATATGGCGGAGGAGGCATCACTCCCGACATCTTCGTACCCGAGGATACTTTGGGAATGACATCCTACTTCAAGCAGGCAAGCATGAGCGGACTCATCCTGCAGTTCGCCTTCACCTATACCGACAACAACCGTCCTAAGCTGAACAACTTCAAGGAGATGATGGAGCTGGCCGACTATCTGGACAAGCAGAACATGGTAGACAAGTTTGCCACCTATGCCGACAAGCACGGTCTGCAGCGCCGCAACCTGCTCATCCGCAAGTCGCACAAACTGTTGGAACGCTACATCAACAGCCGCGTGATCTACAACATGCTCAACGACCAGGCTTGGAATCAATACATCAACCAGGACGATCCTGTTATCAACAAAACGATGGAGGTGTTTCAAAAGAACGAGGCTTTCCCCAAGAAGCCCGTTCCTGCCACCAAGCCAGTTTACAAAAAGAAGCAGAAGGTAGCTATGGCAAATGTGCCCTACAACTACCGTTCGTTGCACAGAAGCCTACCCCGCTTGGCATAAGAAGGCAGAAAAATGAATAAGAAAGAACTCAGAAATATCATCAGAGAGAGAAAGCGACAGTTCTCCGGGCAACAGCTCGAAGAACTGTCGCTTCTTGTTTTAGACCGGCTGCGCAGAAACACCCGGCTGCAGCAAGCCCGCAGCATACTTCTATACTACTCGCTTCCTGACGAGGTGAATACCCATCAGTTTATCGACGAACTGGTCAATCAAGGCAAACAGGTATTCCTGCCCGTTGTCGTAGACGGAGAAAACATGGAGATAAGAGAATATACTGGCTCGAAAGACTTAAGACAAGGTAGTTTCCACATCATGGAACCTGTAGGCAGACTGCTGCCTGAAGATGAATACGGGAAGATAGAAGCAGGCATCATCCCGGGCATGAGTTTCGATAAGTCGGGGCATCGCTTGGGCAGAGGCAAAGGCTACTACGACCGTATGCTCTGCAAGATGCCCCATCTATATAAAATAGGTATATGCTTCGACTTTCAGAAGACGGAGACCGTGTCCACCGAAGCCACCGATATCAAAATGGATGCTATCGTATAGAACTTGATATCAGAAATGACAAAAGCCTCCGCTGCCTCGTTAAGCCGCTTGACCAACAGGCTGCGACTCAGCGAGAGGTCGGCACGCAAGGCCGGACTGAGTATCTTGACAAAGAGCGTCTGGTTCTTGATAAACTTGTCGCCAGTGTACTTGGCTACAGGCTCACCCACCACCTGATCCCAGGAAGCAAGAAGACGCTTCTGCTGCAACGGGGTCTCCAGTCCCTCGCGCCTCAATACCTCGGGCAACAAATCTGATAAGGAACGTACTTTTCGTCTGAACATATTTCTTTGCTTTGCAGGTTTTTCTACTATTCTTCGTGAACCAAATCTATGTTTCCACCTTCTACATGGAATATCTTGTAATTGCCGTCACTCTCGTGCAGGATGCGGTCGAGATGGTCGCGGTTGGTATCGGTGATGAATATCTGTCCAAAATTGGCTCCCGATACCAAGTCGACAATCGCCTCTACCCTTTGGGCGTCCAACTTGTCGAAGATATCGTCGAGCAGCAAGAGGGGCGTAGTACTCGATACCGTGCGGCGCAGAAAATCAAACTGGGCTAACTTGAGAGCCAAAACAAAGGTCTTGTTCTGTCCCTGACTTCCCTCTCGCTTCATCTGGAAATCACCTATCAGCATCTCCAGGTCGTCACGATGCACACCATGAAGCGAATAGCCTACAGCCCTATCCTTGAAGCGGTCGCGCTGTATGACATCAAGGAGCGGACCGCGCTGACAATGAGAGACATAACGCAGGCTCACCACCTCGCGGTCGCCAGAGATATGACGATAAATCTGCTGGAACAGAGGAATCAGTTCCTTGACGAAAGCCTCACGTTTCTGAAAAAGCAGCTCACCATTGCGAGCCATCTCCTGTTCCCATATCTCCATCAGCGTCGCATCGGGTTCCTCCTCCATCTTGAGCAGAGCATTGCGCTGTTGCAAAGCCTTGTTGTAGTTGGACAATGCCTCAATATAGGAAGGGTCATACTGCGAGATGACCACATCCATCAGGCGGCGTCGCTCCTCGCTTCCACCCTCTATGAGTACCGTATCAGAAGGAGAGACAAAAATGAGCGGTATCAATCCGATGTGTTGTGAGAGTCGCTTGTACTCCTTCTTGTTGCGCTTGAAGTGCTTCTTCGTTCCGCGCTTCATACCGCAGAAGATATTCTCGACATTCTCTCGCTCATCAAGATAGTTGCCCTCTATCACCATGAAGTTCTCATCGTGCGCAATGACCTGCGAGTCGACAGGATTGTAGGCACTGCGACAAAAAGAAAGATAGTAAATGGCATCCAGGAAATTGGTCTTGCCCACACCGTTATGACCGATGAGACAATTGATCTTGGGCGACAATTCCAAATTGGCAGCCTTGATGTTCTTGTAATTAATTATCGAGATATTCTTTAAAATCATACGTATTATGCCACTATTGAACTGCAAAGTTAGCAGAAAAAGCGCAAAAAACGAAAAAAGTAGGCTATAAATTTCAATATGTGGATAAAATTACGTATTTTTGCAACCTAAAGTGTAGTAGCCATTGAGCAAGGCACACTAAGAACAAGAAGGAAAAAATAATAAAAAAACAAAAATAAAAATGGCAAACAAAACAGAACAGGTTCTCGAAGCAACAGAGAACATCAACAACCGCGAGGCTTTCTTCATGAAATACAAGAAAGCCATCATTATCGCAGTGGCAGCAATCATTGTTGTTATTGCAGGTGTATTCCTCTACATTTCACAGATTTCCGGTCCTCGTGAGGAAAAGGCAAGCACAGCGCTCAGCAAGGGTCAGACCTACTTCAACAACGAGATGTTCGAGCAGGCTGTCAATGGCGACGGTGCCGGCTTCGTAGGTTTCGCTAAGTTGGCTGACGAGTATAGCGGTACCAAGGCAGGTAACCTGGCCAACCTCTATGCAGGTCTTTGCTACGCCAACCTCGGCAAATGGGCAGAAGCTCAGAAGAGCCTCGACGCTTTCTCTACAGAAGGCGACCAGATGATCAGCCCTGCTTCTCAGGCTGCTCTCGGCGACGCATACGCTCACCTCAACCAGCTCGACAAGGCTGTTGACGCTTTCAAGAAGGCTGCAGACATGGCAGACAGCAAGGCTGAGGACGATGCCAACAACAGCCTCTCTCCTACCTTCCTTATCAAGGCAGGCGAGGTGTTGGAAAGCCAGGGTAAGAAGGACGAGGCCCTGAAGATCTATCAGGACATCAAGAAAAAGTATGTGAACTCTATGCTCGTTCAGAGTGCAGAGATCGACAAGTACATCGAAAGAGCTTCTAACTAATTATGGCTACAGCACTTCATAATTTGTCAGAATACGACTTCACCAAGGTACCCGATGCCAGCAACATGTGCTTTGGCATCGTGGTAGCTGAGTGGAACCCTGAGATAACAGGCGCTTTGCTGAAAGGTGCCGTTGACACCCTGGAAAAGCATGGCACCCTGCCAGAGAACATTCACGTGAAAACCGTACCGGGAAGCTTTGAGCTGATATACGGAGCACGACAGATGGTTCTTAATCAGGGCTATGATGCAGTCATCGTCTTGGGAAGCGTCATCCGTGGCGAGACTCCTCACTTCGACTACATCTGTCAGGGCGTTACCTATGGCATAGCCCGCCTCAATGCCTCACAGGAAATTCCAGTCATCTACGGTCTGCTGACCACCAACGACCTGCAACAGGCCAAGGACAGAAGCGGTGGCAAGCTGGGCAACAAGGGCGACGAGTGCGCCATTGACGCCATCAAGATGGCTAAGTTCTAAAAAGCAAACATAACCATAGAACAAGGATGAAACTTTATCAACTCTTACAGTCGTTCGACTTTGAGGAACTCTTTCCTACTGTCAGCACGATGTTCCCCAACGCCAATCTGCATCGCGACGTCTTTCAGAAAGCATTCGACATGCTGTGCAGCATCCAGCCAGTGATGAGCAAGAAAACCATTCGCTACGAACTGATGGAAGACCCTAACTCGAGCAACAGTATGATTGTGGGAGCCGACGACAGTTGTTTCAACACCACTTGGGATGCTTGCTTGGGCAAGGAAGTAAGAAAAGGAAAGGGTGCTGACCTGAACGATGAGGAATTGGCAGCCAACTGTCTGCTCAACGTCCTCTTCATCGGTAAACACCCACAATGCTTTGAAAAAGACTTCAAGAAACTATTGAAGTAAGTGATGCATTAAAATAGTCACTATTTTTTATAACATCATACCCCATCATCAGCCTCGTCTTCTGCAGACGGGGCTTTTTCGTCCTCATCACCTGCTGTGTCCAACTGGCTATCCTTGGCTATACTGACAGCGCCCATGCGGTTGACTGTGATTACAAGGGGCACATACTCATCACTGGTCACATCGGGAGAACCCACACTGCCTGCAAAATGCAGCACGTCGCCCTTCACCTCGACAAAAACAATGCCCAACAAGGCACCCGTCTTCTTGGTTTCTGCATCAAGATACCCCGTAAAATCACTTTTCTGGAAAGTACGGCTGAAGAACTCTGTTCCGTCCTCCCGCAACACCTTGATCGTAATCTTGTTGTCGTAGTACTTGGTATGATCCTCACTCTCCACCAAAGGCTGACTGTGATCAGACTCTCGTTTCATCACTACACGATAAGTCTTGCCGAGCCAGGTGATGTCGCGTGACTGCTCATAACTGCTCAGCTCCTGTGTCTTCTTAGGTTTTGGAGCAGCAGGCTTAGGGGCTATGATGACATTGCTCTTTTTCTTCTCGCCGCATGACGAGAAACAAGCGGCACCCAGAACCGCTATCACGAGCATGGAAATTGTTTTCTTCATTGTAGTTTTGTTTTGATATTCTATTGAGTAAAGGCCTGAATCTGCATCATTAATAAATTGAATCCACAGAATGAAGACCTAATTATCTGCAAAGTTAAGAAAAAAATATAAGAACACAAAAAAAAGCATCCCCTTTTCACAAAGAGAATGCTCTTACTACCTAAATACTAACTAATAAATCCTATTGAACTTTTCTCACACGATATAATAAAAGTTCAGTTTATGAATTCTAATCAGTAATAAGACCCTAAAAATCACAAAAAGTTTAATCGCAAATAAGAAAAAAGCATTGTTTTAACATCCTTTAACAAGAAAGGATTATTCATACATGCAACTACTCAGCATCCCAATAACCCCAAATAGTGACTTTAATACCACACAAATTGTTTTCAGTTCTTCATAAATTTGTTCTGACACTTGCGAAAAATCTATGTTCTAAACTTTAGAACATAAGTTCGATACTTTAGGACACAAGTTCTAAACTTTAGAACATAAGTTCGATACTTTAGAACATAGATTTTACAGGCTGAAAAAAACTTTTTCTGTGGTTTAACGATTTGAGTTGACCACTCTTAGCGTAATTTATAACTATCCAAAGCATCATTTATAACTATCCAAAGCATCATTTATAACTACCAAAAAGCTACAGATTATCACAAAACATAGACGAAAAGTACAAAATTGACTAATACTTTTTGGTAAATTACACAAATTGTCGTACCTTTGCAACGAAAACAAAACAATTAGTATGAGAAAGACCATTTTACTTGTCATTATGACAACTGCTATCATACTCTCTGCTTGTACAGGCAGGCAAGCCAAAGAGAAAGAGAGGGCTCTCGACACCATTCCCATGATGGTGATGCAGATACAGAAATGCAGTCGTCTATATACAGCCGAGGCGCAGGTTCACAGAATCATCACCCACGACGACCAACTCAGACTGAAAGGCTCTATACTGAAAAACGAGTTCGACATCAGTCTGCCTGGAGGAAAGCGCAAGGTTGCCATCCCTATGGACGCCACCCTCAAGGCATATATCGACTTCAATGGCTTCAACGAAAAGAACGTGAGACGGCAGGGTGAGAAGATAGAGATCATCCTCCCCGATCCTAAGGTGATGCTGACAAGCAGCAAGATAGACCACGAAGGAATTAAGAAATTCGTATCGCTCACACGCAGCAACTTCAGCGATGAAGAACTCAGCAGCTATGAGCAGGAAGGACGCAAGGGCATCATCAACGATATTCCACGCATGGACATTCTGGAAACAGCCCGCCAGAGTGCCGCGCACACCTTGGTTCCCATGCTCGTCAACTTGGGATTCAAAGCCGAGAACATCAAGATTAGTTTCAGAAAGAAGTTTACCTCTTCCGATCTTTCAAGCCTCATTGACGGCACATCGGTTGAGAACAAGTAAGGTACTACAGATATGAGAAAATTTGAAATCATCATCATACTCCTGCTCATCGTCATCATCGGCGGAGGTCTGTACTGGCTCAACAAGGACAACTCCATCTCTATGGAACAAGAAGGCAAGACCACGCTCTCGCCTACACAGATAAAGAGTATCGAAGCCATCGGACAGTGGGAATTCCTGTCCATCAGCGACGAGGAACTGATAGACACCGTGAGAAAAGGACTCATCAGCGACGACGAACTGGTAAGAATCTACTATGGCACCCTCAGGCTGGGCATCGACATGCGAGAGTTGGGCAATGAATGGCTGAGCGCCGAGGGCGACACCATCGTCTGCACCCTGCCACCCATCAGGTTGCTCGACCGCAACTTCATCGATGAGGCAAAGACACGTTCGTTCTTCGAAGAAGGCAAATGGACGGGTAAAGACCGGCAGGACATGTACAAAAGAGCCTATGAAGCTATGAGCAGACGATGCTTTACAAAAGCCAACATCACCAAGGCAGAGGAAAATGCCAAGGCGCAGTTTGAGGGAATGTTCCAGGCTATGGGTTACAGCAACGTAAGGATCAGAATAGAACATGGGATAATAAAAGAGAAAGACAAATTACAAAACTGGTAAAAATAAGAGAGATTATGGATACACTAAACGACATTTTCGCAACGCTAAGCTCATTCTTGTGGGGTTGGCCCATGATTATTCTGCTCTTGGGCACACACCTCTTTCTTACGATTCGTCTGCGTTTCCCGCAGCGTAAGATTTTCAAGGCCATCAAGTTATCTGTCAAGAAAGACAAGAATGCCACGGGCGATGTTTCCCAGTTTGGCGCTCTTGCCACTGCCCTTGCCGCCACAATAGGTACGGGCAACATCATCGGTGTGGCAACAGCCATCGCCCTGGGTGGTCCAGGTGCTGTGCTGTGGTGCTGGCTGACAGGTGTATTCGGTATATCCACCAAATATGCCGAGGGTTTACTGGCAGTCAAGTATCGTGTGAAGACCCAGCGCGGCCGCATGCTGGGCGGTCCTATGTACGCCTTGGAGAAAGGTCTGGGCTGGAAATGGCTCGCCATCCTCTTCGCACTCTTTGCCGCGATAGCCTCTTTCGGCATCGGCAGCACCGTACAGGCAAACGCCATCTCTACCCTCGTAGAAAACCAGTATGGCATTTCCCCCTACATCACAGGAACCGTTGTCTGCGCCTTGGGAGCAGCCGTCATCATTGGAGGAGTGAAATCAATATCAAGAGTATGCGGAATGCTTGTTCCCTTCATGGCTCTTTTCTATGTGTTGGGATGCATCTATATTCTCTTTGTCAACCATGCCTATCTGTGGCCGGCCATCAAGGTTATCTTTGAGTCTGCCTTCACTACCCGCGCGGCAGGAGGCGGTTTCGCTGGCAGCACATTGATGATGGCTGCCCGATATGGTATAGCCCGAGGTCTGTTCTCCAACGAGTCGGGTCTTGGTTCTGCTCCTATCGTAGCCGCAGCTGCACAGACACGCAATCCAGTGCGCCAGGCACTCGTGTCATCTACCGGAACCTTCTGGGACACCGTCATCATCTGTGCCCTTACCGGACTGGTCATCACCTCAAGCATCATCGCCTATCCCGATATTGACTATCACAACGGAGCAGCCCTCACCAAGGCTGCCTTCAGCAAGATTCCCTACATCGGTGCTCCTCTGCTCACCTTCGGCTTGGCCACCTTCGCCTTCAGCACCACACTGGGCTGGAGCTATTATGGCGAGCGCTGCGTGGAGTATCTCAAGGGCAAGCGATGGATGCTGACCTACCGCATGCTCTACATCATCAGCATCTTTGCGGGCAGTGTCATCGGACTGGAGATGGTATGGAACATCGCCGATTGTATGAACGCCCTGATGGCAATACCTAACCTTGTGTCCCTGCTCTGCCTCAGCGGAATCATCATACACGAGACACGCAAGTATCTGTGGCGCGACCGCTTGGACTGCGACATGGATGAGAGCGAGATAGAGGAACTGGAAAAATAAGAATAAAAGCTACAAAAGAAATATGGCTGCAGACAATCCTAAGGAAAGTCTGCAGCCATATTTCTTTAAGCGACCGTTCAGTCTATCTGATATTGCAGATGGCGCATCTCATGGCCTCCCCAAGCAGAATCGTTGACGTACTGAAATCCCACCTTATTATATAAGGACTCCGCACGAGGGTTTCCCTTGTCGACAAGCAGTCCCACAGCAGGCAATCCCATCTCACGGGCACGCTCTATGACTGCTTTCAGCAAATGTTTGGCAATGCCATGTCCCCGGAACTCTTCCGACACAGCGATGCTGTCAATGTAAAGCTCGCCAGCCTGTGTCTCATCGTCCATATCCGAATAGTCGATACCAAACTCCCGTTGAGCAGCCTCTATGAAACGACGGCGCAGGCGATGCAACTCTCCACCATCGTAAGATACACAGATGCCAGCCAGCCTACCGTCATCAGCAACAGCACAAAGCGTATTGCGATAGCTGTACTGGCTGTCATCGAGAGCCACGAGTTCCGTCATTACCCGTCGGAAATCCTCTAACGTATGATCTTTACCTGCCAGATTCTGGCAACACTCATGATTCATCGCCTCCATAATGAGTGAGGCAATAGGCGCTGCCAGACTGGCAGTAGCCCCTTCTACTCGTACATTCATTGTCTAAGTCGTTTTATGATCAAGTTTCGCAAGTTTTTCCCCACACATTCGGCAGCACTATTTTAAACATTTTGTTCCTTACGCCAGGCTGCTGGCGTCATGCTCTCAAAGCGCGAGAAGACCCTTGAGAAATAAGAGGACGAGGAGAAACCGGAATGGATAGCCACCTCTTCCTGTTTGACATTCGGATTCTCACGCATATAGCTCTTTGCCTCTTCCAAACGCAGCTTCGTAATCCAGGTGCTGAAGTTGTCACCGTGTTTACGGTTGATATAGCGAGACATATAGAGCTTGTTGGTACCCATCTCTGCCGCCAAGTCATCTATCGTCAACTGAGGAGCAAGGAACCGCTTTTCAGAAAGCCATTTCTTCACTTGCTCGCCAAAGAGATGCTCATAGTTGTCTGTCTTTGAGGATTTCTGTTCTTCCGTATCTGTCTCCATCCTCTCTCTGTCCGTCACCTCGGCACTGTTCAATTTACCGTACATGGCTGCATAGTTGATGAAGCTGATGGCTATGTAGAAATTGGCAGAGATGACATAAACCTGGAAAAGATAATTGTAGACAACGCCCCCAAGCAACGTGGTGAAACTCAGCACACTGGTAAGGATGATGAGGATGATACTCTTCTTGATCCAGAGCATAACCTGCTGCATATCCTCTGCAAAGTAATTGTCCAGTTTCCTCCGTTTCTCATTATACAGGATATAGAAACGCTTCAGGAACATCACGTATTGCACAAAGAACATGAAGAAGGGGAACCACGACACCCAAGCACCCACCTTGCCAAAGACTCCGATGGTGGAAGTTATCATCAGAACAACAGATGCCAGGAAGACAGCCCAGTCCTTTCTGAAGTTTCGCCACGACATATACTTCTCGTCCAACAAATAGAAGAAAGTGGAAAAGAAGAAGATGGCTTCTAAATAGAAGAAGATAAAATCAGCGCACTTGATGTATGGATTGAGCGCTTTCCAATCGGCAGAGCTGGAAATAACTAAGTAGACGACAAGATTCAATCCCATGATAAAATAAGCAGTTGCCAAACATCTCTTCGCCTTGCGATAAGGAAGATATTCGGCAGCAAGAGGCACCTTTCCAAACAACAGGACAATGCCGAGGCCAAAATAAATGGCTCCAACACATTGGATCAACACATTGAAATAATGCTCTAACAACTCTATCATATACAATTCTTATTACGGAATACAAAAGTACAAAAAATAATTATTACCCCCCCGAATTAAGTCAAAAATGCGACATTTTTCACTCTTTTTACATTTTTGCGTCATTTTTTCTATTTTTGAAATTGTAAAAAGGGTAATTTTTCCAATATTACAAGTACTCACACCAAAGTTTCCACTATCTTTGCAAATGTTTAAAACTGGCGCTCCAACTATTCATCACAAAATGCTGAGCATCGAAAAATAGGAACTGACACAAAAACTTTTCTAAATTGAAATGATATGAGAAAAAGACTACAACAACAGCACAACGAAGCTGCACAAAAGAGAATCACAACATTCATTACTTTTCTTACCATGCTTCTATTCGTCATTGGAGGAAGTCTCCAAGTACAAGCCCAGGATACCAATACGAATGGAACCCACATCGCGGGCATCGAATCGCTGCCTGGTTGCAGCGAGAAAGATGTAAAAGATGCTGTAATCAAAGACAACACCTTTCCTGAAAATGACAAGAGCAAGATCTTCTTCCTCTATAATGTCAAGACGGGTCTGCTGCTCAATGCCGGAGGATATTGGGGAACTCATGTCTCTTTGAAAGAATACGGAATGCCGCTGTGGATACATATCGACAAAAACGGCTGGATTCACCTTGCTCAGGAGTTTGACTCGAAGGAAAAGAAAGGACTAGGAGAAGGAAATTATCTGGAATACGAGACAGGGGGAAGTGATGCTGAAGACAAAGGTGTGTATATAGACAGAGCATATATTTACTCGGAAATTGTCAAGAGAGGCTGGAAACTGGAGCCTGTTGCAGACAAGGACAAGTTCTACACCTACAAGCTATACACGTACCTCAACACCTCATCGAAACCGTATGATTCTCCCAGTTTTGATACGACCAAGAAGTATTACCTCATCGCAGCCAAGACACAAGGCGACGTGGACAAAAACTGCGGTGCCGTGGCAGCAGGAAGCACAGAGATAGCCAAAGGCTACGACGAATGGAGATTTCTGTCATACCAGCAGATATTAGATCTCCAGGTCAAGAACACCAACAACATCATCTCGTCCATCGACCTGACCTTCCGCCTGCAATGCCCAGGCTTCTCTCGTGAGAATGCGGCTATGAGCAACTGGAAGGCTTATCAATATGGAGGAAGTGGACAAATCAGATTAGGCTTGGAGCATTATTACAAGCCTTACGTTAAAAACAGCAATGGAACAACTGCCGGCAGCAATATCAAGATCGATGAATATTATACCTCAGATTTCAAAAATAACTTCAGCTACACTTTCCCCAAAGGCAGTAATCCTATCACGTTCACGAAAAACGACAATTACGAGCGTCATTGCGGTAAGTATTATTGCGCTGATGCCAAGAATTTCCGAGGCACCATCTACCAGGATGTCAAAGTAAGTCATGGTGGTGCATACGTCATCGAGTGCAAGGGATTCTCCACTACCACTAAGGCAAAGCTCTATGCCTGCTTGGTGAAGAGCGACAACACTGCGGACACCCTAACGATGCATGCTACCGTTCTGGGACAGACTGATTACATGTCTGCACAGGAAAGGGCAGCGCTTCATGTCGAAGATCAGAATATGGACTATGCTGCCAAGGAATTTTATGGTAGTCACAAATACTTCAACAGCGTGCTGGTACAGGTGCCAGAAGGTGGCGGCACTATCCGATTCGGTATCGAAATCGGAACGCAGAATGACACGAAGCCTGTGGAATCAGAGTGGACGGTATTCGATGACTTCCGCCTCCTCTATACAAGCAGGACTATTGATGGCGACTTGGTCCTCGACCAGGACAGAGACAACCTGGATTATCTGAAGGTTTGCTCCAACACCTACAAGAGTGTGACGCTCCACCTCAACAAGACCTTCGACAAGGACAAGTGGAATGGTTTTGTATTGCCCGTAAGCCTTACCAAGGACCAGCTCACGCAGGCATTCGGTCCTAACGTGAAACTGGCAAAACTCAACAAGTTGACCAGCACCGAGATACAGTTTGTCAGCGTAGACATGAGCAAGGTTGGAAACGACGAGATAACCATGCAAGCCTACGTACCTTACATCATCTTCCCTACCAAGCATACCGAACTGGAAAAATCACCTGCCTACACAGCCTTGCTGAGTTCGACAGGCAACGACCAGGCGAAGGATGTACGGGTGAGCATCGGCAAGAACCATATCGACATTCCCAATGTCACATTCACTGTTAACAAAGAGAACAAGAACGACCTCACCAATATGAATACGGAGAACTGGACAACCAACAGCAGCATTGTCGTTGACGGTTCAGGAACACCTTTCGTCAGTGGCAACGGCACCATGACAGCCTTCGGAACATTTGCCAGAACCTTCGGAACAGGCACACAGAATACAAAAGAGGGCGATAATAATTACGGCAAATGGACCATCACGGACAAGTCAACCATCATAACGGGTCGCAGCGACCTGACGGGCTGCTACTTCTTCTATAGAGGCAACATGTATTGTTCTGACAAAAGAACAAGAGGTTTGCGAGGCTTCAGCGTATGGTTCGCACCTAAATCCACCTCTGATGGCACCCCTGCCAAACCTGCCAACGTTTTCCTTGATGGTGTATTATTGGACAAGACCACTGGCATCAACCCCATCATCTATGGTGAGGAAGAAAGCAGAATTGACAGATTCGCCCATGGCATCTATAGCCTGAACGGTCAACTCATCAGCAACAGCAGTTCCTTGGACGGCCTTCCAAACGGAATCTACATTCTGAACGGCAAGAAAGTTATCAAGAGATAATCGGGAGCTACAAGTCTTGAGCAAGAAAGCCAAGACTAACAAAACAATTAGTTAAACACTCAAAATCGACAGACGATGAAAAAAAGATATATGTGTCCTATGACCACAACCATCATGGCTGAGACTTGCAGCATCTGCGCAGGCTCTCCTCCTAAATGGACGGAACGCCCAGAGTCACAAGACCCAACAATGCCTGACGAGCCATCCAGCTGGGGAGAAATCATCTGGGACAATGGACAATTCAATAAAGAAGATGACCCATTCGATTCGGACAACTGGTAAGAGAAATACCAATCAGCATCCGAAAGCGTAAGAACGCAATCATACATAAAAAACTCGCAAGACTCTACTGAATCTTGCGAGTTTTTTATGTTTACATGAATCGCTATTCCTTCATCATAGATAGCTTTGGCTACTATAGCTGGATTTGCGCCTGTTCCAGATCTACCGCCTTGGCTGTTAGAGTTCCCTTACCCTTCAAGACAACGACACACTTGCCGAAGAAGGCCTTGCGATGAGGGTCGGTAAAACGTTCCAACGATGTCTGGCAGCCATTGTCGGTGCCCAGGATTTTTGCATCTGAAGAGAAGAATATCTGGTTGTCGGCATTAGGACAGAGGTTGCCATCCTTGTCTACCACCTGCACCTCGACAAAGGTGGTAGGTTCGGAAGCGCCAAAAGCCAAGGTGCCCTGATAAGTTTTCTTCAATACGATGTGATGAGGAGCACCAGCCGTACGGATGGTCTGCTCGCCTACCTGCTTGCCGTCCTTACGTGCCACCACCTTCACTTCTCCAGGTTCGAAAGCGACACGCCACATCACATGATACTCGGTAGAATGCTGCCAGGCGGCTCCCTCATTGGCTGCTCCATATACCTTCTTGCGACGGATGCCCTGGCTCTTGCCATTGACGAAGAGCTCCACCTCGTCAGCATGATTGAAGTAGCACCACATATCAATGGTCTGACCCGGAATCCAGTTCCAGTGAGGGAAGAGATGCAACACCTCCTTGTCGGTCCACTCGCTCTGGTACATATAATAGCTGTCCTTGGGTAAACCCGCAAGGTCTATCACACCAAAGTAACTGCTGCGTGCAGGGTAAGCATAAGGAGTAGGCTCACCGATATAGTCGAAGCCTGTCCATATAAACTGTCCACCCACAAAGTCGTTGTGCTTGACCACATCCCATGTCTCCTCGTGCGTACTGCTCCAGGAAGCATGCATATTATCGTAAGCCGAACACATGAACGACGGATCGGTATAAGACAGCCACCACTCCTTGGGAGCCGTGAAGATACTGTCACTTGGCATCTTGTAGAAGCCTCTTGTGGCTAATGCCGACACACTTTCCGAGAAGATAAAAGGCTTGTCGGGGAAATTCAGAGGCACATCCTTGACCCATTGATGATGATAGTTGAAACCTATCACGTCGATGGCTCCACTCTTGAAAAGATGGTTCTTTGGGTCTGGCTCATTGCATCCTGCCGTGATGGGACGGGTGTTCCATGGGTCGCACGCCTTCACAATCTCTGCCAAATGCTGGGTAAGGAGAGAGTTGACACTCAACTCATCATCGTGAGCCAAAGAAGAAGCATCATGACCTGCATTCAGAATCAGATTCGCCTGCTCCAGCGAAAGCGTATCAGCTGCAGCATCCGACCATTGTTCGAGCACCTCGTTGCCGATGCTCCACATGATGATGCTCGGATGGTTTCTGTCGCGTTTTATCAGATCAGAGAGATCGCGCTTGTGCCATTCGTCGAAGAAGCGAGCATAGTCGCCATTCGATTTCTTCCGTCGCCACATATCGAAGCTCTCGTCCATGACAAGGAAACCCATCGAGTCGCACATGTTCAGCAGTTCGGGAGCAGGAGGATTATGGCTGCTTCGGATGGCATTCACACCCATATCACGAAGGATGGTGAGTTTGCGATGCATCGCATCTTCATTCACCACCGCACCCAGACAGCCGAAGTCATGGTGCTCGCAGACACCATTGATCTTGATGTTTCTGCCATTAAGGAAGAAACCCTTCTGGGCATCAAACTTCACTTCCCTGAAACCAGTGGTGGTGGTTGCGGTATCAACCACCTTTCCGTTCACCACCAGTTCGCTCTTCACGGTATAGAGATAGCCTTTTGCGATGTCCCAAAGCTGCGGATTCTTTACCCTGAGCTGCTGCACCTTGTTGCCCTGACTCTTTGCCACCACCTTACCTGCCGCATCATAAATCGTGTTGCGGATGGAAAGTTTCATCTTGCTACCCTGGGCAAGGAAATCCACCTTCACCTTGACATCACCCTGCGGCGTAGTAGATACATACTGTCCCCACTGAGGAATGTATGCCTTTTTCATGGTCTTGGTGAGCCAAACATGGCGATAGATACCACAACCCGAATACCAGCGGCTGTTGGGCTGGTCGCTATTATCCACCTTCACGGCGATGACATTATCACCCTTCCTATTAATATAAGGTGTAAGGTCATACTCAAAGGTACTATATCCATAAGGACGCGTACCGAGTTTGTGACCGTTGATATAGACCGAAGAGTTCATATACACGCCATCGAAGGTGATGGTAAAGCGGTCGTACTTCTCTTTCGGATTCACGGAAAAATGCTTACGATACCAGCCGATGCCACCGGGAAGAGCACCACCGCTGGCTCCTGAGGGATTCGACGGGGCGAAATCACCCTCTATCGCCCAATCGTGAGGGAGGTTCAAACTTCTCCAATGCCCATCAGCATATTCTGATTTCTGCATACCGGCACTATCGGCTAAAATGAAAAGCCAGTCTTTATCAAAAGACTGGCGATCACGGGCGCTCAAAGACTGAGCGCCCAATAGTAGAATTGCTAAAGCAAATATCTTCTTCATATTACTTCAATTTTACAGTAACAGCCTTGCCTGCATACTTCACCATCTTGCCCTTAGGAGCCTTGGCGAGGCTGACGCCCTGTTCGCGGGTTGTTCCGACAAGCACTACATTGAAACGGCGTTTCAGCAACATGCCATCAAAGCTACCCTTGCGTGCTCCGAAAGTAAGGGTCTTCTGAGCATCATTATACTTGATATTGATGGTAGCATACTTACCCTTCTCGTAGTTATAGTTGGTACCTTCATCCTCGTAGATGGTGAACTCGCCATCCTTACCTGCATAAACATAGAGGTCGATAAGCTCAGCCTTCTTTTGGTCGCACCACTCCATCTCAGGACCAACAGGGAGGATGGCTCCCTCTGGCAGGAAGACAGGTATCTTCTCATAAGGCGCATCGGCTACGATAGTCTGTCCGCCAGCATAGTGCTTGCCGGTATAGAAATCGTACCATCCCTTCTGCTTTGGCAGGTACACATTGCGAGAGTACTTCTGATATTCACCTACAGGACAAGCCATGAGGGCTGAACCAAACATCCACTGGTCTTTGATATCGAGTACATTGTCATCACCATTGAAGTCCATCACCAGTCCACGCATCATGGTGTAGTCCTTGAGATGAACCATACCAGCCATGCTGTAGAGATAAGGCATCAGGCGATAACGCAGTTTGTCGTAAGCCACGATGGTTTTGTAAGCTTTATGCTCGGCAGGAGCGATATTCCAGACTTCACGAGTTGGCCACTGACCATGGGCACGATAAAGAGGAACGAAGCAACCAAACTGATTCCAGCGAGCCTGCAGCTCACGCCATTCTGTCAGGTCGGCATTCTCCTTACCAGTCTTGTCAAACTCCTGCTGTGCTGCCACATAACGGTTCTCTACACAGAAACCGCCCTGGTCCATTCCCCAAAAAGGAAGACCTGCCATAGAGTAGTTCAAGCCAGCAGTCATCTGGGCACGCATATCCTCCCAACGGGTAGCAATATCACCCGACCAAGTGGCTGTACTGTAACGCTGCTCGCCAGCAAAACCCGAACGGGTAAGCAGGAAGACACGCTGATTAGGGTTCACGCTGCGCTGTCCGTTATAGATGGCGTCAGCATTGACGATGCTGTAAGCATTGAAATATTCGGTAGAGGTTCCGAGAGCTGTAGGTCCTGAGAGGGCCTTGCGATACCACATAGGTGTGCAGTCGCGCACATTAGGCTCCGAGGCATCCATCCACCAGGCATCCACACCAAACTTATACTTAGTATAGAGATTCTCATCCATCTGTCGCCAGAACATCTTGCGGGCTCCAGCATCGTAAGCATCATAGAAAGAGCCACGGAATCCGAGCCAGTCGTGAATGTCATCCTGTATGGCCTGATGATACATCCATCCCTTGCCGTCGAGTTCCTTATAGTTCTTTACTGTGTCATAGAACTTAGGCCATACAGAAATCATGAATCTTCCGTTCATGGCGTGTACGCTGTCGAGCATGGCCTGTGGATTGGGGTAACGAGAGCTCTCAAACTCGTGGCTTCCCCATGAGTCAAGTTTCCAGTAGTTCCAGTCCTGCACGATATTGTCGACTGGGATATGCAGGTCACGGAACTTCTTCATGGTACTCTCAATATCCTCGCTGCTCTGATAGCGCTCACGGCTCTGCCAGAAGCCCAGCACCCACTTGGGATAAACAGGAGCCTTGCCTGTAAGAGTACGATAACCGCTGATGACCTCGTCGAGGTTCTTACCTGCTACAAAATAATAATCCATATCGGGAGACATCTCGCTCCAGATGCTCAACTGATTCTTTTCAGCCTCAGAACGAGGTGCTGCCACACGCAATCCACAATAAGACACGTCGCCATCAGGCTGCCACTCGATACGGATGGGAGTCTTGACACCCTTGGCTATAGGAGTCTCAAACTTGAAGGAGTTAGGATTCCATGCTGTACGCCAACGCTCAGGAACCACCAACTTGCCATCGATGTAGATCTTCATATAACCTGCATAATAAAGGATAAACTGGTAGAAGCTGTTCTCTGGAGCCTCCACATATCCCTCATAGACAACCTTGGAGCCATTGAGTGCAAAGCCCTTGGGCAGATTCTGAATACCACCCTTGTCGGTCTTGTTGCACAACTCGGAAGTTTCGGGCATGGCATACTCGAAATAGATGCTGTCCTCGCCACGTACGATCTTCTTGCCATTCTTGTCGACATAAGTTCCTGTGAGCTGACCTTCCTTGCCGTCCTTGTCGAAAAGGCGGAAGGCACGGTTCAACTGCAGATAATCATCTGGATTGCCCCAACGGCAATAAGAATAAGAATCCCAGAGAATACCATAGTTCTTGTTGGATACAACAAAGGGCACACTCACCTTCGTGTTATACTGGAAGAGGTCTTCGTTCTTTCCCTTCATGTTGAGTTCCTCACTCTGGTGCTGACCGAGTCCGTAGAAAGCCTCATTGTCAGGACTGTCGAAGAGAGCACGCCATGACCATCCATGCTTCTGCGCCTCAGGCACCTTTGCCAGGTCTACTCCTATTTCACGATCAGGCACCGTGAAAGGCTTGAAGGTCTTTCCACCCTGAGCCACCTCGCTGAGTAAAACACGGTCGTTGAGGTCATAGAAACAGATACGTCCTGTTGACTCATTGAGCACCGCACGCATGGCAGACGTAGTGACAACAAGGTTGTCGCCCTGCTCTTCCACCTTGAAAGAAGACTGACCTTTCTGAGGTACAACAATCAGACTTGTCTTGTTGCGGAAAGACTGTTCTGCTGTAGCCTGCACACGGATAATCTTATCATTGACCACCTGCAGGCGAACCTGGTTGGGTCCGAAGTTCTGATGCTGTTTCAACTGAACAGTAATGAAATTACCATTCTTAACGAATCCTGCTGCCGAAGCCGCTGTGGCTCCCATAAGCAACACTGCTGAAATAAAAATAGATTTAGTTAGTCTCATGCTTAACAGATTAATTTTTGCTGCAAAGTTAATCATATTAAGGCTAATGAATACTACTTATTTGTTTACAATGAATGTATAAAATGTTAAACACCGCCATAAAAATATGTGCCAGAAGTTAAGAAACAACTTCTGGCACATAAAAAAGAACTATACCCAAGCTAAATTTATTCGACCTGTACGGTTGGAATTACGCAGCACGCCCTGAAAGGGCAGAAGCTCTTAGCCCAGGGCAACGCCCTGGGTTATTATGCTTACAGGGCGCCTTGCAGACTGCCTTTATACCCAGGGCGTTGCCCTGGGCTAAGAGCTTCTGCCCTTTCAGGGCGTTCCAACCGTACTGGTCGAATTTATTCAGCTAATTTCTTCTTGTATTGCGAAGGTGTCATACCATAGGTCTCCATGAAATACTTGGAGAAATAGCGTGGATTGTTGAATCCCACCCTGTATGCTATTTCGCTGACATTATACTCACCCTCGTGCATCAACTCCTCAGCACGCTTGATACGCTTGGCACGCATATATTCAGAAGGTGTGGTGCCGGTAAGGGCAAGCACACGTTTATATAATTGTACGCGCGAGATAAGCAGATGGGCACTCATCGACTCGACAGAAGTATCAGGATCGCCCATATTGTCATGAATATAGAGGTCTACCGAATCCATGAATTTCCTATCCACTTCCGACATCTTGAACTCTTCATTCTGCTCTTCCTCTGCGGGTTCCTCTACTTGTGATGTTAAGTCAGAAGGATCTGCAGAAGCAGCCACCTCGCTGGCAGAATGTGCCCACTTGAGGAAGTTGGCGATGCGCAACTTAAGCAGGTCAACATCGAAAGGCTTGGTGATATAGGCATCAGCACCACTCTCATATCCCTCCTTGCGATGCTCGTCTGCCAGTCGGGCCGTCAGCATGACAAACGGAACTGAACGAAGACGTGCATCGTTCTTGACAAGACGGCACAGTTCATTACCATCCATCACAGGCATCATCACGTCGCTGAGAATCACATCAGGAGTATGCTTCATCATCTTGTCCCAGGCATCCCGACCATTGACAGCCTCTTCTACCCGATAGGTATCCGACAGCATTTCGTGCATAAACTCACGGAAGTCGTCGCTGTCATCAACCAGCATAATCAAAGGTTTGTCCTGCTGCTGATTTTCTGATGCGTGAGCCTTTCCATTGTCTGCAGCCTGGGCGGCTGCTTTCTTAGAACTGGAAGAAAGACTTTCGACTGCGGGTTGACTGTTGACAGCAGACGATGCATTGACTTCCGGCTGAGCACTGACAGAAACCTGAGGCTCTGCCTGAGCCGACTCCTCTCCATAACGGATAGGAATGTCAACCACAAACACAGCACCGCCACCAGGATTGTCCTCCACATGCACCTCGCCACCATGCAACTTGGCAAACTGCATCACGAGGTTAAGACCAATACCGCTACCACCATAAGGCTGCATCTCGGTACCATTCACCTGATAGAATCTTTCGAACACTTGTTTCTTATCAGCATCGCTGAGCCCTCTGCCGGTATCAGCCACTTTCAACCGCAGCATATCTTCGGCAAGCGTCTTGTCGTCTTCCTTCGAACGGATGGTGAGTTCCACTGATATACGTCCGCCATCGGGAGTAAACTTATAGGCATTGCTCAACAAGTTGTTCATAATCTTTCCCACCTTGTCGACATCAAAGTCCATCAACAACTTAGGCACAGAGGAGTGGAACTCCAACTGAGTATTGTTGTTGACCAACTGTTGGAAGGTGTGGCAGATATTCTGTACGAAAGACACGATGTCCACCCTTGCCAACGACAACTTGCCTCTCTTCTGTTCCATCTTGCGGAAATCGAGAATCTGATTGACCAGACCAAGCAGACGCATGGCATTGCGGTGAATCAGTTCCAGCTTATGACGTTTTCCCTCATCACCCTCATTCTTGATAAGCGCATTGAGCGGCGAGATGACAAGGGTAAGCGGTGTGCGAAGCTCATGACTTACATTGGTGAAGAAGTTGAGTTTCAGTTCGTTCAACTCCTCTGTCTTACGGATATCCTCCTCCATTTTCTGGCGCTCATACTTGGCACGCTGCTTGTTGATCATACGCTTGCGATAAGAGAAGAAGAGCGCCATGATAATGAACACATAGATGAAGATAGCAACATTGGAAAGATAGAACGGCGGATGCACATGTATCTTCAATTCGCTGATCTCATCGCTCTCAGAACCATCAGCATTGACCACTTTTACCTGAAGCGTATAGTTGCCTGGCGAGAGATTGGTAAAGGTTACCGACGGGCGTCCTTCGGGTGTAAGAATCCATTTGTCTGAAACACCTGCCATACGATAGAGAAAACGGCTTCGGGAAGGAACTGCCACCTCGCTGGAAGCCAGTTGAATGGTGAAGGCATTGTCCTTGCTGTTGAGGTCGAGCTCACGACAGAAGTCGAGTGACTTCTCCAAGACGACACGTCCTTCGTACTCCTCGCCTGCCATAAGAGGATGGTCGAAGAGCACCAATCCGCTGAAGAGCACGTTTGCACTCTTTCTGGCCTTGCTTCCTGCCTGCACCGGAATGATATTGACACCATCCTGTCCGCCTACAGCAATGGAGCCATCAGCCAGAATGGTAGAGGAACGATAGTTGAACTGTCCGTCCTGCAAACCGTCGAGCGAATTATAGCTGGACAGACTCAAGTTCCAACGGTCTTTCTCGCCCTTGGATAATCTGACACGGGTAATCATAAACTCGGAGATGAGCCAGATGGCATGGTTCTTGTCCTCTTCTATCGAACAGCCCACAGAACCCTGCGTGCCGTTCATCTCATTAACGGAAAACAGTTGGTCGTTCACCGTATCATACATGATGATGCCTGCCGGCGAAGCCATCCAGATAATGCCACGACTGTCCATCATGGCATAATTGGTAGAAGGACTGGGGAAGAGTGCTCCCGCGCGCGTACCTTTTATATTACGCATAGCATGAGTACGGGTATTGAAGACGGTGAGATTCTGAGAATGTCCGACGAGCACATCATCGCCCTTCATTCTGAAGAATGAGCCGATATAGTTGGATGGCAACTTGCTGTTGCCAACATCATAGGTTGTCATTCGGTCGGTCTTCGTATCCATCACCTGGAAGCCACCACCCAGAGTTCCTATCATCAGTCGGTGCTGAGCATCCTCTGCCATGCACCATACACTGTTGTTGACCAGGTCGCTGGTGCCCACCTGATAAGCTTTCCACTGACCGTCACGATATCTTACCATACCTCCGTTGAAGGTGCCGAAGTACATGGTGCCATCACTCATGGTGACACTGCTCACCACGATTTCCGACTTCAGCCCGGTCGTGCTTCCTGGATAACGTACTGTCTGACCCGTCACGGGATTGTAGCTCAAGATACCGGCATCATTGGTTCCACACCACAGATTGCCCTTGGCATCCTGCGTGATGGTGCACACATCACCTAAAGGAATGGTGGTGAATCGGGAAAACGATGGTGAGAAATAAGCCACACCATTCTTATAAGAACCCAACCACACGGCATCGTCCTTGTCGATAAAGATACGTTGCAGCGAGTTGTCGGGCAGCGAGTTCTGCTTGTAGTCATCCTTGAGATACTGTCTACAGATTTTGCGACGATAGTCTACAACTACCAGTCCGTCATGGTCGGTAGCCATCCACAGTCTGCCATCGGATGTGCTTGCCATGTCGCGTATCAGGAACGAGGGAGGCACAGTGCCTGAAATACCCTGCGTCTTAAGGAACTCACCCACTCCGCAAATCCATTTCCTGTGATTCACCGAATAGATATAGGTCTTTCCTTCCATCAGCACCCAGTAGTTGTTGCGGCTGTCGACATAAGTGTACAGCCCCTCCTCCTTGTTCTTCTTATAGGAAGTCAGGGCATTGTTGGTCCAAAGTATGCGATGGCGCTTGCCGTCAATACGACTGATGATTCCATTGCCGTAAGAGATGATGACTGTTCCATGATGATCGGCGAAATCGGTTATCCAGTCGGTTTCGAGGGTATTGGCGCCGGCCGACTGCCCCTTCTTGGGGTAAGGGAAGAGATAGGGTTTCAAGGTCTTGGCGTCGACAAAATAGCATCCCTTGCCATAGATGGTTATCCACAGGTTCTTTTGCTTATCGATGAATACCTTGTCTATGCCACCCGAGATGCCGAGTTGCTTTTCGAGCCAGTTCTCCGGTTTACGGTCAAACTGCTCCTGTTCATACTGATAGATACAATAACCCATATCTGTATGAATCCACAAGTTACCCTTAGCATCCTGCTGGATTTCATCCACCGAGTTATTGGGAAGTGAGGCAGTACTGACATTATTGTTCAGGAACATCTTGACACGGAATCCGTCATAGCGGGCAAGTCCTGCCTGTGTACCAAACCACACATATCCCTTGTTGTCCTTGAGGATGGCATTGATATGACTGTTGCTCAGTCCGTCCCGGTTGGTGAGACGGTTGAACTCAATGTCCTCATTCGAAGCCCTTGCTGTCGAGGTAACCAGACAGAGAGCCAGAATGTAAAATACTCGTAGTAGTGTCTTGAATGTAGTTTTATGCGTCATGAGCATCAGGTCTTTGTTATCGTTTCTTTAGGTTAATTCGGTAGATAGTGGTCTATTGTTTCTCGGAACTTTCGCGTATCTTGAGAATCATCGGAACCACCTCTTTATATATCTTATTGTCACCATTGATGCTTCTCATGAGGAGTTCGCAGGCTTTTGCACCCTGCTCGTGCGCCTTGTCCATAATGGCAGTGAGGCGAGGAGTAACAAAGGCTGCAGCATCGCCATCAGTGAATCCGATGATGGCCACATCTTCAGGTATGCGAAGTCCCTTGGCCTTGATGGCATCAAAGGCTGCATAGGTGATGATGTCATTAAAGGCAAGAATGGCATCTGGCGGATTGGGGCCCTCAAGCAGTCGGAGGGTATTGTTGCGAGCCACCTCGAAGTCTATCTTGTCGCACACCACAAGGTCTCGGTCTATCGTGATACGGTTTTCACGCAAAGCCTCGAGATAACCATGTTTGCGTCGGCGTACCATATCCAGATTATTGGGTCCTCCGATGAAAGCAATTCTCTTGGAGCCCGTCTCTATCATGTGCTGAGTAGCTTCCTGTGCAGCAACATCTCCATTGGCCACCACCTGCGAGAACTTGTCTTCGAGGCAGCAACGGGCGAAGAATACGAGCGGAATGCTCATATCATGGAGCTGTTCGAAATGGGAATAATCCACAGTATCCTGTGCCAGACAGGCGATGATGCCTTCCACGTGCATATTGAGGAAGTTGTCGAGGGCACGCTCTTCGCGGGTATGGTCCTCGTGACTGTTGGCGCTGATAACAGAGTAGCCCTGCCGAGAGGCATAATCTTCTATACCATCGAGCACAGCTGCATAGTAATGGGTTACCAAGTTGGGAACGATAACTCCAATAACCCTTGGCGATTCCTTGCGAAGGCTTTGCGCAAAGGGATTAGGACGATAGTTCAACTGCTTGGCAAGCTCTTTTACTTTCCGTGTCATCTCCGCTCCCACCTCATGGCTGTTTCGCAATGCTCTCGATACGGTAGCTATGCTCACACCCAGCTGGTCGGCGAGGTCTTTGAGTGATGTTCTGCGTGGCTTCATGCGTAATAAATAAGTTTTTGCTATATATTAATTTCAAACAAGGCATCTTGCAGCCTTTTTCTACAGAGATAAAGCAAGCAAGCGCAATGAAAGTTTGCTTTCAAATTGCCGAGTGCCGCCAATCTTGTGCAAAGATACATCATTTTTTCGTGAATCGAAAACGTTTACGTGCATTTTTTTTAGAAAAACGTATTAAGGTTTCATTTTTTCTTGTAATTTTGCACTCAGAAAAGTAATGAATAGTTGATAATAAGTTAGTTAGAAAATTGGAGCTTAGTCATGTCGTGAGACATTTCTAAGCTTTTTTTGTGTGCTTACTTAAAGGCGCTGCGCCTGTCGTGCCAATATATCATTCAACTTTCTCAGGGTGTGGAAGTTCAATATTGTACTTGCGCTATCAGCCCTAAATTCCCAAGAATTGATTGCTTAATACCACAGAAATCTTTCGTTTATACTATAGAAATCTTTCGCTTATACTATAGAAATGTTCGCTTTAAGCTGCAAAAATCTATATTCCGTGATACGGAATGTATATTCCGTAGTTCGGAACGTACATTCCGTGATTTGGAACGTACATTCCGTATCACGGAATATAGATTTTTCTACAAGAAACAGAACAAATCCATAACTAACTAAAACAATTTTATAACTTAATTCAACTTTCGCAAATGGGGAAGTTAGAGAAGTTCTGTATAAAAAAGAGGGTGTGTCATAAAGTCAGTCCTTTACAGTTTTAAGGCACGGATTAC
>ERZ1026854.203-NODE-203-length-44588-cov-6.029035_pt1 | contig 44588 bp, 35 predicted proteins | sample MGYA00380157_ERZ1026854 | MGnify/ENA primary metagenome ERZ1026854 (study PRJEB33269, sample SAMEA4719793) | human gut metagenome | biome: human-associated habitat; feature: organic feature; material: feces | place: Cameroon | collected 2013-10 ... | reverse complement strand
CAATTTGCCAGTCTTTATGTTGTGAATGCACTATTTGACCTCAACATCATCCTATAATAGAATGCACGCTTCGCGAACATTCTATTATCATGAATAAAAAAAGTAAATGTCCCATCACACGAACATTTACTTTTTATCATTTGTATTTTTATTTAGTTTTCTCTGTTATTTCCGGTTTTATACGAGTATCTTACTTAAAACTTCATCCTCAAGTACCAGCTTCTTTGCCGCTTCGCGGTAATTTTCCTCATGCAGGTAAGTATGACGGAACGGCTTGATCGATGGTGCCATATCGATTGCCTTGATAAAGTCATCCCGTTTCATCTTTAATGTTGCCGCATAATCAAAAAATCCCGTCTCCCGCAGAACAGTCTCAACACGGATATACCGGTGATCCTGCACTTTACTCATGATATAAGTTGCAATTCCGACCTGAATACCATGCAGCTGCGGAACCTCTAAAATTTTATCCAGTGCATGTGAGATCAGATGCTCGCTTCCGCTCGTCGGCGCACTGCTTCCCGCGATCTCATTGGCGATCCCGCTCATGGCAAGGGAATCCACCAGTTCCTTTAAGAAAAGTTCATCTTTGATACTCTCATACGGTGTCCGCACAAAACTGTTGACCGCCTTTTTCGCGATCATGACCGCAAAATCATTCACTTCACTGTAACCACATTTTTCCTCATAGATCCAGTCATAAAGTGCTGTGATCTTTGAGATCATATCACCGATCCCGGAATAAATAAACTTCTCCGGTGCAGTTCTTATGACCTGTGTGTCCACAATAATGCCGTAGGCGAGTCTCGCCGGAACTGAAGTGCGTTTTCCGTGGACAAGAAGGGATGCACTTGCACTGGAAAACCCATCGCTCGAACTTGACGTCGGCACACTGATAAATGGAAGATTCCGTAAAAACGCTGCATATTTTCCTGCATCAATAACCTTTCCACCACCAATGGAAATGACCGCCTGTGTTTTATTTGGCATTGCAAACGCCAGTGTAATGATATCGTCGATATCCACCGTATCTAACTCACTGTACTCTAAGACTTTGATATCTTCCTGTTTCAGTGAATTCATGACATCTGTGCCAAACATATCGATCAGTCCGTTTCCAAAAAAGATAACAACCTGTTCGATTCCTTCATTCTTTAAATAACTGCCGATTTTTAGCAAGGCACCTTTTCCCACTTTTAAAATTGACGGTATTGAAATACCTTTTCCTGTCTGCATTCTGCTTCTCCTTTTCACTACCCTGTTTTTCTAAACTATTTTAACCAATATTCTAAAATATCAGCCTAATATTGACGCAAGTGTCTCCTTTAACAGACTGACATTGACCGGTTTCGACAAATGCCCGTTCATACCGCTTGCGATGGAACGCTTCACATCCTCATCGAATGCATTTGCACTCATCGCAAGGATTGGAAGAGTCTTGCAGTCCTCCCTGTCAAGCTGTCTGATCGTGCGTGTTGCTTCTAATCCTTCCATCTTTGGCATCATGATATCCGTTGATTTTGCAACTGGTAAAAGATACATGCCGGCGATATCTTTTACTTCTTCTTTTTCTTGTCAAAATTATTGCTTAAATACATGCACAGCGCTGCACTCAGACAAAAAAGACAACCACAGAAAAGTAATTCAGCCTGTGTTGACTGACTATGAAACATTTTTCTTACTTCTTTTTCCTATTGTAAAAAAGGAACAGACCGTCTTAACTAAAAGACACCTGTTCCTATATTTTTCCAGCATCCTATAAGAATTAAAACCCAGCTTATTGTAACATACCTGATATATCATAGCAATGCAAATCTGACAAGATAAGAGACAACTATTCTCCCGTTTTCATACAATTCCAAACATTTTTGCTGCCCAATAAATCAGGCCTAATACCCAGCTGGAAAAGATTCCATACAAAATAACCGGTCCTGCGATCGTAAATATCTTACATCCGATTCCAAAAACCTGTCCTTCTTTCTGAAATTCGATCGCCGGTGCAGCAACCCCGTTCGCAAACCCGGTGATTGGTACAAGTGCCCCGGCTCCGCCCCAGTTTGCAAGTGAAGGATACAGGTTTAGTCCGGTCAAAATTACGGACAATAAGATCAATATCACACTGCACCAGCTTCCAGACATCTCCTGGTCAAGTCCAAGGTTTTTACAGGTATTTAAAATAAACTGCCCAATGCAACAGATGATTCCTCCCATCACAAATGCCTTTGCCATATTCGCTGCAAGGTTGTGTTTCGGCGTCACCGACTCCACATAGTCGCTGTATGCCTGGTCTCTTACTTTTTTATCTGCTCCGGCTGATACTTTGGATAAATTTTTTTTCTTCGCTTCATCTGATTTTTTGTCTGAACTGCTTTGTTTTGTGTTTGGCTGTGTCATGGTTTTCCTCCTGGCTGTTTCGGTTATAAAGTTAGTATGGCATAACAGGCCGATTTTTATACGGATCACACCCCCCTTTCTTCTAAAGGTAATGCATCCTCTGCCATCAGAAACCATCTGCTCTTAGCCTTGATGATCTCCCGCTGAACATTGGTAACTTTCACGAAGAGATTCATGTAAAGCTGACCGAAAACGGAAAACAGACCAGGCTTTGAGATCGACGGACTTTTTATTGTTCCGACATCTTTTTATATAAGTTCCTTATCCAGTAAAAATCAATGAGATTTATATTCAAAATCCCCTTATCATCATACCAACGCCTTCCTATGTCCTTTCTAACTACAATCTTTGGGAAAGAATCACCAGTAAGGGCAAACGGTCTTAACTCAATATCTGCTTTCTCATCCGTAGGCATAGCATACGCTGACTGTATATAAGTCTTCTTTCCTCCAGTAGTTACAACAAAATCTATCTCTCTGGGGGTGCGGACTGAATTTCCATTTTGATTGACTGTACGTGCATATACAACACCAACATCAACCGAAAACTGCCTGATGATCAGTTCATTATATATGATATTTTCCATGATATGAGTCATTTCCTGCTGTCTGAAACCTATGCGCGCATTTCTGAGCCCAATATCCTCACTATAATATTTATTCGGAGAATCAAAATACGATTTTCCTCTTACATCATAACGTTTACTCTCAGAAAATAAAAAAGCATCTTCTAAATGTTCAATATACGAACGAATTGTATTGGCAGATACCTTCACACTTATCATCATTGGCAATGTAAAACATAGTTGTGAATATTCAGCTGCATATAACTGTGGTTGTTCTTATCTTTCCTTATAGGTAATGTAAAACTACTGATTTTCTCAGAAAAGTCCGTCGACCGCTTTTTGTCTGAGCCTGTGTAACCCGCATAAATCCTTATTTCTTCCTTATGTCCAAAACTTCGCCGATATCAACGTACTTTTTCATCCCTGCTCCGGAACCGTCACCGTCCACAGGTACTGCTCCCCTTTTCCCCACAACAGCAGTTCCTTCATCTGCTCATCATACTCATCGGTCGGCTTATAATCCTTTAACATCGAAAACAGGTACTTTTCCTGCTCGTCTTTCGGCTCTGTTTTTTTGATTGCTTCATGTAATAGAGTCCCCAGTTCAACTGGTTTGATATCATCTGAGATCTCAACTCCGGATAACTTTGCAATAAGCCCTGCCGCATAATAAAATTCGTAGTTGCCGGTCAGGACAGATTTTTGCATATTGCATTTTATGATAACACTCTGGCGTGCAATGGATGTAACCATTTTTCATTCCCCCTGTTTGTATTCATTAGAACAAAGAGTCACTTGTGGCTCTTTCGCGTCCGAGCGGTGCTGTTTACAGCAAACCTCTATCATTTTAATCTGAAATTTTTCACACGTCAAATCTGCTGTATATCTTCTTCAAATTTCATGTGTTTCATATGTCAACCTTGCTGCACGCTTCCACAAAATTCTATTCCTTTCCAGATTAAATAGCCGACCAGACTTCTACCGATTCATCCCCTCCTACGACAATCCTTCGCCAATCTTCCTCACAAAGTAATAAAACGCCCCGCACGTCTTTCCGACTGCCATCGCCCACATGATCCACTGCAGACCGACTTTTAGTTTTGCACGGCGGAACAGGATCGGGAAAGTGTTTAATATTTCAGCTAAAGCCACTGCGATACAGCCCACAAACAATCCGGCTGAGATTCCGTACAACCCGAGAAAGATATGCCCTAATACCTGTCCAAGCGGAATATGCATCTGTAAAAATACGGAGACGATATTTCCAAGGATACCGCCAAGAATGATCGCCTGCTCAAAGCCAAGCGTACTTACGGCACGGTTGCATTTTCCGATCATACGCGGAACAACACCGATAACGATCACAAACGCAAAAGTGCCCGCCGCGACAGCGCCGCCAAATGCAAGTCCCAAAAAGCCGAGTAAAATATGTTTAAGAAACATCTATACTGTGACCTCCTCTTCCTGCATTTTCAATAAATGTGGTATCCACATCTTTCTCATATTTCCGCATCTCAATCTGGATCGGTGTCGGATCCGGTGTGATTTTCTTTCTTCCGATATGGTTAAAAAATAAAATGATGCCGAGACCAAGCCCGATGCAGTAACACACTTCAAGTTCCGTCACACCCTCCACCTTTGTCCCCATCACCTGTCCATATAATTTATCAAATACATCCGTCACGGAAATATCATTGTTAAATGCCATGATCGTAAACGCCGAACCAAAAAAAATAATAATGCAGAGCAACACGGTTTTGACGGCATTCATTACCTTTGCTTTTCTTGAATCCGGAATATATTCTACAATAAAATCACTTTCCCCCTCATTTGAGATGGTCAACGAAGGATAATCTTCATGGATCTGCTCAATAATCTTTAGCACCGAAAATACCTGCATCTGGTTTTTCTGCCTTTTTTCATCTTTCTGATTCGTAAAACTGTATATCTTTTTCTGTTTTAACTGGCGCAAAATTGCCTCATTGGTGCACTCCATTTTTGCAATATCATTTAACACAACATGCCGGTCAAAAACAATCGTGTTCTGTTCGATTTTTAAATAAAGTGTCTCATTATTTACGCCCATATTTTATCCACATCCTCATCTCTTACACTGTCATATACCAACATTCCATCTGTGGGTATCTCATTTTCTTTCCTGTATTTTGTGTAAAAACAAACTCCAACCACCAATGCCATAACAATCACTCCAAATAAAACTGCTCTGTATTTTCTGCAATTCATAATAATCCTCCATCCTCACACAAAAACTATACTGACTATGCGAATTATTATTTCTTTTTTTTGGGATATTATGTATGAACAGGATAGAATCATTGGCATATAGGAAATTGCTTTTACAGGAAAACATATTTTTTCTTTATGGCAGATTGCATTTTAGCCAAAAACATGTTATTTTTTCATGAGTGTCCTTAAATAAACTCCTATTTGACAGGAACGGGAGTTTAAGATAACAGTTTAACAACTATAATGATTGATTTCACAGATAGAAAGGAACTGCAACATGGCAGTCACAAAGGAAATTTTATCTTTAGCGGTGGAAACCGGTGATGCACTTCTTCGAAATGGCGCAGAAGTATACCGTGTAGAAGATACCGTAATGCATATCTTAAAAGCATATGAAATTGAAGAATATGATGTCTATGTGCTCTCAAATGGAATTTTTGCGAGTGCAAATGAAAATAAAGATGACGCGTGCAGCATGATCCGGCATGTTCCGCTCGGTCAGACGCATCTTGGGCGCATCGCAGCCTTAAACCAGCTTTCGAGGGAGATCTGTTCCCATGAATGTTCCTTAAAAGATGCGTGGACGCGTTTAGATGAATGTAAAACGATTCCTACATGTAACAAATGGACGGAAATCTTTTTCTGTGGTCTTGGAAGCGGTGCTTTTTCTTTTTTGTTTGGTGGAACTCCGTTAGTCGGCGTGATTGCATTTATCGCCGGTGCACTTTTAAACATGTTGTTAAAAAAGTTTGCACAGTGGAAAACTTCAAAATTTATTACCAATATTTTCGGCAGCGCACTTGTGACACTCGTCAGTCTAATCTCATTTTCCATCGGACTGCCGGTTTTATACGACAAGATCATCATCGGAGCGATCATGCCGTTAGTGCCAGGTATCGCGTTAACGACCTCAATCCGCGATTTCTTTAACGGCGATTATCTCTCCGGCGCGATCCACATGATCGATGCGGTTCTCACCGCTTTTTGTATTGCGGTGGGTGTCGGAACCGTCATGACGATCTATAATCTTGTAGCAGGAGGTATTTTGTAACACTATGTTTATCCAGTTTATTGTCAGTATGATCGCAACGCTTTCCTTTGCCGTACTGTTTTGTGCACCAAAATCAGAACTCATTTTCTGTGGTCTTACCGGCGCGATCGGATGGATCGTATATCTGATCTGCCTGCAGTTTGATACCGGAACGGTCATTGCAAACATGATCGCAACGCTCGCCCTCACAGTCTTTTCAAGGGTGGTTGCAGCCCTGCGGAAAAATCCTGTGACCATCTACCTGATCGCAGGTATTTTTCCACTGGTACCGGGGGCAGGCATTTATTATACGTCCTATTATTTTATCATGAATGACATGAAAGAATTTTCACGTTACGGCATGGAAACGATCAAAGTTGCCGGTGCGATCGTACTTGGCATCATCTTCGGTTTTTCCCTGCCCCAGATGTGGTTTAATGCGCTGCGGCGCCACAGCACCTGAAAAGGATCTTACCTTCCTTTACGCTCTACTGCTCTGCAATCTTTGCCGCCAGATCTTCTAAATACTCCCACCTGTCCATTTTCTCTTCTAGCATCTTCTCGGCGTTTTCTTTCTCCTCAACCAGTTCGCGCAGCTTTGCTGCATTGGTGGCATTCACTGCCATCTCGTTATCTAAATCTTCTAACTTTTGTTCGAGCGCTGCAATATCATCCTCGATCGTCTCATATTCTTTCTGCTCTTTATAGCTGAATTTCAGTTTCTTTTCATGCTTCCAGGTTGCAGTCGAATCATTTTTTCCGATCACACTTTCTCCAGATTCCGAGGTTTGGGAATTACCCGATGCACCGGCAGACTGCGCCGCAATGTTTCCTCCCGGCATCCTGCCCTCTGCCGCAAGTCGGTTCACATAATCTGTATAGCCGCCTTCATACTGTTTCAGTTTTCCGTCTCCCTCAAAGGCAAAAATACGCTTCATTGTCCTATCAAGGAAATAGCGGTCATGCGATACCGTGACAACAATGCCCTCATATCGATCCAGATAGTCCTCTAAAATCGTCAGCGTAGCTATATCAAGATTGTTTGTAGGCTCATCCAACAAAATAAAGTTCGGGGATGTAGCCAGTACCCGGAGCAAATTCAATCTTTTCTTTTCCCCACCGGAGAGTTTTCCAATCGGACTGTATTGTTTTTCCGGTGGAAATAAGAAACGCTCTAATAAAACGGATGCGGATATTACTCCGTCCACAGTCTGAATATATTCTGCCGTATCTTTAACATAATCGATCACTCTCTGATTCGGGTCCATATATGACAGATCAATTTCATTTTCACCCTCATTTTTTTCTGAGGCTATTTCCTGCGCATAGTATCCCATTTTCACGGTCTGTCCGATGATAACTTTTCCAGAGTCCTGTGGAATAATGCCTGCAATAATTTTCATTAAAGTAGACTTTCCACAGCCGTTTGGTCCGATAAATCCAACTCGGTCTCCCTTCAAAAAGATATAAGAAAAATCATCGATCAGTTTTCTTTCTCCATAGGATTTGCAGATGTTTTCCAACTCCACGGTCGTTTTTCCCATTCTTGTAGAGATAGAACTCAATTCCATCTGCGAATCCTGTACCGGAGCCTGACGATCTCTCAGCTCTTCATAACGCTTTATGTGTGCTTTCTGTTTTGTAGAACGTGCCCTTGCACCTCTGCGTATCCACTCTAATTCCACACGCAGGATCGACTGACGTTTTCGTTCACTGGATGCTTCCATTTCCTGACGCTGTGTTTTTAATTCCAGATACCCGGAATAATTCGTCTGATAATTATAAATCTTTCCTTTATCAATCTCTGCGATCCGGTTACACACACTGTCTAAAAAATACCGGTCATGTGTTACCATGATAAGCGCACCTCTCCATTTTTTCAGATAATCCTCCAGCCAGTCTGCCATATCATTATCTAAATGGTTTGTAGGCTCATCCAGTAGAAGAATATCTGCCGGGGAAAGAAGTACAGATATCAACGCCAGACGTTTTCTTTGTCCACCGGATAACTGTCCTGCAGGCTGCATAAAATCTTTAATGCCAAGACGTGTCATCATTGCCTTGGCATCACTTTCAATAGACCAGCGGTTTTCATCTGTTACATTGCCTTCCAGCACACATTCCAGACTGCTTTTTTCCGGCTCAAATTCCGGGTGCTGTGGCAGATAACGCATGACCACATGGTTCGCAGTCGTGACGGTTCCCTCATCCGTCTCCTCTTCACCCATGATCATCCGCAGAAGCGTTGTCTTTCCGGTTCCATTGATACCAATGATACCTACCTTCTCCCCATCCTGCAACGAAAATGACGCACCATCAAATAACTTTCTTTCGGTATAGACCTTTGTCAGATTCTCTATATTAATCAGATTCATGTGTTTCCTCTTTCACTTTATTCTACGGCTCATAATACATCAGATAAATTTAGTACAGCTTCAATCCACTGCGTACCGGTTCACTTGTCAGATCCACACCCAGTTTTTTGAAGATTTTAATATCCACCTCAGAAAGCATAACCGACGTATGCACCTGACAGCCACGGAGTGCAGGGATCTGCTCAATGGCGCATTTTGCATTTTCATTGGAAGCTGCTGCAAGAGATAACGCAATCAAAACCTCGTCTGTATGGAGTCTTGGATTCTTTCCTCCTAAGAAACGCACCTTCAGATCCTGGATCGGCTCAATTGCCTCCGGTCGGATCAGCTTCTCGTCATGCGCAATTCCAGCTAAATATTTCAAAGCATTTAAAAGCAATGCTGCTGATGCTCCAAGGAAATCAGAAGTTTTTGATGTGATAATTGTTCCATCAGAAAGTTCGATTGCTGCGGTCGGAACACCTAATTCCTCCGCACGCTTCTTTGCGGCAACGGTAACTTTTCTGTCGTCTGTTGTAATCTTCGCCTGTTTCATTAAAAGCTCGATTTTATAAACTTCATTTTCGGTTGCTTCTTCTTTTACCAGCTTATTCACTGCAGTATAATAACGTCTGATAATTTCCATTTTAGATGCCACACAGCAGGCTTCATCATCGATGATGCAGTTTCCTGCCATATTTACTCCCATATCGGTCGGAGATTTGTAATAGGTATTTTCACCGTATATTCCCTCAAAAATTGCATTTAAAACAGGAAATATTTCTATATCACGGTTGTAGTTTACCGTAGTCTTTCCATATGCCTCCAGATGGAACGGGTCAATCATATTCACATCATTTAAATCCGCTGTTGCAGCCTCATATGCAAGGTTGACCGGATGCTTTAACGGAAGGTTCCAGATTGGGAATGTCTCAAACTTCGCATAGCCGGCTTTTGTTCCGCGAATGTTTTCATGATAAAGCTGTGAAAGACAGGTTGCCATTTTTCCGCTTCCCGGTCCGGGCGCGGTAATAACCACAAGCGGTCTTGTCGTCTCAATATAATCATTTTTTCCAAAGCCATTCTCACTGACGATCAATGGAATATTCGATGGATACCCTTCAATTTTATAATGCTGATATACTTTAATTCCTCGTTTTTCCAGCTTTTCCCGAAACTGCACTGCACCATTTTGTCCGGCAAACTGTGTAATGACCACACTTCCGACATAGAGTCCTTTTTTCTCAAACTCTCCAATCAGGCGGACAACATCCACATCATAGGTAATGCCAAGATCTCCACGCACCTTGTTTTTCTCAATATCTGCAGCACTGATTACAATTACGATTTCCGCAACATCAGAAAGCTGCATCAGCATCTGAAGCTTACTGTCCGGTGCAAATCCCGGCAATACCCTGGATGCATGGTAGTCATCAAATAATTTTCCACCAAATTCCAGATAAAGCTTATCACCGAACTGACTGATGCGTTCTTTGATATGCTCCGACTGAATTTTTAAATATTTGTCATTATCAAATCCTATTCTCATCTTAATCCCCATTTAACTATCCTCTTATGGTTTATTTTTCAGACACGGAATATATTATACTATAAAATCCAGTCAAAATACACGTTTTCTTTTTCCTTTGTTCATTATAAAAAGCTGCCTAATGATATTATCACTATCATTGGCAGCTTTTCTCCTACACATTCATTTTCACTTTATACCTGTCTCTCTTATTTGACCACAACTTTTATTTTTTGTGCACATCCGTTTGATGCATATACATATATAGAACAGGATCCTTTTCCTTTCGCGGTGATCCTGCCATTTTTAGATACCACTGCCACTTTACTGTCTGATGTAGCATATCGGAATTCCGATATATGATTAATGATCGGACGTTTCTTATCCTTCTTGACAATCGAAGCTTTTACGACAGCTTTTTTGCCTTTTGCCAACACATAAGAAGTCTTTTTCAGTTTAATGCTTTTTGCATCTGTTACTGATTCATTCTTCTTTCCTGCTGCATGTATCGTGATCGATTTAGCAACTGTTACTTTTTTGCCATCAACCATCTTATATGCAAGAACATGGCATTTTATATTTTCTTTCTGATTGATTCCTTTCTTTTTCAATTTGCTGATCTCAACAGATAAACTATCCGATGCCTTTACAGACTTTACAACCTTTTCCTTATCTTTTCCGCAGTATGCCATATAAACATCATAACCATCTGCATCTTTAACTTTTCCCCAAGTTACCTTGACCGTCTTTCCTGCTTTCACATTAAATTTCGAATTTAATGCTGCGTCATTTGCCTCTGTCCTTTTTACTTTTACCGGTTCACTTTCCGTATTCTTTTTATCTGCAGCCTCAGCTTCTCTTTTTCTTGTTTCACTTACATATTTGCAGACGGTACAAGTATATCTTTCTGTACCTGCTGTTCCATAAACATGAGCTGCTTCATCCTTTTTTTCTGTGGTGTGTTCACACGTGGCATCATGCCAATGGGAAGTATCATTGCTGCTCCACTCATCCTTGAATGTGTGTTTATGTTCTATCCACTTTGCATAAAGAGTCGTGTCAGCAGTAAGTGCCTGTCCCGGCCGCGCGATCGTCGTAAAATCTGCATCTGTATACCAGCCGGCAAAATCATATCCATCTTTCGTCGCAGCCGGCAGCGGATCCGGCAGGTTCGTCTGATTTGTCTCCTCTGCTATCTGACTGCCTCCGTTTGTATTATAGGTAATCTTGTATTCATTCTTTTTATCTGCAGCCTCAGCTTCTTTTTTTCTTGTTTCACTTACATATTTGCAGATGGTACAAGTATATCTTTCTGTACCTGCTGTTCCATAAACATGAGCTGCTTCATCCTTTTTTTCTGTGGTGTGTTCACACGTGGCATCATGCCAATGGGAAGTATCATTGCTGCTCCACTCATCCTTGAATGTGTGTTTATGTTCTATCCACTTTGCATAAAGAGTCGTGTCAGCAGTAAGTGCCTGTCCCGGCCGCGCGATCGTCGTAAAATCTGCATCTGTATACCAGCCGGCAAAATCATATCCATCTTTCGTCGCAGCCGGCAGCGGATCCGGCAGGTTCGTCTGATTTCCCTCTGCTATCTGACTGCCACCGTTTGTATTGTAGGTAATCTTATATTTAATGTTAGCATTTTCTACGATCGTATATGGCGTATTTTTTAACAATGGGCTGGAGCTGTCAAGACTAAAATACCAGTTAAACTCGCTATACCCCACCTTATCCGGATGATCCTTATGGGCTTCCGTAGCCACCACCTCAGAGCGTTTCATGTCTCCAGTACCGTAATTCGTGCCCGTCGTAATCCATATCATATTGCACTTTTTGCAAACAACAATCTGTCTGTCTACCGTTAACTGAATCCCCCTGTAAACCACATCTCCAGCTTTCAATTCGCCAGGATCAATCGTTCCTGTTGTATATTGTGCTGCATATACCTGTGTCGTTCCCATTGCAGCAAACATCAAAAATGCCATCATCATTGATACAACTACATTTATGTACCTGCTTCTGTGTAATTTATTCATCCTTTGCATCTCCTTTTCTGCTAACTTTCTACCAGATAATCCCGTTTTTCAAATCCGAGCATATGTGCAAGTACACTGGTTGGAAAAATGTGAAGCTCTCTGTTTAATTTTGTCACCGAATCATTATAAATCAGCCGACTGGTCTGCACCATTTTTTCATAACACTCTACTGCGTCCATACATTTGATGTATTCATTTTCGGCAACCGAACCCGGATATTCTTCTAAAACCTTCCGAGTCCGGAAAAGCACCTCGTTTATCACACCTTCCTGGCGCAAAACCTCCTCCGGTGTGGAAGTTTCCATAATGATACACCGTTTTTCATTTACTTCATCTGTAAGTGTCTGTGCCTCGTATCCTGCATATTTTTTTGTAAAATCAAGCAGGGAAAGTAACGCATCAAACCGTGACGAAAGCTGCACTCCGATCTGATTCATGGAATGATTGATATTTTCATCCATGATCGTTAATTTTTTCCGTACAGAAACAATCCATATGGCAAGTAAAATCACAAGCAAACAAACAATTACAGAGATTTCCATTCAAAAACTCCTTTACTGTGCAAAATATACTGCATTGTATCCGGAAGTATCGGTCAAGGCTACCATTGTCAGTCCGTCAAAATCTGCAAATACGCAGGCGTATACCAGATCTGTGCCGTTATTGTCAAATGTTAAACGCACACCTTCATCCTCATAATGATATTCACAGACACCGTCTAACGTTCCACCTCCCTGTACCATCTGTACAGTGGAACCATCATCGCTAAACACGATCTCCAATTTTCCGCCATACTGCTCTAATGCAGCATCATAATCGTCCTGTGTCATTTGCACACCGCCAAGGTTACCCCCACAGAAACTCCAGGTTGTTCCTGCTAAGTCCGGCATCTCTAAAATCGGCACATCAAGCAGGCAGAATAAGTCTTCGGTAGAATCTGTTTCCACATCTTCGCTTTGTGCATCTGCTGCCTCTGTGTCCACAACAATATCTGCTGCATCGTTCTCTGCCGCATCGGTCTCCACATCAGTGCCGGTATCTGCCACATCTACATCTGCCTCTGCGTTTGTCACTGTGCCATCAGCAGTCTCCTCGGTATTCCCGCAGGCGGTAAAAGAGAATGCCAGCATTGAACTCAACATAATTGCTAAAATTTTTCTTTTCATAATCTTTCTCTCCTTTGTCATTTGTTTTTTCATTTCTCTCTGTTGACATTAATGTACCGTATTTTGTGCTACAGTGGATTAACTTGTTCTGAATCGACTATAATGTGCACTCAATCGACATCTTTTTATTCTTCACTTGTAGTTTCATTGTTTCTTTTAAAGTGCAGCAAAAAGCTGCACCTTATAAAGAAACGCGTAAAATAAATTTATTATCTTCTACCAGAAAGCTGTACATACCGCCATACCGGTCAACAATTGCACAAATACTGCGTACGCCGATTCCATGCCCCGGCCGGTCGGTAACAGGAACACCGTTTTCAAATGCTACTTCTTTTCTGCATGGATTCGTGACTTGAAAAAAGAACCTCCCGTTCTTCTCATACGCTAAAATATCTATCGTTCCCTTCTGCTCCTGTGCGGTACACGCATGGAGTGCATTTTCTAACGCATTTGATAAAAGCACACACAAATCTGTCTCCGAAACCGGAAGAATATATGGTACCACCGCTTTTATGTTCATTGTGGCACCAGCACTTTCCGCCCTTTCTGCAAAAGAGGAAAAAATAAGATTGACCGTCTCATTCTCACAATAATTTTTTACCCTGCCTGCCTCAATCTGCACACATACTTCATGAATGTAGCCTTCTGCCTGTTCAATTTTTCCATTCTTGATACATGATAACAGATGCTGCATATGATGTCTTAAATCATGCCGGTAGGTACTGGCATCTTTCTGTGACTCCCTCAAAGTCTCAATCTCGCGGACCGCCTGGGAGATCTGGAGATTCAGACAATTCTGCGTCTGCTCGAGTTCATTTTTCTTCCGCTCCTCCTCTGAAGTACGAAGCACAAACACCAGATAAGCAATACAGCAGACGAACGGCATAAATTCCACTGCCGCCGGTATGCCTTCTGAAAGTAAATCCGTATAAACTCTCGTCAGGTAATCAAACCCGTAGCTAAGTGCCGGAATTAACCCGAACTGAAGCTGTATTGACACGGGATAATTTGATATTGCCCGCACCGAGGGTGCCACAAAACGCAGTAAAAGGAATAATAACGGCAGTGTAGCAATCAGTTCTGTCACATTTTGCACCGTTTCACTGTTCACAAACACAGCCATTATAAAAAGTGCCACCCACCTGCGAAGCTGACAGCAGAGATAAGCAGTCAGCACGGAAATCACTGTCCACAGACGTTTTTTCGTTAAAATGTAAAGGGCAATACACATCGGGACATGTGTGATCACAGGATAAAGATAACGGATCGTCGCTGCCCCGGCCAACAGATACATCACGCCCTGTATGGCAAGCAGCACAAAAATACTTCCAACAAGAAATTCCCGTTTTTCTTTCGTCCAGTGAATATCACAAAAAGCCCCGGACAAAACCATGCCGAATATCCCGACTGCTGCACCATTTGTTACATAAAGAAGATTCATGATAAAAATACCTGCTTTCTGTTAAACGCATACTCGAGATATTTATTCTTTATCTCCGAGCATTTCCCATGCGGGATTGGTATTTCTGCAAGACTTATCAGTTTAATTGCACGGTAAGAAATATTCTGTATATAATCCATATTTACCAGAAATGACCGATGTGGCCGTAAAAAATTGCCATAAGGCTTTAACTGCAAAAATAAATCGTCTAAACTGCCGACACTCTCAAATACTTTTCCATTTCCGAGATGAAAAAAGAGCGTCCGTCCTATCACTTCACAATATTCTAACTTTTCAAGGTCAATTCTTGTAATTCCTTCTTTGCTCCGCAGAATCAGACTGTTTTCCTGTGTCTTTGTGCACTCTGCAAGCACGGAATCCATCAGCCGGAAAAAACTTTCCTCCCAGACTGGCTTTAACTGATAAAAATATGCCCCGACCGTATAAGACTGTACTGCAAACTCCGGAGAGGAGGTAAGAAAAATAATTTTCATATTATTATCATACTGTCTGATTTCTTTTGCAGTCTCAATTCCGTTTTCCCCCGGCATTAAAATGTCCAAAAATAAAATATCGAAAGAAAACCCTTTCTCAATCGCGGCCAGTAACTCTAAGGGACTCTGAAATACCGTACAGGTAAGGTCTTCGTCTCTTTCTGTTTTATATTTGTCCAATAAGATACCAAGTTCTTTTAAAATCTCTAAATCATCATCACAAAATGCTATTTTCAGCATAAACTTTCCATCAACTCTTTCCGTAATCCTCTTTGGCAAAATGCATTCTTCTGATATAGCGCAGACACTCCGTCTCCGGCATCGGTTTCCCGTAATAATATCCCTGGATCATATCCACACCAAGTGCCTCTAAGGCATCACTCTGTTCTTTCTTTTCCACGCCCTCCATGATCAGCGGAAGACCAAGTTTTTGTATCGTCTTTATCTCATTTTCAATCACGATTTTTGCGGTTGGATTTTCAAAATAGGACCATGTCATGTCCTTATCAATCTTGATTTCCCGAAATGGAAAACGGATCAGATAGGAACAGTTCGAATTGCCGCTTCCATAGTCATCCATCGCAAACCCCATGCCGATTTTACCAAACTCCTGCATGTGCCATAGCATCAGCTTTGGCGCTTCAATCGCTGTCCGCTCCGTCAGTTCCAGCGTGATCATATGTGTCGGCACATGATAACGCTCTAACACTGGCAGAATACTTTCTTTCAGATTCCGGTTCAGACACTGTGCTGCAGCAATATTTACATGAATTGTCCGTATTCCAAGCGATGGATTTGGAAGCACATGTTTTGCCAGAAAACGGCAGCACTCTTCCAGTACAATTTCACTGATCTGAGTGATCGTTCCGTTTCGCTCCGCCAAAGGAATAAACTCATCCGGCGGAATGGCTCCAAGTTTTTCATCCTTCAGACGCACCAGCGCCTCTAATGATACAACACATTTTTCTTTCAGGGAATAGATCGGCTGATAATATACCTCAAATTTTTTTTCTGTAATTGCACGGTCTACCACCTGCTCTACCTTATTTCTACGGTAATAGCGTTTTTTTGCAGCCTCATCCACATCAAAAAAAATCTGTTTACCGGAACTTTGTGCCGCTTCTAACAAATATCCATACAATGCCCTGTACTCTGCGAGAGAATGAAAATCCCTCGGATAATGCAGGGTGATCATGATCTCATTTAAAGAAATTACATTGCCAAGCACATGAAAATCCTGTTCAAATCTCTTCTTGATCTGCCCCTTTAAATGCGCTTCTTTTCCCTCATCTAACAGGATGGTAAATGTATCCTCCGCATTGCGGAACACACAGAATTTTCCACAAAGTGTAGTGAGATAATGCCCCACTTCCGCAAGCACCCTCCTGCTGTTTTCATACCCTAAAAGCATTTCGATATGATGCATCTGTCTGATATGCACCATAAGAAATACTTTCTTATCGGGTTGCCCGGTTACATTTTTCATCTGGATCAGAAATGCCTGCTCATCGCTGGTTCCGGTCTCACTGTCAACATAAGCAGACGGATTCTGCATTGCCATATAGATCATCAGGATAAACAGCATATTTGCCGCACTGGTAAGCAGTACTTCTTTTCTTTCATATTGGAGCACCACCATAAGAACCGCCACAATACTGTATAAGATAACGATCACCTTGATCCGCGTCTCAATACGCGCTCTCCCCAAAAACATAAGAAGCAGGTTCATAAAAAAATAGTATCCAATATACACATAGCCAAACCATGCAAACGTTCCCTGATAATAGCTGCCATCTTTAAAATAAAAGAAAAAACCCATCCACGGTGTCGCTAAAAGCATGATCTCGAAAAAGAAAAACGGGACTTTTCCCATGTATTTTATCAGTCGTCCAACTGCTCCGGAAAAGCTGCATACCTCTTCCATATAACGGAACATCAGATAAGAAGCCGCTCCCTCTAACGCAAAAAAAGCAAACGCAAACAATTCGTTCCAGATTACCGGAACGATTGCTGCATTTGCCAATCCAATACATGATAAAATATTTGCGATACACTCGCCAAGACACACCCCCAGCAGTCTGCCAAATACCTTCGACTTGACCGTCGGAAACTGTCTGATCAACAGGAAATGACCGCTGATAACTACAAAAATGACGAGCGACATAATCTCAAAGTCGTAATTATACTGCACCCGTTTGCTCCTCCTGCGCTTCTTTCGCCTGTATGATCGCTTCATTTAACTGGAGCATCTTTGCATCCAGCATTGAAACAATATCGGAACATTCCCGTAAATCCCTGCTGATATAGCCGGGTGCATTTCCCTCAAATTTGTAATAGATCTTATGCTCTAAACTGGCCCAGAAATCCATTGCCATCGTCCGGATCTGAATCTCCACCTTCGTATCGATCACACGGTCTGACAAAAATATCGGAACGGTCACAAGCATATGATAACTTTTATAACCGCTCTCCTTTGGATTTTTGATATAATCCTTGATGGAAATAACGGTCAGATCATTCTGTTTTCCGATCATCTCTGCAAGCTTATAAATATCAGAAGTAAAAGAGCAGACAATACGGATACCTGCAATGTCATTAACATAATTAACCATGTTATCGATCGATGATTCATATCCGTAACGCTTTAACTTTTTTACAATACTCTCAGGCGTCTTGATCCTTGACTTGATATATTCAATCGGGTTGTACTGGTGCACCTGCTGAAACTCATCGTTTAAGATCTCAACTTTTGTGCGTACTTCCTTCAATGCGGAATTATATAAAAAAATAATCGTATTCCAACTGTCAACGCCCTCACTTAAGGTGAATGGCTTTTCCATAAAAATCCTCCTTATTTTGCAGCGCAAAATGTAATTTTATACATAGCATCCCTGTAATGACTACTATTTACAGTATACCATACTTTCCTTATTATGGGGGATTTATTTCTAAACTTTTACTGATTTATAAGTCCAGCTTCATATCACCTTCTTTGATCCAGCCGATTTTACGGAACAGCACACTAAAAAGCCATGATAAAACTCCCGGCAGAATAAAACTGACTAAGATCAGTCCGATCCAGTCCATCGGTGTGATTGCAGCTTTGCTTCCCGCTTCGATATCTGCGATCCACCCGGTATAGACACCGATCTGTCCGACCAGTCCACAGGTTCCCATACCGGAGGAGACTGCTGCACCATTCATCTGTAAATGAAACAGACAGGTTGCAACCGGTCCTGTGATTGCGGAGGCTAATGTTGCCGGCAGCCAGATACGCGGATTTTTCACAATATTTCCCATCTGAAGCATAGATGTACCGATTCCCTGTGCAAACAGTCCGCCCCATTTATTTTCACGAAAACTTGCCACTGCAAATCCAACCATCTGTGCACAGCATCCGGCAAGTGCTGCACCACCGGCTAACCCGGTCAGTCCAAGTGCTGCACAGATTGCTGCGCTGCTGATCGGCAGTGTCAGTGCGATCCCGACGATCACAGATACAATGATTCCCATGAAAAACGGCTGCAGTTCAGTTGCCCACATAATCGCATTACCGACTGCACTCGCTGCCGCGCCGATTGCAGGCGCCCACCAGATAGAAAGTGCCACACCAACAAAAATGGTCACAAACGGAGTGACGATAATGTCAATCTTTGTCTCTTTCGAAACTGCTTTTCCAAATTCAGCTGCAAAAATTGCAACCACAAGTACTGCAAGCGGTCCACCCGCACCGCCAAGCTCGTTTGCCGCTGCACCGACAGCTGCAAGTGAAAACAGTACTAAAGGTGCTGCCTGCAGTGCATATCCGATCGCGATCGCCATCGCCGGTCCGACTGCTGCTTTCGCGTAAGTTCCGACTGTCACAAGAATTGGAATATTAAGCTGTGTTCCAAGTGTACTGATGATCGTTCCGATCAAAAGCGATGCAAATAATCCCTGTGCCATCGCGCCAAGTGCATCGATCAGGTATCGCTTGACAGATATCTCAATGTTTTTCCGTTTACAAAATGCCTTTACTTTTTCCATAATTTCTCCAATCCGGAGTTTTTACTCCTCTGTGTTGCTGGCTTTTCACATGGTTGTCATGTGTCTTGTCAGCTTGTGACAGTGTAGCACAGAGGTGAGAAAAAAGCAAGGGATGTTGTTTCTTATTTAATCCTCCTCGATCACATGCATCTCCAGAAAATCAAAATCTACGTGCTCAATAAAACAATCCTGCGTAAAACGTGTCTTTGCATGCCTCTTAAACTCTTCCACATTTGCATCTAACCAGATCGGTTTTCCAAGGTCAAATGCATAACATACCTCATCTAACGCCTTGAAAATTTTGTGTGTTCTCGTCTCATCTGACTCATCTGTCACTGTCATGTCTTTGATCAGGTGCGTACCCTTCATCATTTTAAACCAGATTCTCATGAATTGTTATCTCTCCATTTTTATCATTAATCAGTGTCTTCTCTGCCGTCCCGTCTCATACATCAGAAGTGATGCGGAGATTGCCGCATTCAACGACTCCACCTGTCCCTGCATCGGGATCTTAATATAAGTATCTGCCAAATCTGCGATCTCATCCGATAAACCGTTTCCCTCATTTCCAATCAGAAATGCTGTCTTTTTCTTATAGTCCGGCTCATCATAGGAAAGTGTGCCCTTAAGGTGCGCCGCATAGACATTGACCTGCTGCTCTTTGAGCGATGAAATCGTCCCCGCAAGATCTTTCGTGATGAAAAAAGGAACCCGATAAATGCTTCCCATTGTGGAACGGATCGTCTTTGGATTGAACAGATCCACCGTTGTCTGATTCATGATCACACCCGTGATGCCTGCCCCCTCACCGGTGCGCACCATCGTGCCAAGATTTCCCGGATCCTGAATACTCTCTAAGATCAGAAGGTGTGTGTTGTCTTCCTTGAGCAGCTGTTCTAATGCATACTCCGGTTTCTTTATCACACAGAGGATTCCCTGCGGTGTCTGTGTGTCAGAAACACTTTTAAACACGTTGTCGGAGACGATCTCATAGCCGGTTTCATTCAAACGTTCCAGTACTTTTCTGTTCAGTTTTTCTTCCCCATGTTTTGGTGTGCAGGATTCCATGCAATCCTGCATATTGCCCTGCGTACATGTTCCATAAAAACTCTCGGAAACATAAACCTGTTTCACCCACTCCACCGGGGCCTCTAAAAACATTTTTCTTCCCTCTGCCACAAAAACACCCTGTTCATTTCTGGCTTTTGCTTTTTTCATGAGCAGTGTCAAATTTTTCATCTGCTGGTTTGATGTACTTGTAATCATAATTTCCCTCACTAAAAAATCCGTTATACCTGTCGCTAAGTATAACGGATTTCTCTCTAAAATGCAAAAATATATGATTCTATGTAAAGCTAACCTGTTGTCAGGTACAATAGATTAAAAGTCTATTGTCATGAATTACAAAGAAAGGTTCTTGCTGATCTCGTACTGATATTCCGGAATCTCTTTTGTCATTGCAAGTGCCTCGTCGATATCATAATCAACGAAATCACCGTGACGGTATCCAACAACACGGTTGGTCTTTCCTTCGCAGAGTAAATCTACTGCTAAGGCACCCATGGTAGATGCATATACACGGTCTTTACATGTCGGGCTTCCACCACGCTGCATGTGACCTAAGATCGTTGCACGAGTCTCGATACCGGTTGCAGCTTCGATTCTCTTTGCCATACTCGAAGAATGCCCGATTCCCTCAGCATTTACAATGATATGATGCTGTTTACCGCGTTTACGGTTCTCAATGATATGGTTGACTAACTTCTGCTCATCATAGTCATATTTTTCCGGAAGTAAAATATCCTCAGCACCGTTTGCAATACCGCACCATAATGCGATATAACCAGCACCACGTCCCATAACCTCGATGATACTGCAACGCTCATGTGATGTTGATGTATCACGAACTTTATCGATTGCTTCCATTGCTGTATTTACTGCTGTATCAAATCCAATCGTGTACTCGGTACATGCGATATCAAGGTCGATAGTTCCCGGAAGGCCGATTGTGTTGATTCCAAGTGCAGCAAGTTTCTGAGCTCCTTTGAAAGAACCGTCACCACCGATAACAATGATTCCGTCAATGCCATGTTTCTTACAGATCTCTGCTCCACGCTGCTGTCCTTCTGCTGTTGTGAACTCCATGCAACGGGCTGTCTGTAAAATCGTACCACCGCGCTGAATGATATCAGAAACATCTTTTGCTTCCATATCAATGATTTCTTCCTGAAGAAGTCCTGCGTAACCTCTCTTGATTCCTTTTACCTTTTTTCCCTTTGCAATTGCTTCCCTTACAACTGCACGAATGGCTGCGTTCATTCCCGGCGCATCGCCACCACTTGTCAGCACACCGATTGTATTAATCTCTTTTGCCATTTATCGTTCCCTCCTAAAATAATATACCCATTTTTCTAATCTTTATTATTCTAATCTCTTTATTACTTCTTTTCAATGCTCTTTTCAACAATTTTTACATTTTTTTCGCCCAAAAATTCCGTCAAGTTACCGACAAGCTCCGGATTGATATGAATATTATGGTTTTGTCCCAGTCTCTTCATGGCACGCGGTGATGCAATATAGATCACGATCTCGTCATTTCCGTCCGAACCATAGAGCAGGGAATACAATTCCTTTTCTTTTTCTTCAAACGCTTCTTTTGTCGCAAACTGAAGCCACAGCTCCCGTTTGGTGTCATCAAAGGAATAGATTTTTTCACAGATCAGTTTTCCGTTTTTATCTTCCTCGACGTTGGCATGTCCGGCGACAAATACTTTTTCATCTTCGTTTAAATAGCGGCTGTATTTCTCATAGTCACGCGGGAAAATAATGACTTCCACCGTTCCAAACAGATCCTCGATCGTGATGAATGCCATCGCTTTGTTCTGCTTCGTATATTTGATCGTTTTTTCCGTGATGATACCACCAATGACAACACTCTGGTTATCTTTGATCTTAACAGCATTCGTTTCTTCATCCAGAATAAAATCCGCCGTCACGGCACTGATATTTTTGCGCCATTTTTCCTCATATTCCTCTAATGGATGACCGCTTAAGTAAATGCCAAGGACTTCCTTCTCAAAACCAAGTTTGATCTCCTTGCTGTACTCCTCCACATTCGGAAAACGGACTTCATATGCCTTTTTTTCTTCTTCTGATACAAGATCAAATAAGGACATCTGTCCTGCAAGTGAATTTTTCTTTTCCTGGTTTAAGTTGTCGATCAATGTATTATATACCAAAAGCATCTGCTGCCTGTTGCCGTCTAACCCGTCACATGCTCCTGCTTTGATCAGGTTTTCGACTGCGCGCTTATTGACCTCACGGCCTGCCACACGGCTTAGAAAATCAGAAAGTGTCGTAAATTTACCATTTACTTTTCTTTCTGTTAAAATGATATCGATAACCTGTCTGCCGATGCTCTTGATTGCGTACATACCATAACGGATTCCGTCTTTCGTTGCAGAGAAACGTCCCTCCCCCTCATTGATATCCGGGGAAAGTACTTTGATTCCCATCTGGCGGCAGGAATATATATACTCGGCGACTTTTCTTGCATTGTCGATCACTGAAGTCATGAGTGCTGCCATAAACTCAACCGGATAATAGTATTTTAAATATGCCGTCTGATAGGCAACCACCGCATAAGCGGCTGCATGTGATTTATTGAACGCATATTTTGCAAAATCAACCATGGAATCATAGATCTGGTTTGCCGCCTGCTCGCTGATCCCGTTTGCGATACAGCCTTTAATACCCTGTTCTTCATTTCCATAGACAAAGTTCTGACGCTCCGCGTCGATGACGTACTGCTTCTTTTTACTCATGGCACGGCGGATGTTATCAGCCTGTCCCATTGTATAACCGGCAAGGTTCTGTACGATCTGCATAACCTGTTCCTGATAGACGATACAGCCATAGGTCGGCTCTAAGATCGGCTCTAATTCTTTGCAGACATAGGTTACACTCTCCGGTTCATTTTTTCCCTTGATATATTTCGGGATAAAATCCATCGGTCCCGGACGGTAAAGGGAAATACCGGCGATAACATCCTCTAAACTCTGCGGTTTTAACTCCTTCATGAAGTTTTTCATACCCGCACTTTCTAACTGGAAGATACCATCACATTTTCCGGTTCCGATCGAGTCTAATACTTTTTTATCATCATAATCAATGTTATCCACATCAATTTTTATTCCATGATTTTTTTCCACAAGTTTGACCGCATCACTGATGACAGTTAAGGTACGCAGTCCAAGGAAATCCATTTTTAAAAGTCCCAGTTCCTCGATCGTTGTCATGACAAACTGTGTGGTGATCGTACCGTCGGAACTTCTCGATAACGGCACATACTCGTCCATCGCTTTCTGGGAAATTACGACTCCGGCAGCATGCATGGATGTATGGCGTGGCAGACCTTCTAATCGTTTTGCCATGTCGATGAGTCTTTTTACCGTCTCATCCGACTCGTACATGGAACGCAGTTCCGGGTTCATTATGAGTGCTTTGTCGATCGTGATATTGAGCTCGTTTGGAATATTTTTTGCGATCGTATCGCAGAAATTATACGGCAGATCCATGACACGTCCAACATCACGGATCACACCGCGCGCCGCTAAAGTACCGAATGTGACGATCTGCGTCACACAATCTTTTCCATATTTTTCAATGACATAATCAATGACTTCGCTTCGTCTCTCATAGCAGAAGTCGATATCAATATCCGGCATAGTGACACGTTCCGGATTTAAAAATCGCTCAAACAGCAGATTATAACGGATCGGATCAATATTGGTGATTCCCGTCGTATAAGAGACAAGACTTCCCGCCGCACTTCCACGGCCCGGACCAACCGGAATGCCATGTGTTCTCGCATAGTTGATAAAATCCCATACGATCAGGAAATAATCGACGTACCCCATCTTCTGGATGACAGAAAGTTCATAGTCAAGCTTCGGCAAAAGTTCCTCATGCTTATCCGGGTAACGTCTTACCAGTCCCTCATGACAGAGTTTGTTCAGGTAAGTCCATGAATCATAACCTTCCGGCACATCAAAATGCGGCAGCTTGGTCACTCCAAATTCGATCTCCACATTGCAGCGGTCAGCGATCTTCTGTGTGTTTTCTATCGCCTGTGCCGCATACGGAAACAGCGCGCGCATCTCCTCCTCAGATTTCACAAAATACTGCCCGCCCTCATAACGCATCCGGTTTTCGTCGGACAATTTTTTTCCGGTCTGCAGACAGAGTAAAATATCGTGCGGCTCAGCATCCTCGGCGTAAGTATAATGTACATCGTTCGTCGCCACCAGCTCAATACCTGTCTCTTCACTCATCCGCATCAGACCTGCATTGACAGTCTTCTGATCCGGGATTCCATGATCCTGCAATTCCAAAAAGAAATTGCCCTTTCCAAAACATTTTTCATATTTATATGCAGTCTCTTTTGCCTCTTCATAAAGTCCGCGCACCAGATAACGCTGCACCTCCCCGGCAAGACAGGCGCTTAAAGCAATGATCCCCTCATGATATGTCTCTAAGACTTCCATATCTACCCGTGGTTTATAGTAATATCCTTCCACAAAACCTTTGGAAACGATCTTCATCAGGTTCTGGTAACCTTTGTTATTCTCTGCTAAAAGTACCAGATGATAATAACGGTCATCTCCATGGGAAAGCTCCCTGTCAAACCGTGATCCCGGCGCCACATAGACCTCGCAGCCTAAGACCGGCTTGATGCCTGCAGCCCTTGCTGCCTTATAAAAATCAATCACGCCGTACATCACACCATGATCTGTGATGGCGGCGCTGTTCATCCCGAGTTCTTTGACTCTTGAAACATATTCTTTTATCTTATTTGAACCGTCTAACAGACTGTACTCTGTATGGACGTGCAGATGCGTAAATGACATGCTTTGTTTCCTCCGCATTCTATTATATCGTCTCCCTGATAAATATTCAATTTTTTTCGCACATCTCATACAATCTCACAATTATATACACTACAACGCATAGCTTGACAGCAAAGTGTCAAGCTTACGTCTGAACAGCAGCAATTTTCTCTCTTTGTCTATCTGACTGCCGTGTCTGCCTATGCATCCTCTGCCGGCACTTTGCTTACGGTATCATCTCCCTGTACCAGAACCAGCGCAGAGATACCTTCGACAGTAACAGAACCTTCCGCCGTTCCAAGAGATCTGCATCCTGCCTTTTTACCATTGACACAGATATCCCATGTCCCGGCAGGTAAGTTTACTGTGACTGCATCAGGATTTCCATTATAGATGACTGCAATATTCTGTGCCGTTTCTCCCTGTACCTCACCCTGAATGGTATAGGCTACGACATTTGCATCAAGGTCAGTCATAAAGGTAAGATTATTCTGAATTGCAGCGGCTGTTGTCATGCGCAATGCACTGTGTGCCTTACGGAATGCGATCAGACCTTTATAATATTCATAAACATCTATTACGTTACCTTTATTATCCCACTTAATGCTGTTCGTTGCATCAGGGGAAGAATAGCTGTTCTCATCAAATCCGGTCTCAGACTTCTCATTTGGCTTAGAGCGAAGCATCTCTTCACCAGCCTGCATAAATGGTACACCCTGCGAAGTAAAAAGAACCGCGCTTCCCAGCTTATTCATCTTCACTCTGTCAGCCTCACTGTCATCTGCATTGGAAATGGCAAGCTTATCCCAGAATGTCAGATTATCATGACAGGATATATAATTAATACTCTGTCCCGGCTGTCCCGACCAGTTCGTAAACTTATCACCAGCCTTTGTGAGCGTAACCTGCGAATGCGGGGTTGCTGCTACAACACTGAATTTAATGTTTTCTTCCATATTATCTTTGCCGCTTACAAAACCTTTGTCCAGAAAATCAAATACACTGCCTTTGATTCCATCACGGATATCATCACTGAAAGCACCCACACGATCCAGCCGGTAAATATTGTTCTTCGTTGCCTGCTGTGCTGCCGGCAATGCAGATTCTCCTCCAGTCCATCCTTCACCATATACCATAATGTCAGGATCCACCTGATCCAGTGCTTTTCTGACAGCCTTCATGGTATCCAGATCATGTACGCCCATCAAGTCAAACCGGAAACCATCAATATGATATTCCGTTGCCCAGTATACAACAGAATCTACGATATACTTGCGCATCATGGCACGCTCCGAGGCTGTTTCATTCCCACAGCCTGAACCATCTGAATAATGATTGCCATTCTTTCTGTAGTAATAATCAGGCACTGTCTTCTGAAACCATGAATCTGCCAGATGATAAGTATGATTATATACAACATCCATATTCACGCGGATTCCATTTTCATGAAGTGTCTTAATCATCTGCTTCATTTCATTGACACGTACTTCCCCATGATATGGATCTGTACTGTAAGAACCTTCCGGCACATTATAGTTCTTAGGATCATAGCCCCAGTTGAACTGCGCTGTATCGGGTTTTGTTTCGTCTACCGTAGCATAATCAAAACTCGGCAGAATCTGTACATGAGTCACTCCAAGATCCAGAATATGATCAAGTCCTGTAGCCAGTCCTTCCCTGTTCTTTGTTCCGCGCTCTGTTAATCCAAGAAACTTACCTGTATTCCGAATCCCGGAAGAAGCATCGGAGGACAGATCACGAATATGTATTTCATAAATCACTGCATCTGTTGCATTATTAAATGCCGGTCTGACATCTGCATCAAATCCATCCGGATCTGCAGCCTGCAGATCAAGGATCTCACCTCTGTTGCCATTTACTCCTGCACTTCTTGCATATAAATCAACAACTTCATTTACTTTATTACCAATCTGTACTGAATAAGTATAATATACACCATTCAGGTCTCCTGTCTTTTCACATACCCAGGTTCCTTTGACATCTGCTGTCATTGGAATTGTTTCTATCAAATTGTCACCATCGCCCTGCTCATATAGGTTAAGCGATACTTTCCCGGCAGCAGGTGTCCATATACGAAATGTTGTCTTTTCTTTTGTATATACAGCCCCCAGATCGTTACCGTCATATACTAATTCATCATTAAAATAAGTAGAACCAATCTTTTTTTTCATCGATACCATACATCCTTCATAGCCTTGTCTGTTCAAAGAATCATCCTGTTACCCGCCTAGTATACCTCTCACTTTGCATTTCGTCCAGCTAATTTTTTCGTTTTTTTTCGTAAAATATCCTATTTTATCAGGTATACACAAAAAGGACTTCTCACTTTGCAGAAAGCGTAGAAATTGTGTCTGTGATGCCGCCTACATTACTTACCACAATCTGCCATAATTATGGACTGTATGGTATCACCTGTTGCTAAAAATCTACTTTACCAGGTATACTACCGCTTCATACGGACGGATTTTTTCTGAAATATCTTTATAGTTTCCTATCAGAATTCCCCGGTTTTCTTTTACCATATCCGCAATAGAAGCCGGAACATCCAGTTCTTTTTCCGTGAAATTACAGATTACCAGTATTTTTTTATTCTCGGATGATCTTGTATAAATGTAAAGATTTTCATCTGCATCTTCAAGTCCGTCGAACGTTCCATAAACGATCACTTCTTCCTCTTTGCGCAGTTCTATGAGTTTCCTGTAGTAATTGTATATGGAATCCGGATCTTCCACCTGGGCAGCCGCATTGATCGTTTTATAATTCGGATTCACGGCAAACCACGGCGTTCCCGTGGTAAATCCTGCATTTTCTGAATCATCCCACTGCATAGGTGTCCTTGCATTATCCCGTCCTTTCTTACTGATAATGTCCATCATCTGATCGTGCGTATATACTTTTGTATCGGTAACAAGATCTATATAAATATTTTTTTCTTCTATATCGTCACATTCAGACACATCCGAAAAATGCATATTGGTCATTCCAAGTTCTTCCCCCTGATATACATACGGTGTTCCCTGCATCATGTGAAGACAGGTTGCAAGCATCTTTGCTGAAAGCTCCCTGTATTCCCCGGAATCATTTCCCCATCTCGAAACAACCCTTGGCTGGTCATGATTGTTCCAGTACAGACTGTTCCATGCTACTTCCTCTAACCCTTTCTGCCAACGGTTTAAAACTTCTTTGAGATCCGGAAGATAAAGTTTCTTATCTGTCCACTTTCCATGTTCATCCGAATCCACATCCATATGCTCAAACTGGAATACCATGCTTAACTCTTTTCCATCGCTTCGCGCATATTTTTTTGCCTCTTCGAGCGTAACGCATGATGTTTCACCCACTGTCAGAAGGTTATACCTGCTTAATACTTTTTGGTTCATCTCCTGAAGATATTCATGTTCATGAGGTCCATTGGCTGTGACTGCACCACAAAAAGAATATTTTTCCCCTTCTTTTACCGGACCATCTTTGTATTCTTCCGGCTTGCTGATCAGACTGATCACATCCATCCGGAATCCGTCAATGCCTTTTTCACACCACCATGTCATCATATCAAAAACTTCTTTTCTTACCACAGGATTATCCCAGTTAAGATCAGGCTGTTCCGGCACAAACTGATGCAGATAATACTGTCCGGTTGTCTCATCAAACTGCCATGCAGATCCACTGAAATATGATCCCCAGTTTGTCGGTTCATGACCATCTACCGGATCTTTCCAGATATAATAATCGCGGTATTTATTATCTTTTGATTTTCTGCTTTCCAGAAACCATTTATGCTGGTCAGATGTATGGTTAACAACCAGATCCATTACCAGTTTCATTCCTCTTTGATGAATTTCTTTTAATAATTCATCAAAATCTTCCATTGTCCCGAACTCATCCATTATAGCCTGATAATCGCTGATATCATATCCGTTATCTTTATTTGGAGATTTATAGATCGGGGATACCCAGATAACTGTGATACCGAGATTCTTTATATAGTCTAATTTTTTTATGATCCCCTGAAGGTCTCCGATTCCATCTCCGTTACTATCCATAAAACTCCTTGGATAAATCTGATAAACAACTGCTTCTTTCCACCATGCTTTCTGCATCTTTTTTCTCCTTATAAATCAGCGGTCATGATCTCAATGACTGCCAGTCTGATCTCTTTTTTTAAATTCGTCGTCTCAAGCTCGCCTAAGATATCTGCCAGATTTTTTCCACTACTTAAAAGCCGGTATGCAGACTCTTTTGCAAGATTACTGTCCTGTGCCTGATTCAGCAGATCATACACACGCTCCAGTGTATGGTTGTCATTTAATGTCAGTTTCTGTTCAAAAACAATTTCCACTTTTTCATCCACTGACACTTTCGGAATGTGGATTCTGATACATCCCTTCTTCCACTGATATTCATACGTTATTTTGATTTCTTTTCCACTTATGTATACTTTAGGCACTGCCTCTTTCACTCCACACAGTTCCACTGTATAATCCCGGAATTCCGGGATCAGATCTGTCTGTCCGGCCGCCCCTTCGATTGTGAACGCCCCTCTTTCCCAGTCAAAATGCATGGATGTAAAGCAACAGCTCCTGCCATCTTTATAATCCTCGGTTTCACCGTCATCCTCATAATGTGTATAATTGCCATCCGCTCCGCCATAGACTCTTATGATAAGTTCTTCCGGATTTTTCAGAAAATCTTTTCCGAACAGCTCTTTCTGCATCGGAATGATGCCCCCTGCTTTTACAAGCACCGGAATACTGTTAATGCCGCGGAACATCCACATTACTTTCTCACCTTTATAGATCAATCCGGTAAAGAAATCGTGGTAACAGCCTTCCGGTATCCACGCTTTTACTTTTCCCTGATTTAAACTCGCTATCTGGTCACTTGTAATCGGTGCAACAATCATATCTGTTCCAAAAAGATACTGGTTGTTGCTTACTCCCTCAACAAAAGAATGATCCTGAACCGGATATGCCTGTTCCTTTTCCGGATAATCGTAATACATTGGTGCAATGACCGGGCGGTATTCTTTGTATGCCAGATAGTTCATGGTGTAAAGATAAGGCAGTAACTGATGCCTTAAGCGCAGGGCTTCTCCCATCGCATGTTCTACTTCCGGTCTGAAATTCCATGGTTCTTTTCCACTGAACGACATTTTTGTACTGTGCAGCCTGTTGATCGGGGAAAATGTCCCTAACTCATACCAGCGCGCCTCCATAACATCTGACCGGATTCCAAGCATATGTCCGCCTATATCATGACTCCACCATCCATATCCGATATTTGATGCCGTTGCTGTAAAATAAGGCTGGAAATCAAGAGACTCCCACGTTACAACCGTATCCCCGGAAAAACCTACCGGATATCTGTGAGAACCAGGACCTGCATAACGTGAAAATGTCATTTTTCTTTTTCCATCCCGTCCACTGTCAAGATAATGGTAATGATTCAGCATCCAAAGCGGATCTAACTCTTTCACTGCCGTATGTCCACCCTGCTGCCAGTCCAGCCACCAGAAATCAACTCCCTCTTCCTCAAGCGGATGATGTACGATCTCAAAATAATTTTCCAGAAACTCCGGATCTGTAATATCGAATTCAACCGGTTCTCCTGCTGCCGGATCCATTCCCATTGCCTCTGCCATTTCTTTATACATACTTTCGCATTCCCGGATACCGAGTGCCGGATGTACATTTAAAGTCACTTTCATTCCCCTGTCATGCAGATTATCCATAAAACTCTGCGGATCTGGAAACAGATCCCTGTTCCATGTATAACCGGTCCAGCCGGAACCATACTTCTTGTCAATATCTGTGATATGCCAGTCCATGTCAATGACTGCCACCGAAAACGGGATTTTTTCCGCTAAGAAACGATCCATCAGTCTCTGATACTCACCCTGTGAATACTCGTAATATCTGCTCCACCAATTTCCAAGTGCATATTTTGGAAGCATTGGGACACGGCCGGTAACCCTAAAAAAATCTTTTACCGCGCCCCGGTAATCATGACCATAGGCAAACAGATAGAAATCCTCTCCTCCCTGTTTTCTCTCTTTGATCCAGCCATCCCCGGTAAGTAAAATCGTTTTTGAATCATCTAATACTGCAAATCCATCCCTGGAAAGAATTCCTTTTTCCAGTCTGATTCTGCCGTCTGCTTCATCGAGCGTACGGGCAGTTCCAAAAAGATTACGATCCTCTTTTCTGCCATAATACCATTCCAGATCACATCCATTGTCCGGTTTTTTCAGCTTCACACTCAGGATGCTCTCATCAAATGCTCTCTCATCATAGCGTATCCGTATGCTTTTTGTCTGGATCTCCAGAAAGTTATTTTTCCGCTTTATCTCAAAAGGAACCTCTTCTAAATCCCTGTACCATATTACCTGCGAAGCCTCATCCACAAATGCACCGGATTCATTATATTCAAATCTGACCAGCCTGTCCGCCAGAAATGTAATACGGTAATTTTTTCCAAGAACAATATTCCGCGGATCTGCTTTTGGTCTTCTTTCACATATGAACTGCTGTTTCATCGTCTATTACACATCCTTTCGTATTTTTACATTTAGAAAAATCTTCTTTAAGAAAAAACTGTTGATCCATGCAATTCCTGAGATACCGATCAGAAACCAGATACCAAATGCAATTGGAATTTTTGAAATAATAAAAAATGGAAAGTAAAAAACTAAAACGTTTTGGTAACTGATAAACGAATCATATCCCAAAACGTTTTGGTTTTCAAGTCTTTTGTGCATTTTTTTTGTTTTTTCATCATGTTTCACGAATTTTATTGTTTACTTTTATATAATTTTCACAAGTTCATTTCTTTGTTGATGCGCGTTTCATAAGTTTGTATTCCATGGGTATCCAGTCTGGTACACGGTTTCCTTCAATCATGCTGATGACTGTGTTTGCACACGCTACGCCCATTTTGTAAGGATACTGCTTAATCGATGTAATCCCTCCGTGAATATACTGTGAAACCGTACAATCATCAAACCCTGCTATTGCTACATCATCCGGCACCCGCACTCCAAGCTGTTCCATGCCTTCAATTGCTCCAATCGCAACGCCGTCACTCACACAAAAAAAAGCATCAATCTCCGGATAACTTTTTTTTAATTCTATTGACTTTTGAACTGCTGTTTTCTGATCAAACAGACAGTCCTCGATCCATTCTTCCCGGATATGGAGTCCATATTTCTCTAATGCACGCCTGTATCCACATTCTCTACGTTCTGACACCTGTGCTGTCTTCTTACCGGAAAGCATTGCAATATTACGGCATCCATTCTCAATAAGATGCTCTACTTCTTCAAAAGATGCTTTCTCATTATCAACGGAAACCTCACATACATGATCGCTTTCCAGCGCAACATCCACAAGGACGCAGGGAATCTCACTGTTTTTAATCTGCTCATAGTACGGCATATCCATAGCGAGCCCGTCAACTATGATTCCAGTCAGTTTCTTTTTCTTGCAGATCTGCCCAAAACTGATTTTTATCTGCTTGTTTGTCGGCATTGTAAGAATCGTAAATTCATACTCCATTTTCTGGGCAATCTTATAAATTCCACTCGTAAGTCCATACATCATACCGCTCGGATCTTCTTCCGGCAATTCCCCGGCAAGCAGCAGTGCAATTGTCTTCTTCTGTATGCCTCTTAGTGAGCGGCCAGCCTCATCCGGCATATAATCCAGTCGTCTTGCCACCTCCATGACTTTCTGTCTGGTCTTTTCACTCACATCTTTATAGCCGTTCAGTGCATGGGATACCGTAGTCAGTGATACTCCTGCCTCCTGTGCGACATCACGTATCGTCGTTCTTTCATTCAGATATAACTTTCTGTCTTTCGCCATATGATCCCCCATTGCATTACATTTTTCAGTGATTTGTAACCATCTTATCACATTTTATCATGATATTCCAACTACAAAGCAGGCAATTCCATCCATATTTTTCCTGTTTATATTACTTGTAATTCTTATTTTGCAATGTCCAGTAAATCTTTAAATGTAGACAGCTTATAATCTGCTTTGTCATAACCTGCCGCATCGCCGATCGCAATTGCTGTCATATGACCGGAAACTGCTGCATCAATTCCCGCATATGCATCTTCCACAACACCGCACTCTTCCGGCTTCAAGCTAAGAAACTCTGCTGCTTTTAAGAAAACTTCCGGATCTGGTTTGGATTTTTTAATATTTGTTCCATCCGAAATTGCATCGAATTTGTCGATAATTCCTGTTCTCTCAAGAATATATTTTGCATTCCTGCTTGATGATCCGATTGAAAGCAGATATCCCCTTCTATGCAGCTCATCTAAAGTTTCTTTCACTTCATCACTGACATCTGCCGGTGTCATCTGCTCTAAAAGTTTTTTATAAATATCATTCTTCTCTTCCGCCATCTTCTGTTTCTCCTCATCGCTTAACGGATGTCCCTCATATCTTTCCAGAATAATTTCCAGGCTATCCATACGGCTCACTCCGCGCAGCCGGTTGTTGATCTCCTGATCGAAGTAAATACCTTTCTCATCCGCCATCTGTTTCCATGCTTTATAATGATACTGATCTGTAAACACGATCACTCCATCCAGATCAAAAATAAGTCCTTTTAATGACATTTCTACACCTCCATACTTTCTCTCGCTCTTAGTTTTCCGATATCATCCTGTGTGTCTTCTCTCTTGTCTATGTTCATGCGTCCAGTTACCAAAACGTTTTTGTAAATTTATATTATCATCCTCTATTTTAAAAAGCAACAACGTTTTGGTAAATTGTCAATAAATTTTATGTACTGCAAAAACTGCGGTTGAATTTTACAGCAGACAAGCCTTTCTTTCCATACTTCCATCCGACGAAACAAAAAACACCGGCAAGTCTGTTTATATTGGTGTTGAATGACTTGTAGTAAATAAAGTATAATGTCCATGAGCTCATTTTGACACCTCTCAAAATACAAAGAAAGGAACACTATGAAAACAGGACTTGTAGTAGAAGGCGGTGGTATGAAATGCGCATACAGTGCCGGCATTCTGGATAAATTTTTAGACGATGATATCACATTTTCCTACTGCATCGGCGTATCTGCGGGTGCTGCAAATACGCTGTCTTATCTCGCAGGACAACGGGGACGTAATCTCCGTTTTTATACGGAACATCTAAATGATCCGCGCTACTTAAGCGTACGAAGTTTAGTACATACCGGAAACTTATTCGGTCTGCAGTATATCTACGGAACACTGACCAATTCCGATGGCGCAGACCCACTTGGCTATTCTGCAATTATGAAAAATCCGGCGGAATTTTACATGCCGGCAACTGATGCTGCAACCGGACGGGCAGCTTATTTTTCCAAATACGACATTGTCCGTGACGACTACCGTGCTGTTATGGCAAGCTGCGCCCTGCCTGGTTTCTGCCATCCTGTAAAAGTAGGGGACCGTTACTATTACGACGGCGGCGTCGCTGACTCGATCCCGCTGCACCATGCGATCGAACATGGTTGTACCAAAATGGTCGTTATCCTCTCAAACCCGAGAGATTTCGTAAAAAAACCGGAGGCGCACCGTCCGCTTTACAAACATATGCTGCACAAATATCCGAAAACGATCCAAAGTATCGATAACCGGCATATCAATTACCAGGCATCCATCGATCTTGCCAGCCGGTTAGAAAAAGAAGGCTATGTTTTTATCTTTGCGCCAAGCCGCCATATGCCGCTTAGCACTTTCTCCAAAGATGCCTCCTTAGAACAGGATCTTTATGATCTTGGAGTTGCGGATTATGAGGCGCGTGCAGAAGAGTTAAAACATTTTTTGAATACGCCATATAAGAAACTATAGATTGCACATGCTGATCGTTTCTAAAAAAAGGACTCTATCCGTTTTCAGATAAAGTCCTTCTTTTTTAACTACATACATTATTTCACGCGAGCGGTCAGATGATCTCCTTCTACATCGATCAGGATCGTATCTCCCTCTCTTACCTCATCCGCAAGGATCAGTTTTGCAGAAAGTGTCTCCACATGTTTCTGTAAGAAACGCTTCAGCGGTCTTGCACCGTATACCGGATCATATCCGTTGTCTACGATGTACTGTTTTGCAGCGTCTGTCAGTTCCACCGTGATCTCGCGGTCAGAGAGACGTTTATTGAGATCCGCAATCAGAAGCTTGATAATGTTACCGATATTGTCTTTTGTGAGTGGCTTAAACATGATGATCTCATCGAGACGGTTTAAAAATTCCGGACGGAAATGTCCTTTTAATTCATTCATGACTGCCTCCTCACACTCCGGATTGATATCTCCATTGTCATCAATTCCTTCAAGCAGATGTGCCGAACCAAGGTTTGACGTCATAATAATGATCGTATTCTTAAAGTCAACGGTTCTGCCCTGTGAATCTGTAATACGTCCGTCATCAAGTACCTGTAACAATACGTTAAAGACATCCGGATGTGCTTTTTCCACCTCATCAAACAGTACGACAGAATATGGTTTTCTGCGGACTGCCTCAGTAAGCTGTCCACCTTCATCATATCCAACATATCCTGGAGGCGCTCCGATTAAACGGGAGACAGAATATTTCTCCATATACTCGCTCATATCAAGACGCACCATGTTAGACTCATCATCGAAAAGGCTTGCTGCGAGTGCCTTTGCGAGCTCGGTCTTACCAACACCGGTAGGTCCTAAGAATAAGAACGAACCGATCGGCTTTGTCGGATCTTTGATGCCTGCTTTGGAACGGATGATTGCTTCCGTTACTTTCGTGACACCCTCATCCTGTCCAATGACACGTTTGTGCAGTTCCTCATCGAGATGAAGTGTCTTATTTCTCTCACTCTCCGTCAGTTTTGCAACCGGAATACCGGTCCATCGGGAGATAATACGCGCAATCTCTTCCTCGCTGACATTTTCATGTACCAGGGAAAGATCACGGTTCTTTACTTCCTCTTCCTCGACTTCAAGCTGTTTTTCTAACTGAGGCAATTTGCCATACTGTAATTCTGCTGCTTTTTCCAGATCATAATTCTGCTGTGCGGTCTTAATCTCATTTTTGACTGTCTCGATCTCCTCACGCAGTTTCTGAACTTTTTCTACCGATTTCTTTTCATTTTCCCACTGGGCTTTCTTCGTGTTAAATGTATCACGCAGTTCTGCCAACTCTTTCTGCAGATCTGCAAGACGTTCCTGACTTAACCGGTCTGTTTCTTTTTTCAGCGCAGTCTCCTCTATCTCAAGCTGCATGACACGACGGTTTAATTCATCAAGTTCTGTCGGCATGGAATCAAGCTCTGTCTTGATCAGGGCACATGCCTCATCCACAAGGTCGATCGCTTTATCCGGCAGGAAACGGTCAGAAATATAACGGTTTGAGAGCACTGCTGCCGATACTAACGCAGAGTCTGTGATCTTTACACCGTGAAACACTTCGTAGCGTTCCTTTAAACCACGCAGAATGGAGATTGTATCCTCAACCGTCGGTTCATCCACCATGACCGGCTGGAATCTTCGCTCTAACGCTGCATCTTTTTCAATATATTCACGGTACTCATCGAGTGTCGTTGCACCGATACAATGCAGTTCACCACGCGCAAGCATAGGTTTTAACAACTGTCCGGCATCCATTGCGCCGTCCGTCTTTCCGGCTCCGACGATCGTATGCAGCTCATCGATAAACAAGATGATCTGTCCGTCGGAATTTTTGATGTCATCAAGAACCGCTTTCAAACGTTCCTCAAACTCACCACGGTATTTTGCACCTGCCACCAGAGCACCCATATCCAGTGCAAATAATTTTTTGTCCTTTAATCCTTCCGGGACATCCCCTTTTACGATACGCTGTGCAAGTCCCTCTACCACTGCGGTCTTACCTACACCAGGTTCACCGATCAGAACCGGGTTGTTTTTCGTCTTACGGGAAAGAATACGAACCACATTACGGATCTCATCATCACGTCCGATGACTGGATCAAGTTTCTGCTCTTTCGCACGTGCTACCATATCATAACCGTATTTTTCAAGGGTATCATACGTAGCTTCCGGATTGTCCGAAACTACACGCTGGTTGCCACGCACGGTTGAGAGTGCCTGTAAAAACCGGTCTCTCGTGATTCCGTACTCTTTGAAGATCTCCTTCATCGCCTTGTTCGGGTATTTTAACAGTGCAAGGAACAGATGCTCTACAGAAACATATTCGTCTCCCATCTGCTTTGCCTCGTCCTCTGCATGGATCAGCACTTTATTTAAGTCCTGTCCGACATAGACCTGACCGCCGGATACCTTTACCCTTGCTGCGAGATGTTTTTTTGCGTTATCCAGAAAATGCTCTTTCTGGATATCCATTTTTTCTATTAGTTTTAAAATCAGTCCGTCTTCCTGCTGCAGCAATGCAACAAGCAGATGTTCCTGCTCGATTTCCTGATTGCCATATTCATATGCAAGTTTTTCACAATCATTGATCGCTTCTACGGACTTCTGTGTAAATTTCTGAATGTTCATATATTCTTCCTCCCTCTTATTCAATTGTGGTCCAAACTGGACATCTATATCAAATGATGGCGGACCATCATGAGTTTTCTTTCCTATTTATATCTCTTTTCCGTTTACAATTTGTGTTATACACCCGATTGTTAGCACTGTCAATAGGTGAGTGCTAATTATTTTATAAAAAAAATATAAACTATCCTGCGAATACGATATGCTCTGCATCCGCAGGACTTTTTCCCTCACAATCCCCCTATTCTTCTATCCGAATCACATCTTTCAGCACATAATGAAACGAAGGTGCAGACGCAAACTCATTCTCCGTATATCCCTGATTCAGATCATAAGTATCGTCCGGGTCATCCGGATCTACCCCGACATAATCTCCCCGGAACACATCCAGTTTCCCCTGATCAAACTGCCGGATCACTTCCTGCATTTTTTCCGCTGTGCCATCAGCAGCCGTGATTTCATTTAATTCTAACATCTGCACCCAGTCTTCTTCAAAACCGGCACCAATGTCATTTCCATTGACCGTTCCTTTGATACTTTTCTCAATCACACGGTCGTTTAATACTGCATCCACAGCTCCCATCATATAGGGTTTCCAGTTGATCTTGCATCCGGTGAGATAAGTGGTCGGCGCCACATCTTCCATACTCTGGTTATAACTTACAAGATAAACCGGGGTCCCCGCAGCAGTTTCCTCACACGCGGTAGCCGGGCCTGCAGTATCCGAATGCTGTGATATGATCACACAGCCCTCATCGATCAGGTCTTTGGCATACTTTTTTTCCGTCCGGTAATCATTCCATTTATTGGTATAACGCACTGTCATCACCGCATCCGGTACGACTGATCTCACTCCGAGCAAAAATGCCGTATATCCGGAGATCACCTCCGCATAAGGATAAGCTGCAACATATCCGATCTTTGCCTGTTGATCCGTAATCACGCCTTCTTTTATCAGTTCTTTCATTTTCATCCCGGCTGCCACTCCCGCCGTATATCTTCCCTGATAAATTTTTCCCATAAATGTATGATAATTTTTTAAAACAGGTTCTTCATTTGCATTCGCACATGTTGCCATACAAAACTCGATCCCAGGATATTTTTCTGCAAACTCCTTCGTAACGGTTCCATAATTATAACTGGTCGTAAAAATCAGGTCACATCCGGCATCCACAAGCTGCTGTAAGTACTCTGATTCCGTTCCCTCCGCAACATTATTGAGTGCAATGACTTTTACCTGATCCCTGTATTTTGTCTGGATTGCCTCCTGCGCATCAATAAAATTGCTGGTATATGCGGTACTCGCATCTCCAACATACACAAAACCTACAGTGATCTCTTCTTCTTCGTCTCTCAGAAAGTATACAGATGCCGACACAAAAGCAATCACAACCAGACAGGTGCACAATGTCACAAGATATACTTTTTTCACCTTACTCCTCCTTTTCCCTGTTATGATCTGTATGTGTATGTTCTTTGTACAGACTGCATATGTCAATCTTTCCATTGTCAATCAGTCCTAACATAACATCGACAAGTCTTGGATCAAACTGCGTTCCCCTTCCATTTTTCAGTTCCTGTATCACATAGGCCATATCCAACTGTTTCCGGTAAACGCGATTCGCCGTCATTGCATCAAATGTATCTGCAATTCCGATAATTCTGGCATTGATCGGGATTTCTTCTCCTTTTAACCCGTGCACATATCCTTTTCCATCGTATCTTTCATGATGATATAAGGCACCCTCTTCCACATGGTCTACGATCGTGAAACTTTTTAAGATCTCCGCACCTTTCGTCACATGCGATTTCATAATTCCATATTCCTCGTCCGTTAATTTCCCCGGCTTATTTAAAATCCGGTCGGGAATACCGATCTTTCCGATATCATGTAAAAGTGCTGCCTTTTTCAGATCCTCACAGCTTTTCTCATCAAACCCAAGTTCTTTTGCAATCAGTACGGAATATTCTGCCACACGCTCAGAATGCTGACTCGTCCTTACATCTTTAGCGTCTACCGTCTTAGCAATCGTAAGTACCGTCTCATTCCCCATTTCCAGCTGCTTTTTTACCAGTTCAATCTCCTTTTTCTGAAGATTGATCACTCTCTGCACCTGTGTATGAAAAATCATCCAGGTCAGATAAGCTACTGCTAACGCAAACACTGCCACTATATAAACCACAAACCACCAGTGATCGTAGATCTCTGCCTTTTTTTCAATGGTATATACACTTTCCACTACCGGATTCTGTCCCTTATGATCCAGCACCGCAATATGAAACTTATAGGTTCCTACCGGAAGATTTGTATAAATCACACTGGACATCTCACTTTGGGGCACCACCTGCGGCTCACTGTCATACCCCTCTAAGTAAACACTTACATAAGGGATATTCACGGAATAATTGATAATTTCCGGAAATATCTCAAGCTTTTCTGCTCCCCTTTCCAGATAGATCACCTCTCCACGTCTGACAAAATACGATACATCATCTATTTTTACGGATTTCATCTGCATACGGTAGGAACGGACGGAAACCTCATAATTTTTAAGATTCATACAAATCACGCCCGTATCTGTGGAAAAATAGAAATTCATATCCTCATCTACATAATTCCATGCATTTGGTGTCAGCGCCCAGTTAAGCCCGGCATCACTGTTTAACAGTTTATACTCTAATTCCTTCCCGGACAAAAGATCCTCTTTATCCACAACATAGATCCCCGCTGACCCTGATATAAACAAAGTATGGTCGATTCCCTCCACAATATCATAATTATTATAATAAGGAAATTTATCAAGACTCCTGATTTTTCTTTCCGTATCCATGTAACAGATTCCATTACTTGTTACAATAAATACACCTCCATCCTCATTTTTCACCATACGGAGGATCACCTCTGAGCTTAATCCATCCTCTTTGTTGTAAACATCTTCCACTTTTCCATTTTTTATCACCGCGATTCCATTTCCATCCGTGCCGGCAAATATGGTTCCATCTTCCTGTTCTAATACACAAAGAATCTTCGGTACCGTAAGTCCATCTGATTCACCGGTCACTTTTGTAATCTCCCCGTCCCGGATAAATGTAAGTCCCGCATCTCCTGCCGCAAGTATCGTCCCGTTTTTTAGTTCTTCGACGGTACGGTATTTATTACCATTTGCCCCACCGGCATTATCATAGACAAAAGTCTCTCCTTTTGCTGTAATCTCATAAATGCCCTTTCCCGTTGTGCAGATCCACAAGTTTCCACAGCTGTCTGTCCGAATACATCGTATTCTTGTGCCAGCTAAGGTTTCCGTAACATCATCCGTATATCCTTCTCCGGTCTCTTCATCCATTACCTCTAATCCGCTGTCCGTTCCTATATAAAACCTGTTCTGCCATTTCGTAACTGAATTGACAACTTGATTTTCCTGGATAGCTCCTGTCTGCAATGATGTAAATACCGACTTACATAAACGAAGAACGCCAAGCCTTGACGATGTAAACCAGAGATTTCCCTGATAATCCATCAGCACATGATCAATCGAACTGTTGAATGTATCTGTATTTATCATTTTAAAATCTGTCTGTTCTACAAAATATCCCACTCCGTTATCGGCACAGACAAACATGGCTCCGTCATCTAAAAAATACAGTGACTTTATATTGGATAATTCTTCACAGCCTTTCGTTTCCCTGTATTTCCACTCTCCCGTATCACAGCCATAGCAAAGTATCTCATTCTGTGAAGTTCCGGCATACAAAAGCCCGTTTTCATCAAACTTACAGCAGGAAAAATCATCTCCCTCGGATGGCTCCACAATATCCGTGATCTTTCCCTGCCTGATAAAATACAGTTTTCCATCATCGGTTACTGCTGCAACTGTTCCATTTGCATCTGCATCCATACTTTTTACATACACAATATCTTCCATCGTCTTTTTCACATTTAACCCACCTGCTAATGTGACAATGGAAAGTGCCCCGGCTGTTCCAACATAATAATTTCCATCTGCGCACTGTGTAATACAGCGTACCGAATCCGATGCAAGTCCCTGTTTTTCAGTAATAACATTTGCAACCGTATCATTGATAAAGATGGAAAGTCCGCTGTCATTCGTTCCAACCCACAGTCTGCCTTCCTCATCCGTATACAGGCAGTTCACGGTTTTTATCGATTCATATTCATTGATCCATTGAAATTTTGTGCCATTATACCGGTACAGCCCGCCATATGTTCCAATCCATAAAACGCCATCCTTCGTCTGCACAATATCATTGGCACATCCACCCGGTATTCCATTTTCCCTGCCATAAACAGTCTGCAAATAACTACTGTAATCTTCCTGTTCTGTAACTGTTTTGGCTGTTACTGTCTCTCCCCGGATCACACCAAGCACCAATATACAAAGAAACATCATGAGCAAAGTATGCTGTCTTTTAGATACAATTTTTTTCTGAAGCAGTTTTATAAGAGAAACTACTAAGACGATCGTTATAACCTTATCAAGAAAATCAAGATAAAACTGTCCCATACAGTGACTGAAAAAGCTGTTGAATCCAACTTTTTCCATAGACTCAATAACACCGTCTCCCCAGATATTCTGCGTAGAACCATCACAATACAGATAATTAAGCGGGACAGAAAGTGTCACCGATAAAACCGCTATTAAAAAACTTGTTGAAAGTACTCCATAAAGATTTTTTAAAAATCCTTTTTTCACACATATGCCGGTCGTTACGCCGACCATGGCACTGACCACTGCGTAAAACATATTTGTCCAGGAATATAAAATCCCATAGGTAAGATTTACCGTCATCCCGACCATAGCTCCACAGAAAGGTCCCAGCACATACGCTGCCGTTACTGTTCCAAAAGAATCAAGCCACAACGGCAGCTGCAGTCTGTCAGACAAAATCCTGCCGGCAAAATTCACCACTATACATCCAAGTACAAACGTGCTGATCATATACCATTTTTTATTTTTCATAACCTTTTCCTCATATGTACATCAATAACACAGGTGCTATTGCTTTATCCCAGGGTAACTCTACTAATATTTTAACAAAAACTATTAAAAAGACAACTGTTTCAGACGATTTTATACATTAATTTTTTAATGTACGAAAGCGCCTGGCTGCAGGATTTCTATTTCATTTAAAATTACAATATGTTAGAATAAAGCAATCAATGTAATTTATCGAATAAAAATGCTTAAAAAATACCGTACAGGTATGGAGAATAATGTGCAATGGAGGAATATCATGGAACATCAGACAAATTCATGCTTTACAGATTATTCCTGTAAAGATTTTATCACCGTTTTATCCGGCAAAGCTCCGATTCCGGGAGGCGGAGGTGCCGCTGCTCTCGCCGGCGCAATCGGCATCGCTCTTGGAAATATGGTCGGGAGTCTTACCGTCGGAAAAAAGATCTATGCCGCTGTGGAAGAGGATATCATTCAATGTAAGAAAAAAGCGGACGAGATCACGGCACGGCTTTTAGATCTCGTGGAAAAAGACGCCGAAGCTTTCGAACCGTTAAGTGCCGCCTACGGCATGCCAAAAAGCACACCGGAAGAAATTGAAAAAAAGGCAGAAGTAATGGAAGCCGCCTTAGTGGGAGCCTGTGAAGTTCCACTTGAGATCATGCGGACCTGCGCAGAGGCAATCGATCTGATTGAAACCTTTGCCGAAAAGGGCAGTAAAATTGCCATCAGCGATGCCGGTGTCGGCGCCACGCTGCTAAAATCTGCCCTGCAGGGAGCATCCTTAAATATCTACATCAACACAAAATCCATGGCTGACAAAACAGCCGCTGCTTCCTATAATAAAGAGGCAGATGAACTGCGTGAAACATACGAAAAGAAAGCAGATGAGATTTTCAATCTGGTCTGCACAAAAATCCGATAAACATAGATTGTATATTTCTCAAACAAGCTATTCTTAAAAATAAAAACAGAGATTCAAACTTGCAAAAATGGAGGTACCAATGGCAAAATTATTATTAGGAAAAGAAGTTACCGCTTCCTTAAATGAAGAAATCCGTAAAAAAGCAGCTATACTCACCGCACATCAGATCACGCCAAAACTCGGCATTATCCGAATCGGTGAAAAAGATGGCGATATTTCTTACGAACGCGGAGCAACCAAACGATGCGAAACTCTCGGCGTTGCATTTGAAAAATTTCTGCTTCCGGAAAATGCCACAGAGGAAGATATTTTAAATACCATCGCACAGGTCAATGAGGCAGACGATATTCACGGCGTATTACTCTTCCGCCCTCTCCCGCGTCATTTAGATGAAAATAAGATCATCAACGCACTTGCCGTAGAAAAAGACATTGACGGCATCACCGACCGCTCCATGGCTTCCGTTTTCCTTGGAAAACAAATCGGTTTTGCACCGTGTACACCGAGCGCCTGCATGAAAATCTTAGATCACTATGGCATCGACTGCACCGGCAAAAAAGCTGTCGTGATCGGCAGAAGCCCTGTCGTCGGAAAACCAGCCGCCATGATGCTGTTACAAAAAAATGCGACCGTCACCATCTGCCACACCAAAACAACAGACATGCCATCCGTTGTAAAAGAAGCTGACATCGTGATCGTTGCCGCCGGAAGATCAAGCGTCATAGGTGCAGACTACCTGCGCGCCGGACAGACCGTCATCGACGTCGGCATCAACGTAAACGAAGAAGGCAAGCTCTGCGGTGATGTCAACTTCGCTGACGCTGAACCCGTTGTAGATGCGATCACCCCCGTCCCAGGCGGTGTCGGAAGTGTCACAACCTCCGTACTGGTTGAGCACGTTGTGGATGCCGCTCTCCTAAAGGCTGGATTAGACTGGTCCTATGTCAAGATTTAGTACAAGTTAAAATGAGAAATTTCTCCCCA
>ERZ1026854.198-NODE-198-length-45235-cov-18.199247_pt1 | contig 45235 bp, 41 predicted proteins | sample MGYA00380157_ERZ1026854 | MGnify/ENA primary metagenome ERZ1026854 (study PRJEB33269, sample SAMEA4719793) | human gut metagenome | biome: human-associated habitat; feature: organic feature; material: feces | place: Cameroon | collected 2013-10 ... | reverse complement strand
GGTTGCGCTTGGCGGAGGTGTAGAGCCAAGACTTCTTGACCTTATAAATGGACATCACTTCCTCGCCCGAATAATAGTCAAGCACCTCATTCTCCTCTTTCCCTTTTGTTGATTCCTGGTTTTGTGTTGGCTTTTCTTTTTTTGCCTTTTTACCGGGCTTGCTCTTGCTGGCAGGAATCACACGCTTGTAGGGATTACCCTCAAACATTTTCTCTATATCAGTCTTTCTTACGAATGCCATTCGGCTGCTCAATCTTGATGCCTTCAACTTGCCGTTAGCCACAAGTTTGTAGATATACTGTCGGGTGCATCCCATCAGAATGGCAGCTTTGGAGAAGGTAAGATACTCCTGATGTTGCAGATCCATGATTGGCTCAATACCGTTAATCAAGTCCTGCTGTCTTTTCTTCCTAAGACGTTTTGCCTCTGCCTGACATTCCTCGGAACAGTATTTCTGCATACCGCTCCTTGGCACGAATGTCTTGCCACAAAATTCACATTTTCTTGTCGGTCTCATACTCTTTGATATTGCTATGTTCTACATACTTTGAGTATTCCACCGATGGAGTAAACGGAAGTGAACCATTGACAACCTTTGTCAACCCAGTCCACGATATAACGCTTTTTGCCTATCAGCTTCAAATCTGTCCTCCATCGTAACCACTCGTAAACCCTTGTCAACTACGTTCACGATATGACAAAATAAAAGCTCCGCAAATTCTCCACGGTAGAAATACGCTGCAAAAATATGTGGAAAATCGGGAACTGCCAAAAAGCACTCAGAAAGTGTTAAAAATCAAAGAGTATTGAAAATCAAGGATTTATGGTTAGTTAGTCATAGTAAGTTGTGGTTAGTTATAAGGCTCTAAATACAATGCAAAAATCACTTATGACAACTTGTATATGTCTTAATTGTACCTTTATGGAATTGAAATATCTATATTGACGCATGCCATGTTCTTAATGATTAGTCTTAATTGTACCTTTATGGAATTGAAATCTTTAATAAGAGCTTCTGAACTAGTAGACAGAACGTCTTAATTGTACCTTTATGGAATTGAAATTTACATCCGCGCCTCCTTCCTGAATATAAGCACAGTCTTAATTGTACCTTTATGGAATTGAAATGGCGTTCTGCCACCTGCTGAGTGGTGAAGCCCTTGGTCTTAATTGTACCTTTATGGAATTGAAATCCTCCACCCTGCAGACCACCTCCACCCCGTCTTTATGTCTTAATTGTACCTTTATGGAATTGAAATTTGCTATGTAGGGGAGATAGAAGAATGAGTAGCAAGTCTTAATTGTACCTTTATGGAATTGAAATTAGATTAAAGCTCAATCAAGGTCAATTCGATGCCTTGTCTTAATTGTACCTTTATGGAATTGAAATAGAGAATATCTTGGTTGCCCTCTTTTTTTTAGTTCAGTCTTAATTGTACCTTTATGGAATTGAAATTTCTGTTCTCCTTGCCGTTTGGGTCTACATAGTATCGTCTTAATTGTACCTTTATGGAATTGAAATTTGCCTGCAGCAATAATAGGAGGCATCATCAGCTCGTCTTAATTGTACCTTTATGGAATTGAAATTTCCTTTTCGCCTGGCTTAACTTCATAAGCTTCAGCAGTCTTAATTGTACCTTTATGGAATTGAAATTAATGCCTGAAAAGTTATCACTTGCAGCCTGGGCTGTCTTAATTGTACCTTTATGGAATTGAAATTGCGTCTTCACAATAAAAGCTGATAGGATTCCCCTGTCTTAATTGTACCTTTATGGAATTGAAATTCCAACTGTTGCCTTTCTTCTGCTCAGCAGCCGAGTCTTAATTGTACCTTTATGGAATTGAAATATGCTAACTCCTGTAGATTCTTGAAGTCTGAATTATAGTCTTAATTGTACCTTTATGGAATTGAAATTGCTAAAAACCACAATCGTGGGTGGTAAAAGGAAAAGTCTTAATTGTACCTTTATGGAATTGAAATGTTCTTCCATGCGCTGCCTCTTCTCCGCTGCCTTCTGTCTTAATTGTACCTTTATGGAATTGAAATTGGATTGATGCGTTAAACCCCGAAGAACTATGCAAGTCTTAATTGTACCTTTATGGAATTGAAATCGGCATGCCGTCTTTGTCATTCCCCCTCCCCCCTGTCTTAATTGTACCTTTATGGAATTGAAATAAATTTAAGTTCGCAAGTAGTAATCTCGTTGCCGTGTTTTAATTGTACCTTTATGGAATTGAAATATTAAATTCACAAGTATTTTCTACAGTCATCCATCCTGTTTTAATTGTATGTGGTTTAACTATCCAAGCTGTTGACCTATCTGTTGACAAACAAGAAAGTAGTGAAATTGGCAAGCAATGAATACTGTCTGCCCCAGAATTATCCCAGTCTGCCACTGGTGGATGGTGGATCATATTCACTATCTGCCAGCCATGATATATGCTGTATTGTTGATAGACATAGTATCAATTGTTGTCATCATCAAACATAGCAAGGGACTGGGGCAAGATGAGATATTGGAACGATTAAAAATAGGATGTAGTGTGGCAGTATTCCTGCTTGGGATGCTGCTGGTGTATCATATTGCGTATCTGCTTTGGTAAAGGAGATAGGGAACAGAGCAAAAAATAGAGCCATGCCTATTACGGCATGGCTCAAATAATATAATATAATGTAATGTAATAAGCTTACGTCAAGCCACTAAATCCTTAAACAATTTAATAGTTTCTGGAGAATCCTTTTGGCTCCAAGGTACATATCCACAGCCATATGTTTTAAGAGCCTCAATATATTCCGGTTTCAACTTTATGGCCAAATCATTAACGATAGCTAAGCTACTTACTTTTTTTCCTGTTTGTTCCTCACGAACCGGTTTAATGTCATTCCAAGTGAAGAGGAAGTTTGGAACATTGATTTTATTCAAAGAATTAAATGACTTAACAACAGTTTCCTTTTTTCTTCCAGCAAACTGAAAATCAAAAGTAAATTCTATGCCTGTACTTCCTTTAGTTATGAACTGAGGTGTGTAAACAAGATCATGTTTGTCGAAAAAGCTTTTTACATCTTCTTTGAATATTGTTGCCACATTGTTTTGTGCCAGCACTTCCATTTCAGAGATTTCCAACATTGCACAGAGCAAACCATGTTTCTTTTGTGAGAAATTCTCAATAGTTGCCACAGTGCGAAGTTCATTATCTTCTAGCGATACACCATAATTTCGAAGAATGTAATCAACCCATTCTTTTCTTTTTACGGAGCGACTAATATTTACACCTAATTGGTTTAGGTTTTCAAAAGTAACTCCATCATCACTCATCTCGATTTCGTCTCCGTCTTTTCGGAGGTAAATTTCGAGAGGATCATTGTAGGCACCCAAGAACGGAGTGGACATGACACTCCATCCTGTGGTTTCATCAGTGCGAACCTTCGCACGTTCACGTAACCACTTGTAGTAGTCTGTAATACTGTCTTCTATCCAACTCATATTAAACTTTGTTGTGCCATAATTGACGTTGTTATGTTTATGTATTTAGCAAAACATTGAATAGCTGAACCTGCATCAATATGATTCTGCTCGTCAACTATAGACTTTACGCTATATTTTATTTCATTTAAAGGAACTGCCCATTGTAAGTTTTTATACCCTGCAATATTAAAATGAGCATGAGGACCAGAGATTTCCTTTCCTGCAAAACGTTTAAGTTCGTCTGGAACATCCACGGTTGCTATTGCAGGATTTTGATGAATCGAATCATTGGAAACGTAATCCACACGAAATATCCCCACATGTGAATCTTTCTCTAAGACATGCAAACTCAATTTAATTAATTCTTTGGAACTTCTGTTGATTGTCCATGAAAACAAGAATTCCTCATCATGTGAACGTAATGTAATATTTTCATGTAAACCGGGTATACAGTCTATTTGTTTAGATGCACAGACAGTCTTACCATCACTCTCCAAAATAACTTTGGGAGTGCTGATTAAATCCATTGCTTGCTTAAAAGTAAATTCCGTTACTGCCATAATTCATCTATTGTTATATTACACATACTTGACCTTACAAAAATAATAATTATTTTTGAGATAACAATAACAGATGCCTAATATTTATAATTAATTAAGGTACAAGTGGAAGATTACGTATTGTTATCTTTTCAAATAAGCAAAATTTCTAGATAGTTTTAATTGTACCTTTATGGAATTGAAATGGATTGACGTTGTTGTTTCTTGAGCATGGTTAAGGTTCTAATAGTCTTTATTAAGATAAGATATGAAGGGTAACTTATTTGTGGCTATAGAAATAAGTAGTCAACTATAAATATGACTAAAAATTAAATAGGTCAACGTGAATTATAGATAACTAATAACAGAGTCAACTCGTATTTTCAATAATGCTTAGAGTTGTCAACAGAAATCGTTAAACGGAGCAACGGATTATTCATAGGGATAGCCGTATATTGTAGCAAGTTTGAAAAGAAAAAAACTCATTTTTTATATCTCTAATCTTCTTCACCAATATACGGTAAATATGGCCAAAAAAAGTAATACGTGATACTTGGTCAACTATCACGTATTACTTTGCAAAGTATCACGTAATACTTTGCAAAGTATCATTAGATATGTCTTTTCCTGATTTCACTAGTCACTTTTTTGATCAAAAACTACTTCTGTAGACAGTATCACAAGAACCATACTGGAATTGTAGACACTGGGAACTATTCCATGTTGTCCTAATAGATATTTATAAACCAGAATGCCCTATAAACGGCATTCTGTTTTGTTTAATTACGTTTGTTGATATATGTCTTTACAAGGATTGTTTATATATTTCTGCAAAAATATAGATTTGTGCAACCCTATTTTTGTTGAGAGTAATTATTTTGCTTATCTTCTTGTAGGTTTAAAAAGTTTATTGTATCTTTGCAGTTGTAAAGCGGTTATTCAAGTTACCCTTCGCCCACCATTCGGTGAGAGCACACGAGGGAGGTGACGGAATAACCGCTTTATTTGTCATAACTCGAAAAATGTACAGAAAATTTACGTACATTCACCACGACCTGCTTGTGGTTGTCCACACGGATGACACCGAGAACACGGATTTTTATTTTTAAAGAACACGAGATTTGTCGTAGACCCACTGACCAACGGGAAGTAATCGTGCGAATCGAATGTGGATTAAAATCGCAAGCGAGAAACGCAAGCAGCAGAGCCCAGAGGGCTCAAAAATCTGTGGTATCCGTGTGCGACATAATGAAAGACCAAGGTAAAGCCTTCCAGGCTATTGTTTCTTACATGCATTACCGTGCACATCCTCGTCACTATCGTTCCGAGTATGTACGCGGTTACCTACATCGGCAAGCCGATGTGTACAGACAAATGGCTGGTTGTTGCGACTATTCCCCATGAAATATCTATTGAGCCGCAAAAATGTGTATCTTTGCAAATTAATAATAGTAAAACAAAATGGAGATGAAGGAAATAAAGATATTTGAAGCCAAAGAGGCTATGAGTGCGTATTTGGAGGGTATAAATGGACTGCTGCCTCAGCTGCTGCCGTCGGCTCAGGGAATGACGATGGAGGAACTGCAGGAGATGGTGGACAAGGAGGATACGCACTTGGTGCTGGCAGAGGATGAGAACGGAAGGATTGTGGGTATGTGTACCGTGGCTGTCTACAGGATTCAGACGGGGCGAAAGGCGTGGCTTGAGGATGTGGTGGTGGACGAGAGCGCAAGGGGTATGAGGTTGGGCTGGCGACTGGTGGAAAAGGCTAAGGAGCTGGCTGATAGCTATGCGCCTTGCACGATGATGCTGACATCGAGACCGTCGAGGGTGGCGGCTAATGGGCTGTATCAGGCGGCAGGATTTGAGACTAAGGTGACGAATGTGTACCAGATGGGGAGTGAAGAGTGAAGAGGGAAGAACGAAGAGGGAAGAACGAAGATGCTAAATATTTTTAACGATATTTATAGAAAAGGTGGCAGAAAGTTTGTGGATTGGAAATAAAGGTGTATATTTGCAATTAAAATTAATGGTGGGGGGCTTATGGCTGCCCATTGAAGTAAAACAGTAACAGATAATTATGCTGGAATTCAAAAACGTAGGAATGTGGTGCGTTACCGACGACCCGCTGTCGTTTGTGGTGAAGCCCGGAGAGATACTCGCCGTGAGGGGAGGAAAGGGTAGTGGAAAAACTACCTTGGTGAACGTTGTGCTGGGCAGATGGCCTGTGAAGAAGGGCTATGTGACTATAGACGGCGAACAGGTGACTGTGGGCTCAGCGCCATATTTCAGACGTGGCATAGGATATGTGCCACAGGATATAGATTTCCCATTGCAAACGGTGGGCGACTTGGTGAGCGCGATGATAGAGATATCGGCTGCCAGGGGTAAGGCTTGCGTAAAGCAAAATGTGGTGAGCGAGATGGCTGCGCTGAATATTGGCGAGGGCTTCCTGGACACCAGTATGGCTGATGCCAACAGGGTGGTGCTGAAGCTCACGATGGTGGCGATGTGTGCTGCCTTGGGCGGAGGACTGCTCGTGGTGGATGAGCCTGTGGAGGAGCGCGACGAGAGAGTGTCGAAGGCTCTGAGGATGATGGCCGACAGGGGCTGGGCTGTTGTGGTGACAGAGAAGGGCGACTTCCTGGACTATGACAGAGTGGTTGACTTGTAGTCTTTTCCTTGAAGGCTGTTGGACGATAATGGTCTAAGTTTTTTTCTTTTAGGATATGATAAACGTATCGATATTAGGGTGCGTGCTGGGGCTTTTGCTGCTGGCGGTGCCGTTTTACGTGATGTTTAAATATAGGCTCAGGATAATGGATGTTGTCCTGGCGTCGCTGGTTAGGATGGTGTTGACCATGGGCGTGGTAGGCGGAATGGTGTATGCTGCCATTGCCTACGACAAGTTGTGGCTGAACATAGTGCTGACGGTGATGATGATTGTGGCTGGCGCTGTGCTGGCTGTGCGCCGCTCGAGGCTGAATATGAGGAGGCTGATGGTGCCTATGTTGGCTGGTATGTCGGTGGCAACGCTTGTGGTGGCGGCATACGTGCTATATTTGGTGGTGGGCGTAGAGAGTCCGCTATCGGCAAAGATGCTGTTGCCTGTGGCAGGAATGCTGGTGGCAGGCGTGATGACATCGAATGCCAAGGCGCTGCATGCATACTATGTGGGGTTGGCAAACCATAGTCAGCTCTATGACTATCTGGTGGGCAATGGTGCTACACACAGACAGGCTGTGAACTATTTTGTGCGCAGAGCGTTGGAAGCCAATATGGTGCCGCATGCGAGATATATGGCGTATACGGTGGTGACGGTGGCGCCTGCCATGGCGTGGGCTATGGTGATGAGTGGCGCTGGCGTGGTGGCTGCAGGCGTGGTTACGGTGATGATGGCGGTGGCTGCGATGGCGGCATCGGTATTGTCGCTGATGGTGGCGCTGATGGTAGGCCGCAAATATTGCTTCGACGACTATATGGCGCTGAAGAAGGATGTGGCTTCACACCAAAGTACTAACGATAATAACAACACCCCATCGTGATACCTACAAAGCTGATAGCTGAAGAGAAGTTTGCGGAGTTTAATGCCCTGATTTTCCAGGGCAAGCTGCCGCAGATACCGATATATACGAGTAATGCCAAGGGATTCCTTGGCAAATTTGTTTTTAGACGTAAGCGAAGTTGGCTGATGGGCGAGAGAATTAGCGATATGCACCTCAGAATAAACACTCGCTACGATATGAGCGAACGGGAACTGGAGGATACCATCATCCACGAGATGATACATTATTATATCGCGTACAATAATATAAAGGACACCTCGGCGCACGGCAGGGTGTTTAGGCAGATGATGGCTGAAATCAACGGGCAATATGGACGCGAGATTACGATTAGCCACAGAAAATCGGACGAACCGCTGGTAGACACGGCGCAGAACAGGAAGAAATGGCACGTGGTGGCGGTGGTGGACTTCTGCGACGGCAGACGCGGAGTGAAGGTGCTGCCAAAGGTGGCGCAGAGCATAGCGTGGTATAAGCAAAATGTGGAACGGGCGCCAGGGGTGAAGGAGGTGAAGCTGGTGTGGAGCCTCGACGTGATGTTTAATAAGTTTCCGGTATCGAAGAGCCTGAAAGTGCATATCGTAGACCGACAGGCGCTGGAAGAAGCGCTAAAAGAGAGTGTAGCTCTTAAAAAACTTTAATTGTTTGAAGACGAAAGGCGAAAATACGTGATATTTTTGTATTTTTGCAACCTAAAACGTATTTCGACGTGAAAATAACAGAAGTGGTAAGTGCCCTTGAGAGATTCGCGCCTCTGCCTCTGCAAGCTGACTACGATAATGCCGGCATGCAGATAGGATTGACAGAAGCGGAAGTGTCAGGGGCTTTATTGTGTCTTGACGTCAACGAGCAAATCGTGGACGAGGCTATCCGGAAGGGCTGCAATCTTATTGTGGCTCATCACCCGTTAATATTCAGAAAACTGCGTCGCATCACAGGCGATGACTATGTGCAACGCGTTGTGATGAAGGCTATTAAGAACGATATTGCCATCGTGGCTATGCACACCAACTTGGATAGTGCCAAGGGAGGCGTGAACTACAAGATAGCTGAGAAAATGGGGCTCAAGGAGCTGGAATGGATGGGCTCGCAGCAGAATGTGGGCGGAGTAGACGGTGGCGAAGGCGTGATAGGAACGCTGAGCGAGGCTATGGCTGCTGACGACTTTGTGCTGATGCTGAAAAGGGTGTTTGGCGTGGAGTGTGTGATGGCTAACGAGCTGATAAGAAGAAAGATAAGCCGTGTGGCGCTGTGTGGCGGTGCGGGCGACTTCTTGTTGCAGGATGCTATCAACGCCGGGGCAGACGCCTTTGTGACGGGCGAAATGCACTATCATCAGTATTTCGGCCACGAGCAGGAGATACAGATTGCCGTGATCGGACATTATCAGAGCGAGCAGTTTACGATAGAACTACTGAAGGAAATCATCGAAAGAGACTGCCCGGGAGTGGAATGCACGATGACGGAGACAAATACAAACCCGATAATTTATCTATAAACAACGATATTATGGCAAAGAAAGAAATTTTGGAATTGACAGAGGAAGAGAAGTTGAAGACTCTCTATGAACTGCAAACCACATTGTCGGCTATCGACGAAAAGCGTGCGCTAAGAGGTGAGTTGCCTCTTGAGGTGCAGGACTTGGAAGACGAAATCGTAGGTCTGAACACTCGTATGGAGAAGATCGAGAACGAAATCAACGAATTCCAGTATGCTGTGTCGCAGAAGAAGTCTGAGATTGAGCAGGCTCAGGCAAGTGTGGAGCGCTATCAGAAGCAGCTCGACGAGGTGAAGAACAACCGCGAGTATGACACCCTGACTAAAGAGATAGAATTCCAGAACTTGGAGATTGAACTTTGCAAGAAGAAGATAAAGGACGCTGTGATCAAGATCGACGAGCGTCATCGCGACCTTAAGCACGCTCAGGAGCTGTTGGCAGACCGCAACGTGGCTTTGAAGCAGAAGAAAGGCGAGCTCGACGAGATTATGCAGGAAACTCGCGAAGAGGAAGAGGCTCTGAAGGCTCAGGCAAGCGAACTCGAGGACAAAATCGAGGAGCGCCTGTTGGCAAGCTTCAAGCGCATCAGAAAGAATGCCCGCAACGGTTTGGGTATCGTATATGTGCAGCGTGATGCTTGTGGCGGTTGCTTCAACAAGATTCCACCTCAGCGTCAGCTTGATATCAAGATGCACAAGAAGATTATCGTTTGCGAATATTGCGGACGTATCCTCATCGACCCTGAGTTGGCAGGCGTAGAAACAGCTGTGGTAGAAGAAAAGCCAAAGCGTAAGCGCGCAATCAGAAAGACTAAGAAAGAAGAGGAATAAAAAAAAGTGAAGAGTGAAGAACGAAGAGTTCTTCACTCTTCACTTTTTATATCCCTCTTGCCTTAAAGATTTTCTCTTTGGCATCGTTGATTTCCTTGAACTTGCGCTCGGCTGCTCGTTTGACATCGTCGCCAAGGGTGGCTACACGGTCGGGATGATGCTGGAGAGCAAGCTTGCGGTAGGCAGCCTTGACCTCTTGGTCGGTGGCAGAAGGCGAAATGCCAAGCACCTTGTAGGCAGCTTCGAGATCGTTGGCACCAGCATCGAGATTAAGCATGGAGTCGAGGTCGGAGAGCGAAAGACCAAGGGCAAGGGTGATGTCCTTGAGCGCCTGGACTTCGGCAGGATGCACGTTGCCATCAGCTTTGGCAATGATGACGAGGAAGTTGAGGAGCTGCAGACGAGCTGCATAGTCGAGATTTTGCGCCATTTGGCGTGCTGCGCTATCTATGACGCCACGATATTGCAGAGAGCCCATCTCCTTTTGTTTTTCGAAGAGCTTGAGCAGTATCTGTTCGCCATCGTGGACGGCAGCTTCGCCGAAGTTGGTGCGCAAGAACTGGCGTACGAACTCCATCTCGGAGTGCATCACCTTGCCGTCGGCCTTGATGATGCAAGATGCCAACACCAAGAGCGAGAAGCGGAACGAATTGCGCTGACCCTCGTAGACCTGCTGCTGATGTGCACGATATTGCTGCTGTTGCGAGGCGTTGTGGTCGTAGCTGCCATCGCCATCGAAGGTGTTGTTGGTGTAGGGTTGGTTTACGGAGTCTACACCTTTATCAAATAAGGCACCCAACGCAAAGCCTGCGAGAGCGCCAAGCGGACCACCCGACATGAAGCCGAGTACACCGCCAAGCCATTTTCCAAATGCCATGTTTTCTGTTTCTTTTTCTTTATGGTTATTAAATGGTTTTACTTTTTCTTTATGGTCACTAAATGGTTGTTGCGAGAGTTGTTAGTCTACGTAATCGACTTTCACTACTATCACTCTGATATTCTCGTCGGGACACTCAGGAGTTTTGAGGTCGTTGTTGATTTTGGCGATGTGCCAGTCGCGAGGGAAGAAGAGGAAGAACTCCTTAGGGTTTGAGAGATAGAAGCGAGCCTTGGAAGCATCGAAGTCGTAGTGGATGACGTCGGGACGATATTTGCTGTTGGGCTTGCTGGTGTAGTGGTCGATGATGCCGAATTTCTCTACACCCTTGACAACGAACTGGAAGTCGATTTTGTGGTTGTGGCTCTCGCTGCGCTTAGTTTCGAGCGGACCGTTGTGGTCGTCTTCAACGCTTGCCACGAGATTGCTGCCCTCGATAGGGTGTTTGCCCTTGGAGAGCGCCAGGAGGTCGGTTTTGGCGAGCCATCTGAATAGCGCCTGCCATTGCTGCGGATTCTTGTGGTATTGCTGATAGAAGTCGACGGCATTGACAGAGAAATGAGGTGCTGCACCATTGTAGCCGTTGCGCCATTCGCCACTCTTCACCCATTCTGTGGCCTTGGCTACGAGAGCCTTGTCGGCGTAGTATTGTGTGTAGTAGCCTTGGGCAAATGACGATAAGCCCATGGTGAGGGCAAAGGCGACGGTAAGTAATGTCTTTTTCATTGTTGTTGTAGGTTTTTATGTTTTTGTGTTTTGTTATTTAGCGTTATACCTTGGTTTTTACACCTTATTATATATTACTGCAAAAGTAGGGAAATTAGAGTATAGGGCAAAATTATTTCTGCAAAACTTTGAGAAACGCTGCAAAATAGCGATATTTGCATGAACTTTGGGTAAGCTTGCATGAGCTTGAAACCAAGAAACTACACACTAAACATTAAACATTAAGAAATGGTATACAGAATAGGAAAGGAGCTGGCATTTCCTGATCCGCGATATGGCGACGACGACGGACTGATAGCCGTGGGTGGCGACTTGTCGGTGGACAGGCTGCTGCTGGCATATAGCAACGGAATATTCCCCTGGTATTCGTTTCGCGACAGACCAGAGATAATGTGGTATTGTCCGATGCAGAGGTTTGTGATATTCCCTTCGGAGATTCATATTTCGCACTCTATGCGCAATTTGCTCAACAAGGGCAAATATAGCGTGGGCATGAACGAGGCTTTCGATAGGGTGATAGGAGAGTGCTCGAGGCTGAGATACAACGAGGAGGGAGCATGGCTGGGCGAGGATATGATGGCGGCATATAAGGAGCTGCATCGCCAGGGATTTGCTGCCAGCGTGGAAGTGTGGGACGACGACAACAACCTGGTGGGCGGACTGTATGGTGTGACCATCGGGCGCTGCTTCTTTGGCGAGAGCATGTTTTCGCTGGTGCCAAGCGCAAGCAAACTGGCGCTGATATTCCTTGCGGAATTTATGGATAAGAATGGCGGAAGAATTATAGACTGCCAGTTTGAAACCCCTCATCTGAAATCTATGGGCGGAAGGTTTATAGATTATGAGGAGTATATGAAGATGGTGAGTGAAGGGTGATTGCTTTTTGTCAAAGTTTATTGTAGGTTGGAATATCTTTGAGAAATAAATATTTTTTGTTTTCATAATCCATCTTGCAGCAATAGTGTTGCAGACCATTGCTGACGATGAGATAGTCGACATGCAAGAGCATGTTGTAGACCGTGATCTGGTCGAAAACCTTTTGGGTGATCTTGATATGCGGCGCCTTATACTCAATAATCATTCGTGGCGCGAGGTCGCTATGGTAGAGCACGCTGTCGGCACGCAACGTTTTGTTGCCCACGGCGAGCTTCACCTCGTTTGCCATTAGCGATTGAGGATAGCCGAGATGGTCGGTGAGCAAATGCACGAAGTGCTGGCGCACCCACTCCTCAGGAGTTAGCGCGATGAATTTTTGGCGTAGGATATCCCAGATGGTGGGCTTTTCTGCCGTTCCCGACAATTTTATTTCGAATGATGGTAGGTTTAATGGAATCATTTTAGTATTTTTGCATCATATTGCATCATTGTGCAACATATTGTAACGACGATGCAAAGATACAACAAACGATTTGATTAACTACATAATAATGGCGGAAAAGAAAAAATCAATGGGCTTCGACGAAATAATGCGCAACCTTAAGGCTGGCAACTTTTCACCTATTTATATATTAATGGGCAACGAGGCTTACTATATAGACAAGATCGCTGACTATATAGCAGAAAATGCGCTGGCACCGGAAGAGCGCGACTTCAATCAAGAGATAGTGTTTGGCGCCGACACCACGGCAACGCAAATTGTGGATATGGCAAAAGGCTATCCGATGATGGCTCCACGAAGAGTTATCATAGTAAAAGAGGCTCAGGGATTGAAGAATTTGGAGCCGATAGAAAAATATCTCGCAAATCCGTCAGCCACATCGCTGATTGTGTTGTGCCATAAAAATGGTACCATAGATGCAAGAAAGAAAATCATCGCTAAGGCTCAGGCGGTGGGAGTGGTGTTTGAAAGCAAAAAGCTGAAAGACTATCAGCTGCCGTCTTTCATCGAGGGATATCTGAAAACTCGAAAGGCTGCCATCGAGAACAAAGCGGTGATGATGATAGCCGAGGCGGTGGGAGCAGACTTGAGTCGTCTGACTTCGGAGCTTGAGAAGATTCTGATTTCGCTTCCCGACAACGATAGGAGAGTGACGCCTGAAGTGGTGGAGGAGCAGATAGGAGTGAGCAAAGATTTTAATAGCTTCGAGCTCAGAGATGCCATCGTGAATAGGGATGTTTATAAGGCAAATCTTATCATCAAATATTTTGACAGCAATCCTAAGGCAGGTTCTCTCTTCTCAATTCTCCCGTTGCTCTTTAATTATTTCCAAAATCTGATGTTGGCATATTATGCACCAGATAAACGCAACGAAAATAGCGTGGCAGAGCATCTGAATTTGAAATCTGTGTGGGGTGTTAAGGACTATATGACGGGCATGAGAAACTACTCAGGATTGAAGACTCTACAGATAATTTCCAAGATTAGAGAAACAGACGCCAAAAGTAAGGGTATAGACAACCCAAATACGCCTGCAGGAGAGCTGATGAAGGAGCTAATTTTCTTCATTTTGCATTGAAAATTGAGCCAAAAACATACTTTTTAGACTTAGAACAAGCGTCCCACTGGGACGCTTTTTTTTGCCCTAACTCTCTGTAAACAAGCGTAGTGGGGCGGAATTAAGTGCTCTGAGAATCGCGTATTTAGTTTCGTTTGGATAGTTGGGCGAGAATATTTCGGTGGCGTTAAAAATGCCATTTTTCGCTTCTCGCAGATTTAGCGTTCACTTTTATTAGTATTTAATAATCTAAAGTTTAGTTTTGTGTATAGCTTTCGGGATTTAATATTGTAAGTATTGAAATGTAAATACCTAAATCGCATATGCTGTATATTGTATGGCTAAATGTAAGGATTTAAATGTAGATATTTAGATACTAAAAACGAGACGTATAAATATACGCGCGTACTTTGAGCGGTATAACTTGCAGAAAAAGAGCGAGTTATGTTTTGTAAAGGTAGTGGGATAGGCTGAAAAAGGTGGCTTTTACATGCCGAAACTGCATATACGCCAATTATACATATATTTAGGCTCTAACAAGCTATTAAAACCCAGTAAATTGCATTAAAAATCCCAATATTTAGTAGAATATAATTTTAAGCTCTAAATTTAGATACATATATTTAAACCTGTATCTTAGCATAATCTAAATACGATATTCAAAACTCTAAATTATAAAATCTAAACATTACAAAACAAAAAAGTGTTCACAAATGTTGTTTATATAAAATATTTGCTTTAACTTTGTAAACCGTAAGGAAATCATAAAAAATACCCTATTTTTAGGGCCTATCATAACAAAAACGCAATATGAAAGACAGAATTAGGAAGATCATGGAGAGCCAGCATATGACCCAACAAGTGTTCGCTTCGTTCATCGGAGTGTCGCCTGGAACATTGAGCAGCATCTTCACCGGACGTACTAACCCCACCCTCAACATAGTGGAATCTATAAAATCAAAAATTCCATCACTTTCTACCGACTGGCTGATGTTTGGTAAGGGGCAAATGTATCTCGATATTTCAGCCTCAGAGGATGGTGCTAACGGTCAGAAACTCAGCGAAGATGGGCAGCCTATGCTCGATTTTTCAGGTGCTAATAATTCTGCTCCAATTTCAGGTTCCTCTTCTACCCCACAAAATGATGGCGGACTGTTTCAAGGAAGACAGGGTGTTTATAGTACACCAAATAATTATCCGCAAGCAGCTATCAAAATAACTGACAAACCGGAAAGGAAAATTACCGAGATTCGCATCTTCTATGATGACCAAACTTGGGAAACTTTTGTGCCTAAGAAGTAGATGGAATGATGGCGATTTCTTGCTCTTGGATATAGGATGATTTTTATCTTTGGAAGAGATATATAAAGGATGCTTTTATCCTCGGAAGAGATATATAAAGAATGATTTTTATCCTTGGATTTGATATATAAAGAATGAGGCAACGAGGGGTGTTGAGCCTGCTCGCTGCCCCATTTTTTTATATATGAAAAGGGGGCAAAGGTGGCTGCGGGCTCTTGAAGGGGATGGAGCGAAGTCGTAAAAACGACTTCGGACAAGGACGGAAGATAGATATAAAGATGGCATGAAGGAAGATATAAAGATGGCATGAAGGAAGATATAAAGATGGTTGGAAGATGATTGGAATATGGTAGGAAGATGATAGATATCATAGAGCGCAATAAATAAAATGAGAGGATTTCTTTGCCATTGCGCTCGTTTGCATTAACTTTGCAGAAGAAATAAGGAGGATAGAAATAAATAAATGATGATAATACCATAAATGGGATAATACCATAAATGTGGATAATACCATAAATGTGGATTATACCATTAATGGGATTATACAATAAAGGAGGAATTTACTATAAGGAAGGATTAAACACCATATTATATTTATATATATGAAGAAATATTGTTTGGACCTCACGGTCAATAGCGTCGAGAGAGTTAGTCCGAAGCATGTTTTGCTGAAGCTATCGTGCAAGGATGGACTGCCAGAGATGCTCCCAGGACAGTTTGTGGAAGTTAGAGTTGACGATTCGCCAACAACATTCTTGCGCCGTCCGATATCTATAAACTACGTGGATGAAGCCAAAGGAGAACTTTGGTTGCTGGTGGCAACTATTGGTGATGGCACACGAAGATTGGGCAAGCTCGTGGCTGGCGACAACTTGAATTGCGTGTTGCCACTCGGTAATGGTTTTACCATGCCTAAGGATAGTAAAGCAAAGGTTTTGCTCGTAGGTGGAGGTGTAGGAGTGGCTCCGCTACTTTATTTCGGTAAGAAGATAAAGGAAGCAGGCGGAGAGCCAACATTCTTGCTTGGAGCACGTACAGCAGCCGACTTGCTGGAACTGGAAGAGTTTCGCGCCATTGGTCGTGTGCTCGTTACTACCGAGGATGGCAGCATGGGCGAGAAAGGTTTTGTGACCAATCATTCAGCCTTGGAGGCAGAGAAGTTTGACCAGATTTCCACCTGTGGCCCTAAGCCAATGATGGTTTCTGTGGCACGCTATGCTAAGAGCCATGATATCGACTGCGAAGTATCGTTGGAGAATATGATGGCATGCGGCGTTGGTGCCTGCCTATGCTGTGTGGAGAACACTATAGAAGGCAATGTGTGTGTATGTAAAGAAGGTCCGGTGTTAAATATTAAGAAACTAAAATGGCAGCTTTAAGTGTAAAAATTGCTTCATTAGAGATGAAGAACCCCGTGATGACCGCATCGGGAACTTTCGGATATGGTTTAGAGTTTGCCGACTTGGTGGCTTTAGACGAGATTGGCGGCATTATCGTGAAGGGAACAACCCTGAAACCACGTGAAGGAAACGACTATCCCCGTATGGCAGAGACAGCGAGCGGAATGCTCAACTGCGTAGGATTGCAGAATAAGGGCGTAGACTATTTCTGTGAGCATATATATCCTCAGATTAAGGATATTGACTCAAGGATGATAGTGAATGTCAGCGGTGATTGCCCTGAGAACTATGCGCTCTGTGCAGAGAAGATTGATGCGCTGGAGAATATTCCAGCCATAGAATTGAATATCTCTTGTCCTAACGTTAAGGATGGCGGTATGGCGTTTGGCGTTACCTGCGAGGGTGCAGCAAGCGTGGTGAAGGCTGTGAGAGCGAAATACCACAAGACACTCATCGTGAAGCTTTCGCCAAATGTTACTAACATCGTGGATATTGCCAAGGCTGTAGAGGCAGAGGGAGCAGATTCTGTTTCGCTCATCAATACTTTGATGGGAATGTCTATCGACATAGAGCGTCGTTGCTCGCGCCTGAGCATTGGCACAGGAGGTTTGAGCGGTCCTGCCGTGAAGCCTGTGGCTGTGAGAATGGTTAACCAGGTGGCTAAGGGTGTGAAGATTCCTGTTGTCGGACTTGGCGGTATTTGCACAGCCGAGGATGCTATAGAATTCTTGATGGCTGGTGCTACTGCAATAGAAATTGGTACTGCCAACTTCCTCGACCCTACCGTAACGGTGAAGGTGAAGAATGGCATCAATGATTGGCTCGATGCTCATGGATGTGCATCGGTGCAGGAGATTATTGGTGTGGTTTAAGGATATTCGATGAAGGATATTGATGTAGGATATTCTGATGAATATCGGCATAGAATATTTAAATAGGAATAAATAAAAAAAAGGTGTATCAAAGCTGAGATAAGCTTTAGATGCACCTTTTTAGTTTTATTAGGCTTTAGGATTATCTTGCGATATGCTTCTTTCCATCCTTGATGTAGAGACCCTTTGGCGAAGAAGTTTTTTTGCCTGTGAGGTCGTAGATGGCTGAAGAAGAGGTGTTGTCGGCAGATGGGGTAGAAATGCCGTTAGCAACGTTGGAAACCACCTTTATGATACCCTTTGTGGCAAGTAGCGTGGTGTCCCAAAGTTGTGTGGCAGAAGGAGTGGCAGGCTGAATGTCGGTGAAGCCTGTGCCCTGAATTGCCGAAGCGAGATTGAATACCTTTATCTCTGTATCGTCGGCGATGGTGCCTGTGACATCCTCCATGTTTATAACCAATGTTGCATTATTGGCAGTCAGCTTACCCTTGATGGTGAGAGGTTGGCAAGAGCCAGATGCAGAGAGGTCTGCCTGTACGCTTCCGCTCACTACCACGTCGCCAGCAATGGTACCCTTGCCCGACAAGCTACCATTCTCCTTGATAGTCATAAGACCTGTGCCCTGATTAGAGCCATCGATGATAAGGCGACCGCCAGTAACGATGGTAGTACCATTATAGGTGTTGCTACCCGTGAGGCGCCAATATCCGCTACCCTCCTTAACGATATTCACATTGCAGTTGTAGCCCGAAGCCGAGCAACGACGGTCGATAACGCCATTGAAAGTCTCGTTGGTGTTAGCATTTCCCACCTGCCATGTCACGGTTTGTCCAGTAGTCTTCTTTGTGGTACCACCAAGATAAGTACCCTTGTCGCCACTTAATCCGCCGAGCTTTACCGTAACGTTTGGATTCCAATGAGTTACGCGAGCGTTGCCCTTGAGGTTTATCGAAGCGTTAGGAATACCACTATTGTAGAGCATGAGCTGCGAACCATCCTTTTCGCTGTTTACGCCATTAGCCACGAGAGTGCCGTAGAAGCCACTCCAGTCGCCGCTAACATATTCTCTGACGTAAGGAATCTTATATTCCAAAGTACCGCTACCAGTAACCTTGCACTTAAGCGAGCAGTTGCGCTGAATGGTGAAGGTGGAATAAGTATTCTCCAGCACTTCGATAGGGAATTCGTAGTTGAGATATTGGTCGTTAGAAGACTTTGTTACGAAGTTTCCACCAGCCATCACCAGCTTAGGCGAAGTGTTGCCCTCTTCTCCGAGATAAACACGCGACTTGGCAGTCATATTCTTGATATATTCAAGCTGCAGAGTACCACTCTTGACGATGGTGTTGCCAGTATAGCTAAAGAACTTTGCGCTACCAGGGCGTACGATACCGTTGCCATCAACAACAAAGTTGCCAGCACCTGTGAATGTGCCGTTGAGGTTTAGGATAGCAGCGCTGTTGTCAACTCCAAGTGCAGTCTCTTTATACAATGTGGCACAGCGGTTTGTAGAAGCAGTAGAGCCAGTATAGTTCCATTTACCTCCATCCCAAATCCAGTTTTGCGCATATTCTATAGATGCACCAAGCGCACTTGGCTTGCCACCATCGGCAATAGAATGGAAGTTTACTACGCCATCGTGGATAACAGAAGCGCCAGTATACGAGTTTTCGAGTTTCAAGTTTAGTGCACCCTCGCCATCCTTGTTGAGCGAGCCTGTGCCTGCGATGCTTCCTGTGCCCTGCAAGGTGACATTAGCATTACCCTTTACCACAACATTCTTTGGCGCCACCTCTTCAGTAACCATTATCAAGGTGTTTGTGGCAGGAGCTATCAGCACGTTGGCATCATCAGCAAAGGCAGCAGAGTTGTCGTTCCAGCAGAGGTCGGTATGGTTCCATCTCTGCATAGTAGCACCGCTCCATGTGGCATCAGCATTATAGTTTTCGCAGTCTATCATCTCGGCATATTCAGGCTGAGTTTTAGCTGTGATAGTGTTGTATTCCGACACCACGTCGCCCTTGAAAGCAGCCAATCTTACATTATATAATGTGCCAGGCTTCAAGTTTTTGATGGTATAGCTCTCGGTGTTAGCATCGATGCGCGCAATCTCCTTGAAAGTTCCTTCCTCTTCCATTTCGAGGATAAAGCCATCCTCGTTGTCAGAAAGATCGTACCATGAAAGCGTGATGCTGTTGTCTTTAGACGATTTCTCGCTCAAGCACATAGGCTTTCTCACCAATGTAGGGATGGTGGTTGCCGAGATGCTGTTTATATAGTTTTCGATATTTGCATATCCGTTGGCAGCTATTGTCATAGCATCATCCTTATTAGGGTCGGTGCCGTTAGCCTTTTCCCATTCGTCAGGCATACCATCGCCATCAGTATCCGCAGGCTTCTCGAAAGCCTCCATCTGCCATGCCGAAGGAGCGCCTATAGGCAACTGGCATTCGTCAGAGAGGAAAGTACCCTCTTTGCCATAAGTTCTGACCTCGCGAATCATGTAGTTGTCAGCCATATCGCGATAAGGCAGACTTGCTCCAACTATAGGCAATAGGTTGGAAGCCAGGTCTTTAGCTTCCCAAGTGTCGAGAGTAGGGTAGTCGAAAGGCGTTTCATGGAATGTAGGACCGCCACCATAGTTGCTGCGTGAAATCTCTGTAGGGTCGAGTACGCCATTGAGGTTTTTGTCCTGTATATTGTCAACGGCATAGATATGGAAATCAGCATTTCCACTTGTTATGGCGTTGGCAGAACTTCCTGTCATCGGACCATTTATAAAGAGGTTGTTGGTGACGTTGGCATACGATGTGCCCTGCGAGTCGCCACCCATGAGATAGCAACCATTCTTCCAGTTGTAAACAATGTTGTTCACATACTGATTTTTGCCCTTCACCTTGTTGTTACGAGTGCTGTTGTCGCAATAAAGGTTGCGATATAGAGTGATGTTGTCAGCCTGCATCAGACCACCAGCGCTATGCGACAGCAATCCCTGTCCCATGATAGAATTCGAGATGGTGATGTCGCCGAGGTCGCCTTTGCCGTCAGGGTTGATAGAGAAAGTCTCGTCTAATCCCCATGAGAACGAGCAATGGTCGAAAATCATGTTAGTACCGTTGGCAATACCAGCAGCATCCTTACCGCTGTCGCCACCCTTTCCCATACGGAAGCGCATGTGGCGCACGATGATGTTGCTTGCTCCCGAAAACGAGACTCCATTGCCATAAACCACCACACCTTCGCCAGGAGCAGTTTGGCCTGCAACATAAAGATTTTTGGCAAATACAATACGACTGCTGATTTTGATAACTCCCGCCACATCAAAAACTACGATGCGGTTTGGTTTGCTTACGGCATCTCTCAGAGAGCCTTGACCAGAGTCGTTGAGGTTAGTTACATGGTAAACGCTACCTGAGCGTCCGCCTGTGGCAAAGCGTCCGAAGCCTTGAGCTCCAGGGAAAGCCAGCTGTTGTGCTTGCGCACATAGACTTGCAGCAGCAAAAAGCACTACAAGCTTTGATTTGGCATGCTTCATGTTAGTTTTTAGTATTTAGTTAAGTATTCTGTTTTTAAGTTTTTAGTAGGTTTTTTCTAGAAGTTCTAGAAGTTCTAGATTTTCTAGAAATTCTAGATGTCTAGATATTTTAGCCTTAAAGCTTTACAGTCTTATTCATCAGGAAGTTGTCGAGAATTACCATGGCAGCCATGGCTTCCACCACAGGCACAGCCCTTGGCAATACACATGGGTCGTGGCGTCCGCGAGCCTTTAGGGTTGTAGGATTACCCTCCAGGTCGAGAGTGTCTTGTTCTTGCAAGATTGTAGCCACAGGCTTGAATGCTATACGGAAATAGATATCTTGACCATTGCTTATTCCGCCCTGTATGCCTCCACTATGGTTTGTAGAAGTTTCGATGTTGCCATCATGGTTTACGAAGCGGTCGTTTTGCTCATTGCCAAAAGTGTTTACGCAATTAAAGCCTTCGCCATATTCGAAGCCCTTTACGGCATTGATGCCAAGCATAGCGCTACCCAATTGCGCATGCAACTTGTCGAATTCAGGCTCGCCAAGTCCTGCAGGACAGCCCTTTATCACACATGTGATGATACCGCCTACGGTATTTCCCTCAGCCTTAACCTTGGCTATGAGGTCCTCCATTTCCTTAGCCTTATCGCTATCAGGACAACGCACAATGTTGCTCTCTGTGAGCGAAAGGTCGTATTTGGTATAGTCGTAGTCGAGAGCTATATTGCCCACCTGCGAAGTATAAGCGCAGATGTCTACCCCCAACTGCTTTAGAGCCAGTTTGGCTAGAGCGCCACCCACACATCTGCTTATAGTGATGCGTGCCGATGAGCGTCCACCACCGCGATGGTCTCTAACGCCATATTTTGTATGGTAAGTATAGTCGGCATGCGAAGGACGGAACAAACATCTCATATTCTCATAGTCTTGGCTATGCTGGTTAGTGTTTCTGACAATAAAGCCTATAGGGCATCCCGTCGATTTTCCTTCGAAGATGCCGCTCAGCAGTTCCACCTTGTCAGCCTCTTGACGTCCGGTGGTGATATGACTTTGTCCTGGTCTACGCCTATTTAGCTCCTGCTGTATAAAGTCGGTATCGATATCTATGCCTGCAGGCATACCATCGATTACACCTCCCACAGCTTCGCCATGACTTTCACCAAATGTGGTGAGGGTGAATAGATGTCCGAAAGTGTTTCGCATGTCTGTGTGTTGTTTTTATTATGGAGTAGGGAGATATGGAAAAACTCCCTACTTACCTTTTATTATATGGATTATTCTTAGTTCTCGTGGTGATGTCCGCAACCGCAATGACCATCTCCATGACCATGACCGCCGCAATGACCCTCTCCATGACCGCCACAATGACCATCACCATGACCCTCGCAATGACCTTCGCCTTCGCCATGACCACCGCAGCCACCACCGCAATTCTCGCAGCTACCGCCACATCCACCTTCACCGCTCATAGCCTTTACGAGCGCAGCCATTTCCTCAGCTGTAGCCTCGTGGCTTTCGAGGATAGAACCCTTGAAGTTAAGAGTTTTGCCAGCCCAAGGGTGGTTGAGGTCTACAGTAACCTTGTCGTTACCAATCTTTACGATATTGGCAAAGAAACGCTCGCCCTCAGCATTCTGCAATGGCACGATAGCACCTTCGAAGATATTCTCGTGGTCGAATTTGCCATTGTGCGAGAATATTGCCTTATCCAAGTCGAAAACTCTTTCAGCCACGTGCTCTCCATAAGCCTGCTCTGGAGTCAGGGTGATGTCATAGTCTTCGCCTGTCTGCTTCTCAGCCAAGAGTTTCTCAAATTCGTCGAGAGCCACTCCCATGCCAGAGATGAAAGCGAATGGAATACCAGGCTGAGTCTCCTCAAGGAGCTCCTTTTTGCCATCTGTAACGTCGTAAAGCTTATATGTAGCCTTGATGTACTTATTAGTCATTTTACTGTTGTTTTTCTATTATATTATAATGTATAATGCTGTTTAGTGTGCAAAGTTAAACAAAAAAAACGACATACGTCCATAGTTGCGATATAATTTTGCAAAGCCATAGCATCAAATAGTAGCTTTAAATTGTAACTTCGTTGACATGTATCAAAAAAAGGGGTTACAAAACGAAAATACAGTCGAAAAAGCTTGTTCGGACAAAATCGATGCTATAACTTTGCACCCAGAAAACAGAGATAAAGGTATCAGAGGATACCGCAGGATGACAGGACCAAAGGATAACAAAAACGGTCCTAATGTTAAATTTAAAAAATATAAGATTATGAAAAAGATTGTATTGACACTCGTAGCAATGATGAGTATGACAATGGCTTTTGCCGGTAATACTAATGCAAAGGCAGCTGAGATGGAAAATGCTTACGATATGCATATCAATATTCGCCGCCTCGCTACAACATTAGGTCTTAACACGGACCAGATGGAAAGTGTAAACGATTTGTATAACAACTTCTGTGTAGAGATGCTCAACGCTTCTGCAGCAAAAGATGAAGAAAAATCAGAGATGGTTGATGCAGCTGTGAAGAGAAATCTTACATACATGGCTTACGTTCTCGATAATAGCCAGTTGAAGAAGTATACATTGCTCCTCGACACTACTCTTAAGAACCGCGGCTTGAAGAAGTAGTAATTGCAAATTAATTAAAGAAAGATTAATTCCAGGAATAGATTCTTAGGTAAAAAGAATGTTTTAGCAGCCATATATAGATGGCTAAGTAGTAAATTTAAAATTAAAGAAAGGGTAACAATTATGAAAACAATTATGAAAGCAGTAAAGAACTTGTTGAAGTCTTATTTCAAGAAGAACTATGAGATGAACAAGTCTGTATACGATGCAGGTCTTACATTGTGCTAAAGGCTTGATATACAAATCGATCGTATAATAGCATAGAAATATACAACACCACGTTAGTTGGTGTTTCACAACAGAAAAGCTCTCGTGCCTCGTGGCATGGGAGCTTTTTTTTCGTTTTATAGCTATAGGCTATTTTTCTGTCTGAAAATTTGCATGTAAATGTGTAATTGATTAATTTTGCATAAATTAAGTCCACAATTACTTAATCCAACTCTCTACGATGAAAGAATTATTATTTGTATGTATAGGAAGCTTCTTTGGTGGCGGCATGCGCTATCTCTCAGGCAAAGGCATTGCCCTTTTTATGAACACCCAATTGCCTTTGGCTACATTGGCTGTCAATGTAGTTGGTAGTTTCCTGATAGGTATGCTCTCGGCTATGGCGCTTAGCAATAATATCTCGCCCGCCACTAAACTACTTCTTATAACAGGATTCTGTGGAGGCTTCACCACTTTTTCTACTTTTATGAACGAGAATCTGCTCCTTGCTCGCGGAGGACAATTAGCTTGGGCTATTGCCTATACCGTGGCAAGCATTTCCTTGGGTATCATAGCCTTGATAGCAGGCTATAAGGTTGGAAACTAATGCTTTAGCTCCTTTCTCTTATTCATATAATCCGCAAATCCTCAGCAGATATAAATCCCACAAATCCCCTTCATTTAATGAAAAAAGCAATCCTCATATTCCTTCTTGCTGTATGCCATCTTTCTGCCTTTGCTCAGCGAGCAGCCCTCGGCAAACTGTCGCCGTGGGTGCGCTCTATAGTTGCCGAGCATCGCTTGTCGGCATTTGTGCAGAATAGCAATGGCAAGAGCTTTGCAAAAAACAAGGTTGATGCTAATAGCATATCGCCATCGCCTATGCTCACAGCCTTTGTGCGTGCAGAGGGCAATGTAGATTCTCTTTTCTCAGCCAATGGTTGTCAGCAGTTGCTTAGTTGTGGCGATATATATATTGTTGCCATGCCAATCAGCAATATTGCTTCATTATCGCAGAATAGCCAAGTTTGCCGTATCGAATCGCAGCGTGGCACACATGCTTTGATGGATATTTCGGGTGCTTATCTTGGAGCCACAAAAGCCTATCAAGGACTCTCGCTTCCTCAAGCCTACACAGGCAAGGGTGTGATGGTGGGCGTGATGGATATTGGTTTCGACCTCACCCATCCTAATTTCTACGACCGTTCAACCACCAACTATCGCATACGTAGTTTTTGGGATCAGCTTTCTGCCGACACCATCAATTCTGCACACTATGTTGGTCAGAGCTATCATGGCAAAGAGGCTTTGCTTCGTTATGCCCATTCTCGCGATGGCTTAGACCAAACTCACGGCACACATACCCTTGGCTCGCTTGCTGGCTCTGGCTTCAATAGTCCTTATCGTGGCATAGCCTACGAGAGCGACATCTGTATCGTTGCCAATGCTACCGTCGACGATGTTGCCTTCATCGATACTGCCGACTATTATAAATTCACCTATGCCACAGATGCTCTTGGCTTTAAGTATATCTTCGATACAGCCGACAGCCTTGGCATGCCTTGCGTAGTGTCGTTTAGCGAAGGTGCACCACAAGATTTCCGTGGCGACGACCAACTATACTTTGCCATGCTTGATAGTCTCACAGGTCCTGGTCATATCCTCGTATCGTCGGCAGGCAACAATGGTCTCATACCATCTTATATCCACAAGCCATTGGGCGACGAAAGTCGTGGTAGCTTTGTTTGGACTTCTGCCAACCGTGCGTCGTTAACCATTAATAGTCTTGGTGCTTCAGCCCTGCGCACAGTATTCTATCATGACGACTTCGTTAATGATACTATCATCGTAAATACTCCTGCAGTATTAGCTGCCGAAGACTCTATGCTCATCGACTCTACCATTATCGCAGGACAAAAACTATACCTCGCAATCTCTGCCTACGACAACTGCTATGATGCTTCGCGTCAGGTTTTTGATGTGCAGTTCCAGACCCTTGACCGCCTTGATGCCTTAGGCAAAATGTCGGTAGAGATTATTGGCAAAGATGCTGATGCTGAGCTATATTGCGATGAAGGATATCTCGTTGCCAACGATTTGAATCCTGCTCTTCAGGATGCAGAGTGCACACATAATATCAATTCTCCATCTGCCGCACCTTCTGTTATTTGCGTGGGTGCCAACAGCTATCGTCAAAACTTCGAAAACTATCTTGGCGACTTGCGCACCTACGATATGGGAACAGATGGTCAGCGTGGCGAATATTCTTCAGTTGGTCCTACCTTCGATGGGCGCATCAAACCAGATGTTATGGCGCCAGGCACCAATGTCATCTCATCATATTCCAGCTATTATCTCGAAAACCATCCGCAGGCTTCCGACATTCTCTCAGATGTTGCCCACTTCGATTTCCGAGGTCGCACCTATGCTTGGAATGCCAACTCCGGCACCTCTATGGCTTCGCCTATAGCAGCAGGAGTGATAGCTTTGTGGTTGCAAGCTTGCCCTACGCTCACTCCGCAGGATGTTATGCGCATCATCTCGCACACCTCGCGCCGTGTAGACCCTACGCTATCATATCCCAACAATCTCTATGGTTATGGCGAGATAAATGCCTATGCTGGCTTGCTCTATATCCTTGGCATCGATGGTATCACAGGCATTTCGCATTCCACACCTCGCAATGTCGCCATCTCGCCATTATCGGGTGGCAGACTAAAGTTGGCATTTGCCTCTCAGCCTTCGCAATCGCTCACAGCTACAGTATATTCGCTATCGGGCAATATTATTGATTCTCTGAGCTTTATGCCTACTGCCGATAGCCACGTGTTGCAGTTGCCAGCTTCGGCAAGTGGAGTAGTGGTGGTGCAGATTTCTGGCGAAAACCAATATCAAGGTTCACAACTGATAAGGATTTCAAAATAAAACATACAATAAACTAAAAAGACAATGAAAAAGATTAAGTTCTTGGTTATCGCCGCCATCACAGCAGTATTGATGTCGGCATGTGGCACCACACAGACTGTGCCACTCACAGGTCGTAAACACAATCTTCGCGTCACCGATCAACAAGTGTTGAGTCTTAGCTCACAGGAGTATACCAAGTATATGGCTTCTGCTAAGAAGTCTAACAACTCTGCCAACACCGCCATGGTGCAGCGTGTGGGCAAGAATCTTGCTTCTGCCGTAGAAACCTATCTCAAGAACAATGGTTTTGCTTCAGAAATCAGCAATTTCTCTTGGGAATTCAACCTTGTGCAGAATAATGAGGTTAATGCTTTCTGTATGCCTGGTGGCAAGATTGTTGTCTACGAGGGTTTGCTTCCTTACACTCAGAATGAGACATGTCTTGCCATAGTTCTTGGTCATGAGATTGCACATGCTGTAGCCAAACATTCTGCCGAACAACTTAGCAAGCAGATGAATCAGCAGACTGGCACTCAGATACTTGGCTCTGTTCTTAATCAGGCTGTTGGCGATGGTGTTGGCGATTTGGCATCTGCCGTAGCTGGACAGTATTTCTCATTCCGCAACCTTAAATATTCTCGCGACAATGAGTTGGAGGCTGACTATATGGGTCTTGTCTTTGCAGCCATGGCTGGCTACGATCCTCAGCAGGCAATACCTTTCTGGCAGCGCATGTCGCAGAATAGTTATTCGCAGAGTGACTTCTTCAGCGACCACCCATCAGACGCTAAGCGTATCGCAGCCCTTCAGCAGCACATGCCTGTAGCCTTGAAATACTATCAGGCTGCAAAACCTGCTGTAACAACCACAACCAAGAAGACCACAACTTCTACTAAGAAGACTACCACAAAGAAGACAACCACCAAGAAGTCTACTTCTACCAAGAAGACAACAAGAAGATAATCCGTAGCTTTCTTAGTATAATCCATAAAATGAAAATAGCGGTGGCACAAACTTGTGTCACCGCTATTTTTTTGATAATCCGACAAACATAAGGGGAATTTAATCACAATAAGTCAGAAAAGCTGTATCTTGATGTAATTGTTATTGTTCTTAATAACTATTTGTTGTTGTTTTTCTTAATAATTGTTCCAAAAACTAATTTTTATCGTCAAATATAATAAGGATATATGTTACAATGATGTAAAGTGCTTTATTTCAATGATTTAGTTGATTAAATTTGATGACGAAAGCCTGCTTCGAGCGATTTGTGCTTTCTTGCAAATATATCTTTGCTTTCTAGCAAACGTATTTTTGCTTTCTATCAAATGTATGTTTATTTGCTATCAAATATATTCCCCTATTTTATATTTATGCTTCCCTGTTCAGGATCCTATCCAACTCGCAAAAAATATCTTCCTCAGTTTCGTATGGCAGGATGGTGAAATAAGCATTGCCGTTTAGCATAGCCGAGAGATTCGATTTGTTTTTATCATAGAAAATGTATACCGGAATGCCGTGAGCTTCGGCATACGCCAGCTCGTAGCCTACGCCAAGCGAAGGACAAGTGCACTCGGCAATAACCATATCGCTTTCTCTGAGCCATGCTGTATCTTGCTCATAGATGTCGGTGTCGAGGGCTTTGTTTTTAGACACTAAGCTCAAGTCAGGCTTGCCAATATGCTCCGTCAGCACAATATCGGTCTTTTGCATATAGCTTATCATTCTCTGATACAATGCTGCATCCACTCTACCGCCTCTGATTGAGCCAGCGAAATATATTTTCTTCTTCATGTTTGTTATAGCCTTCTGTTGCGATAATTCATTTGTTATAGCCTTCCGTTGCAATAATTCATTTCTGATAGCTCACACCATCCAGCATCCCTTACCTCTTTCAAGAATAGTCGGGCACACATTTCTGCATCGTCGCCAGCACGATGGTGTTTGCCTTCTGGTATTTCAAACTGCGCACAAAGATAGTCGAGTGAGTTGCACCCAAAGTCGTAGTTGTGGCGTGCTGCACGCAGCGAGCAATAATAGTCTATGTCCGGTTTCTCCAAGCCATAAAGCTCCAGCGATTTTCTGATGCACGAAATATCGAATGCTGCATTATGAGCCACCAATACTGGTGTCTCGTCGAGATATTCCATAATCTCTCCCCATACCTCAGGAAACTCAGGCGCATCCCAAGTGTCCTTTGGGCGTATGCCGTGTATCTGTATATTATAATATGAGTAGGCGTTATCTTCAGGTTTCACCAACCACGATTTTGTTTCCACCACCTTCCCGTCTTTAACTACGCAAATGCCAGCCTCGCAAACCGATGCTCGCTTACCAGTAGCCGTCTCAAAATCTATTGCTATAAAATTTAGTCCTTGCATGATACTAAGGTTTCTTTACTTTTCGTACTTCCTATGAAAGGGGAAAATTAATGTGGGAAAATGGGCTGAAAAATGAATATAGTCTCGATGGCAAATGAAGCAGGCTTCGTTGGCATTTGAAGCTTACTTCGTTGGCACTTGAAGCAGGCTTCATTTTTTAGCTATTTTTAGCCAATTTTTTAGATTAAGGTTTTAACCTGTTATTCTCACTATTTCAGCCTTATCATTCTCGATATTATTAGTCGCTTGTATTGTCGCTTAAATTCGTCTGGCAAGAATGAGGCGTCGATTAATTCTATCCATTTGATGAGAGCTTTGCGGAACTTCTTGGCTATGTTGTCGAGCACTTTCTCGTTTACTCCCGATGCTATTATTGAGTGCTCAAAGTCGCTACGCTTTAGTTTTGCTTTCTTGCCATTTAGCGTTAGCGCCAGTTCTTCTTTGTCTTCAGGCATGGCAATGGCTGTTGAGAGCAAGTCGTAGGCGGGGGTGAGACTATAGCCAAGCGGAGTTTTATAGAGCGAGAAGTTTTTGAGGTGCATATCGGAGTTGCCAGTTATCCACGAGAATACCACTACTTCCCAAAAGTTCACGAGGTCGAGTTGTGGTGTGGCAGAATAAGTTTTTATTTGCCTTGCTATTTGCTCATACGACCCCTTGTATTTATATTCTGTTAGGCGTTCCGACAGTTGGCACATGTCTTCCATGGCTATCTTAGAGCCATCGCGGTCGCGGTCGATGCGGCGAGTGATATAGCATAGTTCGCCATCGGCAAACCGAATAAGCGAATGTGGCACAACGGCTATCTTTGCAGCCTCTGCCATGTGCATGGTCACGTCTTCTAGTTCAGGCAGAGCACGATAGGCATCAGTCTGTGGCTTAAGGATATAGCGTCCCCATAGTCCTACGATGGTAAATCTGTCTGGCTCGTTGCGACCACCAGGGTTTACATCGAGCGACAGCTTAGCCTGAACACCTGTAAGCGTGGTTTGCGCCCTCACCACCTGTTTGGCGAGGTCGGCAATTTGGCTACGGCGATAGGGGAGGATTGGAGCCTCTTTTATGCCAAATAGTTTGCGGGCGCAGGCAGGATGAAAATCCGTCTGCCCCTCTTTCAAAGGCTTATAGCAATATAGACATTTGTTCATGATGGTAAGGATTTTTAATTTTCGTCGGTTGGCACCACACTCACCGCTCCTATGCAGTCTTTGCAGCATGCAAGCAATAGCGACATGCGGTCGCGTTGGTTAATCTTCCAACTGCGCTCAGCTATATTTAGTAACCACCCTTCTGGAATTAGTCCGTCGAAAAAAGGAAAGAGCACTTTGTCTTCGTAAGGCTCCTCGCGCAGAGGCATGGTTAGGCTAATAGGCTCGGCATCAGTCTGTTGTAGATACTCAGGGTCGTAGACGAAGGAGAATCCATCCTCATTTTCTGTCAGTATTCCGGCATAGCGGTCGTACATGAAAATCTTGGCACTCTTCATACTTTTCTTTATTTAGGCTTTAGTTCTACTTACTCTTTGTTCACCGGCACCGCTCCTACCTCATGACCAAACAAAGCCAATACTTGGTTTACTTTGTCGAGGCGTAGTGTGGGTTTGCCCTGTTCCAGCTCGCGCACAAACCTTAATCCCACTCCCGATTTCTCAGCAAGGTCAATCTGAGTGAGGTTAAACATTTTGCGCCTTTCTTTTATGAATGCAGCTATTGATGTTTCCATATCAAGTTGTTATATACAATTATACCCTTTCGGGTGCAAATATAATACTTTTATTTTATATTGCACCCGAAAGGGTATAAAAAATATAGTTCTCTTTATAAAAATCGTTCTTTATTTAGGGAAATAAGATACGCAGGCTGCGACAATTAGTTGCCTGCCACCAACACCTGCAATATGCGCTCTGCGCTACGTCCGTCCCAACGGTCAGGAATCTGTGCCTTCTTCCATTTGTTGTTTCTTATGGCATCGATAGCAGCAGTAATCTTCTCAGGGTCTTCACCCACAAGCTCGTTGGTTCCCACCTTCACGGTTTCGATGTGCTCAGTATAGTCGTTGAGAGTGAGACAAGGCACACCATTGAATGTAGCCTCCTCAGCCACATTGCCCGAGTCGGTGATTACACCTGCAGCATGAGCTGCGAGCCATCCAAACTCAAGGTATCCCACAGGTTCTACGATATGGAACACGCCCTTTAGCTCAGGTTCCAAAGCCTCTTCCACAGCCTTGCGAGCCAATCCTCTGAGTGGTGCCACCACAGGCATTCCTGTTGCAGCCTTAGCCACGGCATTAACCATAGCGCACAGACCTTCGGTATCAGCGATAAGAGCTTTGCGATTTAGGGTGAAGAGCATGTAGCCACCCTCTTGGAGTCGTAGACCCTCGAGCGGACTTGGATCTTGCCATTTGCCGTGCATAAAGCGTAGGTTGTCGATGAGAGTGTTGCCCACCATATAAACCTTGGAAAGCTCAGCACCTTCGCGGTTTGCGATAGAGTTGTTGCTCATGCCTGCTGTGAACAGAATGTCTGAAAGTCCGTCGATTACCAGGCGGTTAATCTCTTTTGGCATAGAAATGTCAAACGAGCGTGTGCCAGCAGCGATATGAGCCAACTTTATGCCTTGCTTCTTTGTTACTATGGCAGCAGCCATGGTAGATGCAAGGTCGTCTACCACCACAACAACATCCGTTTTGCGATGGCTGAGATAATGTTCGAATAGCGACATCACACGACCGGTAAGCTCGTTCAGGTTTTCGCAGTCAACGCCCAAGCAAACATCCGGCTTGCGCAACTCCAAATCGCTGAAGAGCGAAGCTTCGAGAGTAGGGTCGGTTTCTGTACCAGTATATACTAATGAGCAATGAATGTCGTGCCCTTCTTTTTGGCTTTTGTCTATAGCCCTAATGAGTGGAGCCACCTTGATAAAGTTAGGTCTAGCTCCGCAAACTATGCATATTTCCATGATGTTGTGTTTTTGTTTTTTACAAAGATACTGCAAGCGAATGGAATGGCAAAGAAAAACACGCAGTTTTTTTCTTTGAGCATTCCTGAGCGTAGCGTATCTTGTTAAAAGATACTGCAAGTTTTTTGTATTCTGCGTATTTTTTTTGTATTTTTGCACAGTAAACTATAATTTTGAACTTAATAACATAAAATAGACATGGGATTTTTGAAATCATTGTTCGGTGTTACCGACGATAATGCCGCTGACGAGAAGAAGCAGTCGGCAGACAAAGACTTTGAGATATTAAAGAATGATGGTATTCGTGCGTTGCGCCAATGCCAATGCAATGCAGACTACGCTGTGAAATGTTTCGAGCATGCTTTGGCTATCAAAGACGATGCCGAAGTGCGCGAGCAGTTGGCTGTGGCTCTATATCAGCTTGGCGAATATGTGCAGTCGGCAGAGCAATATGGCAAGCTCGTAGAGCTGGAGCCTGACAATGCTGCGCTTATAATGCGCAAGGCAGAGGTGGCATATTTGGCAGACGAATATGATGCAGTTACAGCAGATTGCGCCCGCATCTTGGAGTTGCAGCCCGACAATAGTCGTGCCTGCTTGCTCTATGCTCGTGGCTACATGGGCAATGGCAATGATATTCCAGCCATAGCTATGCTCACCAAGGCTATTGCTTTGGATGCCGACAACCTTGATGCCTACTTGCTTCGCGGTCAGCAATTGCTTAAGCTTGGCGACAGCAATGGTGCTAAGGAAGATGCTGAGAAGTTGGTAGCCGAGGCTCCAGATAGCGAAGAGGCTCAGTTGCTCTTGGCTCGTGTCAACGAAGCATTGGGCAACCACGAGGAGGCTATTAATATATATAATAAGGTGGTAGACCTAAATCCTTTTAGCGTTGAGGCTTTCAGAGAGCGCGGAGCTGTGAAGTTGGCTATGGGCGACAAAGAAGGCGCCGAAGCCGATATGCGCCAGGTTCTTGAAATAGCTCCAGACACCCTTGATGGCACCACAGGCGATTTCACAGCCGAAGGTCGTGAGGGAATACAATGCAAGGTGGAGCAAGCTTATAAGAATATTAATCCCCTGGGATTGTAAGTGAAGAGTGAAGAATGAATAGTGAAGAATTTAATGGCTTTAAGGGTAAAAACTACAATTTGCAACTGCGATGAGCAAAAAAACAACAAAATGTTTGCATCATTGAAATAAAAGTCATAAATTTGCAGCGTAAACAATAAAAATCAATAAGCGCTAACAATAAAAACAACAAGCGCTAAACAAAACAACGATTGATATGAAGAATCTATATGCATCTTTTTATTACTTTTACTTTTACTTTGCAAGCATTTGTAAAGCGGGAAGTTGCGTGTAGATTTCAACTTAGGATTTCAAAGAAACAATAACATACGAAACGGTCCCGCCCTATAACATAGAGCAGGACCGTTTTTCAGTTTAATCTTTAACCCTAACAACAACGCTCCTAACAACAACGCTCCTAAAACAAACACCTCCTAAAACACCCCCGAAACACCCCCGAAAAGAAAGCTGAATACAAAACCCAAATATATAGACATGAAACGAATAGCAATACAGGGAGTCATCGGGTCGTTCCACGACATCGCCGCACACCAATATTTCGAAGGTGAACAAATACAGCTAATCTGCTGTTCTTCGTTTGAAGAGGTGTTTGAGAATATCAAGCGCGACCCTACCGTGATAGGCATGCTTGCAATAGAAAACACCATCGCCGGTTCGCTCCTCCACAACTATGAGCTATTGCGCGACAGCGGCACTACCGTAGTGGGCGAGCATAAATTGCACATACAGCATGCCATAAGCTGTTTGCCCGACGACGATATGACCACCATCACCGAGGTACACTCGCATCCTGTGGCTCTGATGCAATGTCGCAACTACATCTCCAACCATCCCGACCTCAAGGCTGTGGAAGCTGAGGATACAGCAGGATCTGCTGAGTTTATTCAGCGCCACCAATGCCACGGATGGGCAGCCATCTGCCATGCTGAGGCCGCACGCCATTATGGCTTAAAGGTGTTGGAAGACCATATCGAGGACAATAAGCACAATTTCACCCGCTTCCTCGTAGTCTGCAATCCTAACAAGGCCGACCTGCTTCGCCCTGTGTCGAAAGCCAATAAGGCAAGCCTTGTGTTCTCGTTGCCTCACGATGAAGGTTCGCTGTCTAAGGTGCTCACAATATTGAGCTTCTACGACATCAACCTCACCAAGATACAGTCGTTGCCTGTTATCGGACATGAGTGGGAATACCTATTCTATGTAGACGTTACTTACAGCGACATCGTGCGCTACCGCCAGTCGATAGACGCCATAATACCATTGACCAAGGAACTCAAAATCTTAGGAGAATATGAAGAGCGTTAAACCAGCCGACCGACTATCGGCAGTACAAGAATATTATTTCAGTCGCAAACTTAAAGAAGTGGCAATGCTCAATGCGCAGGGACAGGATATCATCAGCCTTGCCATCGGTAGCCCCGACATGCCACCATCAAAGCAGACCGTAGACAAACTTTGTGAAACTGCAGCTCAGCCTACAGCCCATGGCTATCAGCCTACTGTAGGTATTCTAGAATTGCGACAGGCTATGGCAAACTTCTATAAGCGTTGGTATGATGTAGACCTCGACCCTAAGACTGAGATTCAGCCTCTTATCGGTAGCAAGGAGGGCATTCTGCATACCACTCTCGCTTTCTGCAATCCTGGCGACGAGGTGCTGGTGCCAAACCCCGGTTATCCTACTTACACCTCTTTGAGCAAGATTCTCGGAGCCAAGATCGTTAACTACAATCTGCGCGAGGATAATGGATGGCAACCCGACTTCGAAGAGCTTGAGAATATGAATCTCGACCGCGTGAAGTTGATGTGGACAAACTATCCTAACATGCCTACAGGCGGCAATGCTCGTATGGAGACCTACGAAAAGTTGGTCGACTTTGCCCGTCGTCACGGCATTGTGGTTGTCAACGACAATCCATACTCGTTCATCCTCAACGAGGGCAAGAAGATGAGCATCCTGCAGGTGCCTGGCGCCAAGGAGTGCTGCATAGAATTCAACTCTATGTCCAAGAGCCACAACATGCCAGGATGGCGTGTCGGCATGTGTGCTTCCAATCCTGAGTTTATCTCATGGATATTGAAGATTAAGAGCAATATCGATAGCGGAACATTCCGTGGCATACAGCTTGCTGCAGCCGAAGCTCTCAACACCAACGACGATGCTTGGCACAAGGAATACAACGTAGAAAACTATCGTCGCCGTCGCAAGATAGCCGAAGAGATAATGACAGTCTTAGGCTGCACCTTCGACCCTTCGCAGGTAGGCATGTTCCTTTGGGGAAAGATTCCAGAGAAGTATGCCAACGTAGAAGACCTCACCGAGCGCATCCTTCACGAGGCTCGCGTCTTCGTAACTCCTGGTTTTATCTTTGGCTCCAACGGTCAACGCTATCTCCGCATTAGTCTTTGTGCTAAGGACGAGAAAATGGCTGAGGCTTTGCAGAGAATAAAAGCCCTGAAGTGGGAGTGAAGAACGAAGAGTGAAGAGTGAAGAATTAAGAAACAAACAATAACAACTATAAACACAGCAAGATTATGGAACTTGAACTTGAACCATTAAACTTACCTTGTGATAACGAACGCCCATTCGTGATTGCCGGTCCATGCTCGGCAGAAACCGAAGAGCAAGTGATGACAACAGCAAAGCAGCTGGCAGACAAAGGTTGCCACATGTTCCGTGCCGGAGTATGGAAACCTCGTACCAAGCCAGGAGGCTTCGAAGGTAATGGCGAGGCTGCTCTCCCATGGCTCAAGGCCGTGAAGGAAGAAACAGGCATGCTTATCGCTACCGAGGTAGCTACACCAGAGCATGTAGAGCTTTGCTTGAAATATGGTGTCGACATATTGTGGATAGGTGCACGTACCACCGCTAATCCTTTTGCTATGCAGGCTTTGGCTGATAGCATGAAGGGCATCGACAACCCTGTGTTTGTGAAAAACCCTGTCAACCCTGACCTCGAACTTTGGATTGGCGGTATGGAGCGTATTAATCAGGCAGGCGTTAAGCATATGGCAGCCATTCATCGTGGATTCTCAAGCTACGACAAGAAGATTTATCGCAACCTTCCTATGTGGCAGATTCCTATCGAGTTGCGTCGCCGTATTCCTAACCTCCCTATCATCTGCGACCCAAGCCACATCGGTGGTCGTCGCGAGCTCGTCGCACCATTATGTCAGCAGGCTATGGACCTTGGCTTCGATGGTCTTATCGTTGAGAGCCATTGCGACCCAGATGGCGCATGGAGCGATGCTAAGCAGCAGGTTACACCAGATGTTCTCGACTACATCCTCAGCCTGCTTCAGGTGCGCAGCGAAGCTGTAACAACCGAAGGTATCACACAGCTGCGTCATCAGATAGACGACCTCGACAACCAGCTCATGGAACTCCTCTCTAAGCGTATGCGCGTATGTCGCGAAATCGGACAATACAAGAAGGAGCACAATATGACCGTGCTTCAGTCTGCTCGCTACAACGAAATCCTTGAGAAGCGTGGTGCACAAGGCACACTTTGCGGTATGGATGCCGACTTTGTGGCTCATGTCTACGAGCTTATCCATGGCGAGAGCGTGCGTCAGCAGATAGAGATTGTAAACAAGAACTAAGTCTTTTTTCAGCATAAGGCTATGAAAATATTGATAATGGGAGCGGGCAAAATGGGCAGCTTCTTCATCGACCTGCTATCGTTCGACCACGAGGTGGCGGTTTATGAAAAAGACCCAAAGCGCCTACGCTTCACATACAATTGTCAACGCTTCACCAAGGTCGACGAAATCAAGGAATTCAAACCTGAGCTCGTCATCAATGCCGTGACGGTGAAATACACCATCCCTGCATTCAAAGAAGTGTTGCCATATCTTCCCGACGACTGCATCATCAGCGACATCAGTTCTGTCAAGACCAATCTCAAAGAGTTTTATGAGCAGACGGGCCATCCATACGTGTCTACACACCCTATGTTTGGACCAACCTTTGCCAACCTCAATCAGTTGAGCCAAGAAAATGCCATCATCATCTCTGAGGGCGACTATATGGGTCGCATATTCTTCAAGGATTTGTATCAGAAGCTTGGACTCAACATCTATGAGTACACCTTCGAGGAACACGACAAAACGGTGGCTTACTCTCTGAGTATTCCGTTTGTCTCAACCTTCGTCTTTGCAGCTGTGATGAAACATCAGGATGCTCCTGGTACCACCTTCAAGCGCCACATGCAGATTGCCAAGGGTGTGTTGTCGGAAGACGACTACTTGTTGCAAGAGATTCTCTTCAACCCCTACACCCACGACCAAGTGTCGCAGATACGCACCGAGCTGAAGGAACTCCTTGACATCATCGACAACAAGGATGCTGTGCGCATGAAAGCATACCTGACAAAGATACGCAATCATGTCAAAGAATAATCCATTAGAAGCTTACTTCCGTTGGCTTCGATAAAAAATGTGGAAATAGCTCTCGATATACGTATTTATATCGAGAGCTATAATGCGTTATATCAATTCATTACCAACCTCTTTTTCTACTAACATTACCAATAAAACATTACCAACAAAACCATTACCAACTAAACACTAACATCATCTATGCTACGCAAAGTATTACCATTTCTGCTGTTTCTGATATCTATGGCAGCATCAGCACAACAATATGTGCGTAAGACAAATCTGCCAACGGTATACATCAACACCTTCAACAATGCTGCTATTACGAGCAAAGAAGTATACATCTACGCCACCATGCACTATGTAGACGAAAATGACTCTATAGCCGTCTACGACTCGTTGCAAATTCGTGGACGAGGCAACTCTACATGGGGATTGTCGAAGAAACCATACAAAGTGAAATTTAAGACTAAACAGAAGTTCCTTGGCAAGGGACATGCTAAGGCTAAGAACTGGACTCTAATAGCAAATGCTGGCGACAAAACCTTGATGCGTAATGCCATAACATCGCTCATGGGCGAGTTCGCTGGGCTAAAGTTTAATCCTGCTGCCAAGTTTGTCGACCTTGTGCTCAATGGTACCTACATGGGCAACTATCAGATTAGCGACCAAGTAGATGTTCGTCCACACCGTGTCAATATTAAGGAGCAAGACCTGCCGTTAACCGACACTTCAGACATTACAGGGGGATATTTCCTCGAGGTAGATGGTTTCAAGGATGGCAACTGTTTCACCACCACTACCTACAATGTGCCTATCCGCATCCATTATCCCGACGAAGAAGATATTGTCTATTCGCAAAATCAATATATCAGAAACTATGTAGCACAGTTTGAGAAAGCATTGTCGTCTGCCGACTTTGCCGACCCCGTCAAAGGCTACCGTCATTGGGTAGACAGCGTATCGTTGGCAAATTGGTATATCTGCACCGAGCTTACTGCAAATATAGATGGCTTCTATAGCACATATTTCTATAAGGAACAAGCCGACTCTCTGATTTATTGGGGACCATTGTGGGACTATGACATAGCCTACAACAACGACTCGCGAAAGCCTGGTACAGCAACCCGCCTCATGACCGATTATGGCTATGGACAAACTAAGGAGTGGGTGAACCGCATGTGGAACGACCAATGGTTTGCGAAACTCATCAATAAGCGATACAACGAACTTCTTGATGCAGGCATCGTCGACTATCTGTATACAAAGATTGATAGCATCAGCGACCTCATTTCACGTTCGCAAGAACTTAACTATCAAAAGTGGGGCATTAATAGACGTATGTATCATGAAATTGTGTTGTATTCTTCTTACGACCAATATGTGTCAGATCTAAAGTCGTTTATTTCTGAACATTCCGAATGGCTAAAGTCGGCATTCGCTAATAAGAAGCCTGCTGAGCCAACACCACCTTTCGAGGCTCTCGACTATTACTATCGCATTACCAACGCTAAAACCACCAAGGCTTTGGATGTGGCTGGCGAGAACATTGTTCAATATTCAAATACAGCATCTCGTGAGTCGCAAGATTGGTATATAAAACCTGTTGGCGACTATTTCCAACTGATAAATCGCAGTAGCGATAAGGCTCTTAACGACCCAACCATAGGCAACGTTGGACCAACAACAAATGTTGGCACTCAGCTCAATCTTGCAATAGCCAACGAAGATGATTCGCGCCAGTTGTGGTCGCTCGTGCCTCAAGGCACATCGGGATATTATAATCTGCTCAATAAATATTCGCAGCATGTTGCCAACTTGCAGGGTGGTGGCGCCAACGACAATACGCCTGTGCTGAGCTATACCAACGACAATCGCAATGGCTCAAGTCAGAATCGTCTTTGGTATATTATTCCTGGCGAAGAATTGCCTGGTGATATCACAGGCATTCGCGATATTGAACCTGCAGAATATGCTCTTGCTTACAATCAGCAGTCGCAACGTCTGCATTTTGGTAGCGAATCTCCTGAGCAGCTCACCTTCAGCGTTAGCGTATTTAGTCTCAATGGCGTTAAGGTTGCCGACTTTATAGCTGCTGATGGTTTCGACATGTCGTCACAGCCTTCGGGTATATACGTGGTGACATGGACAACTGGTGGAAAGACCAGAAGTGTCAAGTTCAGAAAATAGCTTAATGATAAGCATACAATAAAACTAACTAAATACCGAAACAGAAATGAACTTAAAAACTAAAAATCTGTTGCTCACGGCTCTTGCATTGCCAATGTCGCTCGTTGCCAATGCTGCTGCCGACTGGCAAGGCAAATGGTGTGTGGAGTCTGAGTCGCCAGACTACAAGGTTACACAACTTGGTGGCGACACTCTTGAAATTCTTTCGCCAAAGGGATTAACACTATGGCATCGCCAAAAACTTAAAGGCGATATGACTGTAGAATATGATGCCTGTGTGGTCGACGAGGGTAAGCCTGGCGACCGCCTTAGCGACATGAACCTCTTTTGGATGGCTTCCGACCCTAAAGCCAAAGACATTTTCCAGCGAATGGCACAGCGTAATGGCGTGTTTGCCAACTGTAGCCAGCTTCAGCTCTACTATCTTGGCTATGGTGGCAACTACAATTCTACCACCCGTTTCCGTCGCTATCATGGCGAGCCAAAGCCTGCTATTGTCAAGGAGTATACAGATGCCGACCATCTGCTAAAACCTAATCATTGGTATCATCTGCGTGTGCAGAGCCTCAAGGGGTTGGTAAATATCTATGTCGACGGCAAACTCGTAGTTTCTTATCGCGATGCTAATCCTCTTACCTCAGGATGGTTTGGCTTCCGCACCACATTGTCGCGCACACGCATTGCCAACTTCACTTCGCGCAAGTCTTCTTCCACAGACGTGCCACTTCATTGGGTAGGCTCTGTGCCTGAGGGTATGCAGATGCCCGTTAGCTTCGGCATTCCTTTTGCCAAGGGCGAACTTCGCAAGCCTTCCGACTACAAACCTCGTGGCATGGCTGCCGACACTTGGACCACAGCTATGTGGCCTGACGGTAGTGTGAAATGGCTTGGCGTGGCAGGCGTTACAGGTAGCATGGCTACTATGCAGCGTCCTGTTGTTGATGCTAACACCATCACCATCGACAACGGCAAACTAAAACTCTACGTCGCTCGCCATGGTCGCAATCTCATCGACTCTCTCATTATGGATGGCAAGAAGATTTGCGATGGCGCACACCTCGTGGCTACCACCACCAATGCCACTTACGCCTCGGTTGTTGATAGCGCCGTGGTAGAGCGTGCAGGTTCTTCGCGTGCGTTGATAAAGATATGTGGAAGCATGAGCGATGGCTCTCGCCGTTGGTTGCCTTTCACACTCCGCCTCTATGCCTATGCTGCCAACGAGCAGTTACGCATGGTTCATTCCTTCATCTATGATGGCGACCAAGACAAAGACTTCATAAGCTCTCTTGGACTAACCTTCGATGTGCCTTTGCGCAAGGAGGCATACAATCGTCATGTTATGTTTGCTATGGATGGCGACAAGATGTGGCACGAGCCTGTACAACCTCTCGATGGCCGTTCGCCTCTCGACCGCAACTATAATTGGCAAGAGAGCCAGCAGGCAGGCTTTGAGATTCCTGCCGCAAGCACCTTTGATGAGCGTCAGCAGACATTCCTCTCAGAGTGGGCTTCATGGGATGGTTTCCGACTTTCTCAGCTCAACGACGGTTCTTTCACCATTCGTAAGAAAGCTCAGCACGACCGTCCGTGGATAGGCACATTCACAGGCTGTCGCAGCAATGGCTTAGCCTTCGTTGGCGATACAGAAGGCGGCTTAGCTCTGTCGCTGAAAGATTTTTGGCAGCAGTATCCGTCTACTTTGCAGATTTCAGATGCTCGTGCTGATAAGGCGCAGCTTACTGTCTACCTTTGGAGTCCAGAGGCTGAGCCTATGGATCTTCGCCACTACGACACCGTGGCTCATGGTCTTATCTCAAGCTACGAGGATGTACAGCAGGGTATGAGTACCCCTTATGGTATTGCTCGCACCAGCGAAGTCACCTTTGTTCCTTTCGCCTCGTTGCCTTCCGAGCAGTCGCTGTCTTCGTTGGCAGGAGTTCTTGCCCAGAGTCCTCGTCTTCTTCCTACTCCCGACTATCTCCATTCTAAGCAAGCCTTCGGACGCTGGAGCCTTACTGACCAATGGAAGAGCGTAGCCGACAACACCTCTGCTGCCAACGATACCATAACCGGTAGGGTAGAGCAGAAGTTGCAGAATTGGATTAACATCTATCGCAATGCCATCGACGACAACCATTGGTATGGCTTCTGGAACTATGGCGATGTGATGCATGCCTACGATGCTGAGCGCAAAGAGTGGCGATATGATGTTGGCGGATTTGCTTGGGACAATACCGAGCTTGCTACTCCTGATTGGCTTTGGTATTCGTTCTTGCGTACTGGCGATAGCAATATTTGGCGTATGGCTGAGGCTATGACACGCCACAACAGCGAAGTCGACACCTATCACATAGGCTCTATGGCAGGTCTTGGCTCTCGCCACAACGTTAGCCATTGGGGATGTGGAGCCAAGGAAGCACGAATTTCGCAGGCTGCCTTCAATCGCTTCTTCTATTATCTCACCACCGACGAGCGTATTGGCGACCTTATGACAGCTGTCAAGGATGCCGACCAGATGCTCTATACCATAGACCCTATGCGCCTTGCAGAACCAAAGAGCCAGTATCCTTGCAATGCTCCTGCACGCTTGCGTATTGGTCCTGACTGGCTCTCGTATGTTGGCAACTGGATGACAGAATGGGAGCGCACGGGCAACACCAAATACCGCAACAAGATAATGGCTGGTATGAAGAGCATCGGCAGTCTGCCTGATGGACTCTTTACTGGCAACAAGGCTTTAGGCTTCGACCCTAAGACGGGCGTACTCTCTTATGATGGCACTCATGGTCGTCGCAACACCAACCATCTGATGACTATCATGGGCGGTTTTGAAACCATGATAGAGCTTGAGCCTATGCTTTGGGATTCTTCGTTCGATAAGGCTTGGCTTGCCCATGCTCGCGACTATAAGCGCAACGCCATGGAGATAAGCAAAAACCATTTCCCTGTGCGTCGTCTTGAGGCTTATGCTGCCAGCCGTTTGCATGATGCTTCTCTTACCAAAACTGCTTGGCACGACCTCCTCTATGGTCGCGACGACTTCTCTACCAATAGCGCCGCCCTATGGAGCCTTGATGCCATTTATATGCTCGAAGTATTAGATAAATAACAACAATTATCAATAAAACATTACTTACATTCAAATTATGAAGAAAAAACAACTGTTGAGTAGCCTGCTCTTTACAGCTTTGGCTTTATTCATTCCTGCAAACACTTTAGCTGCAAAGCATGTATGTGGCACCATTGCATTGAAACATGATTCCGTGTCATTAGGCAACCCTATATTGCCAGGCTTCCATGCCGACCCTGAGATTCTGTACTCTAACAAAACGGGCAAATACTACATCTATTCCACTACCGATGGCAAACCAGGGTGGGGAGGACACGACTACTACGTATTCTCTTCTGCCGACCTGAAGACATGGAAGAACGAAGGTATAGCCCTCGATGCCTCTACCGACCAAATCTCTTGGGCTAATGGCAATCTGTGGGCACCTGCAGCCGTAGAGGTGAAACAGAAGAATGGTAGCTATAAATACTATCTGTATTTCAGCGCACGACCTAACGACAATGGCAGAAAGCAGATGGGCGTAGCAGTAGCCGATTCTCCTACAGGTCCTTTCGTTGACCTTGGCAAACCTCTCTTGGCTAAGAATCATCCTGGCTGTCATGGTCAGCTCATCGATGTGGATGTATTCATCGACCCTGTGAGCAACAAGCCTTATCTATATTGGGGCAACAGTTTCATGGCTGGTGCAGAGCTCGAACCAAGCATGACAAAGATTAAAGACGAGACCGTAACCGTGATGACTCCTAAGGGTGGCAGTCTGAAAGACTATGCTTATCGTGAGGCACCATACGTGTTCTATCGCAATGGTCTCTACTATTTCATGTGGTCAGTCGACGACACAGGCGCAGCAAACTATCATGTTGCTTATGGCACCTCTAAATCGCCACTCGGACCTATCGAGGTAGCCAAAGATCCTATCGTATTAATCCAAGACCCACAACACGAAATCTATGGCACCGCCCACAACTCTGTTATCCAGATTCCTGGCACCGACGATTGGTGTATCGTCTACCATCGCATCAACAAAGACTACATCCACTTCCAGCCAGGCATTCACCGCGAGGTATGCATCGACAAAATGGAGTTCAATGCCGATGGCACCATCAAGCGTGTTGTGCCTACTCACGCAGGCGTAGAGTTGAAGAAATAGGAAACCGAGCCTGAAAAAGGGCTGTACACATCTCTTACGATGTTAGTAACCGCATGCATACTCGAACATATAGCAACGAGGATGTATGCGGTTTTCTTTGCCCCCATTACATATTTATCTTCTACAAAGGTATAACATTCAAAACGTATGCTGTCCGCTTGTGTCCACTTATGTCCGCTTATGACCGAGTTTTAACCTTTGGGCGTGTTATTTTAACAAATCAGCAGCCTTGTAGCTTGGAGTGGCGAAAGTAGCTGCAGAGATAGTGCAAGCGAGTGGAATGACAAAACAAAACACGCAGTTTTTGTTTTTCATTTCCGAGCGCTGCCTATCTTTTGAAAAAAGATATATAAAAAAAGAAAACAAGGAAGGATTGTATGTAACCTTAACAACTTAACAACTTAACAACTTAACAATAAGCAATGTTGAAAATATTGCTTATTAGCTATATTTCTATTATATTTATATTATATATAATAATATTATATATAATATAAATATAAATTTTTCTCTAACTTAGAAAATCTCTTATTGTTAAGTTGTTAAGTTGTTAAGTTGTTAAGTTGTTAAGTTGTTTACTAGACATCCATTACTGAGAAAGTTGACTTTCTCTTCTGCTTTCGTTGACGCTTTTCCTAAGAAAGTTGACGGTTTTACTACAGAAGTTGACTATCACAGCTCAATCTCTACTTTTCTATCCCATAAAACTCCATCAGATATTTCACCACCCTTGGAGGTAGCTTTCTCTGCGAAGCTTGATAGCCTGCGGCGATTAGTTGATTGTGGTTAGAATGTAGCCATCGGCGCAACGTGCGCTCGCTTACTCCTGCCAGCTGCGCCAGCTCTTTGCGGGTCATGGATTTCATAGTGTTTAATGTTTAATGTTTAGACGATTTTTAAACATAAACCATATAAACCCCTGTCTTTTTCTTCAGCAGAGCTTGCCATCTGTGGCTTGCCCATCCTTTACGAGAGTGTGACTCTCGACAGTCTGGGCAATCCCCAGCTGGCAGATGCGCTCACGCATCTGAAGAAAAAGACAGGCGATAAACCGGAATAAACCTTAGCTTGAGCTTAACTCCAGCAGCAGAGCCGAGTTAGGCTCCATCCGTGTTGTCTGTGTAATCCGTGTGCGATTTTCTCAAGCAACGTTTTATCTTGTTTATCGCCCAACATAGGGTGTTTATCATGGTTTATGTTTCCATTCTGATAACGTTTTTCT
>ERZ1026854.197-NODE-197-length-45314-cov-8.620672_pt1 | contig 45314 bp, 40 predicted proteins | sample MGYA00380157_ERZ1026854 | MGnify/ENA primary metagenome ERZ1026854 (study PRJEB33269, sample SAMEA4719793) | human gut metagenome | biome: human-associated habitat; feature: organic feature; material: feces | place: Cameroon | collected 2013-10 ... | reverse complement strand
ATTATAATATGTTTTCACAAAAATTGCAATACTTTAATGTGAACAGGCTCTAGATAATACAGCAAATCGCACGATGATTTTGTATAATAATCGATTGACAAAACCGCAGAAAAAAGTTATAATAGGCTTACTTATAAAAGTTATAGCCAACTAACTTATGTTTATGAAAGAGGAAATTTTATGACGCTTAACGAACTTGAAACGGGCGGAACTGCGGTGATAACAGCCGTAAGGGGCGACGGTGCTTTGCGCTGCCGTCTGCTCGATATGGGACTTATACCCAAAACTAAGGTAATGATACGCAAAGTTGCTCCTATGGGCGACCCAATTGAGCTTTTTCTGCGCGGATACGAGCTTACGATACGCCTTGACGATGCAAAACTTATCGATATTATCCCCGAAACAAATGATAAGGGGGCATCGGTATGATATTTGCACTTGCAGGAAACCAGAACTGCGGAAAGACCACGCTTTTCAACCAGCTCACGGGTTCAAATCAGCACGTTGGAAACTTCCCCGGCGTTACCGTTGACAGCAAATCGGGCAGCGTTCGCGGATTAAAGGATTGCGAAGTTGTCGACCTCCCGGGCATTTATTCGATCAGACCTTACACGAACGAAGAAATAGTCACCCGTGATTTTCTCATTGAACAGAAACCGAATGCGATAATCAACATCGTTGACGCAACGAATATCGAGCGAAACCTTTATCTCACGCTCCAGCTTCTCGAAATGAACATTCCGACGGTACTTGCGCTGAATATGATGGACGAAGTGCGAAACAACGGCGGAACTATCGATGTTGAAAAGCTTTCGGCAAACCTCGGAATTCCCGTTGTTGCGATAAGTGCAGCCAAGAATGAGGGCGTTGACGAGCTTATACAGACCGTTTACGAAACCGCCGTGAAGAAGCTTCTCCCGACAAAGAAAGACTTTTGCAGCGGCGCGGTTCACAGATGTATCCACGCTGTTACGCACCTTATTGAAGACCACGCCGCCGCTGCGGACATCTCCCCGCGTTTTGCCGCAACCAAGCTTGTCGAGCAAGACCCCTACATAATCGAAAAGCTTCGCATAAACGAAAACGAGCGCGATATGATCGAACACAGCGTTTCCGAAATGGAATCGGAAACGGGACTTGACCGCAACGCCGCTCTTGCCGATATGCGATACACATTTATAGAAAAAGTCTGCGCAGACACGGTCGTAAAATGTCACGAAAGCAAGGAACACGCACGAAGTGTAAAGATAGACAAAGTCCTCACGGGAAAATACCTCGCTATCCCCGTTTTCATCGTTATTATGCTGCTCATCTTCTGGCTGACGTTCGATGTTATCGGCTCATTTTTGAGTGATCTTCTGAGCCTTGGCATAGATAAAGTAACGGGCGCTGTTGATGCCGTTCTGACGGCTTACGGACTTAACCCCGTTGTACACAGCCTTATAATCGACGGTATTTTCTCGGGCGTTGGCAGCGTTCTGAGCTTCCTGCCGATAATCGTTGTGCTGTTCTTCTTCCTCTCGATGCTCGAAGACAGCGGATATATGGCGCGTGTTGCGTTCGTTATGGATAAGCTTCTGCGAAAGATAGGTCTTTCGGGACGTTCATTCGTACCGATGCTGATAGGCTTCGGCTGCAGCGTTCCTGCGATAATGGCAACAAGAACGCTCTCCTCCGAGCGTGACCGCAAAATGACGATATACCTCACCCCGTTTATGAGCTGCAGTGCGAAGCTGCCTATCTACGCAGTCTTCACGCAGGCTTTCTTCGTTAAGTACAAGGCGCTTGTGATGATATCGCTCTATGTCGGCGGAATAATCGTCGGTATCCTCTGCGGACTTATTATGAACAAAACACTGTTCAGAGGAAACCCCGTTCCGTTCGTAATGGAACTGCCGAACTACCGTCTGCCGTCACCTAAAAGCGTTGGTATGCTGATGTGGGAAAAGGCAAAGGATTTCCTGCAGAAAGCATTCACCGTTATTTTCGTTGCGACTATTATAATATGGTTCTTCCAGACATTTGACCTCAAATTCAACGTTGTTTCCGACAGTTCGGACAGTATTCTCGCTGCGATAGGAATGTTGATAGCTCCGATACTTAAACCGCTCGGCTTCGGTGACTGGAGAGTTTCCACTGCCCTCATTTCAGGCTTCACGGCAAAGGAATCGGTGGTTTCAACTCTTGCCGTTCTCACGGGTTCAAATATTTCAAACCTCAGCGAAGTTCTCGGAACGGTATTCACGCCGCTTACAGCTGTAAGCTTCTTAGCCTTTACACTTCTTTATACACCATGCGTTGCTGCAATTGCGGCTGCAAAGCGTGAACTTGGAAGCGGCTGGGCAGCATTTGCACTCTGTTTGTTCCAGTGCTGCGTGGCTTGGGTGGTTTCATTCGCTGTTTACAATATTGGCGGTTTATTGACGTAAAATCGCGTTGTAAAAGCATTTCACTTTACAGTGGTTTAAGATATTTTCTGTTTCTTCAAAGGAGTTTATATGGGTCTTGCCGATTGGATAGCGCTTGCGCTGATAGGTTTCGCAGCAGTTTGTGCTGTGATTTATATGATAAAAAGCAGTAAAAACGGAAAAAGCTGCTCGGGCTGTCCCTATTCGGGAAACTGCGGTCAAAAATGCGATAAAACCAAGAAAGGATAACAATGGCACAGAAACGAAATTACCAGCTTGAACTTGAACACATTTTAAATAGTATAGACCCTGATTCTCCGCCGAAGCTTCTTCTTCAAAGCTGTTGTGCACCTTGTTCAAGCTACGTTCTCGAATATCTCTCAAATTATTTTTCGATAACGGTATTCTATTTTAACCCCAATATTTACCCCGAAGAGGAATTCTACAAGCGAAGCGCCGAGCAGAAACGTCTGCTTTCGCTTATGAATTTCAAAAATCCCGTTGATTTTACCGAGATCGGCTATCAGTCCGAGCGATTTTACGCCGCTGTGAAAGGGCTTGAACACATCAAAGAGGGCGGTGAACGCTGTTACGCTTGCTACAAGCTTCGTCTTGAACAGACGGCTGAGCTCGCCAAGGAGCGCGGGTTCGACTTTTTCACGACAACGCTTTCGATAAGTCCGTACAAAAATGCTGACTGGCTCAACGAAATAGGCGAAGCACTTGCTCAGAAATACGGCGTTCGATATCTTACATCAGATTTCAAGAAAAAGAACGGCTACAAACGCTCGACGGAGCTTTCGGAAAGCTTTGGAATGTACCGTCAGAACTACTGCGGCTGTGTTTTCTCGATGAAAGAACGCGAGGAAGCAATGAAAAACAAGGAATGAAAGGAATAAAACTATGGAGATAAAAGGATTTACTTACGGATTTGACGCACGAAAGGGTATGCTCACCGACCCACGCGCCATTGAATCAATGGAAAAGCTTGCATCGCTCGGCACGAACTGGGTATGCCTTGCAATGACTATCGAGCAGGATCATTTTTACTCGACAAAGTTCAGCTTCGACTACCGAAAGCACTCGACCGACAAGGAACTGACTTTTGCTATAAACAAACTCAGATCTCTCGGTCAGAAGATATGCCTTAAACCTATCCTCAACTGCGCTGACGGAACTTGGAGAGCAAACATCGGCTTTCCCGAGGCTGACTGGGGCGATGTTGACTACTGGAAAGAATGGTTCTCCTGCTACACGGCGTTTATATGCCACTATGCCGAAATTGCCGAAGACACGGGCTGCGAGATGCTTTGCATAGGCTGTGAAATGCTCGGAACGGAACGCAAGGAAGAACACTGGCGCGCGCTCATCGCACAGGTTCGCAAGGTCTACCACGGCGAACTCGTTTACAACGCAAATCACGGCAAGGAACGCAACATCAAGTGGTTCGATGCTGTTGATTATATCGGAACTTCGGCTTATTACCCCGTTTCAAACGGCGCAGGAGCTTCGCTCGAAGATATGTGCAAGGCTTGGGAATATCACAAGAAAGACCTTGCGGCACTTTCCGCCGAGCTTGGCAAGAGGATAATATTTATGGAGATAGGCTGCCGAAGCGCGAGCGGCTGTTCATCAATGCCGTGGGACTTCACACACCCCGACCTCCCCTACGATGAGGACGAGCAGGCGAATTTCTACGAATCCGCTATGAAAACTATGTGGAACGAGGATTGGTTCTGCGGTTTCTTCTGGTGGGACTGGTACACATTCCTCCCAACGAAAGAAAAAGAGCTCGGTTTTTCAATTTACGGCAAGAAAACAGAGGATATCGTCAGAAAGATGTACACGAACAACTGATTTCTGCAAGTTTTGTTTAATGATTATTCATCAATTGACCTTTTCAAGCAATAAATCACACTTTTTATGTTAAAAATGCCTAAATATCGTCAAAATGATATGTTAATTTCATCTTGTTTTTACCTTGACTTTTGCGGTTTAAAAAGGTATCATTTATATAGTGTAAAAGGAAACGGGGAAAAATTGAATTAAGTGACCCTCGCTCCTTGCCGCATACCGCCGCGCGGCTTTGCATAACACATCAAATATGGCGGAGAAAAGGGAGTTTATTATGAAATTTTCCAAGAAAATTCTTGCATTCAGCCTTGCTGCTTGCATGACAGTAGCCTTCCTTGCAGGCTGTTCAAGCAAGGATACAACAACCGACAACAGCACAGCTGACGCTGCAAGCACTGCTGATTCCGGCGACTTCACAGGCACACTCGTTATCGGCGGTATCGGCCCTGTAACAGGCGGCGCTGCAGTTTACGGAAACGCTGTAAAGAACGGTATCCAGCTTGCTATTGACGAGATCAACGCAGCAGGCGGCGTAAACGGCATCAAGCTTGAGCTCAACTTCCAGGACGATGAGCATAACGAAGAAAAGGCTGTAAATGCTTACAACACACTTAAGGATAAGGATATGAAGCTCCTTATCGGTACAGTTACATCCAACCCCTGCATCGCTGTTGCCGCTGAAACAGTTAAGGACAATATGTTCCAGCTCACACCTTCCGGTTCTGCTGTTGACTGCGTTGCAAACGACAATGCATTCCGTATCTGCTTCAACGATCCTAACCAGGGTGTTGCTTCCGCACAGTATATCGCTCAGAACGGACTTGCTTCCAAGGTCGCTGTAATTTACGACAGCTCCGACGTTTATTCAACAGGTATTTACGAAAAGTTCGCTGCAGAAGCTGCTAATCAGAACATCGATGTAGTTGCTGCAGAAGCATTCACTTCCGACTCCAAGACTGACTTCTCCGTACAGATCCAGAAGGTTCAGGAATCCGGTGCAGAGCTTCTCTTCCTCCCTATCTACTATCAGGAAGCAGCTCTTATCCTCCAGCAGGCTTCTAAGGCTGGTCTTGCAGTTAAGTACTTCGGCTGCGACGGTCTTGACGGACTTATCGATCAGCTCGGCGACGATGTTGCAATTGCTGAGGGCGTAATGCTCCTTACTCCTTTCGCTGCTGACGCAAAGGACGAAAAGACAGTTGCTTTCACAACAGCTTACAAGGCTGCTTACAACAACGAAGTTCCGATCCAGTTCGCTGCTGACGGCTACGATGCAGTTTACGCTGTAAAGGCTGCTATGGAAAAGGCTGGCATCACAGATGCTTCTATTTCCGCTTCCGACCTCTGCGACGCTCTTAAGACTGCTATGACAGAGATCACAGTTGAGGGTGTTACAGGTACGATCACATGGTCTGCTGACGGTGAGCCTACAAAGGATCCTAAGGCTATGGAGATCGTTATCACAGAAAACGAAGACGGCACAAAGACTGGTTCTTACGCTGCTCTTTAATTAAGAAGTTAATTAATATTGCATCATAAGGTCCGTATAAATTTTGTGCGGACCTTATTTGCAATTTTATGAGAAATATGTTATAATAGATAAGCTGCTGTAAATTAAAGCATCTTCAAAGGCGAAAATGCTTTAACTTGCAGCAGAAATATAAAATATAGAGAAAGGAGCTGAAGCTCTTATGATGAGTTTCATTTCTTACCTTGTAAACGGAATAAGCCTCGGAAGCATCTACGCACTTATCGCACTGGGTTATACAATGGTTTACGGCATTGCAAAAATGCTTAATTTCGCCCACGGTGATATCATCATGGTCGGAGGATTTACTATCTTTACCGCAATGTCCACCGCCTGGTGTCCTGTATGGCTCTCAGTCATTATCGGCATCGTTGTCTGCACAGTCCTTGGCATAGTCATCGAAAAGGTCGCTTACAAGCCATTAAGAAGCGCTCCTCCGCTCGCTGTACTTATTACTGCTATCGGTGTCAGCTACTTGCTCCAGAACGTTGCCCTGCTCATTTTCGGCTCGGCTTCGCAGAGCTTCACCTCTGTTGTAAAGAACGTTGCTCCCGTTACTATCGGCGGAGTTACTATTTCAATGGAAACAATAATCTCTATCGTTGTTTCGCTCATTATCATGGTATGCCTTACACTCTTCATCAACAAGACAAAGGCAGGAAAGGCTATGCTTGCTGTTTCCGAGGATAAGGGAGCTGCACAGCTCATGGGCATCAACGTTAACGCAACAATTTCGCTCACATTCGCGATTGGTTCTGCACTCGCAGGCGTTGCAAGCGTACTTCTCTGCTCGTCTTATCCTCAGATCAGCCCTTACACGGGTTCTATGCCAGGCATCAAGGCATTCGTTGCAGCCGTTTTCGGCGGTATCGGAAGTATTCCGGGCGCTATGATCGGAGGTATCCTCCTCGGCATTATCGAAAACCTTTCAAAGGCTTATATTTCTTCACAGCTTTCCGATGCTATCGTATTCCTTGTACTTATCGTTGTTCTCATCGTTAAGCCTACAGGAATCATGGGCAAAAAGATAAGCGAAAAGGTATAAGGAGGCGCAGGTATGAAAAAAACTACTTTAAACAACATTATAACCTGCGGAATGGTACTTGTACTTTTCATTGTATGCGGATTTCTTTCCTCAGCAGGTATTCTCGGCAGCAAATTGAGCGGCTTGCTCATTCCTATCGGAATCTACATAATCCTCTCGATCTCACTCAACCTCACAGTTGGTATTCTCGGTGAGCTTTCACTCGGTCATGCAGGCTTTATGTGTGTCGGCGCTTATGTCGGCGGCGTATTCTCCATTCTTGTTCAGGACGTTGTGACCGTTTCATGGCTCAGAATAACGCTTGCTATCATCATCGGCGGAATTGCCGCTGCGATATTCGGCGTTCTCATCGGTATCCCTGTTCTCCGACTCAGAGGCGACTACCTCGCTATCGTTACGCTTGGCTTCGGTGAGATCATCAAAAGCATTTCCAATAACATTTACCTTGTAAAAGATGTGAACGGACTTCACTTCTCGTTCGCTTCACCCGTTTCGGGAACGGACGCTGCAACTGCCGTTGATATTTTCAAGGGCGCACAGGGCATCAAAGCTCCGCAGGACACAACGCTTGTTATCGTTGTTATCGTCCTTATGATAAGCCTTATCGTTATAATGAACCTCGTTGATTCAAAAACAGGCCGTGCTTGTATGGCTATCAGAGATAACTACATCGCTGCGCAGTCGGTCGGCATCAACGTTACAAAGTACAGACTTGTTGCTTTCGTTGTTTCCGCGGCTATCGCAGGCGTTGCAGGTGTTCTCTACTCCCACTCGCTCGCAGTTCTTGCTCCGAAAAAGTTCGACTACAACCTTTCGATACTCATTCTCGTATTCGTTGTTCTCGGCGGACTTGGCAGCATGAGAGGTTCTATCATTGCAACTATCGTTCTCTATGCACTTCCCGAAATATTCCGTGAAGTCGGGGATTACCGTATGCTCATCTACGCTATCGTTCTTATCGCAATGATGATCTTCAAGAACGCTCCTTATTTCAAGGATCTCTTTGAAAAGATCAAGGCTCTCCCCGTTTTTGAAAAGTTAAGATTTAAAAATAAAGTAAAGGCTGTCGGAGGTGAATCGAAATGAGTGAAGCAGCACCAATGCTCGAAATCAAAAATCTTGCGATCCAGTTCGGCGGTCTTAAAGCTGTTGACAACCTTAATCTTACGATAAAAAAGAATCAGCTTTACGGTCTTATCGGTCCTAACGGCGCAGGAAAAACGACCGTGTTCAATATGCTCACAGGCGTGTACAAGCCGACAGCGGGCACGATCTACCTTGACGGTGAAAACATCACGGGCAAGTCCCCTGCACAGATCAACCGTCACGGCATTGCCCGTACTTTCCAGAATATCCGTCTTTTCAAGGATATGTCAGTTCTTGACAATGTTAAGGTCGGACTTCACAATCAGAAAAAATATACCGCAATTGAGGGTGTTCTCCGTCTTCCCCGTTATTTCAGGGAAGAAAAGGAGATGGACGAAAAGGCACTTGAACTGCTCAAAGTCTTTGAACTTGACGACGAAAAGGACACGCTTTCCTCCAATCTTCCTTACGGCAAGCAGAGAAAGCTTGAAATTGCCCGTGCGCTTGCAACAAATCCTAAGCTCCTGCTTCTTGACGAACCTGCCGCAGGTATGAACCCTAACGAAACAGCGGAGCTTATGGATAATATCCGCTTTATAATCGAAAAATTTGATATGACTGTCCTTCTTATCGAGCATGATATGAAACTCGTTTCGGGAATATGTGAGGAAGTTACCGTTCTCAACTTCGGTCAGGAGCTTGCTCAGGGCATTACTACCAATGTTCTCAACGACCCGAAGGTCATCACCGCATATTTAGGAGAATAAGGAGGAAAACCCTATGTCAATGCTTCACGTTGAAAACTTAGAGGTCTATTACGGCGCAATCCACGCAATAAAAGGTGTTTCCTTCGATGTTGAGCAGGGCGAGATCATCGCTCTCATCGGTGCTAACGGCGCAGGAAAGACCACGATACTTCACACTATCACGGGTCTTGTACCCGCTCATTCGGGAAGTGTTACCTTTAACGGCGTAAACCTCACAAAAACGCCTGCGCACAAGATAGTCGGTCTCGGAATGGCACACGTCCCCGAGGGAAGACGTATTTTCCAGCAGCTTACCGTATTTGAAAATCTTATGCTCGGCGCCTACACACGAACAGATAAGGCAGAGATCGAGGACACGCTTTCCACCGTTTTCAAGCGTTTTCCGCGTCTTGAAGAGCGCCGCACACAGATCGCAGGTACTCTTTCGGGCGGTGAACAGCAGATGCTTGCAATGGGCAGAGCGCTTATGTCCCACCCGTCAATCATTCTTATGGACGAACCGTCAATGGGTCTTTCTCCGCTCTATGTTTCGGAGATTTTCGATATCATTCAGTCGGTAAACAGCACGGGAACAACGGTTCTTCTCGTTGAGCAGAACGCTAAAAAGGCTCTTTCCATCGCAAACCGCGCTTACGTTCTCGAAACGGGAAACATCACTCTTTCGGGCGATGCTAAGGACCTTATAAACGATGATTCCGTTAAAAAAGCTTATCTCGGCGAATAAGGAGGATATGAAATGAACAATCTTGTCATCACAATTTCAAGAGAATTCGGCAGCGGCGGTCACAAGATCGGCACAATGCTGAGTGAAAAGCTCGGTATCCCCTATTACGACAAAGACCTTATAAAGCTTGCTTCCGAGCAGAGCGGCATCAACGAAAATCTTTTCGGACTTGCCGATGAAAAATCCAAAAACAGCATTTTCAAGAAGTCAAAGGTCTACAGCGGTGATATAACTTCGCCTGACAGTCCGAATTTCACCTCGGAAGAAAACCTCTTCAACTATCAGGCAAAGGTCATAAAGGAACTTGCGGAGCAGAGATCCCCCTGCATCATCATCGGAAGATGCGCTGACTTCGTTCTCAGAGACAGAGAAAGAACTCTCCGCCTTTTCATCTGGGCAGACAAGGAAAACTGCATAAAGAACACTATGGAAGTTCTTGGCTTTGACAGGAAAGAGGCTGAAAAGCAGATAGAAAAGATCAACCGCGAGCGCAGCGCCTACTATAAGGCTCACACGGGACGTGAGTGGGATAATGCGCGCAACTATGATTTCTGCATCAACACAAGCGAACACGGCTTTGAAAAAAGCACACAGATAATTCTTGACTTCATCAATGTTATGTACAAATAAATCAAAGGGGCTGTCGTTTTGATACGGCAGCTTTTTTATATAATTTGTGCTTTTTGCCATTGACTTTTTGCAAAGAAAATGTTATAATTAAACGATAATTTGTGTCGGAGTGTTTTTATCCGACAATGTAGGAGGTTAAAACGTGAGAAAGGTCAAAAAACCTGTCTTCTTCGTTGTATTACTGCTGATAGTGCTTTTCACTCTTTCCGTTTTCTTCGGATTCAGCACATATTACGGAGATATGAAAACAGTCCACATCAAGGGATTGGATAATATCCGTTTCGGTATCGACATCAAGGGCGGCGTCGATGTTACATTCACACCACCTGAGGACGTTGAAGCCACCGATGCGAATATGGACGCAGCAAAGGAAGTTATCGTACAGAGAATGGTAAACCTCGGTATCACCGACTATGAATGCTATATTGACTACGATAACAGCCGTATAATCGTTAGATTCCCGTGGAAAGACGGCGAAACCGACTTCGACCCCGAGGCAGCCGTAAAGGAACTCGGCGAAACAGCTGAGCTTACATTCCGTGAGGGTCACGAGGTTGACGAACTCGGCGCACCTTCGGGCATCACAGCTGAAAATGTTATTCTCGTAGGCTCGGATATTCAGGAAGCCTACAGAGCATACAACAGCCAGGACAACCAGTACGTTGTAAGCCTTACGCTTACAGATTCGGGCAAGGAAAAGTTTGCCGAAGCAACAGCAAAGCTTTACAAGGAAAACGGTGTTATCTCTATTTGGATGGACGATACCTGTATCTCCTATCCGACAGTAAGCGCAGTTATCACAGACGGCAAGGCTCAGATCAGCGGTAACTTTGACGCTGAAAGCTCAAAGGCTCTCGCAGACAAGATCAACTCCGGCGCACTTCCGTTCAAACTCGTAACAGCAAGCTTCTCCACAATTTCTCCGAGCCTTGGTTCGGGCGCACTCCACGCAATGGTAGTTGCAGGTATCATCGCATTCGCATTTATCGCAGTTTATATCATTGCAATATACCGACTCCCCGGTGCTGTTGCTGTTATTGCACTTGTAGGTCAGGTAGCAGGAACACTCGCATTCGTTTCGGGCTACTTCGGATTTATGAACGGCTCTATCCTCACTATCCCGGGTATCGCAGGTATCATCCTTGCAGTCGGAATGGGCGTTGACGCAAACGTTATCACCTCGGAACGTATCAAGGAAGAGCTTGACAAGGGCAAAACGCTTGACGGTGCTATTGAATCGGGCTTCAAGTCTGCATTCTCCGCTATCCTCGACGGCAACGTTACAATGGTACTCGTTGCTATCATACTTATGGGCGCATTCGGCACTCCCGACAGCGTATTTGCAAAGATCCTCCACTTCGCATTCTTTATGTTCGGTCCATCAACAGCAGGTACGATCTACTCGTTCGGCTTTACACTCGTTTCGGGCGTAATCCTCAACCTTTTCTTCGGCGTATTCTGCTCAAGACTCATGCTCTCTTCCCTCTCAAAGTTCAAAGCTCTGAGAAATCCTGTTCTTTACGGAGGTAAGAAAAATGCATAAGACTTTTAATTTTGATTTTATCGGAAAAAGAAAGCTTTTCTTCACAATTTCAATTGTGCTGGTCGCATTCTCTATCCTCTCCACATTTATTTTCGGCGTTGACCTTGACATTCAGTTCAAGGGCGGTACTATCATCACCTACGTTTATGACGGTGACCTCGACTGTGACGGCTTTGTAAAGGATGCTAAGGATATCCTCGGCGGTATCGGCGTGCAGTACACAACGGGCGTTGACTTCTCCTCGGGCAAGAGCAACATTCAGCTTTCGCTCACCTCAACATCGGGACTTTCTTCCGACAAGCAGTTTGAGCTTACGAACAGCCTTACCGAAAAGTACGCTGAAAACAACATCGACCTCGTTGAATCATCGGACGTTTCACCGTCCTCGGGACGTGAATTCTTCCTTAAGTGTATCGTTGCCGTAATTCTTTCTTCTATCGTGCTTATCATTTATATCGCTGTTAGATTTAAGAAGATCGGCGGCTGGCTCGCAGGTATCTGTGCTATCATCGCACTTCTTCACGACTGTATCATCGTTTACGGTACTTTCATCGTCTGCGGTATGCCTATCAACGCAAACTTTATGGCAGTTATTCTTACGATCCTCGGTTATTCGATCAACAACACGATCGTTATCTACGACAGAATCCGTGAGAACTCCAAGCTCTATGGCAAGAAGATGACAAGAGAAGAAAACGTAAACCTCAGCATCAATCAGAGCCTTACACGTTCGATCAACACTTCCTTGACGACCGTTGTTGCAATGCTCGCAGTTACTATCGTTGCTGCTGTTTACGGTGTAACTTCCATTATCTCGTTCTCACTCCCTGTTATGGTTGGTATGATCGCAGGCACATACTCTTCGGTATGCCTTGTATCTGTACTCTGGTCATACTTCGAGGGCAAAAAGGACACTCACAAGGGCGCTCCAAAGGCTGCTGCAAAGCAGGCATAAGTCAAAATTTTTACACAGAGCAGTTTTTCAAATGGAGAAACTGCTCTGTTTTTTTGTTCAAATGCCTTGACTTTATTGCTGTTTTATTCTATAATTATAAGTGATAGTTTTTAGGAAATACTTATTTTTCCAACGTGAAAAATAAAGATAAGGTGGTTTATAAAAATGGCAGAAAAATCAATGGACAAGATCGTTGCGCTCTGTAAGGGCAGAGGATTTGTTTACCCCGGCTCCGAAATTTACGGCGGTCTTGCAAACACTTGGGACTACGGCCCTCTCGGCGTTGAGCTCAAGAACAACATCAAAAAAGCATGGTGGAAGAAATTCGTTCAGGAAAGCCCTTACAACGTAGGACTTGACTCCGCTATACTTATGAATCCTCAGACATGGGTCGCTTCGGGACACCTCGGCGGCTTCTCCGACCCTCTTATGGACTGCAAAGCCTGCAAGACACGTCACCGTGCAGACAAGCTCATCGAGGATTTCGACGGAACAAACACAGGCGGCTGGTCTAACGAACAGCTCGTTAACTATATCAAGGAAAAGGGCATCAAGTGCCCTGTCTGCGGCAAGCAGGACTTCACAGATATCCGTCAGTTCAACCTTATGTTCAAGACTTTCCAGGGCGTTACGGAGGATTCTAAGTCTGAAATTTACCTCCGTCCTGAAACAGCTCAGGGTATCTTTGTAAACTTCGCAAATATCCAGCGTACGACCCGTAAGAAAGTTCCTTTCGGCGTTGGTCAGATCGGTAAATCTTTCAGAAACGAGATCACTCCCGGTAACTTCATCTTCCGTGTTCGTGAATTCGAGCAGATGGAACTTGAATTCTTCTGCAAGCCCGGCACAGACCTTGAATGGTTCAGCTTCTGGAGAAAATACTGCAAGGATTGGCTTCTCAGCCTCGGCATCAAGGAAGAAGACCTCCGTCTTCGTGACCACGATCCCGAAGAGCTTTGCTTCTATTCCAAGGCAACAACTGACTTCGAGTACAAGTTTCCATTCGGCTGGGGCGAACTTTGGGGCATCGCAGACAGAACCGACTACGACCTCACACAGCACCAGAACGAAAGCGGCAAGTCGCTTGAATATTTCGACCCCGATGACAACTCCAAGTACATTCCTTATGTTATTGAACCGTCACTCGGCGTTGAGCGTCTTTTCCTCACTATCGTTTGCAACGCTTACGATGAGGAAACTATCGGCGAGGGTGATGTAAGAACGGTTATGCACCTCCACCCTGCCCTTGCACCTGTAAAGGCAGCAGTTCTTCCGCTCACAAAGAAGCTCAAAGAACCTGCAATGGAAGTTTACTCTATGCTTGCTAAGAAGTTCAACGTTGAATACGACGAAGCAGGTCAGATCGGTAAGCGTTACCGCCGTCAGGACGAGATCGGTACTCCTTTCTGCATCACTTACGACTTCGACACACTCGAAAAGGACGGCTGTGTAACAGTCCGCGACCGTGATACAATGGAGCAGGAACGCGTTAAGATCGAAGACCTCGTTGCATATCTCGACAAGAAACTTGAATTCTGATTCTAAGCTATAAATATAAAAGCAGACGTATGAACAAACATACGCCTGCTTTTTTTGATTATAGAAAAAGCTCTGCATTCAATACAGAGCTTTTAATATTTTATGCAATAGGATTCTTAGGTCTTCTTCCGCGCTTTGCCTTGGGCGCATTGAATTCTTCATCACGCTTCTTTGCAAGCTCGTCAAAATTAGCTTTTTCCATAGCTTCTTTTGACCAGTTCTGAGTGCTGTCATCGGTAAGACCCATAAGATAATCTATGCTTGTTTCATAAAAAATCGCAAGTTTTTCCATTATGACCAAAGACGGTTCAAGCTCACCTGTTTCATATCTCGAATATGTCTGCTGAGTGCAGCCGAGATAATTTGCGAGATTTTTCTGCATCAGATCCTTGTCCTCTCTGATTGAACGTATTCTAAGTGTCATAAAAACAACCACTGCTCCTTATATCTAAAATAAAAATAGTATTCTATTATTATTATCTCATATTCACGAAGCTAATCGTTTTATTACACTCACTGCGAATAATTTGTTAATAATTCCGTTAATATCAAAGTCAAATATTAACAAATAAAGTTAAAAAAAACTGCTCTGCTCGATTGCAAGTTCGTATTCTGTTCATTTATGTCTGTTTTGTTAATCAGGTTGACATCTTTTCTATAAAAAAAGCTTGCTGTAATTCAAATCTTCACAGCAAGCTTTCATATTTTATTCGATTTTATTTAATTTTAAAAGTTCATCTCCGAGTGAAGCTTTCCCCTCCCCGAGAAGTGCTATTTCACCGTAATCGTCCGAGTTGCAGACTACCAAAACCGCCGTAGTATCATAACCTTCGCCCGAAATCGCTTCATCATCGAATGTCAGAAGCGTGTCACCGACCTTTATCTTGTCACCGTCCTTGATGTGCGCTTCAAAAAATCTACCGCCAAGCTTCACCGTGTCTATTCCAACGTGGATAAGCACTTCCGCACCGCTTTCCGAAATGATATTTACGGCGTGTTTAGTGTCAAAAACACTTTCTATCGTACCATTGCAGGGCGAATATATCCGTCCGCAGTCCGATTTTATCGCAAAGCCTTTGCCGAGTGTTTCGGTCGAGAAAACCTCGTCTTTGACCTGCGAAAGAGGAATAGCTTCGCCGCTTGTGAACGCACACAGCGTTTCGGAATCGGCTGAAAACGCCTTTTCTTCACGCACAAGAGCATCATCAAAGCTGTCCGAGAGCGGATTTTCCATATAATCTTCAAGCGCTGACTTGATGACCGAAACCTTTGGACCGAAAACTATCTGTATGCCGTTGCCCTTGCGGATAACGCCCGATGCTCCGCTCGCTTTGAGAGCACTTTCATCGGTGAGATTGGTGTTTTTGACCGTTACACGAAGTCGTGTCGCACAGCAGTCAAGGTCGCTGATATTGTCCTTGCCGCCAAGTCCTTTGAGGAGAAGCTCGCTCGTTTTGTCACCGCTTTTCTTATTATAATCCGCACGAGTGTAAAGCTTGACTTCGCCATTATCAGCCTCGCGTCCCGGCGTTTTAAGATCAAGCTTTGTTATCATAAAATAGAAAACAAAATAGTAAACAACGGCGTAAATAAGTCCGATTATCACTATCCATATCCAGTTCGTCTTTGCGTTGCCCTGCAAAATTCCGAACAAAGTAAGGTCGATAAGTCCGCCCGAAAATGTCATTCCCACGCCGACATTGAAAATATGCATAAGCATATAGGAAAGCCCTGCGAGTACGCAGTGAACGCCGTACATCAGCGGTGCTGCAAAAAGGAACGTGAATTCGAGCGGCTCGGTTATTCCCGTTATCATCGAAGTTAGCGCCGCCGAAATGAGCAGTCCTCCGACCGCCTTTTTCTTTTCGGGGCGAGCGGCTCTGTACATTGCGAACGCCGCCGCAGGAAGTCCGAATATCATAAACGGGAATTTGCCCGTCATAAATCTTGTCGCGGAAACGGAGAAAGGCTCTGCCGAATTTGAAGCAAGCTCGGCGAAGAAAATGTTCTGCGCACCCGATACGAGAGTGCCGTCAATGAGCATCGAGCCGCCCAGCTCCGTCTGCCAAAACGGCATATAGAAAACGTGATGAAGTCCGAACGGTATCAGTGCACGTTCGATTATTCCGTATATCCAAGTGCCTGCATAACCCGATTCAAGGACAAGTGTTCCGAGCCGTGAAATTCCCGTCTGAACAGGCTGCCAAATAAAGAACATCGCCGCTCCGACTATAAGATAGACAACGCTGCAAACGATAGGCACGAATCTTGTTCCGCCGAAGAACGAAAGTACCTGCGGCAGTTCGATCTTATAAAATCTGTTGTGGAGTGCCGCAACGCCAAGTCCAACGATTATGCCGCCGAAAACACCCATTTGGAGCGTTGTTATTCCGAGGACGCTTGCCGTCGAATTCGCAGGGAGTGCTTCAACGCCGCCTCTTGCCGTAATAAGTGCAGATATCGCCGTATTCATCACAAGGTAGGATATCGCGCCCGAAAGAGCGGCAACTTCCTTTTCCTTTTTCGCCATTCCGATAGCAACGCCCATCGCAAACAGCAGCGCAAGATTGTCAAAAACGACGCTGCCAGTTTTGCTCATAATTTCAAGTATCGTATAGAGAACGCCGCCCTCTTTTATCACCGAGGTCAGGTGATACGTTTCAAGCGTTGTTGCGTTCGTAAATGAACTGCCTATTCCGAGCAGCAGTCCTGCAATAGGCAGCAGAGCTATCGGGAGCATAAAAGAGCGCCCTACTCTCTGCAGGACGCTGAATATCTTATCTTTCATAAAGCTTATCCTTTCAGAAAAATTATCATAATTAGTATGACAATTTTTGAAAGAATAATCAATGGAAAATTTTGTTTTAAAAATTTATCCTCGGTAAACAAAAACGGGTATCGGATAACAGTTCGTTCTGTTTGAAAAATCCGCTGTCACAACGGTAAATCCCGAACTTTCTATCGACTTTGCATATTCGAGAAGAGCGTCACGCTCCTCAAAGCCGTTCTCTCTGCCGTAATAAATTATCATTGAAAGCAGACCGCCCTCTTTGAGAAGTGAAAGTGACTTTTCGACCGCTTCAAGGCTCGATGCTTTTTCGGTGTGGACGTTGTGATCTCCGCCGGGCAGCCAGCCGAAGTTGAACGTTATGCAGGAAACGCTTTCGGGGGAAGCATATTTGTCCATATCCGTATGGCTTCCGAGGACAAGCTCCGCTCTGTCGGATAATCCACGCTCCGCAAGAAGCTGCGCGGTGCTGTCGATAGCTGACTGCTGGATATCGAACGAAACAACCTTTCCGCTCTCGCCGACCAGCTCGCATAAAAATGAAGTATCAAAGCCTCGTCCAGCCGTTGCATCTATACATATATCGCCGCTTTTTACGACCTGCGAAATAACATTTTTTGAAATATCAAGTGCGCTTATCTGTTTTTTCATTCTGACCATTCCTTTCCTATAAATTGTACACTCTGAAAGGAATTTTGTCAAGCTTAACGAAATGCCGAATAAGCTTTAACATAAAATCATTTGACAGCATTGTTTTTTTATGATAAAATTAGACTGAAATAATATTGTTAGGAAGTATTTTTATGTATCATAACTCGGTAAAAGTTGCCGCTATACACGATCTTTCAGGCATCGGACGATGCTCGCTCACGGTCATTCTGCCGACCCTTTCGGCGCAGGGAATACAGGTCTGCCCCGTCCCGACGGCTATTCTTTCCGCACACACGGGCGGCTTCGGAGAAGTCGTAATGCGCGACCTCACCGATTATATTCTCCCCGCACTTGAACATTATAAACAGCTCAACTACAAATTCGACTGCGTTTACAGCGGTTTTCTCGCTTCAAACGAACAGATAGACCATTGCATGGACTTTTTTGAGCATTACAAGGATTCGCTCAAAGTCGTTGACCCAGTTATGGCTGACAACGGCAAGCCGTACAAGACCTGCTCCGCCGAGCTTCAGAAAGGCATGGGCAGGCTCGTTGAAGTTGCTGATATTATAACTCCGAACATCACCGAGGCGGCTATTCTTCTCGGGGAAGACCCTTATCAGCCCGAGCTTACGGCACAGCAGGCAAAAAGCTTTCTCGTCCGTCTGAGCGAAAAAGGCCCGAAAATAGTGGTTATAACGAGCGTTTTCTCGAACGGGACTTACTGCAACATCGGATATGAGCGTGAACACAGCAAATTCTGGCGTGTCCGCTATAAACATATCAACGCAAACTACCCCGGAACGGGCGATATCTTCGCATCTGTCCTCACGGGTTCGATACTCCGAGGTGACAGCCTGCCTATCGCCATGAACCGTGCGACAGCTTTCCTTGAACTTGCAATAAAGACCACAAGCAGCTACTATACCGACACGCGCGACGGAATTATGCTCGAAAGCTGTCTTGATTATCTTATCAATGACCCCGTTTTGTGCGATTATGAGCAGTTTTGAGGAGTGTGGCAGATGAAAAATTTGAATATCGTGCTTGTTGAGCCGCAAATTCCGCAGAACACGGGAAATATCTCACGCACCTGTGCTGTCACAGGCGCACGTCTGCACCTTGTAAAGCCGCTCGGCTTTGAGGTCACGGACAAGCAGCTAAAACGCGCGGGACTTGACTACTGGAACGAGCTTGACATCACTTATTATGAGAACCTTGACGATTTCTTCGCCAAAAACAGCGGCGGAACGTTCTTCTACTTCACCACAAAGGGAAAAAATATCCACAGTGACGCAGTTTACCCCGACAACTGCTATCTCGTTTTCGGCCGTGAAGATAAGGGACTTCCCGAGAAGCTTTTGTATGAAAATCCCGAAAGCTGTCTGCGCATACCGATGCGTCCGCGCCTGCGAAGCCTTAACCTTTCAAACTCGGTCGCTATCGCGGCTTACGAGGTGCTTCGCCAATGGGATTATCCCGAACTTTCCACCGAGGGAAAACTCACACAATATGAATGGTAAAATATCCCCCTAAAGCCGCAAGCCTTAGGGGGACGCTTTTATCTGTAATATTTCTTGTTCATCTTCTCGATGACCTTGCTGTCCGATTCACGGGTGAGCTTATATTCTGTGCGTGAATAAAAATCATCGGGAGTGTCCCATATAACGGGAACGAAGCCGTATTCGCCAAGCTTGCCGAGAACGTGTTCAAGGCACTTTGGACTGTCCTTTGTCGCAGCATCGGCTGCAAAATTTTCACTCGGATAGAACGCTGTCGTTTCACCGAGGAAAACGGGGATTCCCTTGTCGGTAAATGCAGCTTTCAGCTTTTCACACTGGTCAACGATGTAATCTTCCCAACTCTTTCCGCCGATGCTGTGCGACCAGTAGCAGCTGTTATCGACATAGTGGACGGAGACCATAAGCCTGTCGGGAACGGTATCGGTCGGCATTACAAAATTATCGTCGGTCGTGAGGTCGATGTTAGTCCAGTAGCCCGATGCGATAAGCACACGCTCTGCGTTGTTTCCGCCCGTTGCTCTTACTGCGTCAACGAATGCCTGATTAAGCTTGTTCGTCATTCTGTAACCGAGGACTTTCGGAAGCTCTTTCAGCTCGCCGTTTGAGTTGAACTGATTTCCGCCGAGATATTCATTGAAGCCCTCGAAGATCACTGTCATTGGATAGTCCTTGAAATACTCTGCTATTTGCGTCCAGATGTGCGTAAAAATCTGCTCGCAGTCCTCAACGGTGTTTCTGCGGATAACGAACTCGTCAAAATGGTGGATATTTATGACAGCATAAAGGTTTGCATTTTGACAGTAGTCAACTATCTCCTTAACGCGAGCGATATAGTCGGGGTCAATGTCCCAATTTCCGTCGTTTTTCATCATATTGCCCCAGAAAACCGGGATTCGCACGGTATTGAAACCCGAATTTTTGATGCCGTCGATGATCTCCTGCGTAGTTATCTCCGCGCCCCAGTACTGCTCATAGTCGGACGGTGTGTTTTCGCCTACTTCGGGTATCCACTCGAATGTTATTTTCTCGCAGTCGGTCGCTTCGTATGCTTCCATTGTGTTTCCGAGGTTAAGTCCGAGGCGCATATCCTCTGCGACCTGCTGTGCTGTCGGCGGCTCTGTCCACTCTTTTGCTCCCGGAGCAGCTTTACCCGAATTTGAACAGCCCGCCATTGCCAATATCATTGCTGAGCAAAGAACAGCTGCGATTATCCTTTTGAATTTCATATCAGACCCACTTTCCTAATTTCTTATGTAAACGTTATCATTATACCATACATTGCTGCTTTTTTCAATTAACCTTTTCTATAAATTTGCGGTGTTTTATTTGTTTATACTAAACACCATTTAAAATTTGGAAAGAATCAAGCCGATAATCTCGTAGCTGTTTTTAACAGGTTTATATAGGATTTCGACGCAGATTTTTTCCTGTATTTTATTGGTGTTTAGTATTATACTGTTCAAAAAAAAACGCCCCCGATTTTCGGAAGCGTTATATCTCAATAGCTTGATCTTGTAAGGAAAGCAATAGGCTCGCCGCTGTCGAAGGTCATTTCGGTCGAATATAGTCTTATCGAACCGTCGGGATTATCGACGAGGACATAATCTATGCTTCGTGCTTTTGCAAGGAATATCGTATCGGAATACCAGTCGAGCGAAACATGGTGTATTCCCGATTCGCTGTCGTACTGCTCATCGGCGAGTGCGGCATATCCCCAGCTGTACTTTGAACGTTTGCTGGAAACGGTCTTTTTCGCCTTGTTATAATTCGGGAGCGAAGTAAAATCAAGGCTGCCGATTCCAAGGAGCTTTTCCGCACTTTCGGAAAGTTTTTCCGCGGGATAGTCGATGACGCTTGTCGAAAGCTCATCATCATTGGAAAAATACGAACAGAATTTGATAAGGTCGCTTATGAAGCGTTCCTTTTCCACTATTTTTTCGGCACAGCTTACATCGATGATATTTTCATCACTGCTTATCCAGCCGAACTCGGACGTAAAAGCATAGCACATTTTGACTGCGCCGCTTGCGTCAAGGTTGGAAACATTGTCGGCGAGCACGGTTTTCTCCTCTGCGCCCTCTCGCTGGAACGAGATGAAGTATTTATCCCTTTGCTCCGACATTTTAATGTTCCAAACACTTTCACCGACGGGAAAATCATCTACAGTGCTTTCGGAAATGTTCAGCTTTACCTTATAGATAATGCTGTCATCATCGGTCTGCGAATCTATAAGCTCCCAGCTTGAAAATTTTACGCCGTCAAGAAAGCCGTATGCGCTGTATGACTGCGAGCCGCCGAGACGTGCAACGGTTTCCGTATCGTGCGCAACGAGAGCGTCCATAAACTCGGCAACGGTTTTCTCACCCTCCGCGTTCGGGTCTGTACCGCTGCCGCTGCTTTCAGCCGCAGGTTCAGCTTCGGGTTCATAATCTGTTTTATATGCTTCATAAAAACCTGAACACCCTCCGCCGATAAGCCCTATCGCGGCGAGTGTACATAATAATTTCTTTACGCTCACAACTCGATCTCCTAAAGCAATCACTTCTTTTATACTAATATCTAATCAGAATGTGTACAAAAAATCAAGCAAAAGCTCGCAGCTGTTGTAACAGCTTTATATGGGTTTTGCGTCGATTTTTTGTCTACACATTCATTAGAGATTAGTATTATAAATATCATACAAACTCGGTTGAGTTCTGCAGATATCACCTTTATTTTCAATATGTTTATTATATCACAATCTCTAAAAAAATGGAAGTCAAAAGGAGAATTTTTTATAAATTAAACAAAATTTACACCTAATTATCACATAAGAAAATGAAAAAGCTGCATTATTCGGTCAAAACAATGCAGCTTGGGGTAATTTATGTTATTCTTCGTCCTCAAATGTCGTAAGACCGTAGGAAAGGGTCATTATACTGTCACCGAGGTGGACATTTTGGACAACGATGTTCTTATGCGAAACCGCCAGATCATAGTGGCTGAAGTTCCAGAACGCTTTTATTCCGAGCGAAACCAATTTATCCGCATATTCCTGAGCGGCAGCCTTGGGGATACAGAGTATCGCGATCTCGGGCTTATTTTCGGTGATAAAGCTTTCCATACGGCTTATATGCATTACGGAAAGGTCGGCAACTTTTTCGTTTTCCTTGCGCAGGTCGCTGTCAAAGATACCGATAAGCTCCCAGCCGTATTCGCCGAAGTTCATGTGGCTCGCGATAGCTTTTCCGAGGTTGCCAGCACCGAAAAGCACCGCCTTGTAACCTCGGTCGATGCCGAGAATTTTTCCTATCTCGGTGCGAAGCTCGACTAAATTATAACCGTAGCCCTGCTGTCCGAAGCCGCCGAAGCAGTTAAGATCCTGACGTATCTGTGACGCTGTGAGCGACATTTTTTCCGCCAGCTCGCCCGATGAACTGCGAACTATCCCCTGTTTTATAAGCTCGCCGATAAATCTGTAATATCTCGGCAGGCGTTTGATTACCGATGATGATATCTCGGATCTCTTTGGTTTCTGCATTTATAACTTCTCTCCCGATTACATAAGCTTTGCAAGGCGCTCATTTACAGCAACGAGGAAAGCTTCTGTGTCTACCTTTTTCTTGTTCGGGATAGAGGAAAGTGCTTCGAGGTCGCCTGTCATTACGCCGTCTTCAATAGTGCTGATAGTAGCCTTTTCGAGGTTGTCAGCATAGCGCATAAGTTCGCTGTTGCCGTCCATTTCGCCTCTCTTGCGGAGTGCGCCCGACCAAGCAAATATCGTAGCTACGCTGTTTGTGGAGGTCGTTTCGCCCTTGAGGTACTTGTAGTAATGGCGCTGAACAGTACCGTGTGCAGCTTCGTATTCGTATACGCCGCTTGGAGAAACGAGAACGGAGGTCATCATTGCAAGGCTGCCGTAAGCAGTAGCTACCATATCGGACATTACGTCGCCGTCATAGTTCTTGCAAGCCCAGATATAGCCGCCGTTTGAACGGATAACTCTTGCAACTGCATCGTCGATGAGCGTATAGAAATATTCGATGCCGAGTTCCTCAAACTTAGCCTTGTATTCATTTTCGTAAATTTCAGCAAAAATATCCTTGAAGCGGTGGTCATACTTCTTGGAGATAGTGTCCTTTGTTGCGAACCAAAGATCCTGTTTTGTGTCAACGGCAAAGTTGAAGCAAGCTCTTGCAAAGCTTGAAATGGACTTGTCAGTGTTGTGAAGTCCCTGAATGATGCCGTCTGTACCCTTGAATTCGTGGATAAGCGAACGTTCCTCGCTGCCGTCCTTGTTCGTTACAACGAGTTCAGCCTTTGCGCCCTCTGCAACGCGGAGTTCTGTGTTCTTGTAAACATCGCCGTAAGCATGACGTGCAATTGTGATAGGCTTTGTCCAAGTCGGGATATACGGTGTGATGCCCTTAACGATGATAGGTGTACGGAAAACTGTACCGTCGAGGATAGCTCTGATAGTTCCGTTAGGTGACTTCCACATTTCCTTAAGGTTGTATTCGGTCATACGGGCAGCGTTTGGAGTAATGGTTGCGCACTTTACAGCAACGCCGTACTTCTTTGTAGCTTCTGCGGAATCAACCGTTACCTTATCATCGGTAGCGTTTCTGTTTTCAAGTCCGAGGTCATAGTATTCGGTATTGAGGTCAACATAAGGAAGAATAAGGATATCCTTTATCATCTTCCAAATGATTCGGGTCATCTCGTCGCCGTCCATTTCGACGAGCGGAGTAGTCATTTTGATTTTTTCAGCCATTGGATTAGCCTCCTAATTTTTATTTAAAAACATACCATTTCAGTATTCCGAGTATCAATAAATGCGCAGGATAGAAAACATAGAAAAACCACTTGCTGAACCTGCCGCCCCTGCCCTTTTCACCGTTGTAGAAATAAAGCGGAATAAGCGCAAGCAGAACGCCGTACTGAAACCAGTTGTTTACGAAGCCGTCCGTGAGGAACATTATCATCAGCGTCATAAGCACGAGCGAAGATATCGCAAATGCAGCAGCCTGCTTTTTGAAGTTTCCTCTGTACTTATCGAGCAGCAGCGCCCATATTATCGGGAAAAAGAACCAGTCGCCTATCGATGAAAGCAGGCATAAGCCTATCACAAGCACGACCTTTACAGGCTTTGGCAGATTTTCCAAATGTACTGTTTTCAGCGCAAGCAAAGTAAGAAAAAATGTGTATATAACGCCCTGTGCAGGATTGAAATACAGATTTCCGTCAACGAATGTGAACGGCAGAAGAGTACCATATTCCATAAAAAGAAACGGTATCCACGAAACGGCGGCAAAGATCGCAAGCCTTATCAGATACTTGTTAACGTTTCTCGTGTAATGATAACCCTCAACAATAAAATATGTCATTATCGGAGCAGTCATTCTGCCGATAAGATGCATTATACTGCCGAGGACAGAATTTGTTTCAACAAAGCACCACGCAATATGGTCGATAAGCATCGCAAATACAGCTATATATTTTATCACATTCGCCGAGAAAAAAGCGCCTTTGCGTGTTTGAAGCTGTGCGACTTCAGACGGTTTTTCAAGCGTTGTTATGTCACTCATTTTATGTAACTCCTGTCAATATTTTTTGTAGAAATTCAAAAGCAAAGCAATGCCGACTCCGATAACAACACCGCCGACAACAAAAGCCGCAGGCATACCCTGCCAAGCGCCGAGAACCGCGCCGAAAACCACTCCGAGTGACACTCCGAGCAGGATATTTTTCAGTTTTTTCTCGGAAAGCTCTCTGCTTTCGTCTGCCCATTTCTTGGCATTGAGAAGCCGCTCGCCGTCATCGCCGAGTTCTTCGTCAAAGGATATCTCACGCAGCATTTCGCAGGGAAAATCGGGACAAAATCCGCAGTGTTCGAGCTTTTTACCCTCACAACATTCCTTTATCTCACACTTTTCGCCCCAATATCCGCTCTGCATATTATTGCAGCCAAGGCAGCCGAACTCTTCTTTTCGGCTGCACTTGTTACAATCCATGCCGCATTTTGAACAGCACATTTTTTTACTTTAAGCTTTCTCTTGTATAGTCAAGAAGTCCGCCTGCGAGGATAATATCCTTTGTTCTGCCCGTAAGTTCGCAGAGTACGGGGATATCTTCGCCCGTGGTCTTGTTCTTTACAGTAAGCTCGGACTTGCCGCTCTCGATAGCTGCGCGAACGTCTGCAATTTCGAGAACATCGTCCTGCGAAATTTTATCGTAATCAGCCTCGTTTACGAATGTAAGAGGAAGAATACCTGCGTTGATGAGGTTTGAACGGTGGATACGCGCAAAGCTCTTTACGAGAACAGCCTTTACGCCGAGGTGGAGAGGTGCGAGTGCAGCGTGTTCACGGGACGAGCCCTGACCGTAGTTTGCGCCGCCGACGATGATGCTCTTGCCGTAGCTTTCTGCTCTTTCGGGGAACTTTTCATCGCAAACAGTGAAGCAGAACTTGGAAATTGCAGGAATATTTGAACGGAGCGGAAGTATCTTTGCGCCTGCAGGCATAATGTGGTCGGTAGTGATATTGTCGCCGACCTTGAGTGAGCATTTAGCCTCGATGCTGTCAGCGAGAGGAGCAGTCTTCGGGAAAGGCTTGATGTTTGGCCCACGGAGGATCTCAACCTTGTCCATATCTGCTTCGGAAGCAGGAGGAACGATCATATTATCGTTGATAACGAACTCTTCGGGGAGCTTGAATTCAGGCATTTCGCCAAGCTCTCTCGGGTCGGAAAGAACGCCCTTGATAGCGGAGTAAGCAGCCATTTCGGGAGATACGAGGTAGATCTGACCGTCCTTTGTTCCGCTTCTGCCCTCAAAGTTTCTGTTGAATGTACGGAGCGAGATACCCTTTGAATTAGGTGACTGACCCATACCGATGCAAGGACCGCAAGCGCTTTCGAGAACTCTTGCACCTGCGTCGATGATGTCAGCGAGTGCGCCGTTTTCAGCGAGCATATTGAGGACCTGCTTTGAGCCGGGGGCAATAGCAAGTGAAACATCAGGGTGAACAGTCTTGCCCTTAAGAATGTAAGCGACCTTCATCATATCCATAAGGGAGCTGTTTGTGCATGAACCGATGCAGACCTGATCTATCTTCATACCCTTGAGGTCGTCTGCGGATTTGATATTGTCAGGAGAATGAGGACAAGCTGCGAGAGGAGCAAGCTTTGAAAGGTCAATCTCGATAGTTTCGTCATAAACAGCATCGGGATCAGCGGAAAGCTCTGTCCATACTTCTTCACGCTTCTGAGCCTTTAAAAACTGCTTTGTGATCTCATCGGACGGGAAGATAGAAGTTGTTGCGCCAAGCTCTGCGCCCATATTTGTGATAGTTGCACGTTCGGGAACGGAAAGTGTCTTAACACCCTCGCCTGTGTATTCAATGATCTTGCCAACGCCGCCCTTAACGGACATAATGTGGAGAACTTCAAGGATAACGTCCTTAGCAGCAACCCAAGGTGAAAGCTTGCCCGTGAGCTTAACGTTAACGATCTTAGGATATGTAATATAGTATGCGCCGCCGCCCATTGCAACAGCAACGTCAAGTCCGCCTGCGCCGATAGCGATCATACCAAGTCCGCCGCCCGTTGGAGTATGGCTGTCCGAACCGATAAGTGTCTTGCCGGGGATACCGAAACGTTCAAGGTGTACCTGGTGGCAGATACCGTTGCCGGGACGGGAGAAATAGATGCCGTGCTTCTTTGCGACAGAACCGATAAAGCGGTGGTCGTCAGCATTTTCAAAGCCTGACTGGAGAGTGTTGTGGTCGATATAAGCGACAGAACGCTCTGTTTTAACTCTCGGAACACCCATTGCCTCAAATTCAAGATAAGCCATTGTGCCTGTTGCGTCCTGAGTAAGAGTCTGGTCTATTCTGATACCGATCTCCTTTCCTTTTACGAACTCGCCGTCAACAACGTGAGCCTTAAGGATCTTTTCTGCAAGAGTAAGTCCCATTGTTAAAACTTCCTTTCCAAGCTGATACCGACATATTCCGAACATATCAGCCTTATAAAAAAATAATTATAATTACATTATACTTTAAATGACTGCGATTGTCAAGAATTTATCAAAGCTTTTCTCATTTTTTGTGTTAATGTACTAAACCGATGAACATATTGAAAACTTCGGCGCTTTATGCTATAATTTTATAAAAAGGAGCGTGATTCTTATGACAGACAGAGAGCTTATAGAAATATCGAAAAAAGCGCAGGAATTTGCGTATGTGCCCTATTCAAAATTCAAGGTGGGAGCGGCTCTGCTCTGCCGTGACGGAAGCGTTTACACGGGCTGCAACATCGAAAATGCGACCTACGGAGCGACGAACTGCGCCGAGCGCACCGCTGTTTTCAAAGCTGTTTCCGAGGGCAAGCGTGAATTTGATGCTATTGCAATAACCTCATCGGGTCAAGGCTTGACGTTCCCGTGCGGAATTTGCAGGCAGGTGCTTTCCGAGTTTTCTCCCGAGATAAAGGTCATACTTGAAGATGAAAAAGGCGAGCTGCACACATTTATGCTTTCGGAGCTTCTTCCTCACTCGTTTACGCTGTAATTATCACATACCGCAGGGTCATAGCGAATTTTTTATATGGTATTTCAATGATCAAATTATTGTAAGAAACGGATCGCTATCCCGTTCTTTTGTATTGTATTGGTGACTGCGGGACGGGAAACCCGTCCCCTACGGTAAAATTCGGTAATTTTGAATACATTCATATAGAATATCTTCTGTTTAACTCTTTGAAATACCGTAATTTTTTTATTTTCTCTCTTGACAAAATATACTTTTTGTGCTAAAATAGCAAAAGTTAGGTCAGAATTGATTTTGGTTCTGATTTTTTGCCGGTGTGATGGAATTGGCAGACGTGCTGGACTCAAAATCCTGTGGTAGTGATACCGTACCGGTTCGACCCCGGTCACCGGCACCAATAAGATATAACCGTGTTTTCGAGAATTGTTCGGAAACACGGTTATTTTTTATTATAAATGTATTGTTTTTTACTCCGCAAAGTGGTATAATGAATATATATTATTTTCCGAAAGGACAGCTTTTTCTATGAACATACTTGTTGTCGGCTGCGGCACTCTCGGCTCGAATCTTTGCAATAAGCTTTCGGGTCTTGGACACGAAATATCCGTTATTGCAGGTTCACACGATGAATTTTCCGCTTTATCCGATGATTTTACGGGCTATACTACTGTAGGCGTTGCGATAGATATGGACACGCTCCGTGCGGCAGGCATTGAAAACTGCGACGCTGTTGCGGCTGTCACCTCAGATGACAACGTTAACCTTATGGTCGTTCAGATAGCGAAGCAGTTTTTCGGCATAGATCAGGCTTATGCGAGGGTGACTGACCCGACCAAGAGCGAAGTTTTTGCAAAAATCGGCATCAAAACTATATGCCCCACAAACACCGCTGTGGAAACTTTCACCGCCTCGCTGACCGAGCCGACCGATTCGCAGAACATTGTCGTCAACGGTCACTCTGTCGTTATCAGCAGTGTTGAAGTCGATAAAAAAATGATCGGTCACAGACTTAGCGACTTCACGCTTGAACCGAACGAAACGATAATCGCTATTGAAAATGAGGGCGGATCGGTAAGGGGAGTTTTCCTCTTGAACTATGAAATTGCCAAGGGTGACAATCTTATCTGCGCAAAATTCGTTGACTGAATAAGGAGAAAGCTCTATGAAAATTATAATTGTCGGCGGTGGCAAGGTCGGTTACTACCTTATCAGAGTGCTTATCGAAAAGAAGCACGAGCCTACCGTTATTGAAATAAACAAGGAAGTCAGCAAAAAGATAGCTGATACAATAGATATCCCCGTTATCCTCGGTGATGCGACGAACATTGATATACTTCGTGCCGCAGGTGCAGACGAAGCTGATGCTTTTGTAAGTGTTACGGGCAACGACCAGTGCAATATGATATCCTGCCAACTTGCCAAAAACGAATTTGGCATCGCAAAAACTGTCGCAAGGGCGAATAACCCTAAAAATGTCGAGGTCATCAAGGCTTTCGGCATCGATACTGTAATAAACAGCACGGACAGCATTGCTTCGCTCATTGAGCGCGAGGTCGACACCAACAAGATAAAACAGCTTTTACAGCTCAATGACGGCAAAGTTTCGCTTTTCGAGGCAACTCTCCCCGAAAATTACGTTTATAACGGAAAAATGCTCATGGATATGAACCTGCCGTCACTTTTCAACATCGTTTCCATTACACGAAACGGAAGTCTTATCATACCGAGAGGTCAGACCGTACTTTTGAGCGGTGACAAGCTTCTCATAATCTCCGACCCGTCCGTTGTGAAAGAGATAAAAAGCACATTAAAAATCAAGGATTAAAGGACTGATAACAATGCCGAAAACAGCTCCCGAACACACCGAAGAAAAGACAGCAAAAACAGAAAAAAAGACTGCCGATACAGCTAAATCCGCTGCTAAATCCACGCGCTCGAACACAAAAGCCGCAGCACCAAAAAAATCGGCAGCAGCTTCTTCCAAAACTTCAAAGACGACTAAAAAAGCTCCTGCAAAAAAACTTCGCAAGCAGGCTGCAAACGAAATTTTCGCGCTCGATATCGGAACGCGAAACGTTATCGGCGTTCTCGGCAGCATCGTTGACGGAGTTTTCTCCGTTACGGCTTACAGCGAGTACGCGCACACCCAGCGAGCAATGATAGACGGTCAGATCGAAGACATTGCCGAGGTCGCAAGGGTCGTAAAGCTTGTTAAAAATAAGCTTGAAGAAAAGACGGGCGTTGCTCTTTCAAAAGTCGCTATCGCAGCCGCAGGACGCGCGCTCAAAACTCAGCGGACTGAGCTTGAATTCGACATTGATGACAAAGAAGCTATCACCGAAGAGGCTGTAAAATCGTTCGAGGTCGAAACCGTGTTTAAAGCACAGAATGAGCTTGACAAAAAGATGAAAAACGGCAGCCTCGTTTTCTACTGCGTTGGTCACACGGTCGTGAACTATTTTCTTGACGATTACAAGATAAAAAATCTCATCGGACACAAGGGCAAAAAGGTCAAAGTCGAGCTTATCGCAGCCTTTCTCCCGAATGTTGTTGTCGAGAGCCTTTATTCCGTAATGGATATGAACAAGCTCGAAGTTACGAGCCTTACGCTCGAACCTATCGCGGCGATGAACGTTATAATCCCGCCCGAAGTTCGTCTTATCAACATTGCGCTCGTCGATATCGGCGCAGGAACGTCCGATATTGCAATATCGCAGAACGGCAGCATCGTGGCTTATGCAATGTCCACCGTTGCAGGCGACGAGATAACCGAAGAGGTCATTCGCAGCTACATAGTCGATTTTGAAACGGCGGAAAAGATGAAAATTTCCGCTTCAAAAAATGATACAATAAAATTCACCGATATTTTGGGCTTTGAGAAAACCGTCACGGCGGAAGAATTTTTCAAGAGCCTTGAACCTGCTGTCGGCTCGCTTTCGTCAAATATTTCCGAGAGCATTATAAACGCCAACGGCGGACAATCCCCTGCCGCTGTATTCCTTGTCGGCGGCGGAAGCCTTATCCCGAACCTTTCGGCGGCGGTCGCAGAAAAGCTTTCGATACCGAAAGAGCGTGTTGCTGTCGGCGGAAAGAACGCTTACAAGAACATCGACCTCGGCAGGACGGGCATCGGCGGTCCTGAATATGTAACGCCTATCGGCATCGGCGTGACAGCCGTTGTCAACAAGGGTTATGACTTCTCCGTTGTAACTCTCAACGGCAAGAAAATGCGTATCTTCGACACGCGCTCCGTCAGCATTGCCGATATGCTCGTTATGGCAGGCTTCAAAACAAATCAGATAATCGGACGCTCGGGCAGAAGCCTTACCTTTACGCTCAACGGCGAACGTCAGCTCATGAAGGGCACTTTTGCCGTTCCGGGTCAGATAACCCTCAACGGACTTCCCGTTTCGCTCGACCAGACTGTAAAGCAGGGTGACGTTATCGAATTTGTTCCTGCGGAAAGCGGAATTGACGCGAATGTGAACATCTCCGATATTGCGGGTGAACTCTCCGACAAGACCGTTATGGTTGACGGCGTGAAGTACACTATCGGCATCACCGCAGCGGTCAACGGAAAGCCTGTCGGCAAGGACTACGACATACAGAACAATGACAAGGTCATCATCAACGAAACGGACACGCTCGGCGACCTTATGGGACTTCTGCCGTTCGATTCGGAGGCTGTCGGATTCTTCAAGGGCGGAAAGCAGCTCAGCTTCGATTATATTCTTCGTGCCGATGATGATATCATCACGGCTGACAAGATAATTACCGACAGTGCGCGTGAGGGCAGGATTGCCAAAGCCGTTGCGGAGCGAAGCGAGGTCAAGATCGATTACTCCGTTCCCGTTGATGCTCCGATGCAGAGCGAACCCGAAAAGCCTGCGACGACCGATTCAAACGCAAATTTCTACGTTGTTCTCAACGGCAAGAGCGTTATTCTCCCACCACGTCCGAACAACGCGCCGCACGAATTCATCGAGCTTATGTCGATAGCTGATATTGACCTTGACAACCCTCCTCCGAGCGGAGATATGATAACCACAGTCAACGGCAAAAACGCAAGCTTTATGGACAAGATAAACGACGGAGATATTGTTGTTATCCGTTGGGCTGACAAATAAAAACAAAGCAGTGCTGCTCATCTGAACGGCACTGCTTTTCTGTTTTGCAGATCTTTTTCGGAAATTGTTATCTGAAGTTTCTGTTCTGCTGCTGATTCTGGTTCTGATTCTGCTGCTTGTTGTTCTGCTGCTGATTATTCTGCTGGTTCTGCTGCTGATTGTTGTTTTGCTGGTTATTCTGCTGGTTCTGCTGATTATTCTGCTTGTTCATAAAAGTTCTCCTTTTGCGATGATTCGCATAAAATTGATATGTTTTCGCGGTAACGGAAAAATTTGCGCCTTATCCTTGAATTTATGACAAAGATAGTGTATAATATTTTAGGGGTTCTCAAGAAATCGGAACACGGGCAAATTTTCGTTGGGACTTTGCGCAGCTTCAAGGCAGCGAAACGCAGTATAATACTACGGAATACATTCCGAATGTATTTCAAGTTTCGCTAACGCGGAAGATGCGCAAAGTCGTAGAAAATTTGCCGTGAGGGAGATTTTTTGAGGTTCCCTCTGTAAGCAACAAACTCTAACTGCGAAAACCATAAAATATTATTTTCAAAGGATTGATTTTTATGCATAGCTGCGGAATTTTACTTCATATTTCCTCATTGCCGAGCAATTACGGCATAGGAACTCTTGGCAAAGAAGCCTACGAATTTGTGGATTTTTTGAAAAAAAGCGGTCAGGAATACTGGCAGATACTCCCCGTTGGCCCAACAGGTTACGGCGACTCGCCTTATCAGAGCTACTCCGCTTACGCAGGAAATCCCCTGCTCATCGACCTTGATATGCTCATTGAGGACGGTCTGCTTAACTCGGACGATCACGACCTCAAGGTGCTTTTACATAAGGAGCATTTTGCCGATTATGCGCAGCTTTTCAGCTTCAAATATGTGATATTGCAGAAAGCTGCCGCAAGCTTTTTCACGAACACAAACTCCGCAGATATGCTTGATTTCAAGCGTTTCTGCTCGGAAAACGGCTTTTGGCTCGATGATTATGCGCTTTTTATGTCGCTCAAATATCTGAACCGCCAAGTAATGTGGACGGAATGGGACGATGATATCCGCCTGCGCGAAGCCGAAGCTGTTGAACGCTATTCAACGGAGCTTTCGGACGATATTCTCTGCTGGAAATTTATGCAGTATGAATTTTTCAAGCAGTATTTCGCACTCAAAGCCTACGCAAACAAGAACGGAATAAAAATTTACGGTGATATGCCGATCTATGTTTCGATGGACAGCTCCGATATCTGGGCAAATCCCGAGCTTTTTATGCTCGATGAAGACCGCCGCCCGATAAAGGTCGCAGGCTGCCCTCCCGATGACTTTTCCCCTACAGGTCAGCTTTGGGGCAATCCGCTCTATGACTGGGACAAAATGGAGAAAGACGGCTTCGTCTGGTGGATATCAAGAGTTGAATATTCCGCAAAGCTTTTCGACCTTACAAGAATCGACCATTTCAGAGGCTTTGAAAGCTTCTACGCAATTCCTGCCGAGGATAAGACCGCTGAAAACGGCGAGTGGCTCAAAGGCCCGTCAATGAAGCTTTTCAATGCGATAAAAGCAGAACTCGGCGATGTAAAGCTCGTTGCCGAAGACCTCGGTTTCCTCACGGACGAGGTAAAACAGATGCTCAAAGACGCAGGCTACCCCGGAATGAACGTCCTTGAATTTGCATTTTACGGCAAACAGGACAGCAATTATCTCCCCCATAATTATGTCCGCAACAGCGTTACATATATCGGCACACACGATAACGATACAGCAATGGGCTGGTACGATTCACTCGAAAAAGCCGACAGAAAGTTTGCTAAAAAGTATATGGGACTTAACAAAAAAGAGGGCGTGTGCGGCGGACTTATCCGTACAGCGTTCGCAAGCATCTCAGACCTCGTGATTATTCAGATGCAGGATTACCTTGAACTCGGCTCGGAAGCAAGAATGAATATCCCCTCGACCATAGGCGGCGGAAACTGGGCATGGCGCTTAAAAGACGGCGACCTTTCCCCCGAACTTTCAAAGCGTATAAGAAAGTATGCGGAGAATTTCTTCCGTATCCCCGCGGCGAAAAAGGTCAAGGTAAAAAAGGCGTAAAGTATATAAAACACACCAAAACGAAAGTTTACGTCCACGCTTTTCAAAGGGTGGTGGGTGTCCAGAGGGCAAAGCCCTTGGTCGCTCTCCGCAGAGAGCGAAACACCTTAAACTAACAACTAAAGCACTGCCGCAACAGCGTAATCACCAACAAATCCAAAAAGCGCAATTCACATAAAAAGGTAAAAACAGAAAATGAGAAATCAGTTTTGAAAAGCCATAAATGTGAATTGCGCTTTTTCCTTATGTTCGGAACAACTATCCTCGGCAAATAAACGTGAGGAGCAAAGCGACGAACGTTTAGCGCCTACGGGATATGAATGGCGGTTCTTCTTTTAGCATCAAGTCATAAAATTCTTTTTCGTCAATCTTTATAAATGAAATGTACTTTTTTGACGGTCTGAAAAAGCGGTAACTGCTCAAAAACAGTTACCGCATTTTTTTCATTACAAAATTCGTAAGCACTACTCCCCTGCGAACAACTTCCTGCTTCTTTACAACAGAGTACCCCCTCGAAATGAAGAACGGCTTCGCAGTAATTGAAGCGTGAACCGTCAGCTCGTCCGTGTCGGGATAGCTTTCCAACGCATCGCATATCGCAGTCGCAACGCCTTTGCGCTGATAGTCCTTGTGAACATATAGGCGGTCGAGATAACCGCCCTCGGTAATGTCACCGAAGCCGACAATAACGCCGTTTTCTTCGGCAACGACCGTGTAATGCTCCGTGAATGATTTGTCCCACGCCGCGAGGTCGATGTTTCCGTCCGCCCATGCGTTGACCTGTTCAGCCGTGTAGTCCCGTATGTTTACTTCGTGTACGGTGTCATAAAACAGCTTCGCCATTTCTTCGCAGTCGGCGGAACGGTAGCTTCTCAACAGCATTTATCTTTCCTCACGGAAATAGTTCACGCCGCAGGAAGCAGGCTGCATTCTGCCCTTGTTCTTTCTTACGGATGTGATGACGAGGATAAGTGCCGTGATAACGAACGGGAGCATATCATAGAAAGCGTTCGGGAGCGTTATAACCGACTTCGGCATATAGTATTTCAGAACGCTGAATGCGCCGAAAACAAGGCTTCCGCCGATAGCTTTGAGTGGACTCCACGCTGCAAAGATAACGAGCGCAACAGATATCCAGCCCATTCCGTTTACACTGTCGCTCATCCATACGCCGCCACAGACGATCATTGAGCAGTAAGCTCCGCCGATTCCGCAAATTCCGCCGCCGATAAGCAGGTTGATGTACTTGCTGCGGACAACGTGTATTCCGACCGCATCGGCAGCCGCAGGATTTTCACCGATAGTACGCAGGTTAAGTCCCGTTTTTGTCTTGAAAAGATAAATATACACTATAATTGCGATTATAACACCAAGATAGATGAAGATATTGTAGGAGAAAAGCAGCTTTCCTACAACGGGAATATCACTCAGAACGGGAATATGAATGTTTCTGAGCTGCGACATAATATGCTCGGGGAGCTTAAGGTTGCCCGTTTCCGAACGTGTGATGTTATATTCGCCGATGAAGTTGGAAAGTCCGCAGCCGAAAATGGTCAGCGTAAGCCCCGTAACATTCTGGTCAGCCATAAATGTTACCGTCAGAACCGCGTAAATGAGTGCAGCAGCCGCGCCCGAAAGGAACGCTGCGATTATAGCAATAATGAGGCTGTCGAAGCGGTAGCCTGCCATAAAGCCTGCACACGCGCCTATAGCCATCATACCCTCAACGCCGAGGTTCAGATGACCCGATTTCTGATTGATTATCTCTCCGACCGTTCCGTACAGAAGCGAAGCGCCTGCAAGAACTGCCGCAACGAGAAAGTTGATAAACATATCCATCAGTTACGCTCCTTTCCGTTTACAACGAATTTATATCGAATGAAGAACTCGCCCGCAAGCACGAAGAACAGGATAATTCCCTGAAGAACGTCCGCGCAGTAGGTCGAAAGTCCGAATGTTGACTGCATTACGCTGCTTCCCTTTTCAAGAACGGAGAAAAAGAACGAAACGATAAGAATTGCTATCGGTTCAAGCTGTGCGAGCCAAGCAACGATGATAGCCGTGAAGCCGACACCGCCTGCAACAGAGGTCGCAAGAGTCATATCCGAACCGGTAGCCTGAACCATACCTGCGATGCCGCAGACCGCACCGCTGAAAAACATCGTGCGGAGCATAATCTTCTTCGGGTTCATACCTGCATAGCGCGCAGTTGCGTGGCTTTCGGAAACAACGCTTATCTCATAGCCGTGCTTCGTATATTTTAAGTAAATAAACACGATAACGGTAAGTATCAATCCGATTATCCATCCGACCTGTATTCCGCCTACCTTGTCGAGCTGTGCATTTGAAACGAAACGTGCAATTTTCGGGAAGCCGCCCGATTCGGGGTCTGCCCAAGCGCCGTCACGAAGCCAAACTATAACATAAAGCGCGATATAATTGAGCATAAGTGTGAAAAGTGTTTCGTTCGTGCCGAATTTCGCCTTGAAAAATGCAGGGATAAGTCCATACAGACCGCCGCCGATGATTCCTGCGACAAACATTATTATCATAAGAAGAAAATGCGGAAGATCGGCGTGAAAAAGCGCAAAATACGATGCACATATCGCACCTGCGATGATCTGCCCCTCTGCGCCGATGTTCCAGAACTTCATCTTGAACGCCAGCGTTACGCCGAGTGACGAAATGAGAAGCGGTATCATTACCTTAACGGTCGCCTGAAATGCCATTGAGGTGCTGAATGCGCCCTTGATGATAGTTCCATAGACCGAGAAAGGATTGTAGCCGATGCAAAGGATAAAAAGTCCGCCTGCGATGATAGCCGCTGCGACCGAGACCGCACGGAAAAGAACCGCTTTTTTCGTTCCGACCTCTGCACGCTTGGAAATTCTTATGCGGAATTTTTCACGGTTCTGTACTGTCTGTTCAGCCATTTCCAAGCACCTCCTCTGCTGTTGAGCCTGTCATCATAAGACCAAGCTGCTCCTTTGTTACTGTTTTTGCATCAACGATGCCCGTTACCTTGCCGTGGCAAAGCACCATAATTTTATCCGAAAGTTCGAGCAGAACGTCCAAGTCTTCGCCGATGAAAAGAACTGCAACGCCCTTTTTCTTCTGCTCGTTCAGAAGTCCGTATATCGTATATGATGAATTGATATCAAGTCCTCGAACGGGATAAGCCGTTATGAGCAGGCTCGGTGCGGATTCGATCTCACGTCCGAGGAGAACCTTCTGAACGTTACCGCCCGACAACATTCTTACGGGGATTTCCGTTGACGGGGTTTTGATATCAAGCTCTTTGATGAGCCTTTCCGCAAGCTCGCGCGCAGGCTTTTTGTCAATGAACGGACCTTTGCTTTTGCTGTAGGATTTGAGCATCATATTGCCCGTCATACCCATTGACGAAGCAAGACCCATTCCGAGTCTGTCCTCGGGGACGAAGCTCATGCTTATGCCAAGCTCGATTATCTCCTTTGCGGTCTTGCCGATGATGTTTTCCTTATTGTAAAGCACAGCGCCCGAACGGATACCGTTAAGACCTGCAATGGTTTCGCAGAGCTCTTTCTGACCGCTGCCCGCAACGCCTGCAACGCCGAGAATTTCGCCCGAATAGATATCGAACGTAACATCTTCGAGTGCGACAGTTCCGTCAGGCTTGTCAACGGAGAGATGATAAACATTGAGAAGCGGCTTCGGATCGATAGGCTCGGGGCGCTCGATAGAAAGGCTTACGGGCTTGCCGACCATAAGTTCGGTGAGCTTTTTCTCATTCGTTTCAGCCGTAAGTACAGTTTCGACCGACTGACCTTTTCGCAAAATAGTTACACGGTCGCTTATCGCCATAACTTCGTTGAGCTTATGAGTGATAATGATTATCGCACAGCCCTCGCTTCGCATTATGCGGAGCATATCGAAAAGCTTTTCGGTTTCCTGCGGAGTAAGAACCGCCGTAGGTTCGTCAAGGATAAGTATTTTCGCACCGCGGTATAAAACTTTAAGTATCTCGACTGTCTGCTTTTCGCTGACGGACATATTGTATATTTTTTTGTTGAGGTCAACGTTAAGACCGAGCTTTTCGCTTATCGCGGAAATATCTTCACGCAGAGCGGAGCGCTTTTTCAGCTTTCCCGGTGTACCTGCGATGATGTTGTCGAGCGCGCTGAAAGCTTCGACAAGCTTGAAGTGCTGGTGTATCATTCCTATGCCGAGCGCTATCGAATCCGCAGGCGAATTGATAACGGCGTGTCTGCCAAGTACGTTGATAGAGCCGCTGTCGGGGTGATAGATGCCAGAGAGCATATTCATAAGCGTAGTTTTGCCCGAGCCGTTTTCGCCGAGCAAAGCGAGTATTTCGCCATATTTTACCGAGAGATCAACATGATCGTTCGCAACGACCGTACCGAAAGTTTTCGTGATCTCCTTACATTCAATGGCATAATCGGAAGATTTTATTTCTGAAATTTCCGCCATATCTGACCTCCGTAAAAACAGTTTCAAAAAATCAATACAATAGCTATTATATACTATTTTTCGCCTTAAATCAAGGGTTTACGGCAAATTATCGCAAATAAAAACGGTGCAGTTTAATACTAATTCTCGATCAACCTATAGACAAACTCTCGGCTATAATAAGTTCATTCTGCGTCAAGCTCCCTTGTCAGGCGACAGCCTGTCTGCGGTCGCTTTCCTTGACTGAACTTATTCTATCTGTCGATTTTGTCTATAGAACGATCGAGAATTAGTATAAATTTAAAAACTGCACCGTTTATGTATTATTTAACGCCTTCCATCAAAGCCTTTACTATTTTATCATGTTCCATTTTTGCCGTATTTCTGTTAAGCAAAAGAAAAGCTTCGCCCGAGCTGTCGTCGTTTCCGTTATCCCACCAGAAGCACGGAATACCTGCTTTTTTCGCAGCCGAAACATAGTATTTCGCAAGCTTGGCTCTTTCAGCATCGTTTTTCTTGTCCAGCGAACCGAATTCGCCGACGATAACGGGGATCCCCTTGCTGATGAATTTATCGCTCAGCCTTTTGAACATCGAATCTATCTCCTGCTTGTCATTATCGGTGAACGAAGAAACCGTTGAACCCGTGTTGAGCGCCATATTGTACGGCAGATATGCATGGACCGAGATGATAATGCAGCTGTCATCGGGAATTTCAAGATCATTTATTGCCGCACCGCCGCTGTTTGCGCAGTATGGAGTAATCATAAGATAGCGTAGCTTGTTGTTTCCGCCGCTCTTTCTGACGGTTTCGACAAAAAGCTTGTTGTATTTGTTGATGACCTTGCGTTCATCAGCCGTTCCGCTGTTCCATTCATTTGCACTTCCGACGGTTCTCGGTTCGTTAAGTCCCTCAAAAATAAGGTGTTCGTCATAATCCTTGAAGCGTTCTGCTATCTGCTTCCATATCGATGTAAAGCGTTCGGGCATTTCCTTGCTGTCTTTGCTTGGAATTATCCAATCAGTTTCGTGATGGGTGTTGAGAATGACATACATATCGTTTTTGTAAGCATAGTCAACGACTGTCTGAACTCGGTCGAGCCACTCCTTGCTGATATTGTTTTTGCTGTCGAGATGCTCGCCCCAGCTTGTCGGGATACGAACTGCATTGAAGCCTGCCTTTTTTACGGCTTTTATCATCTCTTCGGTAGTCTTTGGATTTCCCCACGCCGTTTCATGAGCAAGGTCACCGTTTATCCAGCTACCAGTGCAATCGAGTGTATTTCCGAGATTCCAGCCTATCTTTATGTTTTTCACAAAATCAAGTGCATCACTCGAAGAAGAAGCCGTATTTTTTGAGGTATTGTTGCTTGATGAAGATGACTTTTTGACCGTGACCTTGCAGGAAGCTTTGTATTTCGTATCCTTGATCTTGACCGTAACTGTAACGCTTCCGGTCTTTACACCCGTAACTTTACCTGATTTTGTAACGGTAGCTATCGTTTTATCGCTTGTTGACCACTGTAAAGTATAGTTCTTTACACCTGTTACAGTTGGTTTCAGAGTTATACTCTTTCCTACCGTGACCGAAGCGGAAATCTTGTTGAGCGCAACACCCTTTTTAGCCGCAAATACCGTTGTCGAGCAGAGCATTACGACCATAACTGCTGACATTATCAGCGAAATGATTTTCTTGAAGTTCATAGTATTCCCCCATTTATTTTTTTATGTTGGCAAGTTCAGTATTGACCTGCTTTGCAACCGATGATTCGGGTTCAAATATCGAACTGTATCTGAATATGGCAACACCGCCGTAGTTGCCGAGCTTTTTGGCGGCTTTCATCTGCCTTGAAAGTATATCAGAATTGTTTATCCACTCGTTTTTGCCGTTCGTGCCTGCGTATGCATCAGCCGCGCCTATCTTGTAGCCTGCAAGTCCGATAACAAGCTTCACACTTCCCGATGAAGTCATACTGCTCCAAAGCGCAATTGTATCTTCATACGGCAGTGCGGCGTTATCAAAGCCGAAGTAGACCTGCGGAAGAATATAGTCGCAATAGCCTAATGAACTGCACCATGTTTTAACGTCGGCATAAAGCGTATCATAGTTGTTGCTTACACTGCCCTGCGGCGAAATTCCGAACAAAACGCTTGAGTTTGCGCTGTGAACGGTCTTGTTCATTCGCTTTACCATATCATTGATGTTGTCCGTTCGCCACGATGAAAGGCTCTTTGCTGTTCCAGAAGCCTTGTAAGCGGCACTGTCGAACGAAGCCGCCGTTGTCGGATAAAAATAGTCGTCTATCTGGATACCGTCAACATCATAACCCGAAACTATCTCGGAAATTCCGTCCGAGATAAGCTTTTCGACCTCGGGATAAGCAGGGTTAAGATACCACCTGCCATCTGATTTGACGATGTATTTTCCGCATTTGTCGCTGTCGTTGTACCATTTTTTTATTGTGTATGAATCGGATAGGCTTTTCATCTGGCTGTCGGTCATAAGGCGCATCGGATTTATCCAAGCGTGAACTGACAAGTTTCTGCTGTGTGCTTCCTCGACCATAATTTCAAGCGGGTCGTAGGAAAGTTTTGCTCCGATAGTTCCGTTGTATCGGTCACCCGTTGGGAAAAGCTCCGAGCGATAATAAGCATCACCGAATGCTCTGACCTGAACATAAACGGTATTAAAGCTCAATGCCTTTACATTATCGAAATACTCGCCGATAGTTGAGCGGAACGCTTTTGCCGATTTGTTCATCATTGCCGATGAATATTCAAGGTAGGATATCCATATTCCCTTTTGCTCGCTGTAATTGAGTGCGGAATAGCCGTTTGTCCCATAGCTGTTGGCGGCAGTTTCGGCAGGACTTTCCGTTTGAAGCGTTAATTCAGTGACGCTAGTTTCCTCCGCCGTAGTTGTTTCCGAGGCTTTGGTGGTCGTCGTTGTGGTTTCCGAAGCCTTTGTCTGCTTTGGCTGTTCGGTTTCGGCTTTGACAGTCACGTTTTCCCCACTAAGTTCGCTTTCAATAAGGTCATCTTCGGGCGGCTCGCTTTCTGCCGTTACTGTTTCGGTAACGATTTCGGGTTCTTCCTGCTGTAAAGTTGTTTCGCTTTCCGGCTCATTCAGTGCTTCCTCTGTCACAGACGTAATTACCTCAGTAACCTTAGGTTCATCTGTTGCCCCTGCCGTCTGCGTGGTTTCTTCAGTGAGAATAACACTGTTCGCCGTCTGGATATTCGCATCACGCGGCTCTTCCGAAACCTTTTTGCAGGCTGATAAATTCGTGCATAACATTAAAGTGGCAAAGACAGCTGCAAAGGCTTTATACTTTACATTATGTGGATATAAAGACATCTAATTTCCTTTCAAATTTCGCAAAAACTAACTCCGTATGAAAAATATTATAATAATTATATATCATTGACGGAAAAAAGTCAATTAATACACTGACATAAATATCGGTAATTTATGACATTTGCACTCATTTTTCTTTAAACCGAATATTTCTTTTTTTACGGCAAAAACTAAAATTACATTTTGGGAGTTGAAGCTATGAAGAAAAAAGGTAAGGTTTTCTATTCATTTTTGGGCGCGCTGACGGGCTTTGCGAATGGTCTTTTCGGATCGGGCGGAGGAATTATCGCCGTTCCCATGCTTGAAAAGGCGGAGATCAAACAAAAAAAATCACACGCGACCTCACTTGCACTCACACTGCCGCTGTCGGTCGTTTCGGTGATATTTTATGCGTTTAAAGGCTCGTTCGATTTCAAAGATGCGCTTCCGCTTATACCGTTCGGACTGGTCGGAGCTGTCATCGGGAGCATATTTCTCAAAAAAATACCTGCCAAGCCGCTGAAAATCATTTTCGGCATTTTTCTTATAATCGCAGGCGGAAGGATGATATTCAAATGATACTGAGCTATATTGCCGCATTTCTGACGGGGATTTTCGCCGCTATGGGCGTTGGCGGCGGAATGATACTTATAATTTATCTGACGTTTTTCGCAGGCGTTCCTCAGCTTTCGGCGCAGGGAATAAACCTTATCTACTTTATCCCTATCGCGCTTCTTTCCGTAATAATCCACACAAAAAACAAGCTTATCGAATGGAAAAAGATAGTCCCCTCGCTCATTGCGGGGACAGCGTTCGCCGTTCTCGGTGCTTTCGCCGCAGACTATCTCGGTTCGGAAATACTCGGTAAAATTTTCGGCGGATTCATTATCATAATCGGGATAAAGGAGCTTTTGGGCGGCTTTATTAAAAAGAAATCGGTGTAAAGAAGATTCTCTTTACACCGATAATTTTACTTTGAAATTGTTCCGTCAACAAGCTCACTGTGCGTATCTTTTTTCTGAGCCTGCTGTTGCTGTTTGAGCTTATCTTCACGCTCAACGGCAAGCTGTTTTTCGTGTTCTTCCATAATGTACTTGTCGGGTTTATGGAGATCGTCATAGCGTTCAACGAATTCGAGCGCATCTTCCTCATTGAGCGGCTTACTCATAAGGAAGCCCTGAATGTAGTCGCACTTCATATCCTTCAGGAAGTTATACTGACCAACGGTTTCGATTCCCTCTGCAACAGTCTTGATGCCAAGGCTGTGAACAAGGTCGATTATCGAGTCGGTGATAGCCTGATCTCGCTTATTGTTGTTGATCTCGTCAACGAACGACTTGTCGATCTTGAGGCACTTTATCGGGAAATTCTTGAGGTAGTTGAGCGACGAATAACCCGTTCCGAAATCATCGAGAGCAAGTGAGATTCCCATTTTGTTAAGCTCTTCGATAACGCTGTTGTCATTATCGATAAAGTCGATGAGCGTTGATTCTGTTATCTCGACTTGAATATTCTTCGTATCAAGCTGTGTTATCTCGATAACGTGCTTTATCGAATCGAGGAAATCCGCTCTTTTCAGCTGTATAGGCGAAACGTTGATAGACATAATTATGTCATCACGATAATTCTCGCAGAGCGTTTTGAGGAATCGGCAGGCGCTTTCAAATATCCACATACCGATCTGGACGATATCGCCCGTTTCCTCAGCAACATTGATGAACTCCTGCGGTGGTATATGTCCGAAAACAGGACTGTCCCAGCGGACAAGGACTTCAAAGCCGTGGATATCGCAGGTCTCGCTCGAAATGATAGGCTGATAATTGAGGTAAAGCTCGCCGTTCTTTATCGCTTCGGATATCTGCTGTGAGATTGCAGCCTTGCTGAAATGCTGACGCTTTGCGGCATTAGTATAGAATGAAACTCTGTCCTTGCCGCTGTCCTTAGCCTTATGGAGAGCCATATCGGCATCACGGAGCAGCATATCTGCCGAATCATCATCATCGGGATAGACAGAAACGCCGACCGAGAATTTGATATAGATATTGTCGGACATGACCTTTATCTGCTTTGAAAAAGCCGCCTGCATAGTGTCGATGGCTTTGTATATCTTCTGATAATCATCGCCGAATTCAACAATTACGATAAATTCGTCGCCGCTGAAACGGAACACTCTGCCTATTTTGCTGAGCGAAGTAGAAAGCATAGTTGCAAATGTGCAAAGGACTGCGTCGCCGAAGTTATGACCGAGGTTCTCATTGAGCCACTTGAAGTTGTCAAGGTCAACGAACATTACGGCGAATCTGCCGTCCGAAATGGTTTCGCTCGATTTGTTTCTGCTTATAATGGATTCAAGATGATAGTACAGCGTGTTTCTGTTCGGTATTCCCGTAAGCGTATCGTTAAGGCTGTACTGGAGAATTATCTCATTCTTAGCGGCAAGAGTTGACGAAATTTTGTTGAGCTGTTCCGCAGTTTTGAGAAGATTATTGTCGGGTGCGACAGATGTATCGATAACATATTTGAAATTTTCCGAGGAAATATTGTCAACAGATTCTGTTATCTTATCGAGGAGCTTGTATTCATACTTCTGCTTGTTCTTGACACATATTCCGAGCAGAACGAGCAGGCAGGCAAGAACGATTATCGAGCCTGTGAAAATGCTGTAAACTCCGCCGTCCATTGCTGCTTTATCGAAGAGAATGACCATATTCCAGTTCGGAACGACCGACTTATCAACGTAGAAAAACGTCTTATTGCGTATGCCAATGCCGTTTGAATAGCTGTCAAGTCCGCTGTCGAGCGTTGATGACTGGACAAGGATATTGAGCAGGGGCGCTGAATTGAGATCATAACTGTCAGCAAACTCCTGACTTGACGGGGAATAAACGATGCTGCCATAGTTGCAGGTGATTATCGGGTAGCAGCTGCTGCTGAGAGTGTACTGCTCGAGGATCTTTGAAAGTCCCGACTTTTCGATATCCATTCCGATATATCCGATGATATTCTCGGAGGAATAAACGGGGGCAATGATCGAAACGACTTCCTTTTCAGGATAGATCATCGAAGCTGAAAGCTGTGTGCAGTATGTATAATCGCTCATTCCGCGGACAGATATATCGTTATACCAGTAAAGGCTGTCAAGCTGAAGTGCCTCCATACCAATATATGTTCCTTCATCAGAAACAAGCGCTCTGTCATTTTCAAATATCACCCACGATGAAATGACATCTGCGTTTTCGACAGTCATATCGTAAAGCATTTCGGTAACAGCTTCAAAATCGCTGTTTTCCTTTGCGTTCTGTTCGCTCTCCGCACCTTCACCGAGAAAATCAACGACGTGCTTCTCCCCTGCGGCAGTTTTTACCGCATCAAGTTTCGGCGACATATAATCCCTGACGATATCGGAGATGACACCTGCGGAATTGTTCATCATCACCATACTGCTCGTTTCCGTTTTTATGCTCGCAAGGATAAAAACGATGACTGCAAAAGCCAAGAGCAGCACTGCAAGCGATATTATAAAATAAAATAAGACCTTATTCTGAACGGTTTTTAAATGCCTTTTTTTAGATTCTGACATATAATAGCCCCTTTTTATTATAACAGAATGATATCCATTCAAGTCGAGAATTTCACTTTTATATTATACCACATATTAATTTTTTAGTAAATATTTTTTCGTTTTTATTGGAACATAATACAAAAATTGCATATTTTCTTAGCTGATTTTTACAATAATTATTG
>ERZ1026854.194-NODE-194-length-45623-cov-6.669351_pt1 | contig 45623 bp, 39 predicted proteins | sample MGYA00380157_ERZ1026854 | MGnify/ENA primary metagenome ERZ1026854 (study PRJEB33269, sample SAMEA4719793) | human gut metagenome | biome: human-associated habitat; feature: organic feature; material: feces | place: Cameroon | collected 2013-10 ... | reverse complement strand
TTTATCATTATATATTATAGTTCCATTTTCTGTCCTTTTGTATAGACAAAAAAAGAAAAGTGTTCGGTTTTTCCACACTTTTCCTTTTCTGTCCCAGATATTTTTCTTTTCCTGCGCGCCTTTTTCTATCGATAAGGGTTCAATGCCTTTTCTGCAAGATCCGGAAAATTCCCGATGATCGCATTGACACCGATCTTTGCAAAATATTCCATACTGTCCCAGTCATTCACAGTCCAGGTATTTACCTTCAGGCCATGATCAGCCGCATCCTGTACATAACTTTCTGTCACCATTGGATATGCAGGATGCAGGAAATCCATCCCCAGTTTTCTTCCGTATTTGCCTGCCCCGACGATCCAGCTTTCTTCCAGAAGACCACATGGCATTTTTTCATCCAGTTCCTTCATCTTCAGACAGGAATAATGATTAAAAGATGAAATGATAATCTTATTTTCCAGTTCATATTCCCGAATCATTTCCAGTGTTCTCTTCTCAATTCCCGGATATGGAAAAATCCCCGTTTTCAGCTCAATGTTGGTAATAACCGGAAGATCTTTGAAATGCTCAAAGTATTCTCTCAATGTCGGAATCTCCATACTTCCATACCGGTCTCCCCATTTGCCGGAAACATCCATTGCTTTCAGCTGTTCCAGCGTATAGTCCTTTACGAAGCCGTCTACACCGGCAGTCCGGTTCAGCGTTTCATCGTGCATGATCACCAGCTCTCCGTCCTTTGAAAACTGTACATCCAGTTCAATTCCGTCCGCGCCTGCTTCTACTGCTTTTTCAAAAGCAAGCATCGTGTTTTCCGGAAACTGTCCGGAAAAACCTCTGTGTGCAAAATTCAGTGTCACAGTTATCCCTCCTACAGCAAAATACAATCTTCTTTTCTGATACTCAGCCAGCATTCCGTAAAATCTCTGAGAAGTCCTGTCTCCTGAAACAGCACATCTGCATGAATTTTGGCTCCTTCACAGCAAATACCATAACGGTAAACATTTCCCTGCGGAATGCCATCCACAATTTTTCCACGGAATACATAGCTATCCGTTTCATCCGGTCTTTCTTCAGATAATTTTACGCTCTCCGGCCGGAATGCGATTGTTTCAGACTCTGCTTTTGTTCCAGTCATCTTTTGAAATTCTTCAGATGATATTATATTATAACTTCCAATAAAAGATGCAGCAAATTTTGTTGCCGGTCTTGCATACATCTGTGCCGGTTCTGCCGACTGTTCAATCTTTCCATCATAAAGAAGATGAATCATATCCGACATGACCATTGCCTCATTCTGATCATGGGTAACAAAAATGGCCGTAATGTCTGTCTCTCTCTGAATTCTCCGGATCTCCATCTGCAAAGATTTGCGGAGAAGTGCATCAATTGCAGAAAGCGGCTCATCCAGAAGAAGCACTTTGGGTTCTGTGACAATTGCTCTTGCCAGCGCGGCCCTCTGCTGCTGTCCTCCGGAAAGCTGTGACGGATAACTTTTTCCTTTATCTCCCAAACCTACGATTTCTAGCATTTCCTTTACTTTTGTATCGATTTGATTTTTTGACATTTTTTTCAGCTGAAGTCCGAATGCCACATTTTTTTCAACCGTCAGATTCGGGAATAAACTGTACTGCTGAAACACCATACCAATATCTCTTTTTCTTGGTTCTACATTTGTGATTTCTTTTCCATCCAGCCAGATCTTGCCGGAGGTTACTGTCTCCAGTCCTGCCAGACAACGAAGAAGTGTACTTTTGCCACAACCAGACGGACCGAGAAGTGTCACCAACTGTCCTTTTTCTATATCCAAATCAATATTTTTCAATACCTGTGTACTGCCAAAATTTTTTACTATATTTTCGAAACGTATATATCCCATAAATCATCCTGTCTTTCCTGTAATTTTAACAAACTCAAGTAAGTCCCCTGCTTCAATTACGAAAAGCAATAAGCAATGGGTGGGGACTTGCCTGTTTTATCGTGTAACTTTCCTTCCGCGGTTTTTCAGATGCAAAGTAACTGCCGCAATGATGAAGGTAATCGCCATGATCACAACAAATACTGCACTTGCTTTCATACTGTCCGATTTCATGGTCTGATACAGATAGATCTGCATATTCTGGAAGGAAGTTCCGGTAAGGTTACGTACCAGCACATAATCTCCAAAGATGATCCCCACTGCAAGGAGAGAAGAAACCACAATCGATGAGATCAGATTCGGAACCACTACTTTAAAAAATGCATAAATTCTGGAGCAGCCCAGCATCTCTGCTGCTTCTACCAGTGTGTGAACATTCACTGCTGACATTCCATTTTTGATTCCCTGGTAAATATAAGGCATGATGATCACGCTGTATGCCCCAAACAACATCACCATACGATTGGACAGAAATGTTTCGGAGCGTACATATGCAGCCAGAATACTGACCGACAGGATCACGCCCTGAATGGTATATGGTATCATGCAGATGATCTGTACATATTTATCCAGTTTCGGAAAATACAAGGTCGTTACAAACATTGCCAGAAGAATGATCACCGTTGTCAATACGATCGGCACTACACAGATGATCAGACTTCGCAGAATACACATCAGAAACTCCGGATCCTGAAACAGTTCCATATAACTTTTTACAGAAAATCCCCTTGGTACGATTTCTGTCCATTTGTCGAACAAAGAATAGACGATCGTCACGATCAGGGGCAGAAGGAGGTATGCGATCAGCACCAGCATAACTGCTGCAGAACCTTTTTTTCTCTCTTTCATACTTTCTTAACCCCTTTCTGAAACTGTCTGCTGATTCCATTCGTCACAAAGATCATAATGACCATCATTGCCATCATAACTACAGAAAGCGCCCCACCAAGTCCTGGTTTCAGTTTGACCTCTCCGACAAAGCTTCCCGCAATCTGGATCGGAAGTAATGAAATATTGTTCATCATCAATGCATACACGGTCGCATATGCTGCCAGTGCATTTGCAAAAAGTACACTGAATGTTCCAAGGATTCCCGGCATCAGAACCGGAACTCCGACCTTTGTCCAGAAGCAGGTCATATTTCCACCAAGAAGTGCAACTGCCTCTTTCCATTCTTTTCGGATTCCTTCAAACGCAGGAATCAGAAGGAGTGTTGCCAGCGGGATCTGGAAATACACATAGATCATGCTCATACCAGCTGAGGTATACAGATTGTAGTTCGCCAGTCCCTCCATTCCAAGTTTCTGTCCCACATGTACCATAAAACCTGCATTTCCGAGAAGTATCATATAAGAAAATGCCAGTGGAACTCCGGCAAAATTAGATACCATGTTCAAAACAGTAGTAAATGCTGAACTGAGTTTTCCTGTATGATTATGAATTGCTTTTGCCCCAAGAAAAGCAATGATGATTCCAATGATTGATGATGTCACTGATATTTTCAGGCTGTTAACGATTGCTTTCTGATAAAGAAGTTTGGTAAAAACTTTCTCATAATTTTCCAGGGAGAAACCTGTTCCTCCATCTGGAATGAAACTGTTGCCGATCACACTGCAAAGCGGTACGATCTCGTACAATATGGCCACTGCCAGAAAAGGAAACAGTGCCACCAAATAAACGTATTTTTGTTTTTTCATGGAATTCCTCATAACGAGATGAGGGTATCTGAATATACTTCAACTTCACATACCCTCATCGTCTCTGGTTTTGTAATATTTTGTTTAATATTTACCTGATTCCAGTACTATTGGTTACTGTACCAGAAGTGGTGTGATCTCTTCCTGCCATCTTTCTACAACTGTTTCACAGGCTTTTGTGTAAGCATCTGTATCTTCCATCGGAATGGCATTTGCATAGTCTTCGGATTTGAATGTAGCATTCTGGATGTCATCCGGAATCTCTACATCTGTTCTGGTCGGGATCGCACCTGCTGCTGCAAGATTTGCCTGTCCTTCATCACTGAAGATGTATTCTCTTGCAAGAGCTGCTGCGCATGGATGTGGTGCATATTTGTTGATCACGGATGCATATCCACTCATTATAGAACCATCTGTCGGGATATTTGCCTGAAGTTTGTATTTTGTGATCTGATCTTTGTAAGGAATTGCTGTGAAGCTCCAGATAACACCTACCGGAATCTCTCCTGTCTCGAAGTTCTGCTGAAGGATATCCAGAGTATTGATACGTCCATCTTCTGCCATCTGTGTCCAGAAATCAAAAGCCGGATCCAGGTTATTCAGATCTCCGCCAAATGCATAGGCAGATGCGATAACTGCAGCCTGTGCGTTTCCACCGTTGATGTCTCCAAGTGCAACTGTATAATCACCATCCTTGATATCTGCCCAGGAAGTCGGTGCATTTTCCACTTCATCGGTATTGGTAAGGAAAGTAGTTGCTCCTGTGTATGCGATCATCCATTTTCCATCTTCGCCTTTTGCCCAGTCCGGAACGCTGTCCCAGTAAGATGTTTTATATCCCTGTACAAGGTCTTCGTCTACTGCCTGTGCACCAAAAGCCTGTCCGACATCACCGATATCTTTGGTTCCTTTTTCGCCCTCTGTCTGGAACATCTGCAGTTCTTCTGCAGAAGACATATCGGAATCTGCATGTGTGATTCCGTATTTGTCGTTGATATCTTTCCAGGTAAGTCCCCAGTTAGCCCAGGAATCTGGCATACCAACGGATTCTACATCGCCTTCTTCTTTTGCTTTTTCGGTAATCTCGTCAAGGGTCATGGAATTCAGATCTACGCTGTCAGCTGCAAATGTTACCATTGGACAGACAGTCGTTCCTGCCAGGACCGCACCTGTCATTACTGCGGCTACAGCCGGTTTAAATTTTTTATTTATCATTTTCTTTTTCCTCCGTGTGGTTTGTTTTTGTTCAACTCTGAGGATTATTGTAGTGGATGTGGGTGGATAGAACTATCCTGGATGTGTGAAATAAATGTTAAATGTAGGAAAATTGAAAGGGGTGGGTTGTAGGGGTGGTATTACGACAGGGGCTTCCCGTGTATGGACTTGTAATACCGCTGTGTTTGCTACTCGATGCATGCGTCTGTTATCCGCCAGTCGCCCTAACTCGCTGACGCTCAAACAGAGGGCTTGATGGCGGAAACTAGCCTGCATCTCGCTACGCAAGCCTCGCGAGTATTCCTGGTCCATACACGGGAAGCCCCTGCCTGTTTACCGACCCCAAACACACTGAGCGAAAAGCGAGTCGTGTGCGCGACGAATTTCTGGTATGAATATATACAGCGAGATACTGTAAACATATTGTGTGATATTTCATACGCAGACAGAATAAGCCCCATATCCAGATGAAAACACTCGTGAGTACTGCGTGATGAGATGCAGGCTTAGCTTCCACCACCAAGCCCACTGTCTGAGCGAAGCGAGTTTGGGCGACTGGTGGATAATAAGCGCATGCATCGAGTAACAGACGCAGCGGTGTTTTATATCCTGGATATGGGGCTTATTATGTCGTATGTATAGATATCACATAAATACTTAATCAAATATCTTGCGTGATATTTCATACACAGACAGAGTTATCTAGAACTTACGGAAGCGTGTATATCTGCGTTCCAGGAGTTCATCTTCGGAAAGGTTTGTATACTGCTTAAGGAATTCGCAAATTTTATCGTTCAGGCGTTCTGCCACCTGCCACAGACTCTCCACTGTCAGATTCTCCGGTTCCGGGATCACCTGCTCAATGATTCCCTTCTCGTACAGATCCGCTGCAGTCAGCTGCATAACCCCTGCAGCCTCCTTTGCTCTTGCACTGTCCTTCCAGAGAATACTTGCAAATCCTTCCGGCGAAAGAATCGAGTAGACCGAGTTCTCCAACATCCAGACCTGATCTCCTGCGGCAAGCGCAAGCGCTCCGCCACTGCCGCCTTCTCCTGTTACAATAGACAGAACCGGTGTCTTAAGTCCTGCAAGTTCCCAGAGATTACGAGCAATTGCTTCGCCCTGGCCTCTTTCTTCTGCCTCGATACCACAGAAAGCTCCCGGAGTATCGACAAAACAAATTACCGGACGATGGAACTTCTCCGCCTGCTTCATAAGACGAAGAGCTTTGCGGTAACCCTCCGGCATCGGCATTCCAAAGTTATGCTCGATATTTTCCTTTGTGTTGGTTCCTTTTTCCTGTACGATAACGGTGACAGGTCTGCCATGAAATTTTGCAATTCCGCCAATGATTGCCTTATCATCACCGTAGTTGCGATCTCCATGGAATTCCATAAAATCCGTAAAAAGTGCTTCTATATAATCACTGCCAGACGGACGATCAATCTTACGAGAAATCTGGACACGATCCCATGCTGTGAGATATGGATTGATACCGATGTGGTCATCATTGTTTTCTATCGTAGTCTCATCCTGACTTGCTTGGTTCTTATTTACAGATATGATGCTATCTGTTGATCCAAAGTCTCTCTTGTCGTCTCTGCCAATCTTTTCGGTCTGACTCTCAGCACCTGTATCTTCATGCATTTCCAGAATTCTTCCAAGCTTTTCTTTAAGTTCTTCTCGTCTTACGATGTCATCCACAAAACCATGTTCTACTAAAAATTCCGCTCTCTGAAATCCTTTTGGAAGCTTCTGGCGAATCGTCTGCTCGATAACACGCGGACCGGCAAAACCGATCAGTGCACCAGGCTCTGCCAAAATAATATCTCCAAGCATTGCAAAACTTGCCGTCACACCTCCGGTCGTAGGTTCGGTCAGCACGGATACGTACAGAAGCCCTGCTTTGCTGTGACGTTCCAGTGCCGCAGAAGTTTTGGCCATCTGCATCAGAGAAGTGATTCCCTCCTGCATTCTGGCTCCGCCTGAACAGGCAAAAATAATCACTGGAAGCTTCTCCTCTGTCGCGCGCTCTACCGCTCTGGTGATTTTTTCGCCAACAGCCCAGCCCATGCTCGCCATCAGAAATCTTCCGTCGCAGACTGCAATTACAGTATCTCTTCCATTGATTTTTCCTTTTCCGGTGACTACTGCTTCTTTGAGCCCTGTTTTTTCCTGAAGTGCCTGTACTTTTTCTGGATAGCCTTTGTAATTAACAGGATTTCCGCCAACCAACTCATGATCCCATTCTTCAAAGCTTCCTTCATCGATCACCATCTGGATTCTGCGGTATGCATGCACGCGGAAGTATCCTCCACATTTCGGACAGATATAATATCCCTGTTTTACATCTTCTGTAATAATAGCTGCCCCACACTTATTGCATTTACGCAAAAGTCCTTCCGGAACTTCCGGTCTGGAAGCACGAGCCGTATTATGACTCTGTATTCTGGAAATAATCCTTGTCTTTTTGAACATGTTATCCAACTTCATGATCACTAACTCCTGTCAATACCAATACTGTATGTATCCAAATTCTCGGACACCTGCCTGTTATTTTTAACCCACTCTCTTCTCTGATTCAAGATTGACTCCCGCCACTGATACTGATTTGTTGCTCGCCATCTACAGAGATGGGGCATCTCACATCTGATATCAGTTTCTATACGTTGACTTCGTATCTGCTTCCATGCGTTCAATAAATTCTACATCTGTATTTCCGGACTGGAAATCAGGATGCTCCAGAATCTCATACTGATAATCCACATTGGTGTCAATTCCCTCAATGATCACCTCACCAAGGGCACTCTGCATCTTGCGGATCGCCTCTGTACGATTTTTCGCCCACACGATCACTTTGGCAATCATTGAATCATAATACGGTGGAATCGTATAGCCACTATACACAGCAGAATCAATACGAATTCCTTTTCCTCCCGGAAAATACATATCCGTAATTGTTCCCGGTGAAGGCCGGAAACCTTTAGCCGGATTCTCTGCATTGATCCTGCATTCGATCGCATGACCTGTCAGATGAATCTCTTCCTGTTTGCAGGAAAGCGGAAGCCCGGATGCAATACGGATCTGTTCTTTGACAAGATCCACACCTGTTACCCATTCTGTCACCGGATGCTCAACCTGGATTCGAGTATTCATTTCCATAAAATAAAATCTGCCTTCTTTATCAAGAAGGAACTCTATCGTTCCGGCATTTTCATATCCTGCTGCCTTTGCTGCTCTGACCGCAGCTTCTCCCATTTTTTCACGAAGTTCATCAGAAATCACTTCACATGGAGATTCCTCTATCATCTTCTGATGATTTCGCTGGATAGAACAGTCACGTTCACCTAAATGAATAACATTTCCAAATTTATCTGCCATAATCTGGAACTCAATGTGTCTCGGATGACGCACAAAATGCTCCACATACATCGTAGAATCTCCAAATGCCATCTGCGTTTCCTTCTGAGCAGTACGGAAACTTTCTTCAAAATCTTCCGGAGTATCTGCAACGCGCATGCCTTTACCGCCTCCGCCAAGAGCAGCCTTAATGATAACCGGATAACCAATTGTTTCTGCTTCTTTCATTCCTTCTTCTACTGTGTAGATTGGATTTTTGCCGCCTGGAATGATCGGAACACCGGCATTTGCCATTGTATTTTTGGCTGCCTGTTTATTTCCAAGACTCGCAATTACACTGGACGGAGGTCCGATAAATGTAATGTTGCACTGCTCACAAAGTTCTGCAAAACGACTGTTTTCAGAAAGAAAACCAAAGCCCGGATGAATCGCATCGGCGCCTGTAACAATCGTTGCACTGATGATATTTTCCATGCTGAGATAGCTCTGGGATGACGGTGCCGGTCCGATGCAGACTGCCTCATCTGCAAGCTGTGTATGAAGAGCATCCCTGTCTGCCTCTGAATAAACAGCCACTGTCTCTATTCCCATTTCTCTGCATGCACGGATAATCCGCACCGCAATCTCCCCTCGATTCGCAATCAGCACTTTTTTTATCATAGTGTTTCACCTATCCAATCATAAAAGTCAGTTCTGCATCAACTACTACTTTGCCGTCAACACTTGCAACAGCATGCCCGACGCCAACCGGTCCCTTGCATTTAATGATCGTTGTTTCCAGACGAAGCTTATCTCCCGGAACAACTTTCCCACGAAATCTGCAATTCTTGATTCCGCCGAAATATGCAATCTTGCCCTTATTTTCTTCCAGACTTAAAATTGCCACCGCACCAGTCTGCGCAAGAGCTTCCACCATCAGAACACCCGGCATTACCGGTTCCTGTGGGAAATGTCCCTTAAAAAAATCCTCACGGAAAGTCACACATTTATAGCCGACTGCAAACTTACCTGGCTCATAATCCTCGATATAATCCACCAGAAGAAATGGATGTCTGTGAGGAAGAATCTGCTCAATTTCTTTTACACCTAATCTGTTCATAATCATACTCCCATTTATAACTGACAATTCTATGTTATCCACAGGAATTTCTCTGTTACCATAAATTGTCCACAATCTTCAGGCTTGTTCACCGCTTTTTATACAATCCGGAATAACGGCTGTCCATACTCTACTGCCTGTCCGTTTTCTACATAGATTTCTGCAACCTTGCCTTCAAATTCGCTCTCGATCTCATTCATCAGTTTCATTGCTTCAACGATAGCAAGTGTCTGGTCCTTTTTGACCAGATCCCCAACTGACACGAACGGAGCCGCATCCTCTGCAGGTGCTGTATAAAAAGTTCCTACCAGAGGAGATTTTACGATCATACCCTCTGGTTCACTGTTGTCAGCCTGAGCATTCGTTGTGTTCACTACAGCTGCATTCCCAACTGTCTGAATCTCATCAAGTCCCATAACCGGTACATCAGAAGATTTCCCTGAAACTATTACTGTTTCTTTTTTCTTCTTCAGTCGAATACGGGTACCATTTTCTTCATAATCAAAATCTGTCAGTTCAGAATCTGATACTGTTTTTATTAATGTAAGAAGATTTTCAAATTCCATAATTATCAACCCTCATATTTCTTTACAAGAAGTGTTGCGTTGTGTCCGCCAAATCCAAGAGAATTGCTCATCGCATAATGAATCTCTTTTTCTACCGGAGCACCGATCGCATAGTTCAGATCACACTCTTCGTCCGGATCTGTCGTTCCAACTGTCTGATGGATAAATCCTTCTTCCAGAGATTTAACGCAGGTCACAAATTCCACTCCACCGGCTGCACCAAGAAGATGTCCGATCATGGATTTTGTTGAGTTCACAACCAGGTCTTTTGCCGCATCACCAAATGCCTTGTGAATTGCTCTGGTCTCAAACAGATCATTGTGATGTGTGCTTGTTCCATGCGCGTTGATATATTCTACCTCAGACGGCTGAACACCTGCTTCTTCCATTGCAAGCTCCATTGCTCTGGCAGCACCTGCTCCGTCTTCTGCCGGAGAAGTGATGTGGAAAGCATCCGCTGTTGCACCATAACCAACCAGCTCGGCATAGATTCTTGCACCTCTTGCCTTTGCATGCTCCAGTTCCTCAAGAACTACGATTCCAGCACCTTCACCAAGAACAAAGCCGCTTCTTTCTTTATCAAAAGGAATGGACGCTCTTGCAGCATCTTCGGTCTTTGTCAGTGCGGTAAGTGCTGTAAATCCAGCCACGCCTGTCGGACAGATACAGCTTTCGGTTCCACCTGCAAACATAACCTCAGCGTCACCATACTGAATTGCACGGAATGCATCACCGATGCTGTGTGTTCCGGATGCACAGGCTGTCACAACATCTGTACATTTGCCGCGAAGTCCCAGCTGAATAGAAATATTTCCTGCAGCCATGTTGGAGATCATCATCGGAACCATCAGAGGATTTACCTTTCCAGGTCCTTTGGTGAGGATCTTTTCATAGTTGTTTTCTACCTGCGGAAGACTTCCGATACCGGAACCAACAATAACACCCACACGGAAAGAATCTTCTTTTTCCATATCAAGACCTGCATCCTCAAAAGCTTCTTTTGCTGCTGTCACAGCATACTGGCAGAACGGATCCATACGTCTTGCGGCTCTCGGATCCATATGGTCTTTTGCATTAAAATCCTTAACCTCTGCAGCAATCTTTACCTTATAATCTGTCGTGTCGAATTTTGTGATCGGTCCGATGCCGACTTTTCCTTCACGGATTCCTGCCCAGAAATCCTCAACGTTATTTCCAATAGGAGTAACGGCGCCAAGTCCGGTTACAACTACTCTTCTCTTACTCATATGACCATTCCTCCATCAACCTGAATCACCTGTCCAGTAATGTATGCTGCATCGTCAGATGCCAGAAAAGCTACTGCTTTGGCAATGTCCTCCGGTCTGCCAAAATGTCCCAGCGGAATCTGTGCCGCAGATGCTTTTTTTACTTCTTCTGATAAAACTGCAGTCATCTCTGTCTCAATAAATCCCGGAGCAACTGCATTAACTGTAATACCTCGAGATGCAAGCTCTCTTGCCGCACTTTTGGTCATACCAATAATCCCTGCTTTGGATGCCGCATAATTTGCCTGTCCGGCATTTCCTGCAATCCCCACAACAGATGCCATGCTGATCATACGTCCTGAGCGCTGACGGAGCATCTGTCTGGAAACAAAGCGCATCATGTTGAAAGTTCCCTTGAGGTTGACATCGATCACCTGATCAAAATCTTCTTCGGACATTCCCATCAGAAGTCCATCCTTGGTGATTCCTGCATTGTTTACCAGAATATCAATGCTTCCATGAGTTTTTACAATGTCCTTTACGGCACTTTCGCAGGCTTTGTAATCCGCAACATTCCACTGTCTGATCTCAGCCTCGCCGCCTTTTTCCTCAATCTCTTTCTGCACTTCCCGTGCCCGTTCCTCAGAACCGTTATAATTGATTACAACTGCTGCACCTCTGGAAGCAAGCTCCAGGGCAATGGCTCTTCCGATTCCTCTGGAAGCACCTGTTACAACAGCAACTTTCTTTTTATTCTGCTCTGCCACTTATTTCTCTCCTCTCGGCATCTGCTGTGACCAGATGTACCTTTATCCGGTCTTATCAAATTTTATTTCAATTCCTCACACACCTGAACTGCTTCTTCCCAGCTGCCGATGTGATAAGCTTTTACATTTTTATCGATCTTACGAAGGAAACCTGTCAGGGTTTTGCCCGGTCCGATCTCAACGAAGGTGTCCACGCCTTCACGGATCATGGTCTCCACACTCTGCTGCCAGCGGACAGATCCACTGACCTGATCCACCAGAAGTCCTTCGATTCTTCCACAATCTGCGATCACTTCTGCGTTAATGTTCGCCACATATGGAATTTTCAGAGGGTTCATGCTGATTCCGGCAAAAACCTTTGCCAGCTCTTCTCCTGCAGGTCTCATCATCGGTGAATGAAATGGTCCGCTCACCTTAAGTGGAAGTACTCTTCTTGCTCCTGCTTCTTTCAGCGCAGTTCCTGCCTCAGCAACCGCAGCTGCCTCACCGGTGATAACGATCTGTCCCGGACAGTTGTAGTTTGCAATAGAAACGCCCTCTCTGCCATTTAAAACATCCTCGATCACCGCCGCATCCATTCCAAGCACTGCAGACATTGCGCCACTTCCTTCCGGTGCCGCATGCTCCATAAAAATCCCTCTGGAACGCACTGTGCGGATTGCATCCAGATCACACATACCGCCAGCCACAGCGATCGCACAGTATTCGCCAAGGCTTAAACCTGCTGTCATATCTGCATGAAGTCCCATGGATTCAACTGCTCTTGTCATTGCCAGACAGGCAGTCACCATTGCAACCTGTGTATATTCTGTTTTATCCAGAAGATCATTTTCTTCAAAACAAAGTTTTTTAAGGTCCAGGTTCACTGCCTCAGATGCCTGGTCAAATATTGTCCTGGATAAAGGACTCTTCTCATAAAAGTCTTTTCCCATTCCAACTGCCTGTGCACCCTGTCCCGGATAAATAAAAGCAATCTTACTCATTTACACTTACTCCATTCATCAGTCTGCATGCATCGGATACAGTAGTTTTAATAATATCCTCACAGGAACGTTCTTCTTTGATCATACCTGCGATCTGTCCTGCCATCAGGCTGCCATTCTTAGCGTCACCATCCTGAACTGCTCTTCTGAGACTGCCAAGAGTCATCTTTTCCAGTTCTTCAAATGGTGCACCCTCTTTTTCCATTTCCAGATATTTGCGCGCCATATCATTGCGAAGAACACGGATCGGATGTCCGGTACTTCTGCCTGTTACACGGCTGTCGATGTCTTTTGCTTTAAGAATACTGTTCTTGTAATTTTCATGGATCACAGATTCCTTAGATGCTGCAAAAATTGTTCCCATCTGGATTCCTCTGGCACCCAGCATAAAGGCTGCTGCCATACCTCTGCCGTCTGCAATTCCGCCCGCTGCGATCACCGGGATATTCACTGCATCAACAACCTGCGGAACCAGTACCATTGTGGTAAGCTCTCCGATATGTCCTCCGGCCTCTGTACCTTCGGCAACGACTGCATCTGCACCGCAGCGCTCCATACGTTTTGCAAGTGCTACTGATGCAATGACCGGAATGACCTTAACTCCGGCTGCCTTCCAGTCTGCCATGTATTTTTCCGGACTTCCGGCACCTGTAGTCACTACCTTGATGTCCTCTTCCAGGATTACCTTTGCAATCTTGTCTGCTTCCGGATTCATCAGCATGATGTTTACACCAAACGGTTTATCCGTCAGCTTCTTTGCCTCACGGATCTGTTCTCTTACCCACTCTGCCGGTGCGCCGCCTGCTGCGATTAGTCCAAGGCCTCCTGCATTGGATACGGCTGCTGCCAGATGATGATCTGCAACCCATGCCATACCGCCCTGGATCACCGGATACTCAATTCCTAATAATTCTGTGATTTCTGTCTTCATAAATCAAATCTCCTCGATCGTCATAGGTCACTGTTATATCAGAACAGCCGACCCAAAACCTTTCTGTTTTAGTTTTATGCCTGATGCTCTGTCAGATAGTTCATTACATCTGCAACTGTTGTGATCTGCTCAAGATCCTCGCTTGGGATCTCTACAGAAAATTCTTCCTCGAATGCCATTGCAAGTTCAAAAAGATCCAGGGAATCTGCATGAAGATCATCTTTAAAAGATGTCTCTGCTGTGATTGCTGCTGCGTCTGCTCCTAAGTTTTCTGCTGTAAGTTCAATAATTCTTTCTAACATTTTTGTTTTCTCCTTTTTCTGTTAAATTTTGATTTAAATTTATAGTTAAGTCACAGAACTTGTTTGCATTTTCAAATCCCGTTCCTTCTTTACTTTTTATCTTTCCAGATCCCAGTCTAACACACTTGCTCCCCAGGATAGTCCTGCTCCAAATCCTGCCAGAACCAGTCTCTGTCCTTTTTTCAGAATGCCTTTTTTATTCAGCTCATTCAGTAAAATTGGGATGCTGGCTGAAGAAGTGTTTCCATACTCCTGAAGATTCATTGGAAATTTATCAATTTCCAGATGTAGTCGTCTTGCAACTGCATCTACAATCCTTGCATTTGCCTGATGAAGAACAAACCAGTCGACGTCTTCAAGAGAAAGAGTGTTTAACTCGATGACTTCCTGTATCACCTGCGGAACCTTGCGGACTGCAAACTGAAAGACATCCTTGCCATTCATCGTAATGTATTCTGTTTTTGTTTCTCCCTGATCCCGGTCAATACTGCGGACTCTTCCATGTACTCCTGGTCCGGTCAGTGCCGGTCCGCCTCGTCCATCCGAATGAGAGACTGGCTGGTAGCTTTTTCCTTCCTTCGCCTGAAGGAGAACTGCTCCGGCTCCATCGCCAAACAAGATGCATGTTCCGCGGTCAGTCCAGTCAACGATACGTGAAAGACTCTCACTTCCAATGACCAGGATCGTCCGGTAGATTCCGGATGTTATGTAAGCCTGCGCGGTATTGTAGGCAAAAAGAAATCCGCTACATGCGGCATTGAGATCAAATCCAACTGCTCCGGCAGCTCCAAGCGCTTCCTGTACCTGACAGGCTGTACATGGAAATACTCTGTCGGCAGAACCGGTTGCTACCAGGATCATGTCAATTTCTTCCGGTGAGATCCCGGCTTCTTTAATTGCCTGGCGCCCGGCCTCGACCGCCATAGAAACGGTTGTTTCCTCTTCTGCAATATGTCGCCGCTCCACACCAGTCCGTTCCCGGATCCATTCATCACTCGTATCTACAAAACCGGCAATTTCATGATTATCCAGAACTCTCTTTGGAACACAGGCTCCCGTTCCCCGGATGACACCGGTTATGGTCTGTTCTTTATTCATAATGCTTATTTCCTCATATTCCTGCTTTGTTTTGGTTTTAGAATATTTTGATTATCAAAGTATATCTCCAAAAAAAGCACTTGTCAAGTAGAAAAAATAATAAATGCCAGGAAGCATAAACCACATGCTCCCTGGCATAATCTCTGCTGCTAATTATTTATCTCTGCAAATAATCTGGACAAAATACAGCTCACAGATTTACAGATCGGAGAATAAATCTTCTTTGTAGACACCATTCTCAAGCATTTCTCTGAAGCTTTCCTTTACTGCTGCAACATCTTCTTTGTATGTCATGCCATACCATGTATCATTGGTTCTGAGTACTTTTACGGACATTTCATCTTTTGCCAGCAGTTCTCCGATAAATGTCGGAATCAGATATTCTGATTTCAATGGATTCTCCGGAACTTCTTTTTCAAAGAATTCTGCAAATCCGTCTTCCAGCGTTTTCAGAAATTCCGGTGTCAGTCCCCACATATTCATAGATACAAGAGACTCTATATCCAGAGCCGTACCTTCTGTCTCCGCTCCCTCTGCTGTCTTCACAATATTTTTGGTTTCTACAACTTCTGTCAGATTGTTCTCTGCATCCATCTTACAGATACCACGAGTCACACCACCATTGTCTGACAGTGTGTTTTTCAGAACAAAGCCAGCCATACAGGAATCACCACCATTTACAAGGTATTCATGGACTGCGCGGAATCCTTCTTTTCCATAATAGTCATCTGCATTGATTACAATAAATGGTGTGGTCAGTACCGATTTTGCTGCCAGCACAGCCTGTCCTGTTCCCCATGGTTTTGTACGACCTTCCGGCAGAGTACCCGGAATATCATGAATATCCTGAAATGCGTAGTCTACTGTTACTCCATGTGCTTCACATATAGAGGCAATTCGATCGCCAATAACTTCTTTAAATTCTTTTTCGATGTCTTTACGAATAATAAATACAACCTTATTAAATCCTGCCTCGATCGCATCATGAATTGAATAATCCATAATAATATGATTCTGCGCATCCACAGGTTCCAGCTGTTTGATTCCACCGCCAAATCGAGAACCGATTCCGGCAGCCATGATAAGTAATGTTGTCTTCATAAATTTTCTCCCTCTGAATCTTTTATGTTTTGTACCGTGTTTTCGTATTGAAAGCCCACCTTTTCTCACATATACAAGCCATTCCGTTCACCTTATAATTCAAAATATGCGCAATCAATTCTTACAACACGGGGTTGAATTACCACGCCAGTAATTCGTAATGTGTTCTCATTATACCATGAAAAACATAAAAAGTCCTGCCTGATCAAAGATTTCCTTCCACTTATTCTCTTTTATCCTCTTTTTATTACCGTTCACAGCAATTTAAAACATTGCAATCCATTCCTGTACTGCATGATTCATATGTTTTTTTTCATGGCTCAGCATCCCCCTGGGAGGCTTGTTTTTACCACCTGCTTTGTTAAAATATAAACAACACAAAGAACTGTGTTATCTCCCAAATAAAGTGCATGACCTCCACATATTGATGCACATTCAATTCAACCCATAAAAAAAGTACTTCCAAATCCGCGGGAAGTACTTTTTTTAGTAATTACTCTATAAAACTGACTCAACCAGTTTCTTTGTATAATCCATCTTCGGATGATTGATGATCTCATCCGGAGTCCCATATTCTACAACCTTCCCCTGATAAAGCACCAGGACTTTGTCACAAAATTCCTGCACCAGTGCAAGATCATGGCAGATAAAAAGAAACGACAGTTCTTCCTTCTCCTTTAATTCTTTCAAGAGCTCCAATATCTGTTTCTGCACCGTCACATCGAGAGCACTCGTGGCTTCATCACAGATCAGAATCTCAGGACCTACTGCCAGCGCCCTTGCAATTGCAGCTCTCTGGCACTGACCACCGCTGACCTGGTGTGGATAACGATCCGCATATTCCTTATTCATTCCACATTTTTCAAGAAGCTTTTCCACGCGTTTGCGTGTTTCGTCACGACTTATCCCCATATTCCGAAGACTTTCCCCAATTCCGTCTCCTAGCGTACATCGCGGATCAAAAGATTCCATCGGCATCTGAAAGACCATCTGGATATCCTGGTAAATATCACGCAGCGCCTTCCCCCTGGTATGCGTAATATCCTGTCCTTTAAGAAAAATCCGTCCCTCTGTGGCAGGCTCCAGATGCGTGATCATCTGCGCGATCGTGCTCTTTCCGGAACCGGATTCACCTACAATCCCGAGGCACTCACCCCGCTCCAGTTCAAAACTCACATCATCCACAGCTGTAAACTCTTTTTTCCCCGATACAAAAACTTTTTTCAGATTCTCTGCCCGTAAAACAATTTCTGACATATCAAACTTTCCTCTTCAGAATACAAACTTCATAACATTTTTGACGTACTCACATCCCTGATTTTTTCAATCTCAGCACAGATCCCATCAGCTTCTTTGTATACGAATCCTGCGGATTTTCCAGGACGTTTTCCGTCTTTCCATACTCTCTTACCTGTCCGTTCTGAAGCACCAGAATCCTGTCTGCCATCATCCTCACCACACCGATATTGTGAGTTACAAGGACCATCGCTGTGTTATATTCTTCCCGCATAAACAAAAGCTCTTCCACTACCTGTTTCTGCACCGTTACATCAAGCGCACTCGTCGGTTCATCTGCCAGCAAAAGCTTAGGCCGCATGATCATGGCTGTACAGATTCCCACTCTCTGATTCATTCCACCAGAGAGCTCAAACGGATAGCTGTCCAGCACCCGATCCACGTCATTAAGCCCAATCTTTTTCATGATCTCACCGGCACGATTTGTGACTTCATGTCTGCTTGCTTTTTCATGCTCTGACACCGCCTCATGTATCTGAACTCCGATCTTTCGCACCGGACACAGCGCAGATTTGCAGTCCTGAAACACCATTCCGATCTCTTTTCCAAGGTATTTACGAAGTTTTTTAACACTCATATCTGTAAGATTTTCACCCTTATACCAGATATCTCCCCGTGTAACCAGACCTTCCTCCCCCAGAAGCCCCATAATTGCCTTGATGATCGTACTTTTTCCACTGCCGGACTCGCCTACAATTCCCAGAATCTCACCCTGCTTCAATTCAAAACTTACATCCTGTACTACTGGTTTTCCATTATAAGAAATTGTCACATGCTCTACACGAAGCAATGAACTCATAATCAATCATTCTCCTCAGATTTTAATTGCTGTAAACAGCAACAGCGTTTACTCTACATCCAGATCTGCCGTGATTTCATAATAATCACATGGATGTGCCGCCATTCCTTTAACATTGGATTTTGTCACGATTCCCATGTTCAGATGAGATACAAAGAAGAATGCATCATCATCTAAAATATCCTGCTGAAGCTCTACTGCAAGCTTGCCTCTTTCGTCCTTATCAAAGGTCTGGTGAAGCTTATCTGTCAGCTTGGTAACCTCATCATTCTGGTATTTTCCATAGTTCTTGGAGCCTACTACAGTACTGGTAAAGAAGTACTCCGGATCACCGGTCGGTGCAGTTGTTGTGGAGCTTACATATACATCAAAATCTCCGTTTTCTGCAAAGGTTCTGTGGTCAGAAGTGTTGTTTACCTGCACATCAATACCGATATCCTTCAGTGTAGCCTGTGCATATTCTGCAAGCTTTGGCTGCTCCAGACGAGTCGGATAAGTCAGCCAGTTGAAGCTTAATTTTTCTCCATCCTTATCCACATATCCATCACCATCTGTATCTGTCCAGCCGGATTCTTCAAGGAGTTTCTTTGCCCCATCCGGATCATAAGAAACAGTCTCTACGGCATCATTTCCATAAGAAAAACTGCTCGGGAAAGCTGCCTTGGCCGGCACTCCACGGCCCTGCATGATCACAGAACAGAAGCCTTCTTTATCGATTCCCATCTCAACAGCCTTGCGGATATTCTGATCCTGCATAAGCTCTGATTCCATATTAAACTGTCCAAAGAAACAGCGGCTGGTCGCACAGGAATTGATGGTATAATCTGGATTATTTTCAAATAACGGATAGTTATCATACTGCAGTCCATAAGTACCCTGAATGTCCCCTGTCTGCAGTGCTGCAGTCAGAGCACTTCCGTCTGCAAATGATTTTACTGTGATATTATCAACCTTGACATCACCGCCCCAGTAGTCTTCATTTTTAACAAGATCAATCTGAGTTGGTGTTACATTTGTCGCAACATATGGACCTGTTCCGGCTACATTTGCAGAGCCGCCTTCACCCTGGATTCCATATTCCATATCAATGATCGCACCATATGGATCGCCGAGATAATTGATAATCGCCGGACATGGTTCTGTGGTATAAATGGTGAGTGTCAGTCCATCCGCATCAATATGATCGATCTTCAGATCATAAGGAGCACGGTCATGAACTGCGATCAGATCTTCCAGGCATTCCTTGACAGCTTCTGCATCCATGGTGCGTCCACTGGAGAATTTTACCCCATCACGAAGTGTGATCTTTACGGTTGTATCATCCACAAACTCATAATCTGTTGCCAGCCATGGCTCCACTTCCATGTTGTCGTTATACTTAAAAAGAGTCTCTCCAACACCATAACGTATTGCACTCCAACCGGAATAATTGTCATGTGGATTCAGTCCGGCATCACCCATTTCTTCGCTGTATCCTGTCGTTCCATAAACAAAAGATTTTCCTCCGTCTGCCCATACACTTGTGCTCATTCCTGCTGCAAGCATAGCTCCTGTAAGAATTGCTGCGATCAGTTTCTTCTTCATGATCTGTACTTCCTTTCTACTTTTTAGCTCTTTCTTTTGGATCCATAAAATCCCTGAGCGTATCGCCCAGAAGATTAAATATCATAACTGTAATAAATATCGCCAGTCCCGGTGCAAGTGCCATCCAAGGCGAGATCTGAAGCATACTTCTTCCATCATTGATCATACTTCCCCACTCTGCCATCGGCGGTTTTACCCCAAGTCCAAGGAAGGAAAGTCCTGCCAGTTCCATCATCATCGTTCCGATATCAAGAACCGCTGTGACCAGGATCGGGCCTGCGATATTCGGCAGAATATGCTTAAACATAATCTTAAATGTACTGCTTCCCGAAAGCCTTACCGCCATCAGATACGGAGAATCTTTCTGTGCAAGCGTCAGTCCTCTGGCTAATCTGGCAAACTTCGGCCAACTGATCACCGCAAGCGCTATAACTGCATTTTGTATGCCTCCGCCAAGCACACCCGCTACTGCAAGTGCAAAAACAAGGCTAGGAAATGCCAGAAAAAGATCCGATATTCGCATCAGGATTGTGTCTGCAGTTCCACCGCACCAGCCACAGATAATACCGATCACTGTTCCAACTACCGTGACAATTGCTACCAGAAGAAGAGTCGCATAGATACTGATCGTACTTCCCACCAGCACTCTTGAGAACATATCTCTTCCATATCGGTCTGTCCCCAAAATATGCTCCGCGCTCGGCGGTTTCTGCGCCTGCAGAAGATCCTGAATGTCCGGATCATATGGACAGAGTTTCCGTGCAAAAGCTGCCACGATCAACAAGATCAAAGCCAGTATTGCAAAGAAGATCAGCTTCTCTCTGACATGATTTTTGCGCACCTTCTGCCTGCGTACAGTGACTGTTTTTTTCTTATTATTCTGCTCACTCATGCTCTGTCACCTCCCAGTCTTACGCGAGGATCCAGATAATGATAGATGATATCTGTGATCAGATTTACCACCACATAGATGATTGCCATCCATGCCACATATGCCTGGATGATCGGATAATCTCTCATAGTGATCGCATCTACTGCCATCTTTCCAACGCCATCCCACATAAAGATCGTTTCAACGATCGTCGTGCCCCCGAGCAGGTTTCCGATCGACAAAGCAAGCAGAGTGATGATCGTAAGCATCGAAGATTTCATGACATTTCGCCAGATGATCACGCTGCCTCGCACTCCTCTTGCACGTGCTCCAATGACATAATCTTTATTCAATTCCTCCAAAACCGTTGCTCTCACCTGACGGGTATATTTGGATGCCATCGATATTGCAAGTGTAAGCGTTGGCAAAACAAGACTCAATGCGACATTATCTGTTGTGATCACTGGAAGCCATCCAAGCTTGATCGAGAAGAAATACATCAGTACCAGTGCCGCAAAAAAGTTGGGCATCGAGTTCCCGATAAAGCTCAGAAAACGTATCAGATAATCACTCCATTTATTGTGTTTTACCGCTGAAATAATACCCAGTGGGATTGCAATCAGCATCGTTAAAAGCACTGAAGATACCGTAAGAAGGATCGTTGCCGGAAGCTTTTCTGCAAAAGTATCGTAAACATCCCTCTTGGAAACATAGCTCTTTCCCATATCGCCGGTCACCATTCCTGCAAACCACTTTGCATACTGCACAAGAAACGGCTGATCCAGTCCGTATTCCTTTTTTGTCTGGTCGATAACCTCCTGCGAGACAGCTGATCCTGCATTATCATACATATAGGTAACCGCATCACCACCCGCCAGACGCATCATCGCAAAAGACAAAAAAGTGATCCCGATTAAAATCGGAATCAACTGAAGAAGCCTTTTAATAATGTATTTAATCATGAGTACTCCTTTATGTCTGTCTGAAAACAAGTAAAAATATCCGTATATTAATTCGATAAATAAAGTCTAACAAATGAAAAAAAAGCACACAACCCCCATGGAGGGTTATGTGCTATTCCAAAAAGGAATATCTTTTGCATATTACGGAATAAGTCTGTTTTAACTTTCATTCAACTGTGCCATCAAAAAATCAATCAGTTCCTGTACACTTTCATCGACTTTCTCTCCCTTGTGGATGATATAGCCAAAGAGCACCTTGCCATCCCCCATATCCAACGGAATTCCAGGTGTTGTACCCGTCTTGTTCTCTGAAAGATAACTTCCACTCACATTGGAGACCCTGCTGTTTTTTAACATTTTTTCCATAATATAGTCACTGTTGGTCAACACGGAAATATCGATATCTTTCCACTGAAAAGACTCCTCATGCACAGAACCAATGTCAAAAAACTCATCCTGATAGTTCTGAATAAACCGGACTCCCTCCAGATCTTTCAACTCAACTTTGCTCTCACCAGAGTTATAAAGTTCCGTCTTACGTCCTGGATAAAACATCACATCTGTCTCATACATCGGAATAAACTGCAGCTTATTCCGGGATAATTCATGCAGAAAATTCTCCTTCTGCTGACTCAGAATATAGACAAAACCAATGTCATCCATATAGTCTCTGACCCGGTCCATAACGCTCCGTACCCCTGCCGTAGTCAACTGAAAATGATAGTTTTTCTCATAAGTTTCGTTATAAAAATCCACAAACTGATTTGCAAACCAGGAACTCGGGTTCAGCGAAATTCGAAGCCATTTCGTCATTCCGTGCGCCGCCATATTCTCCAGTGCACCAATCTCATTCGTGATCCTGCACGCATATCGATACACCTTCTGCCCCTGTACAGTCAGCCGGATTCCCCGCGGAAGGCGCTCAAAAAGCTGCATTCCAAGCGCATCCTCCAGTGCCTTGACCACCTTGCTCACACTCGGCTGCGTGGAATAGAGAACCTTCGCCGCATCACTGAACGATCCAGTCTGTGCACATGCTACAAAATACTGTAATTGTTTTAAATCCATATAATCTCCGCATATAATTTATGGTGTCGAAAAAATTTCCCAACTATATTACTTTGTCTTATTTGTTATTTCACTGTCCTCAACATAAACAGTGGGGTTGGATTATAGAATTCATCCTTTTCCAGATAAATTCTGCTGCTGATACCCAGATCCACATGAAATTCCTTCAGATTCATTGCTCCCAGTGTTTCCAGATCCCAGGCAGGACGGCTGTAAGAACTGATCGGGAGCTGACGTTTGATTTCCTCACATTCACGCATCATGTCATTTCCAAGCATATTGTGTGCATGATTTTCCGGCAGGTCCTCCACATTTGAAAAATCTGTAATTCCATAATTTGCATCAAAATTCAACAGTACCCCGCCCTTTTTGAGTACGCGAATCCATTCACGATACGCATGACTGACATGTGGCAGCGTCCAGGTAAGATTTCTGGAAATGATCACATCAAAGGTATCGTCCGGAAATTCCGGATTTTCTGCATCCATTACCGCAAATTCACAATCTGTTTTTTCTTCTTCTGCAAGAAGCTTCGCATTCTTGATCATATCAGGGGTCAGATCGATTCCAGTTACCTGATGGCCTGCTTTTGCCAGAAGAATCGAGAAAAATCCTGCTCCACATCCAACATCCAGTATACGCATTTTTTTGTTACACGGAAGCTGCGCACAAATCTCTTTCATCCAGCGCTCAGCCATTTCACTGTGAAGTTCTGCTCTTCTCTGCTCCAGAAAACTGTCGCTTCGTTTTTCCCAGTAATTTACGATTCGTTCCTTACGTTCATCATAACGACTGACAATACGACCATATGTCACCATCGGGCCGTTTCCAAGCACCTGCAGTGTACCGGTCTGATACAGAAGTACACCGTCAAATTCAGCAACACTGACTTCTTTTACCTTACCTTCATAATCACGGACTTCTCCAAGAATCTCACCTTTCTGGATCATATCACCAACTTTTTTAAATGGATACCAGAGACCATTCTCTTCCGCATCCTGATAACGTACATCCGCAACATCTAATGGATAATAGGTACGGAAATCTTTCAGTCCCTGATAAATTCCCATATGACACAGAATATTCCGGACATCTCTCCGGGTGGAACGAACTTCTTCATAATTCCAGTCACCCATGCCGCCACGCTCGATCAGAATACTTGGTATCCCCTGCGAAGCTGCATAATTATATGAACCACCGGAAGCTACGTTGGATTTTACCATATATGGTACATCCACCTGCTCTGCCATCTCACGGGAAATTTTTATAATATCCTCTGGTGCAGCTCCTGCGTAATATACATATGGAGTCAGTTTTTCATAATCATCACCACTGTGAAGATCAATGTAAAAATCTGTAACCGGCTGCAGTTCCTGAGAGATTGCCCATGCCAGACGTTCCATTTCTGTACCGTCCGGATTTCCCGGAAATTCCCGATTAAGATTCTTATTGTCTATCAGTCCCATACTTCCATTACGTTGTTCAAATGCCGGTCGGTTTGTGACCTTTACAATAATGATCGTACCGGTGACTTTCTCAATCTTCAGTTTCTGGGACAGTTCAATCGCAGCCTGAATTCCTACGTATTCTCCCGCATGTACACCTGCTGTGATCAGCATGGTCTTTCCTGCGCCATGCCCATGAAATACTGTCACAGGAAATTTAAATTCTCCATTGGCCAGTTCCAGTTCTCCATTCCATTTTTCTCCTGGTTCTGCCGTAATATTTTTCAGCTGAAAGGACTCTCTTTTTCTTCCGCTCAGAAGAAAGATCGGGGAGGAACTGTTATTGATGATTTCTTCTTCTGTCCATACTTCTTTCCATACGTTTTCATCACAGGAAACATCCAGAAATCCTGTCTTTCGCATCATTTCCAGATCCCATTTCGGACGCTCCAGACGACTCAGCGGAACCTGACGTGCAATCGCTTCCATCCTTTCAATATCCGTACCGCTGTAATAATCCTCTACATTCTGTTCTTCTGTCTGCTGACGGTCTTTCTCGTAACTAATGCGCTTCTCTTCATTATATAAATGTCCATACCAGTCCGCATCAAAGTTATAAAGAATTCCTCCCGGTTTCAGAACACGAAGCCATTCTTTATATGCAAGATCCGGCCTCGGCAGATTCCAGGTTACATTCCTCGTTACAATCGCATCAAAACTGTTGTTTTCCACATCAAGTGCCTGTGCATCACCTGTTTTCCACACAATACACTCTGTTAATCCACCGGCATTCTGCTTTGCTTCTTTGATCATTTCTTCTGTATAGTCAACTGCCGTCACCTGATATCCTGCTTCCGCAAGCAGAATTGCAAAAAAGCCGGGACCGGTTCCTACATCCAGGATTTTAATCTCCTGTGGTTTGCGTTCCGGGAACTGATTTTCCAGCAAAGCAAGAAGTTTCTCTCTCCACATCGTTCTTCTGGCATCTGCCATTTCCTGCTGATTATATTCTGAATATCCTCTGGCGCGATTAGTCCAGTAGTCATAAATTTCATTTTTAAGATTGTTCATAATTTATTTTCTCTCTTATTTTTAGTTATACTCTCCCAGTTTGTAACATCGTTTTATTATCGCATCCTCGCGGAGCGTTTTTATATAATAAGAATATTACGGAGTAATTTCTTATTATATAAAAAAAATCCCCCTGTCACAAGCCTGTGGGGGGGATAGGATAACAAAATCTACTGCAGAAATATACTCCACAGACAAATTGTGGGCAGTGACAGCAGCGTAGAAAATATAACCATTTTCGTCGCAAACGGTGAGTCCACCTGATACTTTTCCGCCAGGATACTGGTTGTCGCGCCCGCTGGCATCGCCGCCAGAAGAACACTTAATCCAATAACTGTCTTGCTCAATGGCAGAAATCTGCAAACAATATATACTACCGCCGGAATGATCACCAGTCTGTGAATTGTATACTTCACAACTGTCCAGTCCCAGAAATCTTTCAGGTCAATATCTGCAAGGATCATACCGATAACCATCATGGACATTGCTGTATTACAATTTCCGACAGCAGTTACTGCCCCGTCAAGTCCCATCGGAAGCTGCCATCCCGTAGCCATCATAATTATTCCAAGAACACATGCCAGGATGCACGGATGCGTTACAACTTTTTTCATCGTTTTTATCTTATCATTCGTTCCTGAAAAAACAGCCAGCCCGGAAGACCACATCATAATTCTCTGTGGAATCAGGTAAACACTTGCCAGCACCAGACCTTCTGCACCGTAAATCCCCTCAGCAATCGGATTACCAAGAAAACCCGCATTTGAACAGATGGTTCCGTACTGCAGGCATTTATATCTCCCCTCCGTTTCCCCTCGGAACATAACTTTTCCATATATTACACAAAACACCTGAATACCTATAGATATCACAAGAATTTCCAGATATTTTATAAAATTTCCATCTGCTGCGCACTGCGTAAATGCATGTAAAATATTGCATGGCAAAATCAGATAGATAACAAGATCGTTGATGTTTTTCTGACCCTGCGGCCCGATGATCTGTATTTTTTTCATCAAAAATCCCACCGCCACAAGAAGAAAAATCGTAAGCTGCAATGTAAGAAGAGTTTTCATTTTTATATGCAGGCTGCCTCGCCCGGCCTGCGTCCTTTCCTAGAATCCCATTTCACTTTAGTGTATCACATCGCAGAAGCCCTAGCAAGATGATGTCTCGGGATTTTGCCATATTCATGGAAAAACACCTCGCGCAATATTACCTGCGAACAGTTACTTAATATTCGATGTATTAGCTACTGTTCATTGACGCATTTCCTCATTTCCTGTAAGATAAATATGTCATGCATTGCATGACGCGCATCTCGCAGCAAGAATGCCGAGGCATTCTTGAAAAATATCACTATTGGCGGAAGACAAGCCCGGAGGATTACCATGGAAAATTCTGTATGGGAAAAACGCCGGAAACGGCTTTTTGAACTCATCGAAATCGGCTCCAACTACGACGCCTGGTGTTGGGGCTATGACTTTTTTAATACATTTACAATCATTCTGAATCTGGCCGTGAGTATCATGTATACCTTTGACAACATGGAGCTCAAATATGGTCCGCTCCTTCTTACTCTGGAGCGCCTGACGGTTGCTTTTTTTGCTGTTGATTTCCTGCTTCGTGTAATCACTGCCAAGTATCTGTATCCGGATATTTCAGAGCCTCGGGCAATCCGGAAGTATCTTACTTCTTTCTCCGGAATCGTCGATATGCTGTCATTTATTCCTTATTATATGCCGTTCTTTTTCCCGGCTGGTGCTGTCGCATTCCGTATGCTTCGAATCATTCGTATTTTCCGTTTGTTTCGTATCAATGCCTATTATGATTCGCTGAATGTCATTACAGAAGTCATTATCAGTAAAAAACAACAGCTACTTTCATCTGTTTTTATCATTCTGGTTCTGATGATTTCTTCCAGTCTCTGTATGTACAGTCTGGAAAACAAAGCACAGCCGGAGGTTTTTACAAACGCTTTTTCCGGCATCTGGTGGGCGGCTTCTACTCTGCTTACAGTGGGCTATGGTGATATTTATCCAGTTACTATTATGGGGAAAATTTTTGGTATTTTTATTGCTTTTCTCGGTGTTGGTATGGTTGCCATTCCCACCGGTATTATTTCTGCCGGCTTCGTTGATCAGTACTCTCGTCTGAAACGCATCGGTGAATACGGACAGGAAGAGGATATACACTTTATTCGTATTCGTCTGATGCCAGATGATGACTGGATCAATCATCGTATCGCAGATCTGCAGCTTCCTGAAAGGATCATCATCGCTGTCATTCAGCGTGAACATCGCATCCTTGTTCCGAAGGGAAACACTATTCTTCGAGCCGGAGATGTCATGGTGATCGGTGCGGAATCATTCCAGGATAAAGATCACATTAAGCTGAAAGAGATCACACTTCAGCATCGAAATCCATGGATCAACCGGAAGATCTGTGAACTTGATATTTCCCGTCATTCGATTATTGTTCTTGTCAAACGCAACAAAAAAATACTCATTCCAAGTGGAAATCTGACCCTGCTCGAAGGCGATACTGTCGTGCTTTATACACAAACATACCTCGCCAATGCCGATGATCTGGAGATATAAAACAGCAGACAGGTTTCTGTTCTCTCCTTTGAAGCGAATTGAGAATTTGCCATGCAATCTTATTGACGTTTTTCCGGAATCTATGGTACAATCTGATTACTGTTTACAGGCAGTATTCATTGAGATGTTTTGCCATGAATATGACAAAATCTCGAGACATAACACAATTTTTCCAAAACATAGTGTGGACTTTTCTGGTCTGTCCATTTTTCGCCACACAATTACCCTCTGCGGTAGTTGTGCGGCATTTTTTTATGTCTGTCGCACACTTTACATCTGCTTGCAGACTGCAATTCGAAAGGAGATTCTTAATGAACGATACATTTATGAAAGAAAAGCCGGTCTTTCCGCTGATCTTATCCATGGCGATGCCTATGGTCATTTCAATGCTTGTGAATTCTCTGTACAATATTGTGGATAGTTTCTTTGTAGCACAAATCAGCGAAAACGCAATGACTGCACTGTCACTTGTTTTTCCGATACAGAATTTTGCCAACGCGACTGCAATCGGTTTTGGTATCGGTATCAGTACTCAAATAGCAATTGCGCTTGGTTCAGGCAAAAAAGAAACCGCTTCAAAAGCAGCTACTCACGGTGTGGTTTTATCCGCTCTTCATGGACTGATTCTGATGATTGGATGTATCCTCATCATGCCTGGATTTCTGGCACTTTTTACTTCTGATTCAGATGTTTGTAATCTTGGAATCCGCTATTCAACAATCGTTTTTCTCTTCGCTATTGTAAATAATATCAACCTTGCTTATGAAAAAATCTTCCAGGGCGTCGGTAAAATGAAAGTTACTATGATTGGTCTGATGGTTGGATGTATTTCCAATATCATTCTCGATCCTCTGATGATTTTTGGTATCGGTCCATTCCCCGCAATGGGAATTGAAGGAGCTGCTATTGCAACCGGACTTGGTCAGGTTTTTAACCTTGTTTTCTATCTGATCGTCTATAAAACACATCCGATTCAGACAAAGATCAGACGCAAATATCTACATCCGGATAAGACCCTTGACATTCGTTTATACTCTGTCGGAATCCCTGGTGCACTGAACCTGGCACTGCCTTCTGTCCTGGTTTCTGCATTAAATGGTCTTCTGGCTGCCTACTCACAAAGCTATGTTGTGATTCTTGGAATCTACTATAAACTACAGACATTTCTGTACCTTCCGGCAAGCGGAATCGTACAGGGAATGCGTCCGGTGATTGGTTACAATTACGGTGCCGGTGAACATAAAAGAGTTAAAAAAATCTACTTTGTTACACTTGGTATGAGTGGTGTAATCATGCTGATCGGAACCATCATCTGCCTGACAATTCCAGGACAGCTGATTGGAATGTTCACCACCAATCCAGCAACCATCGCTGCTGGTAAGACAGCACTTCGCATCATCTGCGCAGGCTTTCTTTTTTCCTCTGTATCTGTTACTGCCTGTGGCGCTCTGGAAGGACTTGGCCGCGGAGGTGCGTCACTCGTCGTTTCCCTGTGCCGCTACCTGATCCTCATCCTCCCTGCAGCATTTATCCTGAGTTACTTCCTCGGAGCAGCCGGCGTATGGCATGCCTTCTGGATTGCAGAGGTTCTCACTGCAGGAGTCTCCCTGCTACTCAGTCGAAAGATTATTCGAACCCGATAAAAATTCGACGGTCAGATATCTCTCTACATTACATATGGAGTCAACCATTCCATCCGGTTGACTCTATTTTTTTAGTTCCGCTTATGCAGATTATAGTTTGCGATATATTTGTGACTGCATTCGCAATTATCCTCAATTGCAGATTATCTTCTGCCCCTGATTTGTGACTACATTCGCATTTATTCTCAATTGCAGATTATCTCCTGGCAGTCACCCCTCATATATGCTCGCTGTCAGCTTACAGGCAAGAGAAATCCCGTGTATGGACAGGAATACTCGTGAGGCTTGCGTAATGAGATGCAGGCTAGTTTCCGCCATCAAGCCCACTGTTTGAGCGCAAGCGAGTTTGGGCGACTGGTGGATAACAGACGTCTGCATCGAATAGCAAACGCAGCGGTATTCCACGTCCATACACGGGAACTCTCTGCCATAAATAGCACCAACACATCCACCCCATCAAATATTTCCTCTTTACAAATACCCTCAGAGGGTATACAATACAATCATCTTGATATACCCCTACAGGGTATTATAGTAATTCACTTCAATCATTCTACCCAACGAAAGGAACCAAATCCATGGACAACAATACATCAGTTTCCACACCAGATGCACCGACAACCGCCCCTTGCTCCTGTTGCTCTAAACACACCCACCGCCCGGACTCCGACCGCAAAAAACTCATCAACCGCCTCAAACGCATTGAAGGCCAGATCCGCGGAATCATCGGAATGCTCGAGAACGACGCCTACTGCAACGACATCCTCATCCAGTCCGCTGCCGTCAACGCCGCCGTCAATTCCTTCAACAAAGAACTCCTTGCCAACCATATCCGCACCTGCGTGGCACGAGATATCCGCGAAGGCAAAGATGAGACAATTGACGAACTCGTAACAACCCTACAGAAATTAATGAAATAATATATCATACTAGTACTCATATAAAAGGAGGAATCATCATGGAACAATACAACGTCACCGGCATGAGCTGCGCTGCCTGCAGCTCCCGCGTAGAAAAAGCTGTCTCCAAAGTACCTGGAGTCACCTCCTGCTCGGTCAGCCTTCTCACCAACTCCATGGGAGTTGAAGGCGAAGTTTCCGCCCAGGCTATCATCAACGCCGTTGAGCAGGCAGGCTACGGAGCCTCACTCAAGGGCACAGACAAACAAAAACTTTCCATCTCTGAATCAGAAGAAGCACTCGAAGATCACGAGACCCCAATCCTCAAACGTCGTCTGATCGCTTCTATTGGATTTTTGCTCGTACTGATGTACTTCTCCATGGGACACATGATGTGGGGCTGGCCGCTCCCGGCATGGTTCAACGACAATCACATCGCAATGGGCCTCGTTCAGATGTTGCTCGCCGGAATCGTCATGGTCATCAACCAGAAATTTTTTATCAGCGGATTCAAGAGCCTCTGGCACCGCGCCCCAAACATGGATACACTCGTTGCTCTGGGCTCCATGGCCTCTTTCGTATGGAGTGTTTATGCACTCTTCGCTATGACCAGAGCACAGGTGGACGGTGATTCCGCCGCGGTCATGAGCTACATGATGGATTTTTATTTTGAATCCGCAGCAATGATTCTGACTCTGATCACAGTCGGAAAAATGCTCGAAGCCCGCTCCAAGGGAAAAACCACCGATGCACTTAAAAGTTTGATGAAACTGGCACCCAAAACGGCTGTTGTTCTTCGTAACAATGAGGAACTCACAATCCCGATCGAGCAAGTACACAAGGGCGATATCTTCGTGGTTCGTCCTGGCGAAAATATACCTGTCGATGGTGTGATCATCGAGGGAAACAGCGCCGTTAACGAGTCTGCCCTGACTGGCGAAAGTATCCCGGTTGATAAAACTTCAGGAGATCTCGTCTCTGCTGCAACGGTCAATCAATCCGGATTCATCAAATGTGAAGCAACCCGCGTGGGCGAGGATACAACCCTTTCCCAGATCATCAAAATGGTGAGTGATGCAGCTGCCACCAAGGCTCCGATTGCAAAAATCGCAGACCGTGTTTCCGGTGTTTTTGTCCCGACTGTTATCACGATTGCTGTCATCACAACCATCATCTGGCTTCTGACCGGACATGAATTTGGCTACTCTCTTGCCCGCGGAATCTCAGTTCTCGTTATCAGCTGCCCATGTGCCCTCGGCCTTGCCACTCCCGTAGCAATCATGGTCGGCAACGGAATGGGGGCTCGAAATGGCATCCTGTTCAAGACTGCTGTTTCACTTGAAGAGGCAGGCAAAGTTCAGATCGTCGCCCTGGATAAAACCGGTACGATCACCAGCGGACAGCCCGAAGTTACTGACCGGCTTCCTGCAGATAATATCTCCGAACAGGAGCTTCTTACTCTGGCATTTGCCCTTGAAAAAAAGAGCGAGCATCCTCTTGCCAAGGCGATCTTAACACACGCCGAAGCGCAGAATCTCACGGCACCGGAGGTCTCTGATTTTCATGCACTTCCTGGGAATGGTCTTTCTGCTTTATTAAATAATAAACCTTTGATTGGCGGAAGCCTCAAGTTTATCAGCAGCAAAGTAAGCGTCCCGGCTGCCCTCTCAAAGAAAGCAGAAAAGCTTGCAGAAGAAGGAAAAACTCCTCTTCTTTTTGCCCACAATGACAGGTTGATCGGCATTATCGCGGTTGCCGATGTTATCAAAGAAGACAGTCCACAGGCAATCAAAGAACTTCAGAATATGGGAATCCGTGTGGTCATGCTGACCGGTGACAATGAACGTACTGCACAGGCAATCGGTAAACAGGCAGGTGTAGATGATGTCATTGCAGGAGTTCTCCCGGACGGAAAAGAAAGCGTGATCCGTTCTCTCAAAGAACAGGGCAAGGTTGCCATGGTCGGAGACGGAATCAACGATGCACCGGCACTTACCCGGGCAGATATCGGCATCGCGATCGGTGCCGGCACGGACATTGCAATCGACGCTGCGGATATTGTCTTGATGAAGAGCCGCTTAAGTGATGTTCCGGCTGCAGTACGACTCAGCCGTGCCACCCTGAAAAATATCCACGAAAATCTATTCTGGGCATTTTTCTATAATATAATCGGTATTCCACTGGCCGCCGGTGTATGGATTCCAATCTTTGGATGGACTCTGAATCCAATGTTCGGTGCCGCTGCAATGAGTCTTTCCAGCTTCTGCGTTGTCACCAACGCACTGCGCCTGAACCTTTTTAAGATCCATGATGCAAAAAAGGACAAAAAAATCAGGCAAGCTACTTCCATTCCGTCAGAAATTGATTATAATATAAAAGAAAAGGAGCAAAAAACTATGGTAAAAGTTACAGTTAATGTTGAGGGAATGATGTGTCCGCACTGCGAAGCACACGTAAACGAGGCAATCAAAAAAGCTTTCGGAGTTGAAGATGTTGTATCTTCTCATGAAAACAAAACAACTGTCTTCACAGTATCTGAAAGAGTAGACGAAGATAAGGTTCGCCAGACAATTAAGGATGCCGGATATGAGGTCACCGGTATCACTCAGGAATAAAACACAATATTATTTGAACACAAACGGTTCCGCAAATATTCTACGGAACCGTTTATTGATTACTCGTAACTGTGAGGGTAGCGAACAGTTACGAGTACTTTCAGGGGGAGGAAATAGCTATGAAATTCAGTCCAGATCCGAACGAACCGGTTCAGAAAAACCTTCAATACTACATCAGCCATATCTGGCGGGATGTATCAAACCTTGTCAAGTGGCTGATCCTTGCAGTTCTGACCGGACTGATCGTCGGATTCATCAGTACACTTTTTGCAAGAGCACTAAAGTTTGTCACCACTTATCGAACAGAACACTACTGGGTATTCTTCCTGCTTCCTGTTGCTGGTCTGATCATTGCATTTCTTTATCAGAAACTCGGCCAGGATGACGGTGGAACCAACCAGGTACTTTCTACAATCCGTTCACAGGACGACGTACAGTTTCGTTCAGCACCGCTGATCTTTGTCTCCACAATCCTGACTCACTTTACAGGCGGTTCTGCCGGTCGTGAGGGCGCTGCGATCCAACTTGGCGGAAGCATCGGTAACCAGCTCGGAAGCTGGCTGCGCCTCGACGAAGAGGACTGCCACGTTATGGTTATGTGCGGAATGAGCGCTGCTTTCTCCGCAGTTTTTGGAACTCCGATGGCTGCAGCTGTTTTCTCCATGGAAGTTGTAAGTGTTGGAATCATGTACTACGCAGCTCTGGTTCCGTGCGTGATCGCATCCATTATTGCATCAAAATTTGCTGCCAGCTTTGGTATCAATCCAGAGTCTTTCCACGTAGTCAATATTCCGGAACTTACGATTGAAACAGGACTCAAAATGATCGTGGTAACCGTAGCCTGCGCCGCGATCAGTATTATTTTCTGCATGGTTCTCACCGGTGTCGGAAAACTTTATAAACGTTATCTCCCCAACCCATACATACGTATTGTTGCAGCCAGTGTGCTCATCATCGTGATTACTCTTTTTCTGAAAAACACCGATTATATGGGTGCCGGAAATAACCTGATCGAGCTTGCTATTGAAGAGGGCCAGGCTCGTCCGCTGGACTTTTTCTGGAAGATCCTGCTCACGGCACTGACCATGCGCGCCGGTTTCCGCGGCGGCGAAATTGTCCCGGCATTCTGCATCGGTGCTACCTTTGGATGTGTGATGGGAAATCTGATCGGACTTTCTCCATCCCTCTGCGCTGCAGCCGGAATGGCCGCTCTTTTCTGCGGTGTTACCAACTGTCCGATCACCTCTATCCTGATCGCATTTGAGCTGTTTGGTTTCCGCGGTGTATCCTATTATCTGATCGCAGTTTCCATCAGTTACGCTGTTTCCGGATATTACGGACTTTACAAGGATCAGACAATCGTATATTCCAAATACAAAGCAAAATACATCAACCGTCATACCAGATTCTGATCTGGTACGGCGGTTTTCTGTTCCTTTTTCTTAATTAATATTAAGGTAATATCAACAAATTTATCTAAAACTTTACTTGTACATTGAAAATATTGTGTTAGAATATAAGTGTATTTTTTAGGAAAAAACAGGAGGAATTATATGCGCAAAACAAAAATTATCTGTACCCTTGGTCCGTCTACTGACAAAGATGGAGTTCTCGAAGAACTTATCAAAGAAGGAATGAACGTTGCACGTTTTAACTTCTCTCATGGTTTACACGACGAACAAAAAGGCCGTATCGATAAATTGAAAGAAATCCGTACACGTCTTGGCAAACCGATCGCTGCGCTTCTTGATACAAAAGGTCCTGAAATCCGTATCTGCGAATTTGCAGATGGCAAGATTACTCTGAAGGAAGGTCAGCTGTTTACCTTAACCCCAGATGATATAGAAGGAAATGAAAATATTGTTTCCGTTACTTACAAAGAGTTATATAAAGATGTCAGACCAGGCAACCATATTCTGATCGATGATGGTCTGATCGAACTTGAAGTCCAGAAGATCAAAGGTCATGATATTGTCTGTAAGGTAATCAATGGTGGTGTTCTCGGCAACAAAAAAGGTGTCAACCTTCCTGGTGTTGAAGTAAATATGCCATTTATCAGTCCTAAGGATCGCGACGATATCCTCTTCGGTATCAAAGAAGGCTATGATTTTATCGCAGCTTCCTTTACCAGAACAGCAGCCGATATCAAAGAGATCCGTGATATCCTTGAAAAGAATGGTGGACAGGGAATCAAGATCATTGCAAAAATCGAAAATCAGCAGGGTGTTGATAATATCGACAGCATCATCGAAGCTGCTGACGGTATCATGATCGCCCGTGGTGATATGGGTGTTGAGATCCCGCTTGAGGACGTTCCGGTCATTCAAAAGGATATCATTTCCAAAGTTTACACAGCTGGAAAACAGGTTATCACCGCTACTCAGATGCTGGATTCCATGATAAAAAATCCTCGTCCGACCCGTGCTGAAACCACTGATGTTGCCAATGCGATTTATCAGGGAACAAGTGCGATCATGCTCTCCGGTGAAACTGCTGCCGGTAAATATCCGGTAGAAGCACTCAAGACGATGGTCAAGATCGCAGTCCGTACAGAGGCAGATGTTGAATACAACAAACAGTTCCGTGTTCGCTACAACGGCGGAGCATCCAACATGACTACTGCGATTTCTCATGCTACCTGCATGACAGCGATCGATCTGGATGCAAAAGCAATCATCGCCATCACACGCTCCGGAAATACAGCCCGCATGGTCTCCAAATATCGTCCAGGATGTATGATCATTGGATGTACTCCGGATGAGCGTACCTGCCGTCAGATGAACCTTGCATGGGGTGTTACACCAATACATATGAAAGAAGAATACAGCATGGAGATCCTTCTCCTTCACGCTACAGAAGCTGCTGAAAATAAAGGTTATGTTAAAAAAGGCGATGTTGTTGTTCTTACCGTTGGTGTTCCGCTTGGACGTTCTGGTAATACCAACCTGCTTAAAGCAACTGTTGTCGGTGAATATTAATTATCACAATTACTTTTTACAGTAATTATACTTCAAAATAAAAAAGGTCATTGTCACCTGCTCTCTCAAGTGACAATGACCTTAAATTTTATTTCTTATAGACCGTAATTACAATCGGTTCCTGTTTCTCATCGCCATACGGCTGAATCCAGTATAATTCTTCATCTGAATTCTTCTTTTCTGAATCCGCAGAAGTTTTTCCTTTCTCAGATACGACTTTATCTTCTGTCTTTGCATATGTAAGTTCCAGATATGGTCTGCTGCCGTTCACATCATTCAATATAATCTGATTCTTTCTATCCTGAATTTTCTTTTCAGAAAAATTCTCATTCTTACCAACAGAGAGTTTCCAACTGTTCTTATTTATCACACAGGTTCCTGCAGTAGATGTAGTCAGAATCACTTCTTTTTCTGTCTCAGAAATTTTGACAATATTCAACACTTTTTCATTTTCTGTAAGCGTTATGATGGTCTTATCATCCTTTGCATGAAGACGAATTCCAAGTTCAGATGCTGCTTTCCTTGCATTTAGTGTGATCCAGTGAACTTTTGGATTTTGGGGATCAATCATAGAAATTGAATGAAGCTTCTTATTTTCGCTGATCAGAGAAAATCCATTTTTCACTTCCTCGATTTCCATTGACAACACCAGATCTGTAATGTTTCCATCTGAATCCTGCTTAATTTCAGTTGTTCCTGGTGGAACTGTCATACCCGCGACCTCTTCTGTTTCTTCCTCATTACCGGCATTCATTTGAGTCACCTGAAGCGTACCGGCTGCTGTCTCCGGATCATATTCTGTTACTATATCTGTGGAAGTTGCTGAAGCATATGCCATGCCTTCTTCATCAATGTCTTCATCTGGTAATTCTTCGTCTGTTTTCTCATCGTCAGAATCATCTCCATCCGGCGGATTATCTTTCTTTTCCACCTTCTGCTCCGTATCTGTATCTGTTTTTTCATCTGGTTTTGTGTCTGATTCGGTTATTTTATCCTCACTCTTATCATCTGAAGTAGTTGGATCTTTTACCGGTATTTCTACCAGTTCCATATAATCACAACCTTCTCTCTGACATCTGATGATAACAATTCCTGGCTTTTCATCAGTTACTTCCTGCATAAGCAGCTCCGTCAGATCATGTCCAAGAGCCTCCGTCTCATCTCTCTTTTCTTCATAATTACAGTTATCCTCTTTGCATCGATAAACTGTATATCCCTTTTCTGTACAGGTTGGAGGAACTATCTTATATTCAATAAGTTCATGAAGTTCTCCACTCTCTTCTGCATATACAACAGAAGCTCCGGACAATGATACTGCCATCATTATTGCCAGTACTGCTGTACCTTTATTTTTTCTTTTCATATGGCTTCTCTCTCTTCCACTTTTGCTTACTTCACAGCCAGATCCTTAATTACTTCTCCCGCAATGATAAGGCCAACCACTGACGGAACAAATGCTGTAGATCCTGGAATTGCACGGCGCTCTGTACATTTGTGTGCAGCACCCGGAGGGCAGATACAGTTTGTACGACAGCTGATGGCCATATCCTCGATCGGCTGAACAGGTAATTCCTGTGAATATACTACCTTAAGTTTCTTAATTCCACGTTTTTTGAGCTCACGACGCATAACTTTTGCAAGCGGGCAGACAGAAGTTTTGTAGATATCTGCTACCTGAAAAGCGGTCGGATCAAGTTTATTTCCAGCTCCCATACTACTGATGATCGGAACTCCGGCTTCTTTTGCTTCCATAACAAGCTGGATTTTGGCAGTCACTGTATCTACCGCATCTACCACATAATCATACTGGGTAAAATCAAATTCATCCTTGGTTTCCGGCAGATAAAAACACTTATGAACATTGACTTCTACTTTCGGATTAATGTCAAGTATACGATCCTTCATAACATCCACTTTATATTTACCAATGGTGCTTCTTGTCGCAATAATCTGACGGTTCAGATTTGTCAGACACACTTTGTCATCATCAATAAGGTCAATTGCACCGACTCCGCTTCGCACAAGTGCTTCTACTGTATAACCACCGACTCCGCCGATTCCAAAAACGGCAACTCTTGAGCCAGCCAGCTTCTCCATAGCCTCTTTACCAAATAATAATTCTGTTCTGGAAAACTGATTTAACATCTATTTTTCAATCTCCTTCTCTTTTTCATTCAATGTCTCATTCATGCTTCCGGTACGATATCCCTGCAGATCCAAAGTCACATAGTCAAACCCATATTTCTTAAATTCTTCCGCAATTCTGATCCTGTTTTCTTCTTCAACAATCCTTATGATTTCTTCCGGCAGGACCTCAATTCTGGCAATATTTCCATGAATTCGCACACGTACCTGATGAAACCCCATATCAAGAAGAAGCTGCTCTGCCCTATCTACCATACCAAGTTTTTTCTCACTGATTGTCTCCCCATAAACAAAACGAGACGAAAGGCAGGCAAAGGACTGTTTATCCCATGTCGGAAGTCCCATTTCTCTGGACAACTCGCGAATCTCTTCTTTGTAAAGTTCCGCCTGACGAAGAGGGCTGCTGACCCCCAGTTCCTTAACTGCGATAAGCCCCGGACGATAATCGCCATTGTCATCCATATTGGAGCCTTCTGCCACTGCATTCATGCCATTTTCTCTTGCAATCTGCCAGATTTTCTCAAACAACTCATGTTTGCACAGATAGCAGCGATTCTTTGGGTTCTGGCGAAAACCTTCAACATCCAATTCTTCGGACTCACAAATAAACTGTCGAACACCGTTCTTCTCACAGAATTCCGTTGCTTCTCTTAATTCTCTCTTTGGAAAAGAACAGGAGCTTGCTGTAACAGCGATCACATTCTTATTTCCAAGAGCCTCCAGAGCTGCTTTCAGAAGAAATGTAGAATCTACTCCACTTGAAAAAGCGACTGCAACACTTCCAAGGGATTTTAAATTCTGCTGTAATACGTTATATTTATCATGAATATTCACTATTAAAACTCTCCTCCCGGGCAGATATTTATTTTGCACCCGTTCATTTATTCAACCTACTATTCAAGTGTGTATTATAGCATACTGGTATAAACCATACAATATACAGTTACCTTGAAAGTTGTTACAACCACTAATTTTACTGCTTCTCAAAATAAAAAGCCATACCATCATGATATGACTCTTTATCTCTTATTGAATAATTGCGGCCTGCAGTACAAGTGCCTCTCTGGCCTTTTTTACTAATATCTCATCTTCTAAGTTCTCCTGATATTCCGATGCCAGAACTCCTGCTGCCTGTCCTGTCGCAATGCATGTAATCGAAATCCTACAGGATGCGTTTGCCTCAAATGTCGAACTGATACAACGCCCTCCCAAAAACAGATTCTTTATATATTCTGCCCGCAAAGCATCTGCAGGTATTCCATATCCTTTCAGAACTCTTTCAAATCGCATTCCGCTTCCCTGCTGATGAATATCCATAGGAAATGCCCCCATTGCAACGATAGCCTGACGTTTCTCCTCTGAAACAATATCCTGCCTAGTCAATACGTATTTTCCTTTAACACGTCCACTTTCCCGTACTCCGACATATCCACTCTGAAGTATTCTGGCATCCTTGAATGCAGGAATTTTCTTTCGAAAATAGTGAAACAGTTCATATACCTGTCTGCATCCATCAAACTGTGCTTTACTCATTTCAAATGCATCATATGGATCAACGCCTAATCTGGAAAAATTGAGTATCACATCTCCCGGTACAGTTGATTCCATCAAATGCATTTCTTCTCTTCGAAGACTTAACTCCCCTGTTTCGTATCCCTCAATCAGTGTCTTGGAAAATCCCCAGAGGTGCAGAAATTCTGCATCTAGATCCAGTTCCGCATTAAAAGAAGTAAACTCATCCATATGCATACGCACATATTCTCTCAGCTTTTGTTTGTCTACATTTCCCCATTTCGTCAATACTGTAACCGGCTGGCTGATACCCGTTTCATCGCCAAACATAATATCACATCCGGAATAATAGCCCAGTATTCCACTTCCAGAACAGTCCACAAAGGCTTTTGCAGCTACTGTAATCCTTTCCCGTTTAGTCTGTACTTCTATTCCTACAAGAACCTGGTCTTCAACATGTGTATCCACAAGTGTCGTTTCCAGCAAGAAATCTACCTGGTATTTATTCAGCATACACAACATCGCATATTTGACACTCTCTGACTGGTATGGAATAATTTTATTACAATATCCCGTTGTGTCATCCACATTTCCCGACTGCTGATCCTGTTCCCTTATGAATTCAAGCAATTCATTAGCCATTCCACCAATGACTTTTCTCTCTGTATCATACTGAGTCATCAATGCTTCCAGAGGTCCCATCGTTACGACACCACCCAAAAAAGTAGAGCTTTCGATCAGCAGTGTTTTACTTCCATTTTTTGCGGCTGCCGCTGCAGCACATACTCCTGCGATACCGCCTCCGACTACCACTGTATCATATGTAACGTTTTTTTTCTCCTGTTGCTCTGTACGTCTTATGATCATATATCTCCTCCATTAGCCGAACAACAACCCCGGCAGAAATGTCGTAAGCTGTGGAATAAAAGTAATCGCCATCAGAGCTCCAAACATTACAATATAAAACGGAACACTGGCCTTTACCAGCTGCTCAATATTTCTTCCACTAATTGCACTGCATACATAAAGCAACACACCAAACGGCGGTGTCATCAGACCAATTCCAAGGTTAAAGATCATGATAACGCCGAGCTGAAGTGGTGTAACACCAACAGCTGCAACGATTGGAAGAATAATCGGTGTAATGATCAGAATGCTACAGATCATGTCCATTAATGCACCCATCACCAGCAAAAGAAGATTAATCAGCAATAACAGAACAATTTTATTAGAAGAAATACTCATCATAAAATTAGTAAGTTTCAGTGGTATACGCAGATAAGAAACTACCCATCCAAATGCTGATGAAACTCCGATCAGAGCCATTACCATTGCCAATGTCTTAAGACTCTTTTTAAATACACCAAACAATTCTTTTATTGACACTGATTTATAAATAAATAATACAACAATAATTGAATAAACACAGGCAATTGCTGCTGATTCTGTTGCAGTAAATACACCTGCAACTACTCCAACCACTACAATAAGGATGGTAAGAATTCCCCAGATTCCATCGATAAATGCTTTGACAGCTGCCTTAGGTGAAAATTTTTCTCCTTTTGGATAATTTTTCTTTAATGCTACAAAATAAGAAAAAACCATCAGAACGATTCCAAGAAATACTCCCGGAATAATACCGCCCATGAACATCTGTCCAACAGAAACGCCACCTGCTGCCATACAATAAATGACCATATTATGACTAGGCGGAATCAACAGCCCCTGAATTGCACTACTCATCGTAAGACCGGTAGAAAAATCTCTGTCATACCCGGATTTATCCATCATTTCAATTTCGATCGGTCCCAGTGATGCCACATCGGCTGTCGGAGATCCTGAAATTCCTCCGAAAAACATGGATGCCAGTACATTCACCATCGCCATACCGCCCCGCATCCATCCGACCAGAGCATTAGCAAGATTAACCAGACGATCCGTTATACCTCCCGCAGACATGATATCGCCCATCAGAATAAAGAACGGAACTGCCATCAATGAAAAAGAGTTCAATCCCTTAACTGACTGCTGAGCAACTGTCATAAGTGGAACTTTCAGATATAACAAGGTTAACAATGTAGAAATACCAATTGAAAAAATAATATGATTTCCGGCGAAAATCATAATAAAAAAACTTACGAGAAGAATAATTGTTCCTATTGTTTCCGTTGACATAATCTCGCCCCCATTCTATAAATCAGCATAATTGCCATAAATAATCCACCAACACAGATCGATGCATACAATACTCCTGATGAGATTCCACTTCCCGGGAGTTTTGTTCTTGAAGTCTGCATAACCAGCTTAGAGCCCTCCCAGAAAAGCATCAGACTGAAAATAATGTTCATAACTGAAAATACTGCATCACGGATTTTAAGTCCTTTTTCTCCAAAAAATCTGTCAAACACCGAAATTCTTACATGCGTATCATCTTTGATTGCCATGCTGGCCGTAAGAAATGACATCCATACCATCAGAACCCTGGAAATTTCTTCTGACCATGTAGGAGTATAACTGAATACATATCTTCCAATTACTGCGATTGAAATAATAATCACCTGGCCACATAAACAAAGTGCACTTACAAATTCAATCAGCTTATAAATTCCCTCAAAAAATTTAATTTCATGTTTTTCATCTGTCTGTTCTTTCCCCATATGAATACCTCCATTGCCCCAAGAACCAAATAATTGAAACAATCCGGATGATTCAGGATATATTTCTGATTCACCCGGATTGCATTATCACAAATTATTTCTGACCATCTATAATTTCCTGAAGAAGGTCTTCATTTCCTTCTGTAAAGTCCGAATAGATTGTCTGCGCTGCATCCTTCCACTCCTGTGGATTATCAGGTGTAACAAATTCCATTCCTTTTTCTTCCAGCTGTGAACGATATCCTTCCAACGCTTCGTCAGAAATCTGTTTGAAGTACGCTGCGCCTTCCTCCATAGCCTCATTGATCACTGCCTGATCTTCTTCACTTAATCCATTAAAGAAGTCCGAATTGATAATGATAACACTTGCTTCATACTGATGAGGCATATCCAGCACATAAGAGCCCACTTCATAAAAACTCATATTTAAGATTCCCTTTAAAGGGTTATCTGCTCCATCAACAATTCCTGTCTGTAAAGAACTGTAAAGTTCATTATAAGAAATAGGTGTTGCAGATGCGCCAAGACTGCTTACCATCTTTGTTGCAAGATCGTTCGTCTGTACACGGATCTTTAAGCCTGCAATGTCTTTCAGATTTGCTACTTTTTTATTCTTGAAGAAGAAATATCGTCCTGACGGTTCCAGATAGCCAAGTGCTTTTACCATAGTACCGCTTTCCTCTACCTGATCGAGAATCTTCTGTCCTACATCACTTTCCAGAACTTTATTTGCACTCTCCAGATCATCAAATACGAAAGGAAGTGCAAGAAGATTCATAGAAGAAACACCTGCATCTGCAAGCCAGGATGGATTGGTTCTGGTCATCTGCATAGATCCGGATTGTACAGCTGTCAGAATATCTGTCATTTCTCCCATCTGACCAGCCGGATATACCTGAACTTCAATACGTCCGTCACTCTTTTCATTTACTAGCTCTGCAAATTTATACTCAAACTGTGTCTCCACATCATTTTCAGCCTGCACATCTGCAAGTTTGATTACAACATCTGCCGCAAAAACATTTGTTGTACATCCTGTTATTGCTAATCCTAAAGTAGTAAGTAATGCCAATCCTCTCTTCATTTGCATACTCCTTTCGTATATTTACAGAATACATTCCATATTATAAACTATTTTTCAAATTTTTCCAATATCTTTCAAAATTTCTAATGTGACATTCATTTCTTCTTCTGTCGGCGGTGCTAACGGTAATCTGGCATTTCCAAGTCTGATACCAGATACTGCTTCAATTGCCGGACGCATGATTGAGTTTGGAAGAATACGGCCATTCTGTCCTGTACTCTTGCAGAAACGATACAGCGGTTCGAAAGTTTCTTTTGCTTTTTCGTTCTCACCAGCTTCAAATGCATCAAAAATTGCACGAATTTCATGGCCAAAGATCTGAGCGCCTCCGGATACAAGTCCCATAGCTCCCTGTACAATTGTCGGAAGAAGCATTACATCGTCACCATTGTAAATTGCAAAATCTGGATCTACATCTTTTGTTGCAAGGAAGAAATCTGTAACCTGTGTCGGATTAATTCCCGCTTCATCTTTGATTCCAATAATATTCGGGATCGCAGCAAGTCTTCTGACTGTTTCAGGTTCCATATTGACACCTACAAAAATCGGAATATTGTAAAGCATGATGTTTGCCTTGGTATTTTCTGCCAGTTTTTTATAATGCAGATAAATGCCTTCCTGTGTCGGTTTATTATAAAATGGAACAACTACAAGGCAAGTTTCGATTCCAATTTCTTCTGCTTTTTTTGTAAGTGCAATCGTTTCTTTTGTGCTTGCACATCCCGTTCCGGCGATTACCGGCATACGACCAGCTGCTGCCTTTACAGCTGTTTCCATTAATTTAACTCTTTCATCAAAGGTTAAGAGACTTGCCTCTCCTGTAGTTCCCGTAACGATCAGGGAATCTCCAAGTTTATTTGTAATGATATAATCAATCAGTTTTTCATACTGTCCATAATCGACTTCTTCATTTTCTCCATAAGGTGTGATAAGTGGTACCAGAATCCTTCCATATTTTGCAACAAATTTGTTCATAAAGCTTTTCCTCCTTTAAAATATTTCGTTTTATCTTCCTCTTGTTTTTATTCTGTAAATGCTTTTCGAATTGCTTCTTTTTCTTCTTCTGGCAGATAAGTAATTGGACTTCTGCAGTATCCACAGTCTCGTCCCAGACACTTTAACGCATATTTCATTTTGATCGGAAACTGGTTGCCACCAAGAACCTGCCATTTTTTATACAAAGACTGCTGAATTTCCAAACCTCGTAAATGATCTCCTGTCTGAGCACATTTCCACATCTCAACCGATTCTTTAGGGAATACCGACAGAATCGCTGAAATCGCTCCTTTTGCTCCCAAATCAAAACAGGAGTAAATCATATCGTCTGTAGCAGCATATACACGACCTTTTTCTCCTACTTCCATGAGATCTGCATATAACGCCTGAATTCCACCAACACTCTGCTTAATTCCCATAATATATTCGGTTTCCTTCAGCAAACGGTGAAATAGATTCGAATATATCGTATTCTGTGGAATTACATTATATATGATTGTTGAAAGCTGAACTTCTCTGGAAATTGTGCTGTAAAAATCAAACATTCCTTCTGCGTTCGGAACCAGAACATTGTACGCAGTAGGTGTAACCATAATTGCATCTGCCCCTGCTTCCTTTGCAATTTTACCAGCTCTTACCGCATCTCTGGTACAAGTTCTCATTACGCCGCAAACAACAGTTTTATCTGTTCCTTCTTTTACATATTCTCTGGCAATTCCAATCAATTGAGTCAGCTCTTCATCTCGCAGTGTCGGACCTTCTCCGGTACTTCCACCAACACTGATTCCATCAGCCCCTGCCTCAAGGCAGATCTCCATTTCTCTTCTGATCTTCTCCTCATCAATTTCCCCCGTCTCTGTAAACGGAGTAACAATCGGTGGGATTATGCCTTCATACTTTACACTCATGCGGTTTCTCCTCTCTTTGTCTTATTGTTATATGTTTGATTGTAGGTTTGTTTGCTTGTAGGATTGTCTTACAATTTGTATATTAGACTCTTTCCGTCATTTTGTCAATAGAAAATGTCACTTATGTTAAAATATCACTATTTTCAAATGTATTTTTGTGTGTTTTTCACAATTTCGTTTTGTGTTTTATAGGTTTAAAAAATATTGTATAATGTCCTACAATATGCTTGACA
>ERZ1026854.193-NODE-193-length-45632-cov-6.577748_pt1 | contig 45632 bp, 56 predicted proteins | sample MGYA00380157_ERZ1026854 | MGnify/ENA primary metagenome ERZ1026854 (study PRJEB33269, sample SAMEA4719793) | human gut metagenome | biome: human-associated habitat; feature: organic feature; material: feces | place: Cameroon | collected 2013-10 ... | reverse complement strand
CATCCGTCCAGACAACAACGAAAGTGTGGCTGGAATAGTAATAAGGGGAACGAAGGCCCCACCAAACCGCCGTGGTGACGGCGGTATGATTATTTGCAATCTTGGTGTTACCAGCTTTGTAATAATCATACTGGGCCTGATAGTTCTGTTCATACTGGTTGGCGTAGCTTCTCGTACCAAAGACTTCAAACTCGGAAAGATCAAACAGGTAATCGGTAGTAGTTGTAACATTACCGGAACTGTTGCTGGAATTGCCCGTGTTATCGGTGTACTTGGTCACGGGTTGCATCACAGCACGAAGGTCAGACGGAAGCGCCGCCATCAAACTGTTTGCCAAGGGGCTTGTGGGGGTTCCATCATTACCATAAAGGGTTTTCCGCTTATAGCAAGCGTTCCAACCACCGCTGTTCGTGTTGCTGGTGTTCCAACTGAAATAACCTGTGCCGGAAATATTAGTGTTGTATTTGCTGTCGCACAGGGCAACAGCGGCACTCCCAATTTTTCCGATCTGAAAATGGATCTTATTCCCGCCTTCACGGGCCGAATTGTGATTGAACCCCAAAATGAAAACATTGACCGCCAAATTGGAAAAAGTGGTGTTGCCCACCTTACCATTGATCTTGATTTCCTTCACATCACCAACGGCCCAATAGTTGGCTCCCAAACCTGCGGAACTGACTTCCCGGATGGTTGCCCAACTGTTATCGTTCAGAACCTTGGTGGGCAATGTCACTTCAACGGAACAGGTCTTATTGGCCGGGGCCGTGTGATTGGTGCCAGCGGCCACGCTGACGGTGATTGTGGCGTTTCCTTTGGCCTTGGCGGTAACAGTTACCACCGAACCGGAAACACTCACAGAAGCCACCGTGGGGGCGCTGGAAGTGGCTGTGATTGTGCCGTTACCGGCTCTTGTCACGGTGATGGTGTCCGTGGTCTTTGCGGCGGTCAGTTTGATGGAAGTCTTATTCAAAGACAAACTACCAGCGGCCTTGGCAATGCTCCAAGCAACCGTTTTGGCCCCGGTGCTTCCATCAGCCCACTTGTAGTTCGTTTTCGGTGTGAAGGTGGCATTGTAGGAACCGGCGTTCGTGCCGCTGGTAGTTCCTCCAAGCGTCATTTTCCCGCTGTCATAGTTGTTCCAAGTGGGGCTTTGTGCCGAACCGGTATAGGTCAGACTGTTCTTCTGCGTGGGAACCGTCATGGTGGCGGCGTTGATCGTCCAAGTCACTTCCTTGGCGGTCTGCGTACCATCCGCCCACTTATACTGCCCCTTGGGGGTGAAAGTGGCCGTGTAGGTTCCCGCATTGGTGCCGGTAGTCACGCCGCCCAAGGTCAGCGCATCGGGGTTATAAGCGTTCCAAGAAGGGCTTTGGGCCTGTCCGTTATAGGTCAGGGTGCCATTCTGCGAAGGAAGAACATTGATGGTATAGACGATACCGGACACAGCATCCAAGGCCGCATTTGCGGCATCCTGTGCGTTCTGTGCCGCTTCCACACAGGTTCCGATCTGGTTCAACAGATACGGGTGGGCGGTTTGGTCAAGGTTGTGTTCGTTCACCTTGCTTTCTGCCGTGCCTTTTTCATCATAGTTCATATTAGGAAGCTGTTCGGCGGGAACCTTACCGTCCACCAGATCAGCCTTCCCGGATTGACCTTTCTGAAGGGCTTCAATGGCATCCGCATTGGCCTTCATTTGGGTATCAATCTTATCCATGTTTTCATTCTGAACCCCTACATCATAAAATTCAGATTCAAGGGGTTTAGTCAGCTTGTAGTTGGTTGTTTTATTCGCCATTCTTCAAAACCTCGTTTCTCAACTGATTATGGGTATAGGCGGCAAGCTGGGCATGGGTAAACCGCCCAAGTTCCGCATGGGTGTTATAAAGCTGAAGCAAGGTCACAACCATGTTTTGGGGAACAACCCGGTTCAGCAAAGATTCAACATCATTGAAGTTGTTCTTTGCGGCCAACCCGATTTTCACAAGAAGCTGATAGGTGCCTTCTTCCACATCAGCGGAATAGTTTCCCTTCCCGCACAGCGTTTCAAGGATGTTCCGAAGCTGGGGCAAGGTGTACGGAAGTTCTTCATTGATCCGGGTCAGAATACGGAACCGGCGATCTTCAAGACTGTCCGTGCCTTTAGGGGTGATCCCCAAAATCTTTTCCCACCGGGAAAGGCCCATGTTTCCAGCGGTGGGAATGAACTGGTTATCAAGAAGATCATCCGTGGTGTTCCACGCCTTTTCAATTTCCGGCTGTTCGCTCCCCATGATCCCCTGAAACTCCGCATAATCACGAATGACATAGGGAAGATAATCAATCAGTTTGCGTTCCATGCTCCCGGCCCCCTTATCCGTTGATCACGATGGTTCCCGGCTCAATGGTTCCCAAAACCGGGATGTGGTCAAGGGTCAGGGTACAGTTCGCCGCTTCACCGTTGATCTTGGTGTTGGCAATATCCAGAATACCGGTGATCCCCAACAGGCGGCTTTCCACCTGACTGATACGAACCACAAGGGCTTCATTCTGGTCTGCCCAACTTTGGGCCAGTTCCAAGAAGTAACCGTTGATTGCTTCTGTGACATAGGCGGAAACATCATCCCAACTCCATTCCCGCTGATAGTACAAATCGAAGGAAAGGTTGATGGTATCTTCACCCACGCCTTCCACCCTCACCACATGGCCGATGGGGGCAATGCCCACGCCTTCACCGGCGTTCTGAAGGGGATCAACTGCGGTCTGCACTTGACCCACAAGGGTTTCCGAAGGCTTCTTGAAAGAACTGTTGATGATCACCAGCTTCACGGTTCCGCCCACGGTCAGCTTGCTATTGGCTCCCGCCGCATACACGGCATCCAACCACGCCTTGATTTCCTCGGACACACCGGAAAGGCCGCTGATCCAAGTGTCGGTTCCCGTGGGCGGGATCAGCTTGGCCGGGTTCAAATCGCTGTTCCAAACCCGATATACCTTCACACCGCCCACGCCGGGAATGGCGTTCACCTTTTCCAGATAATCCGCACGGTTGCCGCCGAAGGCTTGGGCGTTCAGGCTATCCATGTAACGCTGTCTGAAAACCTCGGTATCTTCTTCATCCTCACCGGGGATCACCACGGCGGAAATGGAACAGGTTTCAAGCCCGTCCACATACTCAATGGGAATCACCGTTCCGGTGTAGTCATTACCGGCTTCACCAGCGGTTTCACAGGTGATTTCATACTTACCACTTCCACGGTCAGCCGAAACATAATAGTTCAGTTCTCCGATGGAAAAGCGGGTGTTCATGGGAAGGTGCAAGGTGGTTGGTGTAATGCTCAACTGCAACACGGCGGGGCTTGCCGGTTGCGGTTTCAGGCCCCTTTCTGCCGCCCTCAAAATGAGATAAGGGCGGGTTGCGGTGTCCGCAAAGGTTTCATTCAGCACCGTATCAAGGGCAATATAAAGGTTCTGCAATTCCACGGCGGCGGGGGCGTCACCGCACCAAACCAACGAACCTTCACGGGTGTCCAAATTGCCATTGATGGAAAGCGCCTTCTGAAGCATCCGGGAAAGGATTGCTTCATAGGTCTGTGCTTCATACATCAGATTTCAACCCCCAATTCTGCATTGATTTCACCAAAAATGCTGACCACCGTGAAGGTAGTCAGCACTTTCTTTTTGTTCACCGTAAATTCAAAGTTCTGAACCGCCGTAATCCTATCATCCTGAAGCAAGGCTTCACGAACCCGGCGTTCAATTTCGGGAATACAATATTCCACATCTTTCCCGATCAGATTATGAAGTTCAACCCCATAATCCCAAGAATGGATCAACCATTCATAGCGTTCTGTGTTCAGGATCAGAAAAACCGCCTGTTCCACAGCTTGGATTTCATCAATGGTGCCGATGATGGTCAGGTTATCGTGGTTCATCCTGAAGGTACGGCTTGGAAGGGTTTCAACGGTGAAATCCTGTTTAATATCATCCTGCACTTGCGGAATCATCATCAAGCCCCCTTTACTCGGTCAATGACCACGAATTTCTTTCCTTGCTGAACCCGGATCAGAAGCACCTTTTCACCGGCCTTCAAAGCGTTGTGAACCTTGAAGGTTTTCTTGCCAACATAGGCGTGTTTGTGGGCTTCATACGCCGCCGCACCAGAACCGCCGCCCTTGTCCTCGGTGGTGTGGTTTACCGTCATATCAACTTCAAAATCAGTCACATTCCGGGTCAGGATCAGCATTTTGGAAGTGTAGATGGATTTCTGATCCACCTGAATTTTCAAGGGTGAAGCGGAAAGGACAGTTCCAAACAAAATGTTCACCGGTTTCCCGGCTTCCACAGCTTCCACCGCCGCCCGTTTTACCACTTCAACAGGATTAGGCAATAAATTCACCCCCGATCAGGTCAAGTTCCATCATGTGTTCATCACCCCTGAAGGTGTGGGTGACTTTGTTCACCACCATGTAATTGTTGGTGACAATATCGCCAAGGTTCAGGGCCACCACCACGGCGGTTCCAGCACGAACCCGCACATCACCGAAAGCGTTCTGAATGGTCAGCTTGCGGGTTTTCTGATCGTACAGCTTCAACAGGGCATCCGCCTTGGCGGAAGCACCCGTTTGGGTCTGAACTTCTTCAAAATACTGAAGAACACCCCATTGGTTCATTTTCGCCCCGTCCTGTGCAATGAACAATTCCCGTTTACCGGTTTTTTCATTGTTATAGGCCAGTTTGATCTTGTTATAGGTCTGTTCGTCAATACTGGATTCATAGCTGAAGTTTTCCCCGGTTTCTTCATCAATCAGAAGGTTCAGCTTCATGGTATTGATGTTCTTCAGGGTCAGCTTCCCGGCATCGTCATACAGAACATAAAGCTGTTTGGTGTTCATCAGGGTTTCATCAAGGGCGTTCTGGATCATATCAAACAGCGTTTGGTTTTCTTCCACGATGGTTTCAAGGGTATAGCCGGTATCTTCCACCGTGCCAAGGTTCAACCGGAAATCTGTTGCAATGCGCTTCAGAAGGTCAGAAGCCTTCAAGCCTTCTTCCGTGATGGTGTCCTTGTTCTTCAGATAGCGCAACTGGTCATAGGCCACAACATCAATGGTGCCGCCCTTGTCACGCTTCTTCTTGAACACAAAGCCATAGAACATGGCGGTTCCGTTCACAGTCAGCTTCACCGGATCACCTTCAGCAAAGTTCAGCCCCGGCCCCTTGACAACGGTGAACTCCAACTTGCCGGGGGTTCCCTTGCGCTCCAAGGTCAACTTTGCGCCTTCCTCGACAACGGGGAATTGAATGGTGCTGTTATGCTGGATGAACAATTCAACTGCCAAACGGAATCACCCCTTTCAGGAAGGCAAAGTAAGAACCTGACCGGGATAGATCAGGTTCGGGTTCTTGATTTTGTCCTTGTTCAGATTATAAATTTTCGTATAATCGGCCCCGTTGCCCAACTGCTTCTTGGCAATGTTCCAAAGGCAATCACCAGATTTCACCGTATAGGTGGCGGCTTTCGGGGCCGTTGTGGTGGGCCGGGGTGCCGCCTTAACCGTTGCGGTGGCGGTTCCCCCGGAAGTCTTGGCCGGTTGCACGGTCACGGTCTTGGTGCCATAGGCTCTGTACTGTTTCAGGTTGATCTTCACCTTCACATCAAAGCCTTCACCGGCATCATCGGTGATTTCATAGGTTTCAAGGCCAACGGTCAAATTGGTGTAATGGAACATCCCGCCACCGGGCTTCTGCCGGTTCAGGATGAATTGGAACGGGGTCTTGCTCACCTTCAGCCGTTCAAACAAGGACAGGTAATAGGCGGCGCTTTGCGCCCCGCCGTTGCTGAAGGGATAGGACACTTGGGGAAGAACCAATTCAAAGGAAACATCCGAAAGGCCAGCGGCCTTCAGAATGTTGATTTCTTCCCCGTTGATCAGGGTCATGGTCTTGTTCTGGTTGTTGATCTTCACCGTCACCTTGGAAGGGGTGATGGGCATAAGCGTTCCCGCCATATACAGTTTATACGCCATTACTCATGCACCCCTTCTTCAGAAACTTCCAACTTTTCAGCAAAGTCATTGGCCCAAGCATCCATGATCCCATCCAAATCAGCATCCTTGGAAATGTGGTTTTCATTGTGCTGTTCAACCTTGATTTCAGCGGTAGTGAACCGGTTGATTGCTTCACGCTCCGCAATGTCACGAAGATAGGCCAAATCTTCTTCAGCAATATCCAAGGCATCAGCGGTGGCCGCTGTGTTGGCGGCGGTGTCACCGGTGTTTCCATAGATTCCATCAAGGGTGTTGCTCAAATCGAAAGCCCCCATAGAATCCAAACCGGAAGCATCAAACATTCCGCCGATCTTATCATCAATCCCTTGGCCGAAGTCATACCCGGCATCCCAAGCCCCGGAATAGGTGGCCCGATAGTCGATGGTGGGGGCGTTTTTGTCCAAGGTGATTGCGTTTTCATTTTTGCCCCAAGAAGTAACCGCACTTTGAAGGTTTTCAAGGCCAGAAGTCCAGTCAGTTCCAAAAATGGCATCAATGATGGTGGTTACAACTTTACCAAGGTTCAGGAACCACCCGATGATTTGACCGATCAGGTTTGCCACGGCATCACCAAAGCTGTTGAAGCCGCCGTTGCACACATTCAAAATCCATTCCACAATTCCAAGGAACGGGGCCACAAAGATTGTCCAAAGGGCCTGAATGATAGCGTTCAAAACGCCAATGGCACAGTTCAGCACAAACGCCCCGGCTACGGCCACCGCACCACAGATGATTCCGGTTGCGGAAATGGTGGAACCAGTCAGCTTATTGATTGCCGCCACAATCATGTAAATGGCCGCAATCACGGCAATGATGATCAGTAGAATCCAAGTCAACGGACAGGCCAGCAAAGCGGCATTGAAGCCGTATTGGGCGGCTGTGGCGCTTGCCTTTGCCATTGCTTCCGCCTTCTCGGTAGCGGCAAGGGTAGTGTTTGCAACGGCGGCTTTGTACGCTTGAACCGCCGCAAGGCCCTTCTGTGCATTGTTGATAGCGGTGATTGCATTGTTGGCAATCAGATAGCCGTTATACAACAGCATTGCCGCCGCAATCCCCAAAACAAGGGGCTGAATGATCCCCCAATTATCCACGAACACAGAAGCAATGGCAATCAGAATATCCAGCGCCGAAGAAGCCACATTTGCAACAGCGGCAAGGCCGTTGATCAGGCCGGTGGTCACTTTCTGGAACTTGGCGCTATTCCCAAGCTGGTTGATCTTGGTCAGGATCGGGGCGAACATGGAAAGGGCCTGATTCTTCATATCAACCCAAATTTGCGCCCAAGTCTTGGGCATGGAATCAAACTTTGCGTTGGTTTCGTCCGCCATAGCAAACATGGCGTTCTTCACCACTTCAGCCGTTACCTTGCCTTCCTGTGCAACCGTCTTAATGGAACCTTCCGCAATACCCATATACTTTTCAATGGCTCTTGCGATACCCGGCGCACCGTCCAGAATAGAGTTCAATTCTTCACCACGAAGCGCACCCGCCGCCATTGCCTGTGTAAGCTGGATCATGGCGTTGCTCTGCTCTTGGGCCGTAGCACCGCCAATAACAAACTGCTTGTTCACCTGTTCCATGAAAGCAATGACCTGATCCATGTCACCGTTGAAGGCGTTACCGGCGTTCAGGCCAAGTTTCGCAACAGCGGAAGCGGTGTCAAAATAAACGGATCGGGAACGCTGGGCGGAAGCCATGATCTTCTGTTCCAATTCGGCCACGGAACCGCCATCATCCACAAGCAAATTCAATCGGGCCTTGGTGCTTGCCAATTCATCCGAAATGTTCAGCACCTTATTGATCCCGGCAATACCACCAGCGGCAATGGCAACTTTCTTGATGATGGACAGAAGCCCGTTGGCGGAATTGCTACCCCCACGGATGGAATTGTTGAACTTCTGCTGTTCGTTATTGGCGTTCCTGATATTTTCTTCAATGGCATCAAAGGCGGTTCCCGCTTTTGCCCATTCTTCACGGGCTTCCCGGATTGCCGCCGTGTCAACGGCTCTACCGGAAGCCTGTTGCATGGCTTCAAAGGTGTTCAGCACAACCCCCATTGCCTTGTGCATACTCTGAAGGGGGCTGGTAACACCATCATAAAGGGCAATAGCGGCCCGGATGTTTCCCACAGGGATCACCACCTTTCTTGGAGAATAGAAGCCGGGGCCTTAATGGTGGCGGCCCCGGCGCTGTTTTCGTTCAATTTCCTTTTGCTTCTTCTTTTCAGCTTCCACCCGAACATCAATGGCCGCAATGATGAAGGCCCGTTCACGGCGGGGCAAAGCATAAAAGGCGGAAGGTGTCAAATGAAGTTCGTGAAGGCAATAGTAAGCAATGTTCGCTTCACCATCACCTTCACAGATCAGTTTTTTGCTTCATCAACCTCATCCTGCATGGTGGTATCAAAACCACACACTTCCTGAATCTTGGTCAGGTATTCGGCATATTCGCCGGGGGTCAGCATGGTTTTCAGAAGGGCATCAGCACCCATGACCTTGTAGCTGTCCTGAAGTTCCTTATCATTCAGATTGGGGAACACGGTACAAGCCACGGCCAGCTTGCCAAGGTAAAGATCATAGTCGGTTTCCTTCTGATACTGGTTCTTCTTGCCGGGAACCGGAACACGCTTGGCACAGGACTTCCGAAGGGCTTCATCCTCGGTGCCGGTGATGGTCTTGATCTCCCAAGGAATAGGGTTGCCATCCTCACCCAAGAAGCGTTTAGAAGCAACAAACTTGATGTTCTCAACGGGAACGGCGTTTTCAGCCAAAAAAGCGGACAGGCTCATTATTTTTTCCTCCTATATTTTGATACGAAAAAAGGCCCCGGCCCCTACCGAAGTAAGGCCGGGGCGCTCTGCTTACTGCATACCGGCCAAAAGGCTGAAGGTTTCGGGCATCTCGAAATCTTCAAAGGTGAAGTCCATATCTTCATCCAAGTATTCCGCATCAGCATCAAACTTGGCAAGCAAGCCGCCATCCATATTGCAATCCTTCAGGATCACGGTCTGACGGCCCACGGAAGAAGTGGGATCTTCATTTGTCACCTGAATGTCAAAATAGACATCCTCGCCGGTGTCCTTATAACGCTTCATCAGCTCACGGAAGATGGAAGTGTTATAGTGGAAGGTGGCGGAACCCGTACCCTTCCAACCGGTGGCCTTATTGCCCTTGCCGGTCTTGCCCAAAATGGGAACTTCCGTTTTGTTCTTCTCAAAGTTGGCTTCAAGGTTGATAGCCTGCATGAAGTTGTAACGGTTATCCCCAATGGTCACGAAACATTCAGCCAAGGAAGCGGAAACAGCATCCTTGGCGTTCATGATGGTTCTATCTGCCATGATGGTTGTACCTCCTTACTGAACATAGACGGTCATATAAAGCTGTTCCATAGCGTTCACGGGGGTCACATAGTCAGTAACCACCACGGATTTCTTGGTATCGCCCTTTTCAACCGTCACATTTTCGCCGCTGAAGTTCTCAATGGCCCGAATATCCTGAAGTTCCGTGTGGTGCTTCACAATATCGTTCCAAAGGGAAATCCGGCCAGCGGCATCATTGGGAACCTTGCCAAGATACTTCTTGCCGAACAGAACGGCAATATCATTGGCGATCTGATCCAAAACTCGGATCGTCTGGTTGCTGGAAAAGTCGCTGGACTTTTCATCCGTGATGGAAATGAAGCTGTTAATGTCGGTCAGGACACACACCGCTTCATCCACACGATGGAACATGAAGGAACCTTCCCTGATCCCGTTTTCAAGCTGGGTTTGCGTGAAATCGGTGTCCACATCGTATTCACCATCATAGGTCATGTTGGTGGCGCTCTTATTGACCGCCGTACCGCCGATCACACCCGTAACCCAAGGGATCAGGGCGGTGGAAGTCTTGTCGGAAGTCAGGCCGTTCTTGACGCTCACAACGCCTTCATAATCGGCCAGCTTGCGGAAAAGAACCACCTGAAACTTCTTGCCCACATCATCACGCATACGCTTTGCGAAAGCCGCAAACAGGGCGGTGATGGTGGCCTTGCTCTCGGTGCAACCCATAGCATTGAAGGTGTACGCTTCCGCCTGATCAAGATAGGTCTGATAGTCGGAATCGGCCACGGTGCCATTGGTGCCGCCCGTCAGGGGCAAAGAAGCGGTCACGGAAAGGGTTCCGCTGGACTTCCAATCCAGATAGTCATTGGCCTTCAGGCCGGTGATAGCGGCCACGCCTTCCTGAAGATCAACCTGAACGGTTCCCAAGAAGGTTTCCACATCGAACAGGGGCTTCTGTTCGGTGCTGTTCTCATTGGCCGTGATCACAACCCGAAGATCATTGCCACGGGTGCCGGGGTATTTGGCCGTTGCGTAGGTGTTGGACGCTTTCACGCCGCTGGAACCAAGGCGGAAGAAATGAACGGTCTTGGCGTGAAGGAAGATTTCACGCATGGGCTTCAGTTCATCCGCCGTGTACGCATAGCCGAAAATCTTCTGACTGTTCTTGATAAAGTCAGCCTGTTCCACCGTGAAAATCTTGCCTTCAGGCCCCCAATTCATGGCAAGGGGGATGGTGACAATGCCACGGTCAGAAAGGGTGGCGCTTGCCTGCGCCACAGAAATGAAGTTGATATATGCACCGGGCAGAACCTTGTTCTGCACCAAGAAGGTGCCGCCGCCAAGGGCCATATTAGTTCACCTTACCTTTCATAAAAATCTTTGATCAGCCCATCAATCTGATCATGGGTGTATTCCTTCCCATCTTCCAAAAGGATAGACAGAAGATCACGCCGGTTGGCGTATCTCTTGAAGGTCAGCACCCGTTCTTTGGGGAATACCACCGGGGCCGTGATGGGCGGTTCCTGTGCGGTGGTGGCTTTCTTTCTGGTAGCCATTCAATCACCCTTTCTTTGGCTCCACATCCACATCCAAGGTTTCCATCGGGGTTTCCTCGGATGGGCGGGATAGTGTCAGATTGAAGTTGACGAAGAAGTGAAGAACCCCATCTTCAACTTCATAACTCATGGAAGTTCCATGAAGCACATCCCCATTGGGAAGGGTGATGAACTCCAAACATTCCATCAAATCCCCGGCCACCTTGAACATTTCGCTGTTGTTCCTTCCGCTGGTGGGGAAATAGTGAACATCCAACGGGTTCCGGTTCATGAACCGGTTTTTCTGCAACGGGGCAATGTCAGGCTTCAGAACGGCAATGAAAAAACAGGGTTCTTTGAAACCCTGTTCCACATCATTCTGATAGATTTTGTACCCGGCCCCAAAGGTGGCGTTCAGCTTCATGGAAACACCTTTGATGATTTCATTGATCAACTGAACACCCCCTTCAAGGCTTCATACAACATATCATTCAGAATGGACGGGGCCAAGGTTTTCACTTCCTGTTCGGAAATCGTCAGCATGAACCGCCCCTTCACCCAACTTGCCTTCAGGGTCTTACCCAAGGCGGGAACATAGCGCCCCGGCGTTTGCCGGTGGCCGTATTCCACATAGGACGCATATTCCAAGTTGTTGATGATGGTCACGGTGTACTGATCCCCATGTTTTTCAATGGGAAGGATCGTCCAAGCGTCACGCAAGGAACCACCGCTGTAACCGGCCCAATACTCTTGCTTGGCTTCATCCGTAGCATAAGACGGAACCACGCCAACCGGGGTTCTTTTCTTCACCTTGTTCAGAAGGATTTGGGCAACCTTCTTGGCGGCATCCCGGCAAAGCCGATCCATGTCAACTTCCGAAAGCTGTTGAAGGCGTTCATCCAGCTTCTTCAATTCCCGGTAATCACACCGGCCCCATCTTGCCATCAGGCCCACCCCCTGAAGGGTTCAAGCATGATTTCTTGATGGTTGGAGAAAACACCCGGTTCACCGGAACGGGAATAGGTGAAGGTTCGTTCCACATCGTTTGGCCGGGTGACAATGATCTTGCATCCTGCGGGAACCTTCACATCCGGGGAAAGGAACAGCTTCACCACCTGTTGGGCGGTTGCCACTTCATCCCCATTGGTTGAAGTTAATGTTTCAAAAGACAGCTTGCACGGCTGATCCTGAAGAAGCGGCTTTTCTTCAGAATCCGTCAGGTGGGTGGTGGGATCGGTGACTTCCTCACGGATGAAGATAGAACACCGATCCTTCCACAACCGTTCCAAAGCGGTTCGCACGGCCTTATTTACCATACCAACCGCCTATAACGGTAGATTTCACCAATGCGCCCGTTGATCAGATAATCAATCAGGCTGTTCAACCTCTGTTCAGGGGTTGAACTACCTTCACCAAGGGCAAAGGTAATGTTGGTGTCACCTTCCTGAATGGATTTCACCGCCGCCGCATCCAAATCAAACCCTTCAAGCTGTCCAGAACACTTCTTCATGTTCAGGTATTCGCCCACGGCCATAGAAACGGCCAGACTTTCCAACCCCTCCGGGATTTCGGAAAGGTTGGAAAGGTTTTTGATCCGCCATTGAACATTGTTCAAGACAATATCCAACAGCGGATCATCAGCGGCCCCCGCCACGCCAAGGGCCGTTAGCATTACAACCACTTTTTCACGCAACGGGGTTCACCGCCTTTAGCCACGGGAAAGAATCCGGGCAATGGGAATGGACTTGTGGTTGATGTAGGAACGCTGACTTGCGGTGCTTTCACCGGAATGAACCAGCGTCCAGTTGCCGCCGTTTTCCAATTCAGCCGCCGTGGGGCTGGCGCTTGCCTGCGTTTTCTTCTCATAGGACAGGCCGAAGGGAGCGAAAACCTTACGCTGACGCATATACAGCAAATCCTCACCGCCATTGGTCTTGGGGTCACGGGCCATTTCATAGGGAACCTTCACGCCGATGTCCTCATAGGAGAAAGCACCGTTGCCCATAGCGTAGGTGGTGTACTGAACACCAGCAACCACATAGTCATTGGCCGCAAGGGTCTTGGAACCGAAGTAGGGCGTGACCTTGGACAGAAGGATTTCGCCATCAGCGGGGGTGCCAGAAGCAACGATCTTCAAAGCGCCATCGGTGTTGGCGTCGGCATCAAAATAGCCTTCAGAAACAGGCATCTGATCAGTGACGATCACCAGCTTACCGTTCCAAGTACCCAATTCCAAATCACGCTGAATCCCGTCCTTGTCGGTGTACTTCAGGCGTTCGATCAGGTTCAGGTTTTCAAGGCCGGTGGAAACATCACTATGGCAGAAAACCAAAGTGAACTTCTTCTTGTTCGCACCGCAAGCCTTGTTCGCCGCCGTGTTCAGGGTGGTGGCGGTCATAGCGCCGGGAACGGTGGTGGTGTGCTTCTCCACAAATTCCTTGTTCTTGGTGTCGGTGGTGGACATGGCGAAAATGCCCTTCAGGGTGGAAAGAATGGTGCCTTCATCCAGTTCATCCTTATACTGTGCAACCTGTTCGCTGATGTTCGCCATGAAATCAACGCCACCGGTCACATCATAGGAGAAATCACGCTCTTTCCATGCCTTGGCACGGCCAACCACCACAATACCCTGTTCAAAGGTCTTGGTGGAAGTTGCGGTAATGTCGGTAGAACCATCATAGTTCACCGCATCACCATCAATCAGGCCACGCATGGCAATGCGGGCATAGGCGGTGCCGTTCTGACCGCTGAACACTTCACGAATGTCAGGGTTTGCGGCCAATGCACGGGATTTCTTGATTTCGTTCATGTTCAGGTTGGGAACACGGGCCACCATGTACTTGAACGCTTCAGCATTGAAACTCTTGGAATCAAACTTGTTGTTAGGCATAGTTCAAAACTTCCTTTCTAAAAATAAGATTTGTAGGGGTGTTGGTTAGTCCAACTTTGCATCCGGGTGGGCTTCCAAATACTGACACAGTTCATCATAGGTCATTTTGGAAGGATCATCACCGGCCGGGGGCGTATCACTCTTTTCACCGGGCTTGGCACCCTTGAACTTCTTATCAGGGGCCTTGGTGTCAAACAGAAAAGCCGTGTCCTGACCGTCCACCAGCTTCTTGATTTCGTCACCCAAACCCTTCACCGTGCCATCATCGGCCAGTTCAGCCTTGGCAAGAAAATCAGCCATCAGCGCCTTAACAGCGGTGTTGTTCTTGGCCTTGGCTCCGGTCAATGCCACATCAACGGCGTTGCCAATCTTCAACGCCTTCATTTCGGCTTCATGGGCCTTCTTCTGATTGGCGTTGTCGGTCTGAAGCTGGGTGATCTGATCCTGAAGCGCCTTGGTGTCACCTGTGGACTTCTTCAGCGTTTCAAGCTGGGTGTCACGCTCTTTGATCGTGTTCTTTGCGTTGGTCAGTTCGGTGTTGACCTCGTTGAAGCGGCTTTTGGTTACGAAAGAACCGTTCAGGCCCTCCATGACCTTATTGGCCTGTTCCTCGGTCAAGCCCCATTCCAGCAGTTTTTCCTTTGTCATAGTGATAACCTCCAAATCCTTTTTTACCGTGGGTTAGGAACCACGATTTCATTTAGATTTCTGTTTACCGCCCACAAATCCAAAACGGCGATGGTATGAAAAAACCACCACCGGCCAAAGGCCGGGGTGGTCAGATCATCAATATAGGGATTTTTCATCCAGTTCAGGTGGCCGGTAAGGGGTTCCCTTATCCAAACAATCCTGAATAATGGCTTCCACTTCCGCTTCCTCGACACCCATCAGGGCGAACAGGGGGAAGTTCTCATGAAATCGTTCAAGATATTGTTCAATCAGTTCAGCCATTTTCAACACCCCTTTCACGGCTGATTTGCAATCACCTTCAACATATCTTCATACATGGCATAGGACTTGGGAAGATATTTCTTGATGGTTGCCAAACTTTCCGGGGAAGTCATGGTTGCGGAAGTCATTTCCGCAAAGGCTTCAGTTCCAAGGCCCCAATCAATCCCGTTGTAAGTTCGGGTTGTCCAGTAGGAACCGCCACCATGACCAATGCCACAGCGGATTTTTCCACGGGTGGCCCCTTCCAATATATCAGAAAGATCACCGTACTGCAATGGGGTTAATGCCTTCACTTCCGCTTGAACGGCGGCATAGGCATAAGATTTTTTCACCTTGAACCCACCATACTTGATGTAATAATCAGCGGTGTTTTGCGACATCCAGCCTTTTTGTACCCAATACGGGAAATCATCTTTATGGGCCTTCATGTCAGCAAGAACCCGATCCACCCAATCATTCACTTCATCCTTGATGGTTTGTGGAAAAGCCCCGCCCTTGTAAGTAGAAGAAAAATGCCATTGCCCATTCGGGGTTCCAAGCTGTGCCGCAAGGCCATCAATGGCATGGCCGCTTTCATGGAAAGTGGTGGCATAAGGGGCGCTCCAAGAACGGCCCTTCCCGTCAGCGTCAATATTCACATAAATGCTATTGCCCTGACAGTATGCACCGCCTTGATGGTTCGCCTTTGCAACCTTGATTTTGGTTTCATACTTATCCCAAGCGGCCTGAAGGTCAGGGCTTTGGCAAGCGTCCACACGGTCACGAATCTGATCATAATGGTCTTTGCCGAACTTCTTTCCAAACTCGGTGTTGTAGTCACGAAGCGTTTTGGCAACACCGGCCCCGGTTGCAACGGTCAAGCCAGCCTTGGAACCACCGTTCACGAAGGTCTGAACCCAATCAGCATATTTCATGTTGGCGGGAACATAGTACACATCCCCATCAGCGTTCCGGGCGGCTTTTTCACCGGCATACTTGGGATCAATGGCCGGGGCCGTAGTTCCTCGACAGTTGGGGTGGAAGGGTGGCACGGTCACGCCGGGTTCATATTGGGAAATGGGGATCACCTTACCATCAAGCCCACCACAAATGGAACAGGTATGGGAATCCAGCGTTTCAATGATTTCCACCATTTCAACATCCAAATCCTTGTAACATTCCTTAGTTGCAACGGCGTTGAAATAGGTGGTTTCGGTGTTGACCAACCGCCCCGCCTTATACCGATGAACCCCGAACTGCTTCTGAATGGCCGTGGTGATCTTGGACGGGGAATCACCCCGAAGAAGCCCTTGCGTCAGGCTCTTACTGACCGAACCCACCAAATCATTCTTGTTCAGCCAACAGCGATCCCGGAAGGTTCGCCCGTCCGTTGTCCAAGGCTTTGAAAGCAAGGTTTCAAGTTTCTTCTGATCCAGCCCGGTAATATCCCAACCAAGGCCAACGCCCTTCTGAACCTCAAAGGCCGTGTGGGTGTAGCCATTGCCCACAACTTTCTTCAACAGGGCATCCAAACTATCAACCTGATTGCCATACAGCAATTCAAGCTGTTGCTGAATACCTGTCTGAACAGCTTCAAGGCGGGAAATGTGGAACCGGGCGGACGCATTTTCCAGCTTCTTCAGCCATGCCGCATCCAACCCGGCCTGTTCACCGATCTTGATATACTGTTCAACGCTCCAATGAAATTCTTCAAGCTGTCCAGCGGTCAGCCATTTTCGGGCATCGGTCAGGCTGATTTGGTTGTTCACCGCAAAACGGGCATACCAGCTTTCAATTTCCTTCTGAACTGAACGCTGGGCATCCAAATACAGTTCTTCCATGTCCTGAATGGTTCGCTGGGCTTCTCGGTGGGCGCTGTCCTCCAAGATGGAAAACCGTCCACGCCAATAGTCCGCATTTCTCATGGGCGGTTCCTCCAATCCCGAAAAATGGTGCTGAAGGTGGGATTTGAACCCACACGCCTTGCGGCAACGGATTTTGAATCCGCCGTGTCTGCCTATTCCATCCACTTCAGCTTATTAGGCCACGCTGTTTCTTCATAGGGGCTTGCGCCTTGCTGAATTTTGGTTCCTTCCTTTGTGGCCTTGGTAGCCCGTGCCGGGATCGAACCGGCGTTACCGCCGTGAAAGGGCGGTGTCTTGACCACTTGACCAACGGGCCATGATGGGCCGGGGAAGGGAATTTCACCCTTTGGCGGGTAGGAGTAATAGCACCCCGCCACACTCAATGTCTGCCCCGGCGTATATTGTGAAACGGCGGGGGTTATTCGCCCCCACCATTATCACCTTGGTTCGGGTTGCCGGTCTGGAAGGCCCCGGCGTATTCCTGTGCCTGTGCCATAGCTTCTTCCTTTTCCTTCTGCAACCGGGCCATTTCTGCTTCAACATCCGTAACCCACGGGTGCTGTTCCACAATGGTTTCATTGGACAGAATACCAACGGACTTGGAACAGTTTTCAATGGATTCCGATTCATTGATCAGAATATCCCTGTTGAACACAATCGCCACATCATCCGTGAAATCTCCAACGCCGGTGTTGCTGAAGTGGTTGTTGATGAACCACAACAGTTCTTCAAAGGCCGCTTGGAACTCGGTTTCCATGCCGTTTGCGTCAAGGTCAATGTCAGAATACATGGATTGAATGTTCATCTGATTGGGATTCCCGGACAGGCGATCATCTTTGGCATCGTAGCCACGGGCATTTTCAATCAGGGCTTTCTTGAACACATCCAAAATGGCCTTGTAGTTCTCGGAACTGACTTCCACCGTCAGGGTGGTAACACCACCATCATCACGAACCTTCACGGCTCCGAAGGTGGCAAGGTTGCGGCGGAACTCACCAAGATTTTCACCATCGTAATTCTTCAGGATCAGGATGGTGTTCCGTGCGTCCTCTTGCATATTGTTTTCAAAGTCGGAAATCATGGTGTTGATTCCGTCCTGAAGGGTTTTCACACGGCGAATCAGGGGGATTTCCTGTTTGTTATACTTGAACGGAATCAGGGGAATCCGTTCCCAATTCAATTCGGTGGGTTCCTTGCCTTCTTCCTCAATGGTGAAGTAGCTTTCATGTTCCCCGGCTTCCACATCAGGCTTCAGTTCGCTTCCATCATAGATATACCGGTAAAGGCCATCGGTCTTGAACAGTTCAACCCGTTCAATGATTTTCTTGGTATATCCATCCCACACTTCCTGCGGGTAAAGACGGATAGCAGAATCAAGGATGGTGTGATCATCGTCAGCCCAAAACGGAAGAACTTCATAGGCCGGGAAATGTTTGAAGGCCAGATTGCCCTTTTTGTCATAGAACGGGAACAACCAGCCAAGGCCACCATTCAAGGCATCTTCACAAACATACTTCAGAAGCCGGTGGAACCGCTTATTGAACACATCGTTCAAAGCGTCCGCATAGGCTTTGTTCTGACAGTTCACCGTGAAGGGCTTGCCCACAAGGTAGTTGGTTTTCTGATCCACCATCAGGGCATATTGGTTATCAATCAGGCGGTTGTTCGGAAGATTGTCCACTTCCTGAAGTTTGCCATCAGCACCAATGATTGTGCGCTTCCGGTTCAGAATGTCATGACGGCCTTCATAGTAGTCAGCGCCTTTGATCTGATCCATGCGCTTCAGGCTGTTCTTCCATTCACGGATTTCAGCGGCATAAAACTGAAGTTCAGTCATGCCGGTTCGCCCACCCTGAAGGATCAGGCGGTTGATACGCTCCATAGCGTTATTCAGAAACATATTCAATCACCCTTTCCTTTCACCATCGGGGGGGGGCAAAACCCACCGGCCTGTTTCGGGTTTTCTCTAAAACCAAAGACTGATTGGGAAGTTCCACTTCAATCTTCAAGGTTTTATATGGAAGGCGTTCAGCCCATTGTTCAATCTTGTTCAGAATGTACTTCTGTTCAAACACGGGCTTTCACCGCCTTTCTTCATTGCTTAATAAACGCAAACACACGGAAACCGTGTGTTTTTCGTGTGTTTTGTTACTATCATGTTATTAGTCGAAGCTGAAGGCGGGGCCAACCAACATATCTTCCAGCCCGTAACGCATAGCGTCCATAAGGTGGTTGAAATCATCAATGGGAACATTGATCTTGGCCCCGAACTTATCTTCTGCCCATGTGTAGTTTGAAATCTCTGTGATGAAGTTCACGCATCGGGGATGAACAATGATGGTGTAACCCTGAATGTACTGGATTCCGTTGTTCACGCTGTCCTTGCCCTTCCGGGCGGCTCTGATACGATGAAGGCCAGCATCCCGCAATTCATCAATGCTCTTGGGTTCGGCGCAATCGGCCTTGATCCGTTCCTTGCCGTAACCCATGCCGGTGATCCGGTCACAGATTGCCCGGTTCGTCAGGGCCTTTTCATACAGTTCATCAAACACCCAAATGGTTCTTTCCTTCTCACTCACCAGCCCACAGAACAGGGCCGTGGGATCGTTGGTATAACCGAAGTCAAGGCCAAAGGCGCTTTTCACATCAGGCTTCTTGGAAATAGCCAGATAGTCAAAGGCTTCTTCCCGCCAATTATCGAAAATCAGGCCATCCACAATGCCCCAACCCCCAAGGCCAGCCACCTTGTAGCGGCGGGGGTTGTTTTCCTTCATGGTGTTGAACACCTTCAAATCCGCCGCATCCAACCATTCATTACACAGGTAATTGGTGGTTGTGGCGTAAATCTGCCCATCCGGGCTAATCCAGCTATCATGGAACTTGTATGTGGGATTCCCTTGGGCATCTTTGCCGGTGATCTCACCGAAGAAGCGTTTCCTGATCCAATGCTTTTCGTTCCACGGGTTGAATGTCAGCGTGATTTGCTTGAACAGGCCAGTTTCTTCCGGGATAGCACCACGGATGGATTCATCCAGCATATCAAAATCAGCTTCATTCATGATTTCGTATGCTTCTTCAATCCAGCACCAGCACAGATAGCCGATTTCAACCGTAATTGAAGTGACCTTTAGGGGATCATCAAGGCCCCGGAAGTAAATCTTCTGACCGGTGGGAAGATAGGTCATTTCAAGGGGGCTTTCCTTGATTTCCCAATAGGCCGCAACGCCAAGGCGGTTGATTGCCCATTTCAGTTCGGTGAAACAGGAATCTTTCAAGGTTCTGAACACCTTGCGAACCACAAGGGTGTTGGCTTCCGGGTATTGCATCATCCGTTTGATGATGTTCAGGGCCGTTGTCTTGGATTTCTTGGAAGCACGGCTTCCCTTGCACACCCGGTAACGGCCTTTGAAGTTCCAGAAGGTTCCGTAACCCTTGCCAACCACTTCAGGAAGGTGAACCCGCTTGGCCTGTGGGCTAATCTTCAAGTTGATCATCCCCCGTGATAATCACCGGAACGGCCCCTTCCACACCTACCTTGTCCGTGAACATACCATAACGCTTGCCGATCAGTTCAGCGGCCTTCAGCCTTTCCTTGGCTCCAACCTCTTTCTGCGTCAACTCTTGGCAACCGTCACCACACAGGATGGGGATTTCTTCAGTATGTTCACCCCGCATCACCGAAGTCAGGTATTTCATGACTTCTTCAGCGTCAGCGATCTTGGCCGAATGAAGTTTTTCAAGTTCGGTTTCGATGTACGCTTTCAAGTCAGGTTTTGCAAGGTTTTCAGAACCCGTCTGCTTTGCGGTCTTGGGCGAATACCCCGCCTTGATTGCCGCATCCGTAGCATTGCCGCTGATCAGGTATTCATCACAGAACTTCCGCTGTCTTGGTGTCACAGGTATTCACCCCTTTCATCAGGCATAGAAAAAGCGCCCCGGTTTCCCGTAGGCGCAATTTCTTATTTACTATTCTACCGATTCTTTACTCTGTTTGAAACCGGTGGTGCTCTGGTTTTCTCGGTTGTTTAGAAAGTCACTGTTTGCCTTGGCGAAAGCAAGCAAACCCTTTCCGTGGAGTTCAAAAACCCATTGCATGGAATAGTTCAGTTCTTCAGAAATATCTTCCCATTTTTTCAACTGAATATATCGCCCGATCAGAATATTTTGCTGATCAAGGTCAGGAATCCGGTTGATCATGGTAAACGCTTCCTGTTTCATGCTCACAAGTTCATCAATGCGCCGGTTAATATCAGCTTCAAGATCAATGATCTTGGTGATGGTTTCTTCAAGGGTATTCTTGGGGCCTGAAGTCTGAACCTTGTCCTGCTTCAGTTGGCTTCCGGTAGAAGTCAAACTGGAACGCAAGGTTGCAATGGTGCTATCAAGCCGATTGATCAAACGATCCGTTTTCCTGATTTGGGCAAAGTATTCTTTGGCCTGTTGGGAAAGGTCTTTGTCATTCACTATGTAACACATCCTTTCTGCGGTAGTCTGTTCCGTTTTTGGGTACATCTGTACCGTTGGCAAATGCCGAAAAATCAAGGGTTTTCAAGGGGTCGGAACAGATGGTACAGATAAAATGACAATTTGCTTATATACACATATCTTATATATTTTTTCTTATATAAGAAGAAAGTATATTAACATCTGTACCATCTGTTCCATGCCCATCAAAAGCAGGTGAAAAGTCTTGAAAATCAAGGGGTTCAGAACGGAACAGATGTATTGAAAATATCTGTTCCATATCTGTTCCATATCTGTTCCACACGCTGTTCCAACTCCTACTGAAGAAGCACCTGTTCAGGCGGAAATATTGTCTGAAAGATACCAGACAATCAGGAACCAAACGGGATCAATGCTGAAATACTCGGCCACGGCCATAAGCAACAGCACAAGGGTCAGCACCACCAGCATTTTCTTCATCGGTGTTTCACCGCTGTACTCGCAATTTCAATGGCTACCGCCATACCCTTGAAATCACATTCATCACCTTCAACTTCCAAGGTGTCACCGTCAGCATTTTTCAGAACGGCGGTATAAACTTCATTTTCTTCATCATAGCTGAACTGACAATCGTTTTCAGAATAGCGGTCAATATCTTCTTGGTTGTCACACTCCAAGAAGGTGAAATCCAGCAATTCAGCACCTTTGCAGTTGCCACCGATTTCAAAGGAAACATGGCCGGTATAATCCCATTGCATGAAAGTCACCCGGATTGTATGAACACCATGAAAATTAGGGTCATAAGAACTGATCATTTGTATTCCCTCCCGGTCTTACGGTCTTTGATTTCAATGCGGTTCAGAAGTTCAAACCCCGCCAAACGGGTGATGTACTTCAGGACGAAGATCAGGGTGTTCACCCGCTTCTGCTGTTCATCCTCATCACGGATGATATTCTTTGTGCCGTGGTAGGCTGTCGGATCGTGATACCCTTCAGCATTTTCCCAAGGTTTAGGCATCGGTTTTCCCTCCTTCTTCTCTGTACCATTCTTCAATGTCACACCCAATGTCCTTCAGCTTTTTACGGGCCAACCACCCATCATCGGCTTGTTCCATCAGGTAATGTTCCCGTAGCTTCAAGGTTTCGGCATAGAACAGCTTCCACGCCAGCTTCAGGCGCTTTGGGCCAAAGCCAAATTGGGTGTGAAGCATCCACAGGATGGATGATTCTTTGTCCATGTCAAAGGCCCGATCATTTTCCACAATCTGTTTCTTGATTTCCTGATCCAAGGCCCGTTCTTCAGCTTTGTTGAACTGAACGGCGAAGATTTTACCACCGGACTTCTTAAACATCGGCATGGTATTCACTCCAAATATCATCGAAGCACACCGGAATCAGCCAATGAACCTTGTCCAACAGGATCAAGGCCACTTCCCGCATCTGCGGATGTGCGGCGGGTGAACACCGCAACTTCAGGAAATGCCGCCATTCACGAATGTTGGCCGTCATGACCACTTCCGTTTTCAGGCTGTTGGGCAGAACCGAACGGGCTTCTTGCGGGGAACAACCTTCATCCAGCAAGGCAAAATAGGCATCTTCAGCATCCCGCATGGCAATTCTCCAACAATCCATTTTCACCTTCTCGCCCAAGGTATTTTCATCCCAAAAACAAGGCTTGATCACGGTGATTTCTTCACCGAACTTTCCCTTGCCATAATTGCAATACCGGGTGGATTCCTGACAGTAAGAAGCCATCCGGTGGCGGACGATCTCATGAGAAACCCCACGATCACAAATGAACTTCACCGTAAAGGAACAATGTTCCAGAACCGCTTCATGCCCACGCTTAATGATCCCGGCAACGAACTTTTCAGCGGAACCTTCCGTGATCTTATCCTCGGACTTGTAGCAGACACGGCCACATTGTTCCAGCCGCTTCAGGATGGTGGCCCCATCAATCGGGGTGATGAACTGCACATCAGGCTTGATAATTTTCATTTTCTTCAACCTCCCAATTCATTCCGGTGCTGTGACCGGTAAGGATCGAACCCTTCAGGGTAACGCTGTTCCAGCTTTTTCAAGTTTTCTTCCATGACCGTATCAAGGTCAGAACCAATGGCATCACACAGAACGGCCAAATACCAAGCCACATCACCAAGTTCTTCAATCATGTGGCGCTTGTCCAGTTCATGGCCGTGAAAGAAATGCTTCTTCACCTGTTCGGCCACTTCACCGGCTTCACCGCAAAGGCCCAAGGCACATTCCAGCTTCAGCCGATCCATGTTGGAACGGTCAGCGGTTCGCAAGGAATCCCGCATATAACGGTTAGCGTTCATCGGCGTGTTCCTCCGCTTTCTGATCGTCCAATTCAAGAACGGTCATAATGGCGTAATTGGCAAGGTCAATCAGGGTATCACGGATAGATTCATCCTTTACTTCCTGAACCCCGGATTTGGTCAGGCTCTTGAATCGGGCCAGCTTATCCCCAAGCCTGATCCGGGGCATTGCCATTCCTTCTTCTGTGAAGGTCTGGTGAAAGCTATCGCCATAGTCATGATTCTTCATGGCATACAAGGCATTGATTTCCTTGCAAATATCGGCATGGCGTTCCGTTTTGGTTTTAGGTAACATTGAAATCATCCTTTCTTTCAGTTGAACCATTTGATCACCGGATCACCAGTGAAGCCCTTTTCCCACACATACCACGCATAGGCAATGGCGCTTTCCGGTTTCCCGGTCATATCGCCGTTTTTATAACAGGCCAGCCGGGAACGGCTGATATAAACCTTTCGGGGGGGGGGACGCTTGAAGAACTCACCCCGTTTTTGCCCCTCCAAGAACTGAACCTTCAGGAACATAGCCACTTTTCCACCGGGGCGGACGCTTTCAAGCGCCCTTTGAACAAATTCAAGCCCCATTGAATATGGCGGGTTTGTGATTATATCGCCTTCAAAATCGTCCAGCGTTTCCTTCAGGAAATCCAACGGTTCAGGATCACCGAAGCCCCGGTAAATCAGATCGGTTGAAATGACTTCATAACCGTGGGCCTGAAGCACCTTGGAAATGTGACCTTCACCACAGGCCGGTTCCCAAATAACCGGGAAAAATTGTTCCAGTTCCAGAAGCATTTCCACGGCCCTTGGATCGGTGGCGTAGTAATCAAATGCTTCTCGTTCTTCAGGAACATGGTTGGAACTGCCCAAAGTGGTGAACACCTTCTTGGAACCACTCATTCTGCACCACCGCCCTTCATTTTCTTCTGAAAGGCCCTATATTTTCGGGTGTATTCATAGGACTTTCCGAAAATATTTACTGCGGCCCGATACAAATTAGGTTCATATTTTTCGGCGGCACACAATTCATCTTCCCAATGCCGCCCAAAGGGGCAACAGGCGCATCCCGTTCTTTGAAAACCATAAACGGTGTAACAATCAGAATGAACTACCCCAAAGGCTGATTCATAAGCGGCTTTATCTTCTTTCTTGAACCAGAAGATGGGCCTGAATTTATCGCATCCGCCAAAGACTTCATTAAAACAGGAAGTATAGGCGGTTGATCTTGCCCCGCCTTCAGCCTTTCTCACCCCTTGGCAATTCAGATCAGGATTTATGATTTTTTCAATCATAGCTGAAGTTTTCTTCTTGGCCCCTGAACAGCATCCGTCTGAAATCTGGAAATCAGGGGGATTTTGCACCATGAACTCTTTAAGCCACGGATTATTTGAAATGTTCATTTTGCTGTGATCTCCCCAACGGTTACACCACCAACGCAAGGCGGCTTTGCACCGGGGATATTCAGCCCATAAATCTTCAAAAGGCTTATCTTCCCACTTGAACCCGTGCTTTTGAAGGCGGGATATGTATTGGGAAACCTGTTTGCTTAAAAACGGAACACCGTATTTTTGAACCCCAAGGGGAACCGGGATTTTGGCCCGATAGCGTTCTATCTGGATTCCATATTTGTTTTCCAGATAGTCAAGGTGGCGCTTGGTGGCCTTGAACTCAATGCCTGTATCAAAGAACACATAATGAACTTCACTTAATGGGTGGCCGATCCGTTCAATCAGATCAATCATAATATCGGAATCAGCCCCACCACTTACGCTGACCATGATTTTAGAGTACATGGTGAAGGGGCGAACTTCAGACTTTTCACCACCGTATCCATGAATTTTCCCCCATGCCTTCACAAACGCATTACACATTTCAAAAGTCATGTTTTCCTTGGGAACGCTTTCCAACAGTTCCGTCATGCTGTCAAAAGTCTGTATCATTCTGTGTCACCGCCTTTCACAAACACACGGGTTTTTCGATTTCTGATCCATTTCAGGGCCGTTGTGAAGCCACAGCGTTTTGTGATCTGCCGGGAAAACTCAATCTTGGAAAGGGCTTGGAAGTTGTTCGCAATGCAATATTCCTTATACCGGCGATACACGGAATCGGTGGCTTCATTTTCAATCCCGTCAACACCCACTTCATTGATGAACCCAATGATGGGGTTGTTGTTTTCCTCGTATTCATCCAACTGCCCCTGAACTCTGGTGGAAGTGGTGAACTGTGCATTGCCAAGAACCCGCTTCAACCCCTGAAGGCCAAGCAAGGCCAGATATTCCATTGAACCCTGTTCACACAGTTCATCCTTGATGAACGGGCGGAAATCGGAATCATTGGGGGTGAACTTGGCATCGAAGGGAACAATCACCAAACGCCGCTGAACGGCTCCGGTTTTGTCCTTGATACGGGGAATGTTGTTGGCGCTGAACAGGAACTTGGAATAATTGTTGAACTCAAAGGGATCTTGGCCTTTGCGCTCCACATTCACCCGATCACCTGTGACCAGCTTTTTGAACACGGAAGCATTGGCAATAAATTCATCACCAATATCATCACCGATGTTCGCCAGCTTGCCGAACAATTCAGCGGTTTTGAACCTATCGCCCAATTCCTTCAGGTCAAGGGAAGCAATGTTCTGATCCCCAAGAAGGTTCTTCACCACATGAAGGAAAGTGGATTTGCCGTTGCTCTTATCACCAATCAGAATGAAGGCTTTGCCAAGTTCGTTGCGGCGGTACATACAATAGCCCACCATTTCTTCCAGCAAGGCCCGAACTTCAGGATCATCACAGGCCAGCCGGTTCAAGGTGTGATCCAACAGATTATCATGGGCGGCGGGGTTGTACGGCCACGGGATTTTATTGGTGATCACCACATCCGGGGTGAACTCTTTGAAGGAACCATCCCGGATATTGTAAAGGCCATTGCTGAAAGCAATGATATTCGGGTTGGTGGCCTTGGTGTTTTCCTCAATCATGATTTCCAGATAGGACAGGACTTCCGAACGCCACGCCCGTTTCAGGTTGCTGATCAGCTTGATCATGGCCCCTTCAATCTCACCGGCACCGGAAACATAGATACCATCCTTGTAAATGTGAAGCTGGTTATTGATCTTCACAATATGGTTGTTGTTTTTCAGATAGGTGGCGAACTTATCAAACAGGAAGGTTTTATCCCGGAAGAAGGATGTTTTCTTGAAGGCATCATCCCGAAGGATCACATCAAGTTCCTTGTCGGAAAGTGGTTTCTTCAGCACATAACGGTTAATCAGCCTGATACATTCACGGGCTTCTTCCTTGGTAAAATCGTCACTCTGAAGGGTCAGAATGTAGTTGAACAGGGTTTGGTTCCGCCCATCACCTTCCCCAAGATTCGGGAAATCATAGTTGCTTTTCACCGGGGTCAGCCACTTGGGAAGTTCCTGAATCTCCCCCTCAGGGAAGTCATACAGAATGGGCCGTTCCACGCCACCAGACTTCAAGATTTCATAGCTGTTATTGGCTCCAACCTTTCCATCCGTGATGATACCCACGGCCAAGGTGCATTTCGTCCAGCTTTTTTTAACACCACAGTTCTTGAACAAGAAGTGTTTTCCCCGTGTGGTGGCGTACACTCTGCACTTCAGTTCTAAATCCTGAACAATTCTGAACAAAAGTTCAGATGTTTCCGCATCATCCACATCAATCAGGATGGTTTCTTCCCCAAGAATACCGGCGTATTCATCAAGGTCTTGGACTTCAGAACGGGTTTTCAGTTTTTCAACGCCTTTGAACTTTTCAAGGCATTGTTTATTTCTGGTAGGCACATAGCCCCTAAACAGTTCCATGCTTCAACGCTCCCCCCCCCGAAAGGTTTTATTGTTCATCGTTCCACCCCGAAATCTTTCAACCGATCCCAAGCAACATCAATGTAATATTGCTTGTCCAGTTCATCCGGGATGGGAAGGTTGGTCACATCATCATTGATGAAGAAACAATGATCCGGGGTGTTGCCGAACTTTTCGGGGTTCTTTTCCCGGCCCTTGACGATTTTCCCGGAAACCTTGAAGATTCCGCCCTTGCTCTGATCCTTGGAAGCAAACACCCGGAAGGTTTTATCCGTTTGAACCTCACCGCCGCTGAAGCGGGTGATTTTCTTGGAACGGCCTTTTTCATCCCTGATCTTGGCTTCCGTAATCACCGGGGAATAAAGGGCATATTTGTACTTGCTGGACACCTTCACAACCTTCTGAAAATCCCGAAGGTCAGAACATTCCATGATGGTTGTTTCCGGGCTGATCCCATGAAGGAAATAGTTCACAATGGCCCGGTTGACAATGGGAAGGTCATAATCCAGATCAGACAGCTTTTTGACATAGGCACCCTTGCACTTCCAGCGGGGTTTCCCTTTTTCATCACGAAGCGGCCCGGAAGGAATAATGATGTAATTGTTCACATCCTTCTGATACACCTTTTGAAATTCATCAAATTCAAGGCGCATCCCGGTTCTTTGCTCCCACTCCCAACACAGATCATCCAGCATTTCAAAATCTTCATACCGGCGAAGTTTGACCAAAATACCATCCGTGTTGCTCTGGATGATTTCACAATGATCTTCCAGCCGTTCAATCAAATCCAGAAGAAGAAGCTGACCGCCCACACAAACATTGTTGGCTTGCCGGGGATCATACATGGCATTGTGCTTATCCTTCATAGCGCCATAGGTGCTGTTCAGAACAATCTTGTAAGGCTGTTGCATGGGGTTCTTCTCCGCCTTCAGCTTCAGGCGGGTGTGGTAGATTTCCGCATACTTGGAAGGATCGTGAACATTGCGGGAAAGCCACTTATAAACCAGCATCAAAGACGGGTAATAGGAAGCTACATCCACATTGACAAACCATCCTTCCCCGTGATATTTGGGAATGGCCCCGTGAAGGCCACCCCAAGCGAACACATGGGGAACCCCGGCCACATCCAATTCAAGGGTTTTGGAATAATCACGGTTCAAGGGGTTCTTGTACCAATTCAAAACTTCCGTGTATTTTTCGATCCGCAAGCTGGGCGGGAACTCAATTTCAAATTCATCATTGTGTTCCCTTTGAACGGCCCCAAGGATTTTGGCGGAAAGTTGTGCTTTGGTGCGGCCAATGTCAGAAATGGGAAGGTGGAACGCCTTCACAAGTGACATTTGGGCATCAAATTCATCTTCTTTCCGCCTTAACCACACTTCCACCGTCTGTTCCACATCATGGCGGCAATATTTGACCGTTTCGGCCAACTCTGCTTCAGTCAAAGGCCGGTCAATGTCGAAGGGAACAGAAGTTTCTTTAATGGAATGGCCCATGAACGCTTCCAGCGCCTTCAGGCTGATTGGCGGGTTCGGCATCACATCATAATTAATCAGCGGGTATTCCCTGAACAGGCGTGAATATCTGTAACCGGGTTTATTCTCTGCAATGATCCAATCATTCACAGGCTTTGGATCAAACCCACACAGAATGGCCTTCAGGATGTACTGATCATAGTTCCGGGAATTGTAACCGGCCCAAATCACACCCTTGTGTTCCTCATAGAAGCGTTTCAGCTTGTCGGGATCGTTGATAATCACGGTTTCTTTCCGGGCGTTCAGATCGATCAGGACAACAAGCCAGTCATACCGGAAAACCTCAAAATCATAGAAGATCATCAACTTACATCCTTTCAGCTTTTGTGAAATCGGTCAGCGTTTCCGCCTTATCAGCCCCGCCACGGGAAGGCTTTCACTTGGGGCCATTCCGGGGCTTTCGCCCCGGCTTGAAAGTGAACTTTCAAGTAGACAACAGTTGCTTTGTGGTAGACTATTTGCCTACAACCATTGTAAAAAATTTTGGGTCAGTTTTCAACCTCGAAAACCTCGTCAACGGTGATGGAATTGAAACGGGAATCATCGTAGTCCACCGCATATTCCAAGGTTCCGTCAATGGCTTCCGCCACATCAAGAACAAGCTGGGCAAACTGCTTGTAGCTGGTGAAGCTAACAGGAACACCGGAATCCAGCTTTTCAAGGAAGCCCATAGCGGAAGCGATCATGTTCTTGTCATTCTTGGTGCCGTAAAGGACACGATTCATGAAAAGGCGCTGGTTCTTGAACTCCCCGGACAGGATTTTGAAGGATACGGCCAGCATGGGGCGGTTGGGATCGGCCTTGGTGCCTTTGATCTCCATGCTTTCCAGCTTCACTTCATACTTGCCAGCGGGAATGGTGGGGAAATCACCGCCGCCGTTCTTCTTGGCATCCTCCACATCAGCCTGAAGGCCCTTCAGATCAACAGAACGATCAATCTTGTCAAAATCAATAGCCATAGTTTTTTACCTCCAAAAATGTTGTTTTTATATTTGGTTGGAAAGAATTTTTCCAATTTCCCTGATTGCATGGGCGATCTTCTCACGGTTTATCCGCTTTTCTTGAAGAACACCCGTGATAACTGCGGCTTCCGTCTGAATGTCCTGAAAGGCTCTGTGATTGCTTTCAAGGTCAGCTTCATAGGAAGCAAGGTCTGTGTTCTCACCGGCCTTGGCCGATCTGACTTCTTCATCAGCCTTTTCAGCGTATTCCCGGAAATACTTGGCCGCTTCATAACCCATGTATTTTTCAACCAGATATTCAAAATCACGGGCCTTGAAAATGGTTTCAGGCTTCCCGGCAATCATCAGCACTTCAGCCATTATTCTTCACGCTTCTTCCGGGTACGGCGGGGCGGGTTGGTATCCGTCTTGGGTGCGGGTTCCTCTGCCTGTGCCTTGGGGCGATCCCACAGGGGGCAACCATCGGGGCCGCCTTCCTTGTGGCAACGGTGGCCAGCGTCAATAGACGGGCAAAGGGGGATTTCCGGGTTCTGATCGTGCTGTCTGAAAATGCGTTCACCGTCCGGGCATTTGGGAAGATTATCCCAAGGCGAGGTGTCACCGGTGGCCGGTTCATCCATAGGAACAGAATCATCCTGTTCACCGCCGCCCGGTGTCCAAGTTCCATCAGGATCACCACAAGCCGCCTTTGCCGCATCCTCAGCCGGATCATAGTTATCAGCCGGGGGCGGGGTTGCAGTCTTGGCCTTTCTGCCCCTTCTGCTGGGCGCTGTGATGGGCGTGTCGGTGGTTTCAGGTGCGGGGGTAGCCGGGGTATTGCCGCCACGCTTCACGGCTCCTGCGGCCTTCTGGTTGGCTTCCTCGTAGACTTCACAGAAAGCGTCATAGGTCAGCGGGATTTCCTTATCACGGACAGTCAAACGGCCACCGCCGAAGATCACTTCAGAAGTCTTGAAAGACAGCACCCGTTCATCATCGTCCGCCACGATACGGGCCACCAGATCAACCATACCGGCCACCTTGTTTGCCACCTTATCCTGAAGGTTCGGCTTGATGGAACTGATCTTATCGCCGCCCTTGCGGGTCAGGTCACGGCTTCTGTCCTCATGGCTGATCAGGATGATGTTTTCATAGTCCAGATTCACAAGCCGCTTCAGGGTGTTCAGGAACTCGCTTCTGACCATATCCCACGCACGGAAGGAATCATCAGATTCATGCTTCCAGCCCTGACGGTCACAGATGTAAACCCGGCACGATTCATAAACATCTTCCAGAAGGTCAACCACGATGGTTCGGAAATCGTTCTGTTTCTTTTCCAGTTCGGTAACGGCATCCGTGAACACTTCATAGGCCAAACGGCGCTTGGTGATACGGCCTTCCACCGTAACGGTGTCACGAATGGCAATATAGGGGGCATCCACAAACTTGATGTTGCCATCCGTGTTCAACATCAGGGGATCGGGGAACTGATTGGCAAAGAAGGTTTTGCCGCTGAAGGGTGCGCCGTAAAGCCACACAACCTTCTTCTTGGTGGCGTTCAGGTCACGGCGTTCATTCTTGGGAAGTAACATATAATCCCATCCTTTCTGACAATATTCTTCATACTCACACCATCCACAAAAATGGTTTGGGTTCTTGGGAAAGTCTGTGGCTTCAACCATGTGCTTCACATCGGTCAGGAAGTCCACAATCTTCATGGGGTTGTACTGAACCGGCATCAGCGTTGGTTCAGCATCTTTCAAGGCCGCTTGCAAGCGGTCACGGAATTGGGAAAGGGTTTCGGTGCTTTTCTGCCTGATCTTTGCCTTGGGAACAATCAGGAAATACATATTCCTGATCCGGTGGCCGGGATGGGTCAGTTCATACCAATACTTGTATTCGTGAAGCTGACCGGAAACGGCGTAGTTCTTGGCGTTGTTGGAATACTTGAAATCGTACAGATCAAACGCTTCAAATTCATTCAAATCTTCACCAGTGATCAGGCCATCCAGCTTCAGGCCCTTCCCCACGGGAACCAGATAATCCATAAAGCCGATGAAATCAGCGTTCCCGATTGGAAGTTCAAAGGTTCCGCTCGGTGGCAACATGGCCTTTGCCTTGGGGATCATGGCTTCCAACTTCATCATTTCATGAATGTGATCATCCGTCAGAACCGGGAAGCTGTTCTTGTAGAAGTCAAGGGCTTGTTCAACCCCTTCTTCAATGCCGGTGTGAAGGGCGGTGCCAAGGATCAGGGCGTTGTCTGCGTCCGTGTTCGGGATCGTGTCTATCCCTTCCACATATCGCAAGCGGTATTTGTATGGGCATCTATCAAAGACTTCAACCCGGCTGTGGGAAACTCGCATTGTTTCACCCCTTTCACAATAGTCTTGAAGGCTTCAAAGCCTTCCGGGTAAAGGATGAACCCGAACCCCTGTGAACCGTTGATTTGGGCCAAATTACGCTTTTGAAGCACAGATGGGGTTCCATTGGTGGCCTTCAGCTCCACTTCAAGGGCAATGCCCTTCACGGTGATCCGCATATCGGGAAGGCCGCTTTTCACATACCGGCTTCCGCCCCAACGCTTTTCATAGAAGCCACAAGGCGGGGCGCTCATGCGGTCAACAGGTTCACCCAAGGGGTATATCCCTTCAGATTCCAGCCACTTCTTCAGGCGGTTTTCAAAGTTCTTTTCACCGGCCACGGCTCACCCCTCCAACATCTGAATCAGGCTGTGGATACCTCTGACTTGGGTGAAGCCCTGAATTTTTCCTGTTCCAGCGTAGAATTGGAACAGTTTATCATCAGACTTCCGCCAACAATGGAAATGTCCGGTTTGCTCATTCTTCAGTTGGTATTCAATGCCGTGGGCTTCAAACTGCTGAATGGCATAGGCGATCCGGTCAGGGTTCTTTGCAACCCGTTCTTGATGAACCTGTTTGGCGTGATCCTTCAGGGCATCCCATAATTCATCCCTTGCCATCGGCTCCACCGCCCTTCAGGGTGATCTTCACATAACCAGCCTTGGCGGTGGTCTTGGAACACTCGGAAGCAATGTCCGGGTATTTCTTCTTCAGCTTGGCGGAATCAATGCTGGTGGCATTGGTGGGCTTCACAAGGGTAAGGTTCAGAACATCGGATTCAAACTTATCCACGCCAAACTTCACCATTGCTTCATACAGCTTGGCCTTCATTTCCTTTTCCTGATCCTCAATGGCCTTCTTGTGGGCGGTCAGGGAAGCAATGGCGTTCAGGGTGGCAAGCTGGGTGTTCTTGAACTCCTGAAGGGCCGTTTCTTCATCGAAGGTGGCCGAACCACAGGCGTTCGGGTTTTCCTGACAGGAATCAGGGCAAGTGTGGAACTCCGGGCATTTGTGGCAACACCCATCGAACTTTCCACGGGGGCAAGCATTTTCACATTTGATCATTTTTCTGGTTCTCCTTTCAGATAAACATTCAACTGCTTCAGGCCGAAGGCGGAAGCGGCTTCATGGTTGTCAAAATAAATGTCAATCTGGTTTTCACCGTATTTGTCAATCACCCATTGGGCGGGGCGATCCTGAACGATGTATTCACCCAAGCCTTCCACTTCCACCACGGTTCCCAAGGGAAGCGGGGAAGCACAGGAAACACCGGCCTTCAGTTCCACACCAGCGGCACCATACACAATGCCGTTGGGCCGGTTCTTGGCCCATTCGCCGCAACACTTTTCACAGGAACAATAGGCGGTAATTCTGAAACTGCCCAACAGCACCGGTTCAGGTTCGGCGGGTTCTTCCACCAGCGGGGTTTCTACCGGCTCCAAGGTCACATCCGGGATTACGGCGGTAAGCTGATCCTGCTCAATGGTGGCATCCGGGGCGGGTTCTCTGACGATTGCGGAACAGCGCCCAAATACAAACCCCATTGCAAGGCCCATCAGAAGGGCCACAAGGAACATCCGCCTGAACCGCTGGTTAAGGGCTTTGCGGCGCTGTTGCCGCTTGCTCATACTTTCTGAATAGTTCATCGGTATAGTCCTTTCTCATTTCCAAAGTAGAAAGAATATCTTCTTCAACCGTTCCCGGACAGATCATCAGGTAATAGAAACAGGGCCGTTCTTGACCAAGGCGGTGAATACGCTTTTGGGATTGCTCCCACAGTTCCGAACCTTGGGGAACGCTGAAGTAAATGATTTTGTTGGCAAGCTGGAAGTTGCCGCCCATTGCACCGGCCTGATACTGAATGAAGGTAATGCTGTTGTGCTGGTATCGGTAAGCATCCAAGTTCTTTTCTTCACCGGAAAGAACAGACACAGGCCGGTTCAGGCCCTTGGCGATCCCCTTCAGGCGTTCCATTTCTTCCGTGAAGTTATAGAACACGATCAAGCGATCTTCCGTGCTGTTCGCCAAATCCCGGAAGGCTTCATAACGGGCCGGGTTGTATAGGCCGCAAAGCTGACGGGCATAAAGGCGGCGGGTCAAGCTGGTATCGCCAATCAGTTCCCGTTCACAATGGGCATTGGAACCGTAGAAATCAGCATCCAGTTCAAATTCACCAAGGTTGGCGCTGTCAATCGCAACATAACGATCATTCCAGAACTTCCAATAAAGGGGTGAAGGGCGGGTTTTGACCTTGATCCAGTTCCGTTTTGGAAGGCTAATCCCGGCCTGTTCGGTGGTCATGAAAACGGCCCCATGTTCGGCCAGCTTCATCTTCAGCCGGTCAACATTTTTATAGCCGGTAATCTGCTTCCGCCAAAAGCCATCGGTTTCCACCCATTCCGTTTGAATGTACTGCTTCCAGAACAGTTCCTTTGAAATCTTCCACCCCAACAGTTGGCATTGGCTCCACAGGTTTTCATACTTGCCGCCCGTGGGGGTGCCTGACAGAAGAATCACATTATCCGGTTTCAGCCCAAGAATGAACTTTGACCGTTTGGCGTTCTCGTTCTGGATCAGGGAACTTTCATCCAACATCAGCGTGAAGCCGGTCAGGGTTTTCAGCACATTCCGCCTGAAAGTCAGTTCGTAGTTGATCACGCCACAAATCCGATCCGGGTTATCAACTTCCATTGCGGCCTTCATGAACCAATCAAATTCATTTTTCTTGGTCATGTCATAAATCATCCAACAATGGTTCATGGCGTAATTTTCCGTCATGTGTTCAATCCAGTCTTGAACCTTTGAACATTGACACACCAGAAGATTTACACGGCTGTTCAACTTCAGGGCTTTTTCGGAACCAACAAAGGTTTTCCCAAGGCCCATATCAAGGTAATAGGCTACCCGGTTCTTCCCCTCGGTTTCATCAAGGGCCTGTTGTTGGTGCTGGAATAGGTTAATCATTGATCTGAATGGAAGCACCCAAAACCTTCTTGGCGTGGGTGGTGGAACCGAACAGCTTCTTGACCACAGCGGCACAGAAACCGGAATAGTAGTCATAGGAATCTGCTTCCCCACAGGAAACAATGGTTTTGGTGTTGTCGGCCCACAGAATAATGGTCTTGGGGCCGCTGTAAATGACCTTCTTGATCTGCGGAAGGCCAGTCTGACGGGAACGGCGGGTGTGATTTGCAACGCCGAAGGTGGCGTTAAGATCAGCCTTGAGATATTCCATCATGGCATCCGGCAGAGTACCAGCCGCAACCACCTTGGATTCAGAGAACCAGAACAGGCCCTTGGAACTTGCGTCATTCGTCTGCTGAAAAAGTTCCACGCCAACCTTCTTGTTCTGCGAAAAGTAATTCTTCACCTTGCCGATGTAGCCGGTGAACTTGCCGCTGTATTCCGCATCGGGCAAGATTTTAACGATCATTCCGATCTGAAGCATATAAACCATCCTTTCATCGGTGAAGCCATTCACGGCGGATGTACTGAATCGCCGTTTCAAAGCCTTCAGACATTTCAGCGGGGCAATCCGGGCTATGCTGGGCGCTCCGCAACTGCTTAATTGCCTTCTTCAGTTCGCCACGGGTGGCAATAGGCGTGTAGGGGGGGGGAATCGGGCGCAACCACATAGATAATGGCGAAGAAGCAAATCATATCAATGTTGGTGGCGTTCCTGATCAAATCCAACAGTTCATCACGGGTGTTATCCATCGGTGTTCCCCTTTCAGGCCGTAAGGCCGAAGAAGGAATTGAACTGATCAGCACCCACATAATCACGGAACTTGGTGGGGTTGATGTAGTAATTCCAGCAAGCGCCGGTTCCGGGAACAGCGTTCCCGAAGGGAAGAAGGCCACGCTGAAGGCCGATTCTGACGAACTGATCAGATTTTCCCATGCACCGGGCGGCTTCCTTCACGCTGATCTTCTTGATGGGCGGTTCCGCAACCGGGGCGGCTCCATAACCCATCAGGTAATCAAAGGAAACGCCGGTTGCATCGGCAAGGGCCTTGATACGGTCAGGGCCGGGGGTGTTCTTCCCGGAAAGGTATTGGCTGATAGCGGCCTTGGAAGCCCCGGCCTGTTCAGACAGGGCGGATTGGCTCATGTTGGCCTGTTCCATTGCGTACTTCAGACGCTCTGCAAAAGTGGTCATTGTGCATACTCCTTTCAAATGGCTTTATAGTGACCGGGTTCCTTCATCGGTTCCACATTCACACGGGAAACCAAGCCCCACCAATCGGCTTCCGGGTAAAGGTTGCGATCACTTCTCAAAATGGTTCGATCCTTGAAGTGAACGGCCTTCCAATCCTTGGTGTCAATCAACTTCATTGGTTATCACTCCTGTTCTTCAAAGGCCACTTCACATTCCCCACAGAGAACATGAACTTCTTTGGTGGCCCGGATGATGGTTCCGCAACAGGGGCAAACATACTTACGGGAACTTGATCCCTCCCCCTTCCGGGAACCCTTCAGCGGATTGGTACGGGGCCGAACCAGACAGAACCCGGACTTGCCAAGGGATTTCACAAAGGCTTCAGCTTGCGGGTTCAGGGTGGTTTTATGCCATCCGTACTTTTCGCCTTTCTCCACGGTCAGGCCGTGGGCTTCAGCGGTTTCTTTGAACTTCCGGTTGTGGTAGGAACCAGAACGGGAAGTGTCCTGACCATTGTCCTGAAGGTTCTGAAGGTGAACCATTTCGTGAAGTAAGGTTCCACAGGTTTCTTCAAAGGGGCGGTTCAGGTATTCGGCACACAGGTTGATTTCGTAATAACCGCCTTCCTTGGTGCCATCTTGCCAAGCCTTCCAAGCGGTACACCAGCCGTAGGCCCCACGGGTATGATCCGGGGAAACGGTGATCACAGGCTTTTCCAACTTCCCTTCAAAGAAGGCTTTGTTGAACTTTGAAAACAAGGTTTCAAGTTCATCAATGACCGGTTTCAAACTGACTTCATTCATGGTGCTTACTCCTTTTGTAGACTTTTTGCCTACTTAACAGGCGAAAAAAATCGCCACTCGTTCTTCTTCCGTCAGGCCAAGAAGATCATACAAAGCCTGAATCTCATTGGCCCGAAATTCACTACGGTTATTGATCTTATTCAAAAGGCCCTGATAGGTAATTCCAATCTTCTTGGCAATAAACCGAAGTTTATAACCGGACTGGTCGATCTTCTCACGCAACAGCTCTGTGTTGGTCATACGGCAATCACCCCTTTCTTCAAAATCGGTAGGCATCTTGTCTACACTCACATACTACCACGATGTAGGAAGAATGTCAACATCTTTTTTGAAAAAGCTAAAAATATGTTGACAAGCCGCCAACAGCGCCGTATAATTAGTAACAGAAAGGGGGTCATTCACTTGTCCACAATAGGAAGCAGAATCCGCAATCGCCGGGAAGAACTTGGTTTATCCCAAGATGAACTTGGTAAAAGATTAGGGTACAAATCCCGTTCTTCAATAAATAAGATTGAACTTGATCAGCGTAACCTTACTCAATCTAAAATCAAGGCTATTGCTGACGCATTAGATACTACACCGGCCTATATCATGGGATGGAATGAACCAAATCAGAAACTTGACGCTGAAAAACTGAAGTTCTTTGATAATCTATTTCCCATTGAAACCAAGCGTTTCCCGCTGTTGGGGGATATTGCTTGCGGAACACCTATCTTTGCCAACGAAGAAAAGGAACTGTATGTGGAAGCTGGTACAAACATTCATGCTGACTTTTGCTTACGGGCAAGGGGTGATTCCATGATTGGGGCCAGAATCTATGATGGTGATATTGTGTTCATCCAGCAACAGGATATGGTGGATGATGGTGAAATTGCCGCCGTTATCATTGGTGATGAAGCTACTTTGAAGCGGGTGAACTATTATCCTGAAAAGAACTTGCTGATCCTGAAGGCCGAAAACTCCAAATATGAAGATTTGATTTATACCGGTGAAGAACTGAATCATATCAGGATTCTTGGAAAAGCCGTAGCCTTCCAAAGCGATATTAGATAGAAGGTGATCCGGTGAAGAAGTTCTTGAAAGGCTTTGGAATCTTCTTTTTCAGTTCCGGGTTTATCGTCTACACAATCATGTTTTTTACGGAAGCGCCAGAACTCCGCCCCGTGTTCATCATGATGGATGTCATTATGGGGTTCTTTCTATTCCTGCTTCTGCGAAAAAGAAAGCCTAAACAGAAGGCCCCGCCCAAAACAGAATCCACCGTTCAGGTTCATTCTAATCTGAACCCGGAACGGGCTATTAAATCCATGCCGGGGGCCTACACCGTAGCAGAAGCCAAAAACCATGTGCGGATTGTTCAAGACTGTTTGAACATCTTTGAAAAGACAAAGAACCTTGAAACATTCTTTTCCCGCTATGAATACGGTATGCAAATAGCCCTGACGCTGGATCAAGCGGCCAAGGCCGGGGTCATTCCTTACACATCCGATCTTCCAGCTTCTTTCTTCAAGGCGGCTGATAGCCAAAAAGAACGGGTTCTGACGGATTCATATTGGGATCAAAAAGCCAAGATTGATGGACTGAAAACCGCCAAGGCCAAAGCCACCCATTGGAACCGGTATCTGAACACCCTGAAGGAATACGAAGATCAATATTCTATGAACCCTGATTCCCAATATCCTGAAGTTCTGGAACAGGTCAAAGGTGAACTTGACAAACTTGATCTGTTCACATCTGTTCCACCGCCTGAAGCCTAAAAACACAGGTAAATCAAGGCTTTGGAACAGATGGTACAGATAAAACGCTGGTTCTCTATATACTCTTTTTCTTTTATATTTTTTTCTCTATTCTTTGAAGTAATATAGCATCTGTACCATCTGTTCCGTTCCTCAAAACCTCCACAGTTCAAGGCTTTTTGATGGAACAGATACGGAACAGATACAAAAAAAAATGACCGCCCCCGGTCTTGCACACCGGAAGCGGTCAGGCGAAACAAACCCTTTTGAAGTTAATGTTTCAAACGCCTTTGAACATTATATCACATGGGGTTTAGCTTTGCCATACCCAATTTTGAAAGTTCAGGTGATATAATGCGAAATCCAAACGGGTATGGAACGGTTGCAAAGCTATCAGGCCAACGCCGCCGCCCATACATTGTGAAGAAAACCATAGGTTGGAATGACAAAGGCCATCCGATCTATGACATTATTGGCTATGCTGAAACCCGTGAAGCTGGAAACATCATGCTTGCCGAATACAACCGTGATCCTTGGGATGTTGACCGGGCCAAGATCACCCTTCAACAGCTTTTTGACCTCTGGAAAGAAAAGAAGGCTCCGAAGCTGGGGGAATCCAACCGTTCTTCCCTCTGTTCAGCGTTCAAGCATTGTTCAGCGTATGTGAACAAGCCTTACAAGCAACTGCGGTCTTACCAAATGCAAGAAACCATTGATGGTTGTGGAAAAGGGTACAGCACCCAAGCGGCTATCAAGAACCTGTGGGGCCACCTTGACCGGTTCGCCCTTGAAATGGATATAATAAACCGGTGCTTCTCCGAACTTCTGACTTCTGATCCAATACCGCCCACCAGCCGCCTTCCGTTCACCAATGATGAAATCAAAACGGTGTGGGAACATCAGTCTGATCCTTGGGTTGATACTGTTTTGATCTTGCTATATTCCGGGTGGCGTATCTCTGAATTTTTGAACCTGAAACCTGAAGATATAGACTTGAAGGAAGGCACGATGAAGGGCGGCACCAAAACGAAAGCCGGTAAGAACCGCATTGTTCCAATCCATCCAAAGATCAGGCCCTTGATTGAACAGCGGCTTGCCGAAAGTGGCCCCCGGCTGATCAGCTACAATGGGAAGATTTGCAATCAAACCCAATACCGGATATTTTGGGCGGATATTATGAAGGCCCTGAAGATGAACCATACCCCGCACGAATGCCGCCACACCTTTGAAACCAAATTGGACAGCGCCGGGGCCAACCGAAAATGTATTGATTTGCTCATGGGCCATGTGTCCAAGGACACGGGAAACCGGGTCTATAATCACAAGACTTTGGACGAACTGAAGGCCACCGTGGAACTGATTCCATAGGGTTCAAACCGGTGAACATTTTAGGCCGCTGAACGCTGAACTATGCACACATTAGTAACAAGAAAACCCCGAACCCCTGAAAAATCAAGGGTTCGGGGTTCGTCTGTTTTTATTGTACCATAAATATTTCTACTCTGCAACGCTCTGAAACGCCCAAATACTGAACATTTCAGCCCTTTGAAGTTCGGTGAAATCGGGGTTATTAGTAACATAGTAGAAACACGCAAAAAAGGCCCTTCCAGCTTGAACCGGAAGGGCTTTTTTTCATGGTCAGGTTTTGGTGGCGTAGTCAAGGGAAATCCACCCGGCACCGCTTTTCAGTTTGCCCCACTTGGTCGCACCTTTGCCGGTGCTTTCAGCCACGATGGTATAAATACCGGGCTGGATGTAGCCGGTTGCACCGTAGTTTGTGCCGGGGCCTTTACGGATATTCAGGTTGGCGATCTTCACCCGCACAAGGTAAGGGGTCACGGTGGCCCCTGTGGTGCCGCCTGTGGGCTTTTCTGCGGTTGGGGGTGTAACTACTGCCCCACCACCATTGGAAGCGCCCTGAAGCCTTCTGTTGACTTCTGCGGCAATCTCCCCGTGTCTGGAATAAAGATATTCCCCCGGACAGGCTTTGTTGGCGAAGTCACGATGAACGGTCATGTTGCATCCGTTCCGATGATTCACACGGTCATTCTTGTTCGTACTCCACACCAACTTCTTGATCCCGTTGCGCTTGCAAATATCCGTTACCAAATCCAACAGGGCCGCATAAGCCTTGGCGGTGACGGCGTAAGGGTGGGTGGTGTCAGAAGCAACTTCAATGGTGATTGCCCGGTTGTCATTGGTGCCGTTGCTGGAACACCAAGAACGATCCTTTTCATCCACGGAAAGGCCAATGGAACCATCCTTACCAACAACATAGTTGGCGGAACATTGCCGGTCTGTGGTGGCGAAATAATCACACCCCTGTTTTGCTGTCCATTGCCCAACGATACAATGAATCGTGATGGTGTCAATGGCATGGTTCCGGGGGCTGGTTTTGTTTTTCGTGATCCGGGTATAGGTTGCAAGGGCGGAATTACTCATGTTCGGTATCTCCTTTCACCTGAAGAATGGCCTTGAACTTGGTGAAGGCTTCCACGATGTACTTACAAGAAACCATCAGCACAGCGCCCACAATCACCAAATCTGCAAAGATTTCTGTGTATTCCTCCGGGATTGCCCACCCAAGCTGATCCGCATAAATGGGAAGGGTGGTGATTGCCACACACAGCAAGGTCAGGCCCACAACGAATGTGGCAACCTTCAGCCCGGAATTGATCATCTTCTGTTTGTCGAAGGGCTGAAGCAAAATCTTGATGTTGTAGTAAAGGGAAAAGGCCACATTGGACAGGTACGCACACAGGAAGATCAGCATGGCCCACCCAATATTGATCAGATTGTTCAAAACAGCGTTCAGCATTTTTCAAATCTCCTTTGCATCGTTATAGATTTCCGGGCCATACAACTTCCGAAGTTTGATCCGGTTTTCGGCTTTGGCTTTGGAATAGTAAAACCCGGTTGCGGTTGCCAATTCAGCAAATATGGCGGGGATCAAATAGGCCAGCGGTTCAAGGTTTTCAGTTTTCCAAACCATGATAAGGGTGAAGGCCGTAACCCCAACGGTTACGGCCCCCACCACATACAGGATCAGCTTGGAAAACTCACGCTTTGGCTTTTTGGTTCGTCTGCTCATTCTTCCGGGGGATCGGTGGACAACTCCAAGAATTTTCTGTGAAGATCGTCCATCACCCCATTCACCCCCAAAGAATGATACTGCTTCCAGCAATTTTCAAAATTATCCCGTGCATAGATTGGGGCATAGCCTTTTTCGGAATACTTATTGAAATCGCTGATCATCTGCGCCCGAAGAAGGGCCTGAATACCGGCCTTCAAAGCCTTGGAATCCTCGGTGTTATGCTTGATTTGGCTCCACAGGTATTTGAATACTGCCAAAATCAAGGCGGGAACACCAATCAAGCACAACACCTGATAAATCGTCATGGCTTTTCCCTCCTATCAGGCCCCGATCAGGGCGGCAATATAGCGCAAATCCTCAACAGGGCCGTTGTAGAAGTCGAAGTTCCAAATCCAATGTTCTTCCTGATCCGGGCGCTTGTACTTCTGACAAAGGGCATCTTCCCAAATCTTCCCCCACCGGGCCTGATACCCGGCATCACGCTTTTCCAGCTTGGGAATGATCCGGTTCAACAGTTCGCCCCGTTCCTGCCCCATGCCATCATCATTCTGTGTGAAGAAGTCATAGGCGTTTTGGCTGGTGGCCGAACACACCGGAAGATCATTCAGGATCAGAAAACCACCCTGACCATTCAGGGTGGTTCCATACGGAATGTTCACTTGTCCGCAAATCGCCTTGAACCTTGCCCGTTTACGGCAAACATAGGTTTTATACTCCATCCGTGCTTTCCTCCCACCCGTACACACCGGGTTCCCACACATTGGAATCCACCGTGGAAATCCAATGCTTTTCCTTATGGCTCACCTTTGCCCCCTTGGAATAAGCGTCATGCGCTCCCACCGGTTGGCTCCATTCGGGCCATTCTTCAGCGGGATCACTCGTTTTGCTCCACAGGCTGGAAGCCGTGTCCGGTGTCCAATCCGCTTGGGAAGTATGGGCCTGAACGCACTTGTAAAGGGTTCCGTTATACCGGCGAATCTGCCCCACCGTGTAGCCAACAGGGAAAGCCCATTCAGCGAACAAATCAGCGTGTTCCGCCGCCGTTTCAGCGTCAATGCTCCCGGCTTCCGCCAAGGTCACAAAGACGATTCCACCGGCTTCTGTGGCTTTGGTGATCTCGGTTCCTGCGTCCGTTTCCTCCAAACTCACGGTTTCCAGTTCGTCCATAGCGGCACGGCCCAACAAATGGTAAGCCACACCCTCAAAAACAATGCCCGAAGCGTCATGCTCCGGGCAAAGGATGTAGCAACCATTTTCGGCTTTCTTGATGTAGTTCAGGTTCTCGGTCAGGCCGATACCGGCCCCGGCTTTGATGATTCTAAACATTGTCCACCTCCGAAAAAGATTGCATGGTAAAGCCGCCGCAACCGCAACAACCGGCCATGATCGTTGAAGTTCCGGTAATAGGCGCTTTGGCACTCCATGTATTGTTCTATGTCAAAGAAGGATCGTTTTCCCTCTTTGAACTCCCTGTGAAACAGCTTCAGTTTTCGCCTTGCTCGTTTCACTCCATCCCGGCTTCCATTCATCTTGATCTTGCCGGTTTCGGTAAGTGTGAACCGGGCTTTACAGAACCGGAACGGCTTTGTAAGCGGGATCACCTTACACTTGCGCTTGTTCACTCGGATTCCAGCGGCTTCAAAACGCCGTACAATTTCATGGCCCATCAGCTTTGCTTCATCCACCGTGGGAAAGAAAGCATAGTAATCATCCATGTAGTGACCGGCGCAATGAACACGGGCCTGACACTTGATCCATTGGTCAATTTTGCTTGGTAACGCCACCATTTCCTGTTGGGAAGGCTCCACGCCCAAAGGCATCCCCCGGCCCGGTGTCGGGCATGGGGAATATTGAATCACAGTATCAGCCAAGTTTTGAAGTTCAGGGTTCAAAATCAATTCCCGGTGCCGCTGATATAACAGGGCATGGGAAGCATTTGGAAAGAACCCTTTCAAATCCAACAGCAACACAGCACCTTCCCGGCCATATCGCCGGTAATGCCATCCAAGCTGTTGTTTGATCCGTTTGAACTGCCAATGAAGGCCCTTTCCCTTTTGGCTTGCCCCGTTGTCATAGATCATGGAAGGTGAATACAACGGGATCAGGACTTCATTACACAGGGTTTTGTGGATTTGTCGATCCGTAATGTGCGGGGCATCTATCGGGCGGACTTTTCCCCGTTCCCGAAGGGTGAAATGGGAACAAGATTTTGGCTTCCAAGTCTGTTCCAACACCGTTCGCCGCCGTGTTGCCGTACCAGAAAACAGGTGGCCTTCAAAGTTTTGAACACTTTGCTTCCACCGTACCCCGTTACAGCACTTTTTCCCATAGAAGAACATCTTCCGATAGGAAAATATTTTATTCGTTGGCCCAAGGCTATCACACCGGGCCTGTTTCCGTTCCAACCGCTTTGCTTTGCGGCGCTGGAACCTTGCTTCATGCCGTTCTTGGCTTGTCATAATAAAAGTATTCGCCCCTTGTACAAATGTGTTGTAGGGTGCCGTCTAAAATGCTTTGCTCTTACACATGAAATGGGTTAAGGCACAATCACCCACCATGCAAGAAGCGTCCGTGTAAGGGCATCAAAGGGCAGTTTTAGGGATTTACACCCAAGGAAGCGCAACTCCTTTTACATCGGTCGTCTTTCACCTGAAAAGCCGTTTGCCTTCTGTTACTACATTTGACCGTGTATATTTGCAAAATCCGGGCCGCAACCCACCAGAATTATTGGCATTGTTATTGTTGTTGTTGCCATCCGTCCAGACAATAACGAAATTGTTGTTGTTATTGTAATTAGGGGAACGAAGGCCCCACCAAACCGCCAGAGGACACATTAACAGTCACGCACCTAATAGGAAATCATTTCTGTTTTGCTGTTACATTTTTGATTGCCCCTTTCAGAAGTTCGTTTTCTTTGTCGATCAGTTCACCCAAGTTTTGGGCCATCTTATCCAGCTTTTCCATTGCATCCTGTGACTTCACCGGGTTCCCCTTGGAAGTGGTAAAGGCCCCTTCCGGGTTCTGGTTCAGAATCAGGTAAACATGGGTCAAGCGAACATCCAGCGCCATCAGGGAAGCCCGTGCTTCAAGAAGATGGGCCTTCCTCATTTCAATGCGCTGGTTGTCCGAAGGAAAGATACTGTTGGCCTTCTCCGCATGGTCAATGATCTCACCGGCCAGCTTTGCCACCGGCTCCGCAATCAACCGGGAATACCGGGCTGAAAGACGGGTCAGGAAGTTCAGGGTTTCAACATAAATCTGATTGGCCGTGTTGATGAACTCGGCCTTGCTTGTGGTTCTCTTTTGCTTCAGGACAGACATTTTCAGTTATACCCCTTTGGGTGAATTATCGACATTGATCGTTCCTTCAGCCTTTTCCACTTCTTCCAAGTGTTTCAGAAGAACAAATTCAATGTAATTGGTAATAGATCGGTGTTCACGGGTTGCAAGCGCCCCGATCTTGTCAAAGACTTCATCCGATAGGCGCAAGGTGAAAACACGCTTGTTTGTTGCCATACAATACCCCCTTCAAACAGGCTTATGGATATTGTATGGCTGATTTTGCCCGGTGTATGCACTCAAAAGGCAGTCAAATGATAGCACTTTACCGGAAAACCCCCATTTTCAAAAAATCGTCGGGCGGCTTACGCCGCCATTATTATTTTTATTTTTGGGTTCCCTCCCGGAACCGCCGCCTTTCGGCGGCGGGATAGGGGCGGGATCATCCTGCGGGGGATTAGGCGGCAAAGCCGGGCCGCAACCCACCAGAATAATCGGCAGTGCTATAGTTGGAGCCGCCATCCGTCCAGACAATAACGAAAATGCTGCCGCCAT
>ERZ1026854.191-NODE-191-length-45973-cov-20.205627_pt1 | contig 45973 bp, 31 predicted proteins | sample MGYA00380157_ERZ1026854 | MGnify/ENA primary metagenome ERZ1026854 (study PRJEB33269, sample SAMEA4719793) | human gut metagenome | biome: human-associated habitat; feature: organic feature; material: feces | place: Cameroon | collected 2013-10 ... | reverse complement strand
CCGATGAGGAAGAGTACACCGGAGAAGAAGACGGTGAGGAGTACTACGCCGATGACGTGGAGTACATCGAAGAGAGTGACGATGAAGAGTATTATGGCGACGAGGATTACGAGGAAGAGCCGGCTCCCACGGGCAGGAGAAAGACCGGGGGCAAAAAGCGGGGCGGAATCGCTGTAATCTGGACAAAATTCCTGAACCTGAGTACCATGGACCGGATCATGGCAGCTACCGGAGTGGCGGTACTGATTCTGGCTATCGTGACCGGAAGTGTCTATGCCAGTGCCCGGGCAGTGGATGGACAGGTATCGGAGTTCGTCAGCGTGGGAACACAGCTGGACGGCATCCAGATGATCGGTGAGCAGGGACTTCTGGCAGTGGCAGACGCACAGATGGCAAAGATCGCGGCAGCCAATGCAGTAGAAGAGGATCCGGAAGAACAGAAAGAATATGAAGAGGCAGAGTACACCAACGGCGGTACGGTAGAACTGGAGCTGGTCTCTGTACAGAAGGATCTGAAGATCAAATTCAACAATAAAAAGACCGGCAAGCTGATCTCCAACGTACCCTTCAGCGTAACCATTACAGATCCCAACGGCAAGACCGAGACCTGGACCGATGACGATATGGACGGTATTATCTATAAAAAGGGTATTACGCCGGGGAATTATTCCGTAGCGGTAAACGCACTGACGGATGATAAATACAAGGACTATGTTCTGCCGACAGCAGCACAGAAAGTAGAAGTAAAGAAAGATATCGCCTATAAAAAGGTCGATGTCTCCAATGAGATCAAGAAAGAATCTGAGATCAATGCTGCAAAAGAGGATACACAGATCAAGGATACTACTGTAGAGTCCACACTGCAGGATACTGTGCAGTGGGTGGCAAGTACCGCGACTGCCAATACCTATAAAGAAGTATCCAAGGATACCATTACCGATCCGGAGACCGTAACGGTGGCTTACAGCGGTAAGTTCCTGCGGATGGCAGAAGTGTCTCCTACAGCAGAACCAACAGCGGAACCAACAGCTACAACAGAGCCCACAGCAGAACCTACAAAAGAACCGACAGTATCCCCGACTGCAGAGCCCACAGCGACTCCGACAGTACCCCCGACGGTAACAGCAACCCCGACAGTGGCCCCTACGGCAACCCCGACAGTGGCCCCTACGGCAACCCCGACAGCGGCCCCTACGGCAACTCCTACAGCAACTCCTACAGCGACTCCTACGGCAACTCCTACGGCAACTCCGGCGGCGACAATTACTCTGGATAAGACGGCAGTGACGACTTATCCGAAGGCAACGGATACAGTTACCGCAAAAGTCAGCGGAAGTGGAACCGTAAGTGCGGCTTCCAGCGATACCGGTATAGCAACTGTGGCTGTAAGCGGCAAGACCATTACTATCACCGGCGTGAAAGCGGGAAGTGCTACGGTAACGGTAACGTATACAGAAGGCAGCAACAAGGTGGAAGCCAAGTGCACAGTAACAGTAAAGGCTTCCAATGCAAGAGAAGATAAAACTACCAAGCTGAAAGACAAGAGCGGTGTACAGCTGTATGTACAGGATGGTGACAGCTATCGTGAAGCAGTCTATGCGGATTACTTTACTGCCTCTAAGTTCTTTATCAAAGGTGATGTGAAATACACCGGATGGCAGACACTGGACGGAAAGCTTTATTTCTTTACAGCGGATGGCAACAAGGTTACCGGAGAACAGGTCATTCAGGGCGCTAAATACAATTTTGCCAGTGACGGATCTCTGGTAGTTGGTTCCGGCACCATGGGAATCGATGTGTCTAAGTGGAATGGAAGCATTGACTGGAACGCCGTGAAGAATTCCGGTGTCAGCTACGTGATCATCCGTGTGGGTTATCGCGGTTCCTCTCAGGGAGCACTGATCGATGACCCTACCTTCAAGACCAACATCAAGGGAGCTACGGCAGCAGGACTGAAAGTGGGTGTATACTTCTTTACCCAGGCAGTGGATGAGGTCGAGGCAGTACAGGAAGCCTCCATGGTACTGGACCGTATCAGTGGTTACAAGATTTCCTATCCGGTATTCCTGGATGTGGAAGGAAGCGGCGGAAGAGGTGATAAGATCGATTCCGCTACCAGAACGGCAGTATGTAAGGCATTCTGCAATACCATTCAGAATGCAGGATACACCGCAGGTGTGTATGCCAACAAGACCTGGCTCAGCCAGAAGATGGATGCAAGTGCACTGAGTGGCTACAAGATCTGGCTGGCCCAGTATGCAGCAGCACCCACCTACACCGGACGCTATGATCTGTGGCAATACAAATCCACAGGAAAAGTCAGCGGCATCAGCGGCAATGTGGATCTGAACCTCAGCTACCTGGGATATTAAGAATTGCAATAAAGCCCAGACCGACTGCTTGCAGGCGAGGCTGGGACTTTATTATCAAATCAAACACACATGAGCATGTAGGACGATAGTCCGGAATGCGAATGGGTGTCACGGATCCGAGAGCACGAAGTGCGGAGGAGCCGTGTTGATATCCTGCTTGTTTTATGGTAAAATATCCCTATCTATAACAAAAAATGTGCGCTGTGCGCAGAACGGAGAAAAAATGAGAACTTATCTGGTAACAGGCGGAGCCGGTTTTATCGGTTCCAACTATATTCATTACATGTTTAAAAAATACGATAATGAAATCCGTATCATTAACGTGGATGCACTGACTTATGCAGGCAACCTTGAGAACCTGAAGGACGTGGAGAAGCGTGAGAACTACACCTTTGTAAAGGCTAACATCTGTGACAAGGAAGCCATCAGCAAAATTTTTGCAGAGAATGATATCGACCGTGTGGTACATTTTGCGGCAGAAAGCCATGTAGACAGAAGTATCCGCAACCCGGAGATCTTCGTACAGACCAATGTCCTGGGTACTGCAGTGATGCTGAACTGTGCCAAGGCAGCCTGGGAGCTTCCCGATGGCAGCTTCAAAGAAGGCAAGAAGTTCCTGCATGTATCTACAGATGAGGTCTACGGATCTCTTCCCGATGATGACAATGCATTCTTCTATGAGACCACTCCGTATGATCCCCACAGCCCTTACTCCGCAAGTAAGGCAAGCTCGGACATGCTGGTGAAGGCATATATGGATACCTATCATTTCCCTGCCAACATTACCAACTGCTCCAACAATTACGGTCCTTTCCAGTTCCCTGAGAAGCTGATCCCTCTCATCATCAATAATGCATTGCATGGCAAAAAGCTTCCTGTCTACGGTGACGGTAAGAACGTCCGTGACTGGCTGTATGTGGAAGACCATGCTAAGGCTATCGATATGGTACAGGAACAGGGAAGGCTGTTCGAAACCTACAATGTGGGCGGACATAACGAGAAGCAGAACATCGAGATCATTCACATCATCATCGAGACTCTGCAGGAGATGCTTCCGGATTCCGATCCCCGCAAGGCACATATTAACAACGACCTGATCACTTACGTGGAGGATCGTAAGGGACATGACAGAAGATATGCCATTGCACCGGACAAGATCAAGGCAGAGATCGGCTGGTATCCCGAGACCATGTTCAAGGAAGGCATCCGCAAGACCATCGCCTGGTACTTCGAGCATGAAGACTGGATGAACAATGTGACCAGCGGTGATTACCAGAAGTACTACAATGAGATGTACGAAGAAAAGTAAAGAATACCTGTTAAATGGGAACGATGAATGTCGTTCCCATTCGGTGTGTTAAAAAACAAGTAAAAAGAAGCCCGAAAAGGGCGGATCGGAGGAAGAAATGAAAGGAATTATACTGGCGGGAGGTTCCGGAACCAGACTGTATCCCCTGACAAAAGCGATTTCCAAGCAGATCATGCCGGTGTACGATAAACCCATGATCTATTATCCCCTGTCAACACTGATGCTGGCAGATATCAGAGAAATATTGATCATCTCCACCCCAAGAGACCTTCCGGTATTTCAGGAATTACTGGGAGACGGCAGCCAGCTGGGCATGCATCTGGAATATGCGGTGCAGGATCAGCCCCGTGGACTGGCAGATGCCTTTATCATCGGTGCGGACTTCATTGGCAACGACCGTGTGGCACTGGTGCTGGGAGATAATATTTTCTATGGACAGAGCTTCTCCGCAGTACTGCGCAGAGTAGCAGCCAGAGAAAAGGGCGCGACTATTTTCGGTTATTATGTGCGTGATCCCAGAGAATACGGTGTGGTGGAATTTGATGAGAATGGCAAGGCACTTTCCATTGAGGAGAAGCCGGAGCATCCCAAGAGCAATTATGCGGTTCCCGGACTATATTTCTATGACAATGATGTAGTGGAGATCGCCAAGAATGTAAAACCCTCTGCAAGAGGAGAGATCGAGATCACCAGCATCAACAACGAATACCTGAACAGAGGCAACCTACAGGTAGAGACACTGGGAAGAGGCTTTGCATGGTTGGATACCGGCAATCATGATGCCCTTCTGGATGCGGCAGATTTCGTGGCGGCTTTCCAGAAGAGACAGGGGTTGTATATTTCCTGTATTGAAGAGATCGCTTTCAAGCGCGGATTCATTGATAAAGAGCAGCTGCTTGCTCTGGCAGAACCGCTGCTTAAGACGAATTACGGTAAATATCTGGTAGAGGTAGCAAATGGACTCTAAGCTGCGAAAAATGGCGATTCTGGCCTCCATGGCGGTGATTCTGCTGGTGGCACTGCTGGTCATGTATGTCAACAGGGAGCAGTTTGCGGCAGCTTCCGGACAGCCGTCATCCGGCACTCAGAATGCCGGAGCGGGTGACAGTGCGCCTCCGGCGGAAAATGGCGATCAGGCAGAAGAGACGGTCTCACCGGATGGTCAGATCGGCAATGATCTGAAGGCATTTTTAAAAGATAATACGTTTTTTGATCAGGAAGTAAATCCAATTCTGGAAGCTGCAAAGGATAACAGCAACCGTCTATCCCTGGTAGCCACCTCCATAGAAAAGGATCTGCGGATCCAGATCGTGGACAACGAAGGAAGTCCGGTGACCGGGGAGAGCTTCTACGTACGACTGGACGGATTGGGAGATTACAAGGATCTGGATCAGGACGGTATCATTTACATTGGAGATCTGGACTCCGGAGACTATTATATTGAGCTCCTTCCCATTGAGGGATATAAGGTTCCGGTCAGTGAGACAAGAGTTCACGTCAAGGATAAAGTGGAGTATCTGGCCATTGACGATATTTCCCTGTTGATCAAGACGGAGGATGAAGTGGATGCAGAAGCCGAGGACAGCGCCGTGGCAGGTGCTCTGGCAGATGCGGACAAGACAGAGATCCAGAAGCTGCAGACCACGTCCGGCAATGCGAAGGTCGGTATCGATGTCTCCAAATGGAACAAGGAGATCGACTGGGATAAGGTGAAAAATGCAGGAGTGCAGTTTGCCATTATCCGTGCCGGATACCGCGGTTCGGTAACCGGAAGCCTGGTGGAAGATCCCATGTTCGTGACGAACATGAAGGGTGCACAGGCCGCAGGAATTCCGGTGGGCGTATACTTTTTCACCCAGGCTGTGGATGAGAGGGAAGCTGTGGAAGAGGCTTCCGCAGTGATCGAACTGATCCGGGATTACCGGCTGAACTATCCGGTATTTATCGATACCGAAGGTGCGGGCGGTAACGGCCGTGCGGACAGTCTGGATGCGGAGACCAGAACACTGGTATGTGAAGCGTTCTGCCGGACCATAGAAAATGCCGGATACACGGCGGGTGTCTATGCCAGCCGTAACTGGTACAACAATAATCTGCAGACAGCAAGACTGGAAAACTATCATATCTGGCTGGCAGAGTATCGCAGTGTTCCGTTATATCAGGGATATTATAAGACCTGGCAGTATACCTCCAAGGGAAAAGTGGACGGTATCGAAGGTCGTGTGGACATGAATATCACCTACGAATAGTCAATAAAAATAAAGAGTGAGGACGAAATAAATGGGTAAAATAACAGTAGAAACCTGTGAAATTGAAGGATTAAAGATCATTACTCCTACGGTATTCGGAGATGCCAGAGGATATTTTATGGAGACTTACAATTATAACGATTTCAAGGCTGCGGGAATTCCTGAGGTGTTCGTACAGGACAATCAGTCCGCTTCCAAGAAGGGTGTATTGCGTGGACTGCATTTCCAGAAACATTTTCCTCAGGACAAGCTGGTGCGCGTGATCCGCGGAGAAGTCTATGATGTGGCAGTGGATCTGCGGGAAGGTTCCAGGACTTTCGGCCAGTGGTACGGAGTGCTTTTGTCTGAAGAGAACAAGAAGCAGTTCTTTATCCCGAAGAATTTTGCACATGGTTTTCTGGTATTGTCGGATTATGCGGAATTCTGCTATAAATGTACGGATTTTTATCATCCCGATGATGAGGGCGGTATTGCTTACAATACACCGGATATCGGTGTAAAATGGCCGATTCCCGAAGGTATGGAACTGACGCTTTCCGAGAAGGATACCAAGTGGGGCACACTGGAACAGTACGTGAAGGAAAAAGAGAATGAAGGTAAGTAAGAAAACGGGTATTACCCTGTTTGTGACAGCGGCAGTGATCATGGCGATGCTCATTGTATTCCATAAGAATCCGGGACCTGCGGCAGATCCGGGACAGGAACTGACCAAGAAGATCATTTCCTGCGTAGTGATCGCGGCGGCATGCGTTGCTTTTATTCACTGGTATGATAAATTCACCGGACTGCCGGTGGAACTGTTCCAGAACCGTCATCTGATCTGGAAACTGGCCAAAAATGATTTCAAAAAAAGATATGCGGGATCTTATCTGGGTGCGGTATGGGCCATGGCGCAGCCGGTGGTCACCGTGGCAATGTATTATATTGTCTTCGACAAGATCATGGGCAATACGAGTACTCCACTGCGGGAAGGAGTGGAAGTGCCCTTCGTATTGTTCCTGACGGCGGGACTGGTGCCCTGGTTCTACTTCAGTGAGGCATTGAACAATGGGACAAATGCACTGCTGGAATATAATTATCTGGTGAAAAAGGTAGTATTCAAGATCAGTATCCTGCCTATCATCAAGATCATTGCAGCCACCTTTATTCATGTATTTTTTGTGTGTCTGTTGTTGATCGTGGCCGCTATCTACGGATATTATCCTACCATATATACTACACAGATCATTTATTATAGTTTCTGCCTGTTTATTTTCGTACTGGCGCTAAGCTACACGACCTGTGCAGTAGTAGTTTTTTTCCGGGATCTGTCCCAGATCATCAGTATCGGATTGCAGATCGGCATGTGGGCCACTCCCATTCTGTGGAATCTGGATGCATTGTCCGGCAAATGGATCATGATCCTGAAGCTGAATCCGCTGGTGTATATTGTAAACGGTTATCGAAGTGCTATTTATGAGAAGGAATGGTTTTTCCAGGATTTCTTTTCCACTATGTACTTCTGGATCGTAACGGTAGTACTGTTCGGGTTGGGAGCCGTTATTTTCAAACGATTGAAGGTACATTTCGCAGACGTGCTATAATAGCTACGATTTCGAGAGTTCGAAGAACGGAGAAATCGTATTATAAAAACAGAGCATAACAAAACTTTTATAGATGAAGAACCTTGTGGGGAGGAGCTGCATTACAAAACTGTTGTGGGGAAAACAGAAAGGGTGAAAGTAATTGAAGGGTGCTCGTGAAAAATTTAGAAAATTTTGGTTATGGAAGCCGGGAAAGATCCTGCTGGCCGTGGGCTGCTGCGGACTGCTGCTGTTGACGCTGATTCCATTGTTTCGTCTGACAGTCTATGCGGTTCCGTATTATGATGATTACAATTTCGGAAGATTTGCCAGAGCTGCCATGGAGCAGGAACAGTCAAAATGGGCTGCCATCTCCGGTGCACTGGATTGCTCCAGAACGCAGTGGTATGCGTGGCAGGGAACCTATTCTTCTATTTTCTTTATGGCATTGATGCCGGCAATCTGGGGAGAACAGTATTATTTCCTCGGTCCAGTGTTCATCCTGCTGCTATTGCTGGCGGGTACCATGACATTTACCCATGTGATCCTGCGGAAAGTACTGGGCATGGAAAAGTGGACCGGCCTGGCAGCACAGGCAGTGATTACAGTGGCAGTCTTTATGTTTATTTATTCCGCACAGAGTGGCTTCTACTGGTATAACGGCGGAGTTCATTACGTGGGAATGCACGGCTTTGGATTGTTGATGTTGTCTGTGGCAATCTGCCTGGAGAGAGCAGAAGGAAGAACTGCTACCGGGCTGCTATTTACGGCCTCGGTACTGCTTTCCATGATCACGGCCGGAAGCAATTTTGTCACGGCATTGCAGGGACTCTTATCGCTGTTGACGATTCTGTTTATAAGTGTGGTAGTGGAACACCGGAAAAAGGGACTGTGGCTGTTGCCTGCTACGCTGGTATACATTATAGGATTTGGGCTGAATGTAGCGGCACCGGGCAATTCCGTGCGGGCCCGCAGCTATGTCGGCTGGGGATACAGTCCCCTGGAGTCCATCGGCAGATCTTTTCTGGAAGGAGTAAAACATCTTCCAGAGTTTACGGGATCTATTGTTCTTATGGTAATGGTGATGCTGTTACCCCTGATCTGGCAGGCACTTAAGGAGACGGAGTATCGTTTCCGGTATCCGGGAGTCGTACTTCTGTGGTCCTTCTGCCTGTATGCCACCGGTTACACCCCAAGCCTGTATTCCCTCGGACATGCCGGATTGTCCAGAACTCTGAATGCGGTGAAGATCACATATTTATTGCTGTTGTTCCTGAACGAAATATACTGGTGTGGCTGGCTGCAGCAAAGACTGCAGAAGAAGGCATCAGGCAGCACGGCAAGATGGCTGGCGAACTGGAACGGAGCCGCAGTGTGGTGGTTTTATGCGATTATGGGTCTGGAATTTATCATGATCTTTCAGGTGTCACCCAATCAGGCAGGACATTATTCGGCTTATGGGGCCTATTACTATGTGCATACCGGAGAAGCGTATAATTTCCATCAGGAATATCTGGAACGGGTGGAGAAGCTATTGGGAGATGAGGATGATGTACAGCTGCAACCTTATCACTACAAGCCCTGGTTTTTGTGCATGGGAGACCTCTCGGAGGATGAAAATAACGAGGCCAACCGTTCTCTGGCCATATGGTATGACAAAGACAGTGTAACGCTGATAAGCGAGGATTAAAATTGATGCAGGAAAAGAAAAAGCTGGCCATTGAAGTCGATAATGTCCAGAAGATCTATAAACTATATGATAAGCCCTCAGATCGGATGAAGGAGGCTTTCGGCTTCGGAAAAAAGACGAAGCATAAGCTTCACTATGCCCTGAAGGGTGTGGACATGAAGATCTATCAGGGAGAAACGGTGGGTATTATCGGTACCAACGGTTCCGGTAAATCCACGATCCTGAAGATCATCACCGGTGTATTGAATCCAACTTCGGGAAGAGTGCTGGTAAATGGACGTATTTCCGCTCTGCTGGAGCTGGGTGCCGGATTCAATATGGAATATAACGGCATTGAAAATGTGTATCTGAACGGGACGATGATGGGATTTTCCGAGAAGGAGATCGAGGCAAAGCTTCCGGAGATCTTAAGTTTTGCGGATATCGGAGATTACGTCTATCAGCCGGTGAAGACTTATTCCAGCGGTATGTTCGTCCGGCTGGCCTTTGCGGTGGCCATCAATATCGAACCGGAGATCCTGATCGTGGATGAGGCTCTGAGTGTCGGTGACGTATTTTTCCAGGCAAAATGTTATCATAAATTCGAAGAATTCAAGAAGATGGGCAAGACCATTGTGTTCGTCAGTCATGATCTGAGCAGTATCAGCAAATATTGTGACCGTGTATATCTGCTGAATCAGGGAAATATCCTGGGCGAAGGCAGTCCCAAGGCTATGATCGACACCTACAAGAGGGTACTGGTGGGACAGTATGACGGCCCGGAGAGTGTGGGAGAAGAGACTGCCAGTCTGCTGGATGATGAAGACCTGCAGAGAGCAGCTGCCCAAAAAGCAGATGAGAAGGGGACCGATGCTTCCCAGGCTTCCATGGAGGCCAAGGGGCAGAATCCCAATGCCCTGGAATACGGTACGAAGCAGGCACAGATTGAGGAATTTTACATTACGGATGACAGAGGGGCTCCCACCAATGCGATCCTGAAGGGCAGTATGTTTACCATCCATATGCGGGTTCGTTTTATGGATCATATTCCGGCCCCCATCTTTGCATTTTCTGTAAAAAACGTCATCGGTGTGGAGATCACCGGTACAAATACCATGATTGAAAAGGCTTTTCTGGACAGCGTGGAGCCGGGAGAGGTGAAAAATGTGACTTTTACCCAGAAGATGAACCTGCAGGGTGGTGAGTATCTGCTGTCTCTGGGAGTGACCGGCTACAATCAGGATACCTTCGAGGTATATCACAGACTGTATGATGCTTTGAATATTACGGTGGTATCGGACAAGAACACCGTAGGATATTATGATATGGATTCCGAAACAAAAGTATGGGATGCGGAGGAGAAGTAAGGAATGACAGAGACCATCGGGAAGATCACACTGAATCTGGATAAATATCCCGGCGAGGATTATTATTGCGACGGCAGTGTGGAGGACGAGATCTTAGACATTGTAAAAAAATACAGTACGGTGGAATATGACAGGATCATTGCGGAGCGAAAGAGCTGGCCGATCCTGTATCATTTGTCTGCTCTCCGGGAAAATATCGTGGATTTCCTTCCCATACAGAAAACAGAGAAAGTGCTGGAAGTGGGCAGCGGATGCGGAGCTATCACAGGTGCACTGGCAAGAAAAGCCGGGGAAGTGACCTGTGTGGATCTCTCGAAGAAGCGCAGCCTGATCAACGCCTACCGCCACAGTGAATGTGAAAATGTGACGATCCATGTGGGCAATTTCACGGATGTGGAACCGGAACTTCCCGCAGACTATGACTATATCTGTCTGATCGGTGTTTTTGAGTACGGACAGGCTTACATAGGCGGCAAGACGCCTTACGAGGATTTCCTTAAGATCCTGCAGAAGCATCTGGCACCGGACGGCAGGATCGTGATTGCCATTGAGAACAAATACGGATTGAAATATTTTGCCGGATGCAAGGAAGATCATCTGGGCAGCTGGTTTTCCGGCATTGAAAATTATCCGGAGGGCGGTGTGGTACGCACGTTTTCCCGGAAAAAGCTGGAGCGCATTTTCGATGCCTGCGGTGTGGGAGAACGCAGTTTTTATTATCCGTATCCCGATTATAAATTTATGACCACAGTCTATTCCGATGCTTATCTTCCAGGACGTGGAGAGCTGTCCAACAATCTGCGGAATTTTGACCGGGACAGAATGCTGTTGTTCGACGAGAAGAGTGCTTTTGACGGAATTGTGGAGGAAGGATTGTTCTCCGTATTTTCCAATTCCTATATGGCGGTGATCGGGGCACCTCTGGATCTGAAATATGCCAGATATTCCAATGACCGTGCGGAAAGCTTCCGGATCCGCACCGAGATCCTGCGGGACAAGGAAGGCTGTAAGACGGTCCGAAAATATCCGCTGACAAAAGAAGCGGAAGCCCATGTGCGTCATATGCCGGAGGCTTATGAAAAATTGAAGGAACGGTATGCGGGAAGCAGTCTGGATGTCAATGTCTGCCATCTGGGAGAAGAGAACGGCATACCTTATGCAGAATTTGAGTTCGTGCCGGGCAGACCGCTGTCGGAACTGATGGACGAATGCCTGGACAGACAGGATGTGGAGGGATTTCACAACCTGTTCGCAGAATATCTGGAGAGAGTGGGCTACGGGGAGGATGTGCCGGTGGCAGACTTTGATCTGATCTTTGCCAATATTCTGGTGGATGGTGACCACTGGACACTGATTGATTATGAATGGACTTTTGACCGTCCCATAGAGACCAGAGCTCTGGCATTCCGGGCTGTATACTGTTATGTACTGGAAGATGAAAGACGTAATGCACTGGAACTGGATCGTATTCTGGATCGTCTGGGCATCACGGAAAACGAAGCCAGACAGTACAGAGAGCAGGAGATGGAATTCCAGAAATATGTGACCGGACAGAAATTGTCCATGGGTGAGATCCGCAATCTCTTAGGCGGCGAAATTTATAAGCCCACGGAATGGATCGGACGGTTCCGTCAGACGGAGGGAGAACTCAGGGTACAGATCTATGAGGACAAGGGACAGGGATTTTCCGAAGAAAATTCCTATTTCCCGGAGAACGTCTATGCAGAGGAAAAACAGGCGGAATTTACGGTGAATTTCGATGGAAATGTCCATTATTTACGGCTGGATCCGGCCATGTGCGCCTGCGTGTGTAAAATCCGGGAGCTTACCATGAACGGACAGCCGGTTCCTGTGCAGGACAAAAAGATCGTTACCACCAATGGAAAAATCTTAAAGTCCGCAGACGGTGCGGAGCATCCCAGCGTGGTATTTCCCACGGAGGATCCGAATCTGACGATCCGGGTGGATGCATTGGACAGAAAGGCAGAGAACATCCTGACTGTGAAAATGGAGATCGTGCAGATTCCCCTTGCTGTGGCAAGTGACGTGGCGGGAGCGGTGAAAAAATTTTTCTAAGGAGACAGGAAACTTGAGCATTCGGACGTCAGTAAAGCAGATGCTTGTCAGACAACAGGATAAAAAGTATGAAGCAGAACTGGCAAAGCTGCGGGTGACCTACGCGCAATGGGCTGCGGAGCAGGAAAAAAAGATTGCGGAAACAATGGTCGCAGAGATCGGGGAAAGAGCCGGTCTTGCGGAATTTGTGATCTACAGGCAGCAGAAAGGACAGCTGGCGGAAAATGCTGTGGAGCGGATCAATGCGTATTTTGTGAAGCATCCGGAGGCAGAGATCGTCTATGGAGATGAAGATCTGCTGTCAGAGAACGGAGAGCGTGTGATCCCCTGGTTCAAGCCTTGCTGGGCTCCGGATACCTACCGGGCTTTCTTCTATGTGGGAAGCGTCGTGGCAGTGCGGAGCAGACTGTTGCAGAAACTGGGGGAGCCCGGGGCTGTGACAGAAGGAGAGAGCACCGGCAGGGAAATAGTATTTTCGAAAGCGGAAGAGATCCGTCCCCTGATGGACCGGCTGTTTCTGGCGGCCGGTGGATTTGAGAGAGGCTGTCATACCATTGGACATCTGGAAGAAGTGCTGTTTCACGGCACTTTTGGTACTGCGGGAATCGGACTGCAGGGACCGGCAGAAACCAGCCGGGAGAAAGCGGAAGATGAGCAGAACCCCTGGGAAGAGTACCGGACGGCAGCGGAATCCGCAAAACTGTCCGTGGAACTGGCGGCCAAAGCGGCAGAGGAAGCCAGAGAACTGTTCGCCGGAGAGCTTAGGGTCTCTGTGATCATTCCTTCCAAAGATAATCCTTCCGTACTGGGAAAATGTCTGCGGTCGCTGACGCAACGCCCGGAGGGCAGTGTTCCGGTGGAAATCCTGCTGATAGATAACGGAAGTAACGAGGAAAACAGGAAAAAAACAGAACAGCTGGTGGAAGAAATCCGGACAGCCGGAACACCGATCCGGTATGTATATGAGCCTGCGGAGTTCAATTTTTCCACCATGTGTAATCGTGGCGCAGAACTGGCAGATGGCAAGCTGTTGCTGTTCTTAAATGATGATATTGAATTATGTGAGAATGACTGGCTGGATAAAATGGTGTCCAGAGCCTTGCAGCCTTATGTGGGCAGTGTGGGACTGAAACTTTATTATCCGGATTCCGTGAAGATCCAGCATGACGGCATTGTCAATCTGCCGGTGGGACCGGTGCATAAGCTGCAGTTTATGGAGGATGACAGAAGCTACTATTTTGGACGGAACCGTTTTACACAGGATTGTGTGGCCGTGACGGGAGCCTGTCTTCTGATCCGGACAGAGGTGTTCCGGGAGGCCGGAGGATTCCGGGAAGTGTTGCGGGTAGCCTATAATGATGTGGAACTGGGCTTCCGGCTTCTGGAAATGGGATACTACAATGTGGTGTGGAACGACCGCTTTGCATATCACCATGAATCTCTCAGCCGGGGAAGCGATGAAAGTCCTGAGAAAATGCAGCGTCTGGTACAGGAGAGAGAGCTGCTCTACCAGATGCATCCACAGTTCCGGGGAGAGGATCCTTTTTACCCGAAGGGACTGAACAGGGAAGGACTGGACAGTCGTGTGGTCCCGGCGTATCTTACGGACCGGAATATTTTGCAGGAGCCTTTCTGGAAAAGGGGACTTCCTGACGGAGAGGAATTACAGAAGATCCGCAGGGATGACTGCCTGATGGCCAGAGTGGAAACAGCGGGACCGGAGCGGATCCAGGGATATAGTGTGATTCTGGGGGACGACAATGCCTGCTATGAGAAATATCTGTTACTGCTTCCGGACGGGGAAGCAGAAGAGAAGAGTATCCGGTCCATGAAATTACTGCCTGCCTACCGGCAGGAACTGGAGGAAAATCTTCCGGATCAGAAAAATGTGGCATTGGGCGGCTTTTGTGTCCTCAGAGAAGGAGAACAACTGCCGGCGGGAAACTATACGATCGCTGTTCTTGTGGTGAATCGTGTCAGCAAGCTGAAACTTTGGAATACTACGGGAAAATATCTGACCGTAGAGCTTCCGGCAGCAAAAGAATAAAACAGATGCATGATCCGCTAAAATGCGGTGAAAGCATCACGGAGGAGACATATGTCAGAGAGCAACACCGAGATCAATTATAAGGAAGCCTACGAGAGAGAGCATGAAAAATGTGCGGATCTGGCGGACAAGATCGTAGTACTGGAATCGGAGAAGGAAGATCTGCAGTTCAAACTGGACCGGATCAAGAAAAATAAATTCTGGAAGGCTACAGGACCTGCCAGAAGTGTGATCCATTTTGCCCAGAGACAGAAGGAACGGCTGTCTCATTGCGGCGGTCCCAAAGATATTCTGCGGAAGATCCGTAACAAGAGTCACCAGAAGAGCCTGATGGAATCCTACGGTACCGGGAGCTTTCCCGATGCGGAGCAGAGGAAGAAAGAGGAAGAAACGGTATTTCCCTATATGCCGAAGATCAGTATTCTCGTGCCGTTGTGGAATAACAAGAGAGAGTTCCAGATACAGATGCTGGACTGCGTCATGAACCAGACCTATCAGAACTGGGAACTGTGTCTGGCGGACGGTTCCGATGCGGAACATGCTTACATCGAAGAACTCTGCAAGGAGTACGCGGCGAAATCAGATGGTCGTATTGTATATAAGCACCTGGACCATAACGGAGGTATTTCCTACAACACCAATGAGTGTTACAAGCTGGCCACCGGAGACTATATCGGACTGTTCGATCAGGATGACATTCTGCATCCTTCCGTATTGTATGCCTATGTGAAGGAAATCAATGAACAGGGTGCGGATTATCTGTACTGTGATGAGACCACCTTCCAGGAGGACAATATTAATAAAATGCTGACCATGCATTTTAAGCCGGATTATGCACCGGATAATCTGCGGGCCAACAATTATATCTGTCATTTCAGCGTCTTTTCCAGAAAACTTCTGGAAGGCGAGGAACTGTTCCGTACGGCTTTTGACGGTGCGCAGGACCACGATATGATCCTGCGTCTGACGGACAGAGCACAAAAGATCGTACATGTGCCCAGACTGATGTATTACTGGAGAAGCCATGCGGGCAGTACCGCCGCCAGTATTGACGCAAAGCCCTATGCCATCGAGGCGGCAAAGGGTGCCGTGGCGGATCATCTGAAAAAGCATGGATTCAAACATTTTCAGATCACCAGTACCAGAGCCTGTGCCACAATTTTCCGGATCCGCTATCAGATTCTGGGAGATCCGAAGATCTCCATCGTGATCGCCAACAAGGATCACGTGGAAGATCTGAAGAGATGCATTACTTCTATTCAGAAGAACAGCACCTGGAGCAACTACGAGATCATCGTGGTGGAGAACAACAGCACCACACCGGAAATCCGGGATTACTATTCCCAGCTGCTGGGATTGTCCGGCAATGATTCCTACGCAGAGAGATGCAAGCTGCATACCGTCTGCGGTCATGACGGCGGGATTCTGCACAGCGAGGACGGCCGGATCTCTGTGGTGACCTATCATGGTGACTTTAATTATTCTGCTGTAAATAATCTGGGAGTATCCTATGCCACCGGAGATTATATCCTTTTGCTGAACAATGATACGGAAGTGATCACTGCCAACTGGATGGAAGAGATGCTGATGTATGCACAGCGGGAAGATGTGGGTGCCGTAGGTGCAAAGCTGTATTATGCGGACAAGACGATCCAGCATGCCGGTGTAGTCATCGGACTGGGGGCACATCGCACCGCAGGACATACCCATTATCGTATTCCGGTACAGAACCTCGGCTACATGGGACGCCTGTGTTATACCCAGAATGCCACGGCAGTGACCGGAGCATGTCTGTTGGTGAAAAAGAGTCTGTATGAGCAGGTGGGAGGACTGGACGAGAGCTTTGTGATCTCTCTGAATGACGTGGATTTCTGCCTGAAACTGCGCAAACTGGGACTGCTGAATGTATGGACCCCTTTTGCGGAACTGTATCATTATGAATCTATTTCCAGAGGTCTGGATGATCAGGGAGAGAAGGCGGAGCGTTACAACAAAGAATCCGGGCATTTCCGTGAAAAATGGAAGGCAGAGTTGGAAGCAGGAGACCCCTATTACAACCCGAATTTCTCTCTGGATCGCAGTGACTACGCGCTGAGAGATCCGGTTAGCGGACGTTAAATTGCTCTTTTCAGTAAAGGTAATCTATGGTAAAATAATGGCTGAGAGCGTTTACTGAAGAAAGATAAAGATAGCGATAAAACAGGAGGATAGGAAAATGAGTTATATGGACGAACTGAATTTCTGGCTGAATGATGATTATTTTGACCAGAAGACCAAGGATGAACTTCTGGCAATCCGCAACAACGAGGCAGAAGTGGAAGATCGTTTTTACAAGGAACTGGAATTCGGTACCGGCGGCTTACGTGGTGTGATCGGTGCAGGAACCAACCGTATGAACGTATATACCGTTCGTAAGGCAACTCAGGGTCTTGCTAATTATATCATTAAGCGCGGCACCCAGAGTAAGGGTGTGGCAATCGCATTCGATTCCCGCCGCATGTCTCCCGAATTTTCCGACGAGGCAGCGAGATGTCTGGCAGCCAACGGCATCAAGGCATACATTTTTGAATCTTTAAGACCTACCCCGGAATTGTCCTTTGCCCTTCGTACGCTGGGATGTACCGCAGGTATCGTAGTGACCGCAAGCCACAACCCTCCTGAGTACAACGGCTACAAAGTATACTGGGAGGACGGCGCACAGGTAACCGCTCCTATCGATAAGGACATCATCACCGAAGTACAGGCCATCAAGGATTATCATACCGTGAAGACCATGAGCAGAGAAGATGCAGAAAAAGCAGGCCTCTATCAGGTGATCGGTAAAGAGATCGATGACAAGTACATGGCTGAGCTGAAGAAGCAGATCATTCATCCCGATGTTATTCAGGAAATGGCTGATGACATCAAGATCGTATATACTCCGTTATGCGGTACCGGTAACAAGCCGGTAAGACGTATCCTGTCCGAGCTGGGATTTAAGCACGTCTATGTAGTTCCCGAACAGGAGAATCCGGATCCAAACTTCACCACACTGGATTACCCGAACCCCGAGGATCCCAAGGCATTTACCTATGCTTTACGTCTGGCGAAGGAGAAGGATGCGGACATCGTTCTGGCAACCGATCCCGATGCAGACCGTCTGGGTGTGTATGCCAAGGATACCAAGACCGGCGAGTATGTGGCATTTACCGGTAACATGTCCGGTATGTTGATCGCAGAATATATCCTGAGAGAGAAGACTGCTACCGGCGCTATGCCCGAGAATCCCGCACTGGTAACCACCATTGTTACCACCAATATGACCAAGCCCATCACCGAAGCTTATGGTGTAAAGCTGATCGAAGTACTGACCGGCTTCAAGTTCATCGGTGAGCAGATCAAGCTCTTCGAGCAGACCGGCAGCAACAATTATGTATTCGGTCTGGAAGAGAGCTACGGCTGTCTGGCAGGTACTCATGCAAGAGATAAGGATGCAGTTGTAGCAGTTATGTGTCTGTGTGAAGTGGCGGCTTACTGCAAGAAGCACAACATGACTCTGTGGGATATGATGGTATCCATGTATGAGAAATACGGTTACTTCAAGGAGACCCAGTACACCATTACCATGAAGGGTATCGATGGTGCAAGACAGATCGCTGAGATCATGGATAAGCTTCGTAAGAATCCGCCCAAGGCATTCGGTGACCTGAAAGTGGAGAAATTCCGTGACTATCTGAACGATGTAGTCATCGACATGGAGAGCGGCGAGAAGACCACTACCGGACTTCCCAAGTCCAATGTCCTGTATTTTGAACTTCCTGACAATGCATGGTGCTGCGCCCGTCCTTCCGGAACCGAGCCCAAGATCAAGTTCTACATGGGTGTTAAAGGTAACAGCATAGAGGATGCACAGGCCAAGGTAGAGAAACTGACCGAGGATGTAAAGGCTGTACTGTAACCACCATGAGCAAATAGCATGCAAGCATGTTATTCAGGAAAGCTCTGGAAGAGCGATTTTGCGAATGGGGTTCTGAATAGTTAATGTTATTTTTAAGAGCGAATCGCCCGGGAAGGGCGATTTGCTCTTTTATAAAAGTGGAGGTATCCGTGGCAAAGCTGAACATAGCAAACCTTAAGAAAACTCTATATTATCTGCAACGCAACGGCCTGAGGGAAACCTGGATCTCTGTAAGGGAACGCCTGACAGAGACAGACCGCTATTTTTATGTGCCCTGTCCGGAAGAGGAACTGGAAAGGCAAAGTTGCAGAAAATGGGATAATCCGGTTACATTCAGCATTGTGGTGCCGTTGTACCGTACCCCGGAAATCTATCTGAACAGAATGATAACAAGTGTTATGCAACAGAGCTATCCTCACTGGGAACTGATTCTGGCGGATGCCACAGAGGATCACAGTGTGGAGGAGACGTTGACAAATCAGGGATTCCTGACAGAACGGCTCCTGGAAAATGCGGAAACTATTGCAGCGGATGCAAGGATCCACTATATACACCTTACGGAAAATGCCGGAATTGCGGCGAATACCAATCAGGCATTACCCTATGCAAAGGGAGAATATATCGGTCTGCTGGATCATGATGATGTATTGACACCGGATGCTCTGTATGAGATGGCAGATGCTATTACCAAAGCAAATGACAGAGGTGTCAGAGTTGCATTCGCTTATTCGGATGAAGACAAATGCAACGGGGATGAGACAAAATATTACGATCCCAACCATAAAGAAGACTTTAATTACGATTTAATCCTGAGTAATAACTATATCTGCCATTTTCTGGTGATGGATGCAGACCTGATGAAGAAACTGTCATTCCGGCCGGAATGCGACGGTGCCCAGGACTATGATCTGGTGCTGCGGGCAGTGTCAGAGGTGCTGGCTGCAGATGGCTGCTCCGGGGAGGAGAGAATTCTTCATATTCCCAGAGTACTGTATCACTGGAGATGCCATGAAGCATCTACAGCAGCCAATCCCCACAGCAAGAAATATGCTTACGAAGCGGGGCTGCGTGCACTGCAGGATCATGCGGCAGAACGTGGGATCCCGGCAAAGGCAGAGGAGACCAGACATGTAGGATTTTATCGGTTACAATATACAGAGGTATTACAGGAGAGACCGGATGTGGCTGCCGTAGGTGGCAGAGTGCTGTCCGGGAAAAACCGCGGCAGGATCACCGGCGGCAGAATGACTGTGGACGGAAAGGTGTTCTACGAGGGACTGCCGAAGGACTTTGGCGGTTATCTTCACCGGGCGGAGCTGTCCCAGGATGCAGAAGCGTTAGACCTTCGTTGCATCAGGATCCGGTCAGCTGACAGGGAAATGTTTGAAAAAATCGTGGGAGTGCCTTATACGGAAGTAGTAAGAGGTCCGGAACAACAGCCGGTATTTGACAGCTCCACACTGCCTGCCGGGGCAGATATCCGGCTTTTAAGTCTGCAATTATCGGAAGCATTACGAAAACGGGGAAGACTGCTGTATCTGCCGGAGTATCCGGAGAAATGGGAGAGACTATGAAGGAAGTAACCGTCGTTATACCCAATTACAACGGAATGAAATATTTACCGGAATGCATGGCTTCCCTGTGTCAGGGACAGGAAAATGCACCGGAATATGAAGTGCTGATCATAGACAATGGTTCTGCTGACGGTAGTGTGGAATATCTGGACAGTGAATGGTGTCGCAAAAAAGAGGCTCCGGCAGAAGATGAGGGGAAACCGCAGGTGCGTCTGATCGCCCTGCCGGAGAACACCGGCTTCTGTCATGCGGTGAATCTGGGAATCCGGGAGGCACGAAGCCTTTATGTGATCCTGTTGAACAACGATACCAGAGTAGAAGCGGGATTTGTGAAGGGACTGTATGATGCCATCCGGAAGGATGAAAAGATCTTTTCAGTCAGCGCCAAAATGCTTATGTGGGACAAGCCGGAGCTGCTGGATGATGCGGGAGACCGCTATTGTGTTCTGGGATGGGCATATTCCCGGGGAAAAGGCCGGCCTGCTGTGGATTATGACAAGAATGTCAGCATATTCTCAGCCTGTGGCGGAGCGGCAATTTACAGACGTCAGGTATTTGAGGAGATCGGTTATTTTGACGAAGCGCATTTTGCTTATCTGGAAGATCTGGATATCGGTTACCGTGCCCGGATCTACGGCTATGAGAACCGGTACGAGCCGACGGCATCCGTTCTGCATTACGGCAGTGCTTCTACGGGCTCCCGTTACAATTCCCGGAAAACGGAACTTTCTTCTGCCAATAATATCTATGTCATCGGCAAAAATATGCCGCTATTGCAGTGGATTCTGAATCTGCCGTTCTTTTTGCTTGGATTTGGCATAAAATTTCTGTTTTTTTGCAAGAAGAGAATGGGAAAACTATATTTAAAGGGACTGGCAGAAGGGTGGAAACGTACCGTGGGTCCTGTGGGAAAGCAGGCAAAAGTGCGCTTTCAATGGAGCCATCTATGGAATTATGTGAAGATTCAGTGGCAATTATACCTGAATGTTTTTCGAATTCTTATGAAATCTTAAGAAATTGCTTCATAAATTCTTAAGTTGAGAAAAAACCACCGTTATTGTAGAATGAAATCGTTGAAAAGAAGCTTTTCAGACTTACAGATTGGGTGACCTATATGATAAAAGACAACCAGAAAGTCTTTAACAGGCTTCTTGTGATAATAGATGCGCTGATTACAGCAGTATCTTTTGTCCTTGCCTATTATATCAAATTTTATATCTTAAATGACGGTCCGGGAATCGGTGTTCTGCCGGTGCAGGATTACTATATGCTGCTTCCCTTTATTGTACCCGGTTATATGTTCCTGTATTACCGGTGCAGTGTGTATTCCCCGAAGCGTACGGTCCGCCGCAGACATGAGATCTACAGCATTCTGCAGGCGAATACCATTGGCCTGGCGGCTTTGATCATTATTTTGTATATGATCATCCGTGAGATCAATTTTTCACGATCCGTCATGGCAATTTTTTATGTCCTGAATGTTTTTCTGACATCTGTGTTCCGTATCATCATGCGCAAGGCATTGCGTTCCATACGGAAAAAGGGGTACAACCTGAAGCATATTTTGCTGGTAGGTTATTCCCGGGCGGCGGAGGAATATATTGACAGAATCCTCAGCAATCCCCAATGGGGATATGTAGTGTGTGGTATTCTGGATGAGCACATCCCGGGCGGCACGACCTATAAGGGAGTGAAAGTACTGGGAACGCTGGGAAATCTGGAATACATCCTTCCGGAGAACAAGCTGGATGAAATCGCAATCACACTTTCCCTGAAGGATTATGATTATCTGGAAGGTGTGGTGGATATCTGTGAGAAATCCGGGGTGCACACCAAATTCATTCCGGATTACAGCAGTCTGATCCCCAGCAGACCCTATACGGAGGATCTGATGGGATTACCGGTGATCAATATCCGGTATGTACCGTTGACGAATACAGGCAATATGATGATCAAACGGGCAATGGATATCGTGGGTTCCGTTTTCGGCATTATTATTACTTCACCGATCATGCTCATATCGGCAATTCTGGTAAAGCTGTCCAGCCCGGGACCGGTGATCTTTAAGCAGGAACGGGTAGGACTTCATAATAAGCCGTTTTATATGTACAAATTCCGCAGCATGGCAATGCAGACGGCGGCGGAAGAAAAAAAAGGATGGACGGTACGCAATGACCCCAGAGTCACCGGTATCGGTAAGATCCTCCGACGTACCAGTATCGATGAACTTCCCCAGCTGTTCAATATCTTAAAAGGAGATATGAGTCTGGTGGGTCCCAGACCGGAAAGACCGCAGTTTGTGGAAAAGTTCAAGGAAGAGATTCCCCGTTACATGGTAAAACATCAGGTACGGCCGGGCCTGACCGGATGGGCACAGGTGAATGGCCTGCGCGGCGATTCTTCCATCAAGAAGAGAATTGAATATGATATTTACTATATTGAGAACTGGACCATTGGATTCGATATCAAGATCATTCTTATGACGTTCTTTACAGGATTTATCAATAAAAATGCTTATTAGTACAAGGAGAAGACAAGATGGCAACAAATTCTAACAACAATGGCGGCAATGGTCAGAGACCTGCCGGAAGCGGAAGAAAACCTTCCGGAAGCGTACAGAGACCTGCAGGACAGAGACCTGCAGGTAGTGGGCAGAGAACCGGAGCTGCGAACGGACAGAAGAGAATGTCTGCCAAACAGCGTGCAGCCAAGAAGAGAAGAAAGGTTATCATCTTTGGTGTAGAGATCGTAGTGATCCTGGTCATGGTAGCAGTACTCTATCTGGTAATGACTCATACCAGCAATGAGGGACCCAAGGTAACCGTTCTGGAGACGGAAGAACTTCAGATTCCCGAAGAGGTGCAGCAGGATGAAACTATGAAGGGCTATATGAATATTGCCCTGTTTGGTGTGGATGCCACCAAGGAAAGCCAGTTGTATAAGGGCAGCCGAAGCGATAGTATCATGATCGCCAGCATCAACATGGATACCGGTGATATCAAACTGGTCAGCGTATATCGTGATACTTACCTGAACATCGGTACCGATTCCTACCAGAAATGTAATGCCGCTTATTCCTACGGTGGAGCAGAGCAGGCGGTTAAGATGCTGAACATGAATCTGGATATGGATATCACGAACTTTGTGACCGTAGGCTATAAGGGACTGAGCGAAGTGATCGATGGTCTGGGCGGTGTCTATATTGATGTGGACTCTGAGGAGATCAAGCACATCAACAACTATCAGATCGGTATTGCAGAAGTTTTGAAATGTGATTATACACCGGTAACTGAGACAGGCATGCAGCTGTTGAATGGTCTGCAGGCTACTGCTTACTGCCGTATCCGTTATACCGCAGGTAATGACTTTAAGCGTGCTGCACGTCAGCGTGAAGTAATCCAGGCTATCGAGGATCAGGCAAAGAAATCGGATTACGCTACACTGTCAAAAGTATTCAACAGTGCCATTGATGATATTTACACCAGTCTGGATTCCAAGGATATCCTGGATCTGTTGGGGAATATTGCCAACTACCGTATTGTAGATGAAGGAGGTTTCCCTGAAGAGACCATGCGTACCACCGGCAATATCGGTGCCAAGGGAAGCAGTGTTGTACCTATGGATCTGGAGAGCAACGTAGTATGGCTGCATCAGTTCCTGTTTGATGATGCTAATTACACCGTTACCGACAATGTCAAGGAATACAGTAGAAAGATCGAGGCCGATACCTCACCGTATCTGAATAAATAGAAAATATAATTGATAAAGAAATCAAAGGAATACAAGGGAGTCTTCCGGAATCTGCCGGGGCTCCCTTGTGTATTATCCAGAAGTGGATAAGTCTTTTGGACAGTAGGAAAAGGCTTGTGCCGCAGTAAGAGTTAAAGTATAATGAACCAGAGATTGGAAAAGTGAGGAGTGCTCTGTCATGGAGATAGATGTGATCATTCCCCTGTATAAGCCGGGAAAAGAATTATTTACATTATTGGATAAACTGGGCAGTCAGAGTGTACCGGTTCATCAGGTGATTCTTCTGAATACGGAAGAAAAATATTTTGAACAGCTGATCTACGGAACCAGATTTCTGGAAACCTATCAGAATATCAAGGTGTACCATGTATCCAAAAGAGAGTTCGATCATGGCGGTACGAGGCGGATGGGAGTAAAAAAGTCTTCCGCAGATGTCTTCGTGATGATGACACAGGATGCCATGCCCAAAGATGACAGGCTGATAGAAAAACTTGTGGAACCCCTGCAGGGGGAAGTGGCGGTGGCCTACGCGAGACAGCTGCCCAGAGAGGATTCGACACCGTTGGAGAGCTATACCAGAGAATTTAACTATCCGGCAGAATCCCGGATCAAATCTGCAGCAGACCTGGACAGTCTGGGAATCAAGACTTTTTTCTGCTCTAATGTCTGCGCTGCCTATCGCCGGGAGATCTATGAGGAACTGGGCGGGTTCGTCAGGCATACGATATTTAATGAAGATATGATCTATGCGGCAAAGGCGGTGGAAGCCGGATATGCTGTGGCTTATGCGGCGGATGCGCAGGTAGTGCATTCTCATAATTATACCAACGGGCAGCAGTTCCACAGAAACTTTGACCTGGGAGTATCGCAGGCAGAGCATCCCGAGATTTTTGCAGCATATCCTTCGGAGTCCGAGGGAAAACGAATGGTGAAAGATGTGACGGTATATTTGCGCAGTAACCATATGTCTGCCGGATTGCCCCATTTTTATATGCAATGCGCCTGTAAATACGCAGGCTATTTATTAGGAAAGAACTATCGCAGGCTCCCGGAAAAATGGGTGCTTGCTTTTACTTCTAACAAGGAATACTGGAAACATAACAGAAAGGATGTATGACTATGTGTGGTATCGTAGGTTATATTGGAACAGAACAGGCGGCACCGATCATTCTGGACGGTCTGGCCAGGCTGGAATATCGTGGATATGATTCCGCAGGTATGGCGATTTTTGACGGTGAGAAGATCAACACCAGAAAAGCAGTAGGAAGACTTAAGGTTCTGGAGAACCTGACCCACGGCGGAGAGAATATGAAAGGAACCTCCGGTATCGGACATACCCGCTGGGCAACGCATGGAGCTCCCAGTGATATCAATTCTCATCCGCATATGAACAATGCGGGAACCATTGCCGTGGTACACAACGGTATTATCGAGAACTATATTCCTCTGAAGAAAAAGATGCAGGATAAGGGGTATCAGTTCGTATCCGAGACTGATACCGAGGTATTGGCACATCTGTTAGACTATTATTACAAGGGAAATCCTCTGGAAGCCATCACGAAGGTGCTTCATCGTGTGGAAGGCTCTTATGCGCTGGGAATCATGTTTGCAGATCAGCCGGATAAGATTTTTGCAGCCCGCAAGGACAGCCCGCTGATCGTAGGAAAGAGCGACAACGGCAGCTTTATTGCTTCCGATGTTCCTGCGATATTGAAATATACCAGAACCGTATATTATGTAGACAATCAGGAAGTTGTGGAATTACAGCAGGGTAGTCTGCGTTTCTTCTCCGTGGATGAGGAAGAGATCGAGAAGCAGCCGGTGACCATTGACTGGGATGCCAATGCGGCAGAAAAGGCTGGATATGAGCACTTCATGCTGAAAGAGATCTATGAGCAGCCGAAGACCATCAACGATACCATCTCTCCGAGAATCAAGGATAATGATATTGTGATCGAAGAGCTGAACATGAGTGATGAAGAGATCAAAGAGATCACGAAGATCCATATTGTGGCCTGCGGCTCCGCATATCATACCGGAGTTACCGCAAAATATGTGATCGAGGGTCTGGCAAGAATCCCGGTAGAAGTGGATGTGGCCAGTGAATTCCGTTATCGTGATCCGATTCTTCAGAAGGGTAATATGGTCATTGTCATCAGCCAGTCCGGTGAGACGGCAGATACTCTGGCAGCACTGAGAGAGTCCAGGGAAAGGGGCTTCAAGGTACTGGGCATTGTCAATGTGGTGGGAAGCTCCATTGCCAGAGAGGCAGACAGTGTTATGTATACCTGGGCAGGTCCCGAGATCGCAGTGGCTACCACCAAGGCTTACAGTGCACAGCTAACTGCACTTTACATGCTGGCTATGAAATTCGCCAGGGTACGTGGTACTATTGATCAGGAGAAGTTCGCCGGTATGCTGACAGATTTAAGATGCCTGCCGGATCAGATTGAACTGCTTCTGGGACAGAAGGAGAAGATCCAGCATTTTGCCAACCGTTACGTGGGAGCAAGAGATATCTTCTTCATCGGACGCGGTATTGATTACGCGATTTCACTGGAAGGATCCTTGAAACTGAAGGAGATCTCCTATATTCATTCCGAGGCTTATGCAGCTGGAGAACTGAAGCATGGTACGATTTCTCTGATCGAAGATGGTACGCTGGTAGTGGCTTTGGCAACCCAGCCGGATCTGTTCCAGAAGACCATCAGTAATATGGTAGAAGTAAAAGCAAGAGGAGCCTTTGTTATGGCAGTCACCATTGAAGGCAACAAGGCCATTGAGAAAGCGGCGGATTATGTAATATACATCCCCGAGACCAATCCGTACTTTACCAATTCTCTGGCGATCATTCCTCTGCAGCTGTTCTCCTACTATGTGGCAGTGGGACGTGGCTGTGATGTGGATAAACCCAGAAACCTGGCAAAATCCGTTACTGTTGAGTAGAGTGTAATAACTTACCGGGATTTTTCAGGATTCATAATTGCTTCAGAAAGTTATCACAATTCGGACACAATTGACGGCTATACTGTGTTCATAAGGTGAGAGGAAGAAATGAAACAGGTAATGGTAAAAAGAGTTTCTCACTTGCAACAGGATAGGAGGAAGCAATATGTACGAGAATGATAATTTTTCCGGTTACGGAACCGGCAATGAAAATACAACCGGTACATTCAGCGGAGCAGGAAGCACCAATGGTTACACCACTTATCAGATGGGCGGAACCACAGGCAGCAACAATACGGAGCCTAAGAAAACCAAAAAGCATGGCGGTTACTTCCGGAAGGCAATGGTAAGTGTCAGCCTGGGATTGTTCTTCGGACTGTTCGCAGGAATCGGTTTCTATGCAGTACAGCAGGGAACCGGGATGCTTACGACTGGCACAGATACCGCAGTGGTAGATGAGATCGCTTCTGAGGCAACAACAGAAAGTACCCAGAGTGCACAGCTGGCTACCAATGTTACTTATGTAGAGTCCGATGTATCCGATGTGGTAGAGAAAGTAATGCCTGCCATGGTATCCATCGTAAATAATTTTACCGAGACAGCCAATGTCTTCGGACAGCAGTATACACAGGAAGAAGCAGCCAGCGGTTCCGGTATCATTGTAGGTAAGACCGATGATGAACTGCTGATCGTATCCAATAATCATGTAGTAGAGAGCGCAGATACGCTGACCGTTACTTTTATCGACGGCAGTGAAGCACAGGCACAGGTCAAAGGATTGGATTCCGACATGGATCTGGCAGTGATCGCAGTATCTTTAAATGATCTGAGTGATGATACCAAGAATGCTATTACAGTAGCAACACTTGGCAGCAGTGATGATCTGAAGCTTGGTGAGCCGGTCATCGCTATCGGTAATGCCCTTGGCTATGGCCAGTCTGTTACCAACGGTATTGTAAGTGCCCTGAATCGTGAGATCACTCTGGAGAACGGCTCTACCGGTACTTTCATCCAGACCAACGCAGCCATCAACCCCGGTAACTCCGGCGGTGCACTGCTGAACATGAATGGTGAGGTTATCGGTATCAACTCCAACAAGATCGGTGGTACTACCGTAGAAGGTATGGGATATGCTATCCCTATTACTTCGGCAAGTCCTATCATTGCAGATCTGATGGAGCGTCAGACCAGAACCAAGGTAGCTGAGGATGAAGTCGGTTACATCGGCATCTCCCTGCAGGAAGTAACTTCCCAGATCTCCCAGATGTACAACATGCCGGAAGGTATCTATGTAGTATCTGTAGAGGAAGGCAGCGCAGCAGCCAATGCCGGTATCATGAAAGGTGATATCATTACCAAATTTGACGGCAGCAGTATCTCTTCCTACTCTGATCTGCAGAAAACGTTACAGTATTATGCGGCCGGTGATAACGTAACCGTAACGGTACAGAGACCTCAGAACGGTGAATATGTATCCATCGAGCTGAATCTGACACTGGGCAGCAGACCTGCAAGCCAGAAATAAAGAAATAACAGGTAAATAAAAGGAAATGGAAAGAGACCCGGGCGAGACATATGGTTTTGCCCGGGTCTTGTAATATTTACCAAAATATGAATAGTTATAAATGGTTTAGAAAAACTTAACTTGTGCCCCGCTACTTCATTGAGTATAATAAGCGTAGGCAATGAGAAGTGACTGGATCGGGGATTACACAAGCTGGCTGCTTGCAGACGGGATTGTGTAAGGCACGAGACGGGGAGGGCGAAGCCCGGATATCGAGGGAACACGAAGTGTTACCGAGATACACTGCGAAGATGCTTTGGAGCCGGGGATGATAGGGCGAAGCCCGGATATCGAGGGAACACGAAGTGTTACCGAGATACACTGCGGAATAGTGGTAGGAAACAAAGAGGAGAATAACATGACAGATAATTATAATGATGATTATAGAGAAGTGATCCCTGAGGAGGAAAAAACAGAGACCAATGTGAGTGAAACTCAGGATAACGAAAAAAATAACGGAAACACACAGGTGGCGGATACTGCAAAAGAAAATTCCACCGAAAAAAAGTCAGAGGACAAAAAGGACAGCAGCGAATACGAAGATGTCTGCTTTATCTGCCGCAGACCGGAGAGCAAAGCCGGCAGAATGTTCAAGCTGCCCAACCATATCTGCATCTGCGATGATTGCATGCACAAGACCATGGAGACTGTGAGCCAGTTCGATTATCAGGGAATGTTGAACAATCCCAATGATTTCAACCAGTTTAACGGACAGAACGGATTCCCCAACATCAGTTTTGTGAATCTGGCGGATCTTCAGGGAGACGGCGGTATTCCCAACAAGCAGAAACTCAAGAAGAAAAAGAAGGCGGAAGGTCCCAAACCGGTATTCAATATCAAGGACATTCCGGCACCTCATAAGATCAAGGCCAGTCTGGATGAATACGTGGTAGGACAGGAAAAAGCCAAGAAGGTCATCTCCGTAGCAGTATACAACCATTACAAGAGAGTGGCCACTGACACTATGGATGAGATTGAGATCGAAAAGTCCAACATCCTCATGATCGGCCCCACCGGTTCCGGTAAGACCTATCTGGTAAAGACACTGGCAAAACTTCTGGATGTGCCTCTGGCTATTGCTGATGCCACCTCTCTGACTGAGGCCGGTTATATCGGTGATGATATCGAGAGCGTGGTATCCAAATTGCTGGCAGCGGCGGGCAATGACGTAGAAAAGGCGGAAAAAGGTATCATCTTCATCGATGAGATCGACAAGATCGCCAAGAAGAAAAACACCAACTCCCGGGATGTCAGCGGAGAGAGTGTACAGCAGGGTATGTTGAAGCTTCTGGAAGGTGCGGAAGTGGAGGTGCCGGTAGGTGCCAACAGCAAAAATGCCATGGTACCTCTGGCAACGGTGAACACCCGTAACATTCTGTTTATCTGCGGTGGTGCGTTTCCGGATCTGGACGAGATCATCAAGGAGCGCCTGACCAAGACCGCATCCATCGGTTTCAACTCGGAACTGAAGGATAAATACGATAAAGATACCGATATTTTATCCAAGGTGACTGTGGAGGATATCCGCAAGTTTGGTATGATTCCGGAATTTATCGGTCGTCTGCCGATCATTTGTACTTTACAGGGATTGTCAAAGGATATGCTGGTGAAGATCCTGAAAGAGCCGAAGAATGCGATTCTTAAGCAGTACCAGAAGCTGTTGGAGCTGGATGAGGTAAAACTGGAGTTCACAGACGATGCCCTGGATGCCATTGCCGAGAAGGCAATGAAGCGCGATACCGGTGCCAGAGCCCTGCGCTCCATCATCGAGGACTTCATGCTGGATATCATGTATGAGATCCCGAAGGATGATAACATCGGAAGGGTTACCATTACCAGAGAGTACATTGAAGGAACCGGCGGCCCCATCATTGACATCCGCAGCAATGAAATTCTGGAACAGGTGGAGAACCTGAAGCAGATTCCGGTGGAAGAGAAATAAATTGAGAGTTAGTGAAATACATTGGCAAAATCCACGAACTCCCGGAGCATGCGATACACATGTCTCGATGTAAGGTCTCCAGATGTGAATTTTCTACGAAAAGTGATGAGTGGTTCTCGTCATGACGGGGCCGCCTACAGTCGACATCCATGTCGACAATCGGCTGACGCGGACATCGTGTCCGCTTTCCCCCTGTCTTTCAGCACTTTTCTAGAAAATATCAACATCCTCCGACAAACATCTTCGACATGGCACCGCATACTCCGGGAGTTCTGCGTTTTGGAAAGCTTTCAAAAACCAGTAGCCCCGGCTGGGTATAAGAATAAGCAGTGCCGTAAGCAGACGTCGGTACTTAGCGGTCGTATTATGACCGCTTATGTACCGCTACGCTCTGCGACAGAGCGCGAGCGTGCCGCGTTTCTTATACCCTGCCAAGGGCTACGGGATTATTTCACTAACTCTCAATTTACAAAACATTTAAAAACAGTATTGACTTTTTCCAGGCATATGGTAATATAAACATATGAACAGTGGTTCATATGAATGAATATTAAAACTAAATGCAAATCATTAGCAACTAAACAAAAAATGCGAATGGAGAAAGAGGAGGATATTACCATGAAGAAAACTTACAAGATCGAAGTAGACTGTGCAGCTTGTGCTCTGAAGATGGAGGATGCAGCGAAGAAGGTAGAGGGTGTTACCGATGCAACCGTCAGCTTCATGACCCAGAAGATGAAGGTGGAATTTGCCGATGGCAGCGATGAGAAGGCCGTTATGGAGAACGTGGTAAAAGCCTGCAAGAGAGTAGAGGATGACTGCGAGATCTATTTATAGGATGCTCTCGGAAAAGAGGAAGCTATGACTAAGAAACAGAAAAAAGTACTGGTCCGCATCATTGTGGCGGCAGTACTGTTAATTATTTTGCATTTTGTACCTCTGGAAGGGATCTGGCTGGGACTGCTGTACCTGATTCCCTATGCGGTGATCGGCTATGATATTCTCAGAAAAGCCGTTCTGGGCATTATGCACGGTGAAGTGTTTGATGAGAATTTCCTGATGGCGGTAGCTACCGTAGGTGCCATGGGACTGGGAGAGTATTCCGAAGGCGTGGCCGTTATGCTGTTCTACCAGATCGGTGAACTGTTCCAGGCGGTAGCTGTGGGCAAGAGCCGTCAGAACATCAGCGCCCTGATGGATATCCGCCCGGATTATGCCAACATTGAGGCAGAGGACGGCAGCTTAGAGCAGGTAGATCCCGATGATGTAGAGATCGGAACCGTGATTGTGGTACGTCCCGGTGAAAAGGTTCCTATCGATGGTGTGGTAGTGGAAGGTACATCCACACTGAATACCAGTGCCCTGACCGGTGAAAGCGTCCCCAGAGAGATCACAGTGGATCAGGATGTGATCAGCGGCTGTGTGAACCTGACCGGATTACTTAAGATCCGTACCACCAAGGAATTTGGAGAATCTACGGTATCCAAGATCCTGGATCTGGTAGAGAATTCCAGTATGAAGAAGTCCAAATCCGAGAACTTTATTACGAAGTTCGCAAGATATTATACCCCGGCAGTCTGCTACAGTGCCCTGGCACTTGCAATCCTGCCTCCTGTGATCAACCTGATCATGGGCAACCCGGCAGCCTGGAGCACCTGGATCATCCGTGCTCTGACTTTCCTGGTAATCAGCTGTCCCTGCGCGCTGGTCATCTCCATTCCTTTGAGCTTCTTCGGAGGAATCGGTGCGGCAAGTGCCTGTGGTATTCTGGTAAAAGGATCCAACTATCTGGAAGCAATGTCTGAGACTAAGTATGTGGTATTTGACAAGACCGGTACCCTGACCAAAGGTGTATTCGATGTAACGGGCATCTATCCCGGTCAGGGTTTCACAGAGGAAGAACTGCTGGAGTATGCTGCTTACGCGGAGAGTTATTCCAGTCATCCCATCAGCAAGAGTCTGAAGAATGCTTATGGAAAAGAACTGGATGCCTCTAAAGTCAGTGATGTGGAGGAAATCAGCGGACACGGTGTAACTGCCAAAGTGAACGGCAGACAGGTGGCAGCCGGCAATGCAAAGCTGATGAAGAGTCTGAACCTGGCTTATACGGAAAATACCGGTGTGGGTACAGTGGTTCATGTGGCGGTAGACGGTAAATATGCAGGATACATCCTGATCAGCGATGTGATCAAGGATGGTGCGAAGGAAGCCATTGCATCTCTGAAGAATTCCGGTGTGAAGAAATGCGTTATGCTGACCGGTGACAGCAAAACAGTTGCAGAACATGTGGCCGGTGAGTTAAAATTGGATGAGGTACACAGTGAACTGCTTCCCGCAGACAAGGTAAGCTGCGTGGAGAAGCTGTTGCAGGACAAGAGCGAGAAGGAAAAACTGGCATTCGTGGGTGACGGTATCAACGATGCACCGGTACTTTCCCGTGCGGATATCGGTATCGCCATGGGAGCCCTTGGCTCAGATGCGGCCATTGAGGCAGCGGATGTGGTTCTGATGGATGACAATCCTGCCAAGATCGCTCTGGCTATGCGGATTTCCCGGAAATGTCTGCGCATCGTTTACGAGAACATCGTATTTGCGCTGGCAGTCAAGGCCATCTGCCTGATCCTGGGTGCGCTGGGTATCGCCAACATGTGGGTTGCTATCTTCGCAGACGTAGGAGTTATGGTACTGGCTGTGCTCAATGCCATCAGATGCCTGCGCATTAAAAACAATTAACCGGATGCAGGCAAAATATGCCTGCGTCATGAGATCACCGGTATTCCGGGAGAACAGGTGGACATGCAGACTTTTTTTTCAGAAATTACAGCACTGTGCAGGAACGAACAATTTCTGCACAGTGTGATGAAAAAATATCATTATGATCCGGAAGAATACCCCAATCTGAAGAGGCTGGCAGGTGAGATGATCCCCTGCCTGGAGACAGAAGCGGGATGGCAGGACAGAGAAATCCAAGAGACTTTTCCCGGGAGGGATCAGTCTTTTTTGGCTGTAGGTATTACTCTGGGAAAAGGGATCGATGCACTGCAGGAAAAGTATTTGCAGAACGGATTTCTGACAGAGAGTTATATGATCGAAGTACTGTCCAGTGAATTATTATTAGAAAGCTACCGGGCTTATACAGAGTGGCTGGTTGTGCATCGGAATCTGCATGTTGCCAGACTGCATTTTTTAGGTGGGGAGATTTCTGAGACTTCAGAACAAAAAATAAGCAGTCTGCTGCGGCTGGCGAACCTTCCCATGCTTCTGCAGGAGCTTGCATTGCCGGTTACCTGTAATGCAGCGTATTGTATGATCCCGAAGAAAAGTGTGGTATTTTATGCGGAACTGACAAAGGATCCTTTTACCAAATGTGCCGGAATCTGTCTGGGGTGCGGCAGGAGAGACTGCCCGAACCGCATGGAGGAAAAGGAGAATTTCCCTCTGCGGTTTGCGGACATGGCGGACCGTCCGCTGTCCTATGGGTATGCCAGAATTTTTTCCAAAGCGGATGTAAAATAGGCTTATAGCGTACAAATCGGCAGAAAGTATTGTCCGAAATATTAAAATTCTGATAAGATTTATCAGACGACTTGTAAGTAAGATAAGAATATGGTATGATGCAATCACTTTCAAAGAGGAAAGATATCGTGTGTACGGTGTCTTTCCTCTTTTTATGTATACAATGAGTCAAACACGGATTTGTGCCTGCACAGGAGGCTGTATTTGACGAAGATACATCATCAAGCGTTTTTTATTCGGTGATCAAGTAAAAGATTTGAGAAGAGAGGTGGCTTATGGAGGTATTTTTAGAGGTAACGGTACAGCATAAAAAATATCATGCGGGATTTATGGAAAGAATGCGACAGCAACCGGAAGTCACATCCTGCTATCAGGTAGAGGGGGAATATGATTTCCTCGTAAAAGCGGATGTGACCTCGGAAAAGGAACTGGAAAAACTGGAGCGCGGCGTGCGTAAGATTAACGGTGTCTGCAGTGTGCAGCCGGTCTATGCCCTGCAGGAGATCATATAGTCATACCCGGAGCAGGGCATTGAAGGTCTCCTCTAAATTCAGCCTGCCGTAGCCCCATTCCCGGTTGGGGTAGTTCAGACCCTGTGTACGCACGGCACCGCGTATGAAATAACTGCGGATCTCCCGGCTTTCCGCCAGGCGGTTATTGCCTTCAATGACTGACCATTGGAAAAACTGAGCCACGGCTCCGGCAGTGATAGCGGCAGCCATGCTGCTTCCCGTACGGCATCCGTCAATGGTGGAGATATTGACTCCGGGAGCGGATAAGTCCGGACGGATCTGCCCGGTGCGTCCGAAGCCTCTGCCGGATTCTGCGTAAAAACTGTTATTTTCCGCATTGTAAGTAGAAACGCTCAGAACCTCCGGCGCCATCGAGGGCTCCGTCAGAGTCATGTCGGGATCCGGATTGAGAAAATATACCGGAGTAGACAGAAATTCTGTGATAGGCAGCCACATGTGAAAATTACCGTTATATAAACTACCGGAAGCAGAGACACGAAAGGTCCAGATACCGGGGGTAGGATCCTGGATGCGTACAAGGATCAGTTCTTCGCCGGAATTTTCTTCCACAAGAGCAGAGTCGATAGTGACTCTGCTTTTTTCGTAGATAAAGGAAAAGGTCACGCTTTGCTGCAACCCAAGGCGCAGTTCGGGAATATTTTCCCCACCGGGAGTGCGGATGTTCAGATTAAAAGCATCCGGCAGAGCACCCCAAAGCTCCAGCCAGAATCCGATACAGCCTTCGCTGACCCGGATCTCCACATTCCGGGAATCCTCCCCAGGTGTCTGAGCGCTTAGTCTTCCATGGTAATGGTGTGAGGCGTTCCCTTCATTTCCCCCGCAGACGATGGCGGCACGGCTTCTGCGGACAGCAAGAGAAGAGAGATACCGTGACAGGGAGGAATTGCCCGCGTGATCTCCCTGGTTGGTTCCCAGACCCAGACAGATGACTACCGGACGTTCGAAGAGCCGCACGAAGGATTCCGCGTATTTGATGCCCAGCATAATATCATTTTCCTGATAGGCGGGAACACCCTCGGGCACCAGATAAAAGCTGCGCAGATATTGCTTACATTCCTTGAGCTTCACCACGACGATGTCGGCACCCGGTGCAGCACCGATATAAGGATTGCCTTGTCGGACGACACTGCCGGCGGCGACTCCGGCGAGGATACTGCCGTGTCCGTTTTCGTCCCGGGAGGGAACGATGGAATAAGGATCCTCGGAGCGCAGCGCCAGGTTAATATCCTCTCTGCGGTATTCAGAACCATATTTAAACCCCTCAGGTGATATCCCGGTCTGAACCGTCTGATCCCAGATCGCCAGGATGCGGCTGTTGCCGTTCTCGTCCAGAAACACAGGATTTTGGTAATCAATCCCGGTATCGATAAAACACAGGATCACACCCTGCCCCGTGAGACTTAGGGGCGGACGCTGTACTTGGGTGATCCCACTGGCGATCAGGTCTGCCGGATCAAAGGGAGCGACACCGGGTGGCGTCTCACCGGAGGGAGATAGCTGCATGAGCCCATAAAGCTTCGGCATATTGTGATAGGGGAAAAAATCAATTTTCGGATTGCGGATTCCCAGATTGCCCAGATACAAAATCAAAAAATCTTCTCCGATGCGTTCATAACAATCATTGTCATCTCCCAGAAATTCCGATGCGGAAAAGTCTGTGATAATGTCATAAGTGTCCTCTGACAGGATCATTTCTTTGCAGTCCATGGCGTTACTCCATATCATACGAAGGAGTTAGATTAACCTATGCGGAAGGTTCGTTTTTGTTGCATATTGATTGATATAATGATAAAATAAATAGAATATTATAACGAAAGAGACAGGAACGTTACATATGGAATTTATTCATAAAATCAGAGCATTGCAGATAGGAAAAAGAAAGACTTTGCGAAGAGTTTTGCTGGCGGAAATCCTGCTGATATTATTGGGAATTGTCGGTCTGTTTGGCAGAAATGAGGTGTATGAATATCCGTCCGAAGGGGTAACGGTAAATACCGGAGTCTATCAGGACAATATGACTATAGAGCATATTTCATTAAAGCCGGGTCTCTACCGGATCCAGCTGCATTATGATACGGATACCAATATGAAGAATTTCTGTATTGTTGAGGATGATACTGTGGGATACCGGATGCTCCGCAACAGCGGAGAGCACCTCTATCAGGGACTGCATGAGACGGATTATCCGTTATGGCTGCTGCAGAAGTCGGATAATATACGTGTTACTGTTACCTACGGTGGAGAAGGAAACTATATGATCTCGGGGCTTACCATTCGGGAAACCAACGGTCTGGCAGTCATTTTCCTGTTTTTGGTTGTGGTGATCTCCATTCTGGTGAATCTGTTATATACTTATGTGCAGTATGACAGAGAGTATTCGTTATCTGTTTCGCAGAAGGGAATTCATTTCGGTCTGGCGCTCCTTTTGCTGTTCAGTTCCCTGCCTCTGATGCAGGATACCATGCTGTCCAGCGGAGATCTGGGATACCATATGCTGCGTATGATGGGAATCAAGGATGGCATTCTGGCAGGGCAGTTTCCGGTACGGATTGCACCGAAATGGCAGCAGGGCTACGGATATGCGTCTTCGATCTTTTATGGGGAGACACTTTTGTATGTGGGTGCATTGTTCCGGCTGATCGGCTTTTCCTTTATTACCAGTTATCGACTGTTTCTTTTGTTTATCAATGCACTTACCATACTGGTGGCATATTACAGCTTTCGAAAAATTTTTGAAGACCGTAACATTGGCCTTTTATGTACAGTACTTTATACTTTGTCGGTATATCGTCTCTCCAAGACATATATCTGCGGATCGCTGGGTGAGACTTTCGGAATATTATTTCTGCCACTGATCGCCTGCGGATTTTATCTTGTATTTGCACAGGATGTTACGAAGAAACAATATCATTATTCCTGGATTCCGTTGACGATAGGATTTACCGGGCTAGTGCAGTCACACCTGCTGACGGGAGAACAGGCAGGCGCTTTCACTATTCTGTTGTGTCTGATCTTGATCAAAAAGGTATTCCGCAAGGAGACGTTCTGTTCTCTGGCAAAAACAGTGATCTACAGTGTATTGCTGAGTGCCTGGTTCCTAGTGCCTTTTGCTGATTATATGCTGCGGGGCGATTTTGTGATTCAGCATGTCTCTGGCAGAGTGATCCAGTATAGGGGACTGTATCTGACCAACCTATTATTTACTTTTTTCCGGAACGGCTACAATGTGTTCTATTCCGACAACGGAATGGCAGATAGTCAGCCCATGGGAATGGGAATCGCACTGACTGTGGCACTGTTACTTTGGGCGGGAATGCTCTTTTTCCGCAAAACCACGCACCTGCGCAGGGAAGAAAAGACGTTGGGCAAGATTGCCGGAGGTTTTGCCGTTCTGGCTATGTGGATGTGTCTGTCAATCTTTCCATGGGATAAGATTCATAGCCTGAACGATATTACCGCAACGCTGGTGTCAAGTATTCAATTTCCCAACCGTTTTCTGACCATTGCAACACTGTGTGCAGTACTGGTGGCAGGTGTTGTGGCCAAAGAGATCAAGGGACAGTATGAGACGCATGGATTGCAGTTCTATTTTGCCGGAATGATGGTACTGACTCTGTGCAGCAGTATTTACCTGATGGATGATATGCTTCAGACGGCTGACGATTACCGGATCTACGGAGAGGAAGGAATGGGAAGCGGCTATATTGCCGGAGCGGAATACCTGCCCTACGGAGCGGATGCCTCCCTGTTCTGGCCCCATGATCCTTATGCCGCAGAAACAGTGAATATTACGGACTATCATAAGGATGGAATAAAGATAGACATGCATTGTGAGAACCGGGGTGATAAGACGGAAACGGTGGAATTACCGCTTCTGTATTATTATGGCTACCGGGCATACGACAAGACTACCGGCCAGGAACTGACGATCACCACCAGTGATAATTATGCGGTGTGTGTGGAAGTTCCGGCAGGCTATGACGGAACGGTTCAGGTGACATTCAGAAGCCCCTGGTACTGGAGAGTGGCAGAGGCTGTGAGCTGGCTCAGCCTGCTGGGGCTGATCGCAGGGGTGACACTGGAGAAGAGACGGGAGAGGAAAGCTTCATGAAAATAACAGAAAAATTAAAATTCAAGGGAAATGGTATTTTCTGGTGCCTGGCCGGTATTTTTCTGACAGGAGCACTCCCGCTGCTTACAAATTATTGTCTGAATTCCTCGGAGGTTCCTTACCAGCTGGTTCGTATTGAAAATATGAAAGACTATTTGTCAGCGGGAATTTTTCAGATGGCAATGCCGGTAAACTGGCAGTATGAGCATGGTACGGCAGGTTTGGACGGAAATCTGTTCTGGCTGCTGCCGGTGCTTCTGCGAATGACAGGAGCTGCACTGGAAAGTGTTTACCGGATGTTTCTGATATGTATTTATGCCGTGACAGTGTGCTTTTCCTACAAGACACTGGAAGAAGGATTTCAAAATAAAAAAACAGCGGTGATCGGTACGGCACTGTATTGCTGGGCACCGTGGTATCTGGATGCCTTGTATGGAAGAGCCGCCATTGGGGAAGCGTTAGGCTACGCTTTCCTGCCGGTGTTATTACTGTTTCTGGTGAGGGCAGTCGGGCGGAAAAAAGGAAAACTGCCGCAATGGCTTCTTCTGGCCATAGCGATTTCCTTGCTGTTACAGTCTTCTTTTGCGGTTCTGGAAGTGGGAATGCTTCTGTTAGTGTTCTGCTGCGTATATTATCGCAGACAATTGCTGGAAAAAGACGGCTGGCTGACATTGGGAAAGGCAGTAGCGGCAACACTGTTGTGCAATTTGTGGTATCTGCTGCCGATGCTAAGATATCTTGTGGCATATCGTGATGTGGCAAGATATGTGGGAAGCCGTCCATTTCAGGAAAAGGGAGCTTTTCTTCTGCATTATCTGACCTTCTTTTTCCAGGGAGGTGCCACCTATGATTATAAGAGCAATGGGTTTCAGGGAACGGCTGCCATTGGTGTCGGTCCGGCACTTACGGGACTCTTCTTTTTCCTGCTGTGGCTGAAATTCAGTGGGGCGCTGCAGAAGAAAAACAGTAAAGAAGACAGCACTGCGGGATTGTTCTGGTGCGGAATGCTGGGAATACTTCTCAGTCTTGGCAGCTTTCCCTGGGATCTGCTCCGGCAGAATGCCGTGTTCCAGGTGCTGACCTTCAGTATGCAGTCTCCTGCGATCTTTATGATCCCGGCAATCTGCGGACTGACATTTATAGGATGCGGTCTCCTGAACGCTTACCGGGAGGGAAAATCCGCAACAGAAGCCACCATCCTGGAGACAGCGGTACTTGCGGCAGCTTTTGTGTCGACACAATTTCTGACCAATAAATTGCTGTTAGGCAGAGCACCTTTGTGGATCCGCCAGAAGGAAGATCTGCCGGATGTGGTTCTGATCGAAGCACCGCAGTTTCAGATGAGTGCCGCAGCCGGTGCAGCACAACTGGTAGCAGTGGCGCTCAGCGCTCTTGGCATAGTTGGAATCGTTATATACTGTATACTCACACAGAAGAAAAATCCGGACCGGAAAGTACAAAAGGAGGCAGCGTAGGAAATGGATATGTGGAAGAAATCTGAAATCCTGAAAAACAAAAAATTCCGTATTCTGTTGCTTCTGGAAGTTCTGTTACTGCTGGTGCCTGTGATCGGAATTCTGTGCGGCAATAAAACAATCAGCACTCTGGCAGATGCACAGGTGACAACGGAAGAGGGTGTCATCCGGGAAGCAAAAGGTTATTCCGTGGACGGCAGCAGCAATATCAGCGGTCCCTGGCTGGAAATGAGCGGTTTTTCCATGGCACCCGGTACTTATTGCTATTATGTGACGTATGACACGGATGACAACGGCGTAAATAAGATTAACATTACAAGTGATGGAGAAATCTACAGAGAATTGCTGGAAAACGAGCTTTCCCTGTATTCCGGGAGAACAGAAAGCTCCTGTGAGATCTATGTGACAAGCCGTCTGAAAGCGGATGAAGTAAACATCCACGCAGACTACTACGGAACCGGAAAGCTTACTATTAAGGATATCCGGCTGGTGAAAACCACTGCGTCCTACAGAATGCTGCTTGTGATGTTCCTCCTGGGATTTTTGCTGCTGGATTCGCTGATCATGTTGTATGTGTATATGGGAAAATATCCTCTTGCGCTGGAGAAGAAACTGGTATACTTCGGAATTCCCGCATTGGCGGTCCTGGCTTCCCTACCGGTATTTGTGGATTATATTATGGTGGGAGCCGATTTGGGATTTCACCTGCTTCGTATTGAATTCCTGGCGCAGAGCCTGGCACAGGGAATCTTTCCTGCGAGAGTAGAGCCCATGTGGCTGTATGGGCATGGCTATGCCAACTCACTGTTTTACTGCGATACATTTCTGGTAATTCCGGCAATACTTCGGCTGATCGGTTTCCCCATGAGTGTTTCCTACGATGGATATATCTTTCTGGTCAATCTGGCTACGGCGGTCATAGCGTATATCTGCTTTTGCGGAATTTTCCGTAACCGTGTGACCGGAATGTTCGGAAGTATGTTGTATACGTTGGCACCGTATCGCGTATACAATATTTATAACCGGAGTGCGGTAGGTGAGTACACAGCAATGATCTTCCTGCCGTTGCTGTGCTATGGTTTTTATCGGATCTTCACGGAAGATATGGAGAAAAAGGAGTACCGCCATTCCTGGCTGCTGCCGGTATTGGGCTTTTCCGGTATTATCCAGAGCCATGTATTAAGCTGTGAGATTGCGGGTGTGTTTACCATCCTTTTGTGCTTATTATGTATCCGAAAAGTATTCCGCAAAAGAACTTTCCTGGAACTGGTAAAGGTGGTTGTGGGAACGGTGCTGGCAAATATCTGGTTCCTGCTTCCGATGTTAGATATGATGCTGGCGGATCAATACCGTTATTCCAATAACAGCGGCGTATACATTCAGGATCGGGGAATTTTTGGGGCACAGATATTTTTCACCATGCAGAATGCCGGAAGCAATTCCAGATTTCAGGAGCTGGGAATGGTGGACACAGAGCCTATTTATATAGGTGTTGCCGTATTACTGGGAGTGATTGTGTATTTTGCTATCCGTAACAGGGAAAAGGAACAGGATCCGGCACATGATAAGGCAGCCAAGGTTGCATTTATTCTGGGATGTGTGGCAATTGCGGTAAGTACTTACTATTTCCCCTGGAATGCGCTGAAGGAAGCCAATTCCTTGCTGGAGCTTCTGACTACGATGATCCAGTTTCCTACTAGATTGACGACCATCGCAGCAATTGCCATGACTCTGGTGGCCTGCACGGCGGGACACTGGATGCTCCGGTGGAAGGATAAGGTGGCAAAGACCATATTCCTGGTGGCAGTCTGCGGCGGCTGTATCTTTTTCTCCATGTATCAGACTAACGATCTGCTGCAGACGAAAGATCAGCCGTTGAGATTGAATTCTATGGCATCCATGGGACATTCCGGCATTCTGGGAGCGGAGTACCTGCCTTTGGATGTGGAGTGGAATTTTTATTACCATGATGCATGGCCGTCGGACGGAGTGACAGTGGAAGCTTTTGAGAAGGAAAATCTGAACACGCTGACTACGGTGACGACTGTTGCGGGTCCCGGAGAGTATTATATCGATCTGCCGATGCTTTTGTACAAAGGGTATCATGCCAAGGATATGACAACGGGGAAAAAATTCCCGGTGACTGTAGGTGAGAACGGTCATGTCCGGGCAATCCTGCCGGCGGGCTATCAGGGAACTGTCAAAGTGTGGTATTCCGGCATGTGGTATTGGCGTGTGGCGGAAGGAGTCAGTCTGCTGTTCTGGGTGGCTGTGACCGCCTATGAAATCATCTCGCATAAGAAACAGCGGGAAAGGGAATAGCTGCCAAACTGATTTTTTGTTGAAAACAGAAAATGGAATATAGAAAAAGAAGCAGAAAAAGAGGATGCGGGTATGCCCCGGAGAACGTTTGCATAAAGTAGTAGCGAATAGTTCTGAGAGGAGATACCACATGAAACGTTTTTTCACGGAACACGAAAAAACACTTTGGCTCCTGCTTCTTTTTGCATGTATGTTTTTTCTGGGAAGAGGGATTGGAGCCATTGTATACGGACTGCATATGCAACAGGAAATGAGCCCCCGGGAAACAGTGGGAAGTGCATTGGAGAATACGCAGGAGGTACTTTCAGCAGAGAACTGGGGACTGGGATTCGGAACGGAAGGAACGCAGCCCACCGGCACGGCATCTGCGGAAGAACTAAAAGAGTACAATGCCTATTATGTGGGAGATGCGGAGGAGAAAAAGATCTATCTCACTTTTGACTGCGGCTATGAGAATGGTAATAGTTCCGCTATATTGGATGCATTGAAAAGGCACAATGCACCGGCGACCTTTTTTGTGGTAGGACATTTTCTGGAGTCGGCGCCGGAGATGGTGAAACGCATGGTGGAGGACGGACATACGGTGGGAAACCACACCTATCATCATTATGACATGTCGAAAATTTCTGATTCGGCGGTTTTCCGGAAAGAGATGGATGACGTGAGAACTCTTTTTCAGGAGACCACCGGTACGGAGATGGCGATGTACTACCGGCCGCCGCAGGGAAAATACAGTGAGACGAATCTGCAGATGGCAAAGGATCTGGGATATTCCACTTTTTTCTGGAGCCTGGCTTATGTGGACTGGAACGTGGATGCTCAGCCCAGCCACGAGGAAGCTTTTTCCAAACTGACAGGCAGAATCCACCCCGGAGCAGTGGTGCTGTTACATAATACCTCGAAGACCAATGGGGAGATTCTGGATGAACTGCTCACGAAATGGGAAGAAATGGGTTATACCTTCGGAAAATTGGAAGAACTTGCGGAGTAAAATATATACTCCGCAAAATAAGAGTTTATAAAGAATAAGTTTGTAAAGCCTTTTTGAGACAAGAATTATAGTGATTATATAGGCAGGCGTTTATGTGTAATTTTTTACAAATTTCAGGGCGAGTATATCCGGCTTTTTGAAGAGAATAAACGTTTAAAATTATCGGATCAAGCTCTCGAGACAAATCATATCTTGTATTTACATCTTCGAAAGCTTTTTGAGAATTGGGATGAGCAAAAACTTCATAAGTAGAGCCATTTTCGTCTCTTTTTTCTAAAGGAATGGCTTCTTTATATTTGTATTTGAAATCTACTGAACATCTGTCAAGATGACGAGAAAGCTGTTGGCTGAGATGCTCATTAAAATCGCAAATATTTGGATTGTATGTTTGAATAGCATGGATAAATCCTTCTTTTCCTAGTGAAAGGCGATCTTCTAATGGGATAAAGGAATACTTCCTTTTACGAATGCAACTTTTTATAAAAGAATCGTATAAGTTAAGCAATTTTTCCATAGAATCACTTTTCATAGCTGATAAGTTATCTTTTTTAATAAGTTTGAGGACACGTTCAATAAGGATATTTTCATCAACAAATTCAGATGTTGCTAAAAAATAACTATTTGTTGAATCATTAGTTTGAATATAATACTTTATGGGAAATTTGATATTATTTTTGCTCATGAATCGAGTTAAGCTTGGAAGCGAGGACTTGGAATACTTGATAGAAATGCCTATTTTCTTATCAGAAGGAGCTATGCAGATTTCATCATTTTTTCATTGTAAGCAATAGTGACATAAGGCGGGAGAATAGATTGGGCTGAACCGTTAAAAGATATAAATGCTTCTGAGTTAAAAGATACAAATGGTTTTGCAATGTGATCCTTATTATACCATTGCAGAGATGAAAGGTTATTACTTTCAAGTTGATTAGTCATTGTGAAAACCTCCTTATTTAATAATAAAAATTGTAATTTTATTATCAGAGAGAAAATACAAAAAGACAAGAAATATTTTGACTTCCCCTGCACCATACCCTATAATAGAGGACAGAAAAATATACTGGAGGACAACCATGGAAAAAGAACTGGTAGTTGTCATTGATTTTGGCGGACAGTACAATCAGCTGGTCGCCAGAAGAGTCAGAGAATGCAATGTATATTGCGAGATCTACTCTTACAAGACAGACTTGAATAAGATAAAAGCGATGAATCCCAAGGGAATCATCCTGACCGGCGGCCCTGCAAGCTGCTATGAACCCGGTGCAGCTACCTGCTCCGAGGATCTGTTTAACTTAGGAATCCCTGTATTGGGACTCTGCTACGGCGCACAGCTGATGACCCATGTGCTGGGTGGTAAGGTAGAGCGTGCAGCCGTTCGGGAATACGGTAAGACTGAGGTGAAGGTAGACCGCAGTTCCAAGCTGTTTTCCGATGTATCCGAGAATACGATCTGCTGGATGAGCCATTTCGACTATATTTCGAAACTGGCACCCGGCTTCCGTGCCGTGGCCACCACCGCCAACTGCCCCGTGGCAGCAGCAGAGTGTGTAGAGCGCGGACTGTATGCAATCCAGTTCCATCCGGAAGTACTTCACACCGTGGAAGGCTCCAAGATGCTGTATAATTTCGTACGCAACATCTGTGGATGCTGCGGTGACTGGAAGATGGATTCCTTTGTGGAAGAGTCCATCAAGGCGATCCGCGAGAAAGTCGGCAATGGTAAAGTTCTGTGCGCATTGTCCGGTGGTGTGGATTCCTCCGTGGCAGCAGTACTGTTATCCAAGGCAGTCGGCGAGCAGCTGACCTGTGTCTTTGTAGATCACGGCCTGCTCCGTAAGAACGAGGGCGACGAGGTAGAAGCAGTCTTCGGTCCTAACGGCAATTACAATCTGCACTTCATCCGTGTGAATGCGCAGGAGCGTTTCTATAGCAAGCTGGCCGGAGTATCCGAGCCGGAGCATAAGAGAAAGATCATCGGCGAAGAGTTCATCCGCGTTTTCGAGGAAGAGGCGAAGAAGATCGGTGCCGTGGATTTCCTGGTACAGGGAACCATTTATCCCGACGTGGTAGAGAGTGGACTGGGCGGCGAATCCGCAGTGATCAAGTCCCACCACAACGTAGGCGGTCTGCCTGACTATGTAGATTTCAAGGAGATCATCGAGCCTCTGCGCAACCTGTTCAAGGATGAGGTCCGCAAGGTAGGACTGGAGCTTGGCATTCCGGAGCATCTGGTATTCCGTCAGCCGTTCCCCGGTCCCGGACTGGGTATCCGTATCATCGGCGAAGTGACCGCTGAGAAGGTCAAGATCGTACAGGATGCAGATGCCATCTACCGCGAGGAAATCGCTAACGCAGGTCTCGACCGCGAGATCAACCAGTACTTCGCAGCCCTGACCAACATGAGATCCGTAGGCGTTATGGGTGATGAGAGAACCTATGATTACGCCATCGCACTGAGAGCCGTGAAGACGATCGACTTCATGACCGCAGAGAGTGCACAGATCCCTTATGAAGTACTGCAGAAGGTGACCAGCAGGATCATCAATGAGGTGAGCCATGTGAATCGGGTAATGTATGATATTACCAGTAAGCCGCCCGGGACTATTGAGTTTGAATAACGGATTAAAATGCCGAAAGCCTGTATTTATGCGGGTTTCCGGC